>Ga0209061_1000067_pt1 | contig 357408 bp, 299 predicted proteins | sample Coa_R1_10_FD_187157 | JGI IMG/M metagenome (GOLD analysis project Ga0209061, IMG submission 187157) | Surface soil microbial communities from Centralia Pennsylvania, which are recovering from an underground coalmine fire - Coalmine... | ecosystem: Environmental > Terrestrial > Soil >... | reverse complement strand
TGGGGCGGCAGCAGCGGCTGCAGCCGCGCCCACTCCGCATCGGTCAGGTCATGTCGTTTCAGGCGATCATCATCCATAAGATAATTCAAGCTGACACCGACACAATGATCTGTAAGACACGCCCTAGCCGCGGCGGCCGTGCCCGGCAGTGGCCGCCGTGCCCGGCAGTGGCCGCCAGCCGCCCGCGCCCGGCAGATCCGCGTGCCCCTTGGCGCGCCGCTCAGTGCGCCGCTCACTTCGCCGCCCGGCGCGCGCCGATCATCGCGCCGCCAGCTCGTGCCGCGAGGGCTCGTGGATGACCGGCTGCCCGGCGGCCCGGTCGGCCCGGGGGGTCCCGCCCCGGCCGGTGGCCCGGTGCGCGAACGCCCCGGCCGCCACGATCACGCCGGAGAGCACGACCGCCGCTGCAGCCGCGGTCCCGAACGCCGCCGCTGCCCCGCTCGCGATGGAGATGATCATCTCCGTCGCCTCCCCATCATGTTGACGTTGTTTACATCTTTATGATGGCCGATTATGTAAACAATGTCAACATATTGGCCGCCCGGGTCGCCGGCACGCCCCCCCCCGGGGGGGCGGGGGAACCGGTCGCCGGGGGGCCGTCAGCCGCCGTCCGGCGGGCGGGCCGCGGCCGGCGGCGGGCCGGTGATGCCGTTGAGGACGAAGTCGCTGGTCCGGTCGATCGCCGCGGCCCGCTCGGCCGGCGGCAGGAGCGCGAGCGGGCCGTCGAGCAGCAGCGTCGCCAGCCCGTGGACCGCTGACCAGACCGGGATCTCCGCGCCCGGCCGCCGTCCGGGGTCGAGCACCCCGTGCTCGACCAGCTCGTCCAGCACCCCGCTGAGCAGCGCGAACGGGCCGTGCGCCGCGACCTGGGCGGTCACGTCCGCCACCGGCTGGTCGGGGCGGCAGAACGCGGTGCGGAACAGGCCGGGATCGCCGAGCGCGAAGCCGATGTACGCCGAGCCCAGCGCGCGGAGCCGGCGCACCGACTCCTGCGCGGGGTCGGCGAGCGGCTCGCCCGACTCCAGGCTCGCCCGCATCGCCGCGGCCAGCGCCTCCAGCGCCCGGTGGCGGACGGCGGACAGTAGCTCGCCGTGGTCGGCGAAGTGCCGGTAGGCAGCAGCCGCCGAGACGCCCGCCGCCCGGGCTGCCGCGCGCAGCACGACGGCGTCCGGCCCGCCGGACCTGGCCATCTCGGTCGCCGCGTCGGTCAGCGCGGCGGGCAGGTTGCCGTGGTGATAGGTGCTCCTGCGTGCCGGTCCCACCTGGACATGGTGCGGCACGGCGGCCGCGGCGGCAACGGCGCTCCCTGGCCGGGCGGGTAGCATCGGATCATGCCAAGTGCCGCGGGCATCGTCCTGGCCGGCGGACGCTCCTCGCGGATGGGAACGCCCAAGGCGGCGCTGGAGTGGCACGGCTCGACGCTGCTGCGCCGCACGGTCGGCATCCTCTCCCGGGCGACGGGCGGCCCGGTCGTGGTGGTCCGGGCGCCCGGGCAGGCGCTGCCGGCCCTGCCGCCGCAGACCGAGGTGGTGGACGACCCGCGCGAGGGCAAGGGGCCGGTCCAGGGCCTGGCGGCCGGGCTGGCCGCGCTCGCGGAGCGGGCCGACGTCGCCTTCGTGAGCTCGACCGACCTGCCGTTCCTGCACCCCGCCTTCGTCCGGCGGGTGCTGCGGGCCGTCGCCGACGGCGCGGACGTCGGCCTGCCGGTCGCCCGCGGGTACCCGCAGCCGCTCGCCGCCGCCTACCGGACCACGCTCGCCGCGCTCGCCGGGCGCCTGGTCGCGCAGGGCCGACTGCGCCCGGCGTTCTTGTTCGACGAGTGCGAGGTCGCCCGCCTCGACGAGGCGGCGCTGCGCGCGGACCCGGTCGTCGCGGCCCTCGACCCCGGGCTGGAGTCCGTCGTGAACGTCAACGACCCGGCCGGCTACGCGGCGGCCCGGGCACGGCCCGCGCCCGAGGTGACGATCCAGCTGTTCGGCCCGATGGCCGGCGCTGCCGGCCGGGCACAGGCTTCCCGCGGGCCCCGGGCGGCCCGCGCGGCCACGGTCGCCGGGGCGGCCGCCGCCGCGGGGATCGAGCTGGCGGGTCACGTGGTCGCCGCGGTCAACGGCGACCAGATCACCCGGGACGGCGAGACGCCGCTGGCCACCGGGGACACCGTGTTCTTCCTGGCCGCGGACGCGGGCGGGTGAGCACGTGGCGCCGGGCGGCTACTTCGGGCGGGCACTGGTCGTGGACGCGGGCTCGGGAGCCGCGCACGCCCTGCCCCTCCCGGAGGCGGTGCTGCGCGCATACATCGGCGGCGTCGGGCTCGGCACCTGGCTGCTCCACCGGCTCGCGCCCGAGGGCGCCGACCCGCTGGCTCCGGCGGCGCCGCTGGCGTTCGTGTTCTCCCCGCTGGTTGGCACCCCGCTGACCACGAGCGCGAAGTTCGCCGTGCTCGCCAAGTCCCCGCTCACCGGCATGCTCACCGACTCGCTCGCCTCCAGCGGCTTCGCGATCGCCGGGAAGCTCACCGGTCACGACGCGATCGTGGTGACCGGCGCCTGTGACCGGCCCGCGGCCCTGCTCGTCGACGGCTCGGGGGCGCGGCTGGAGGACGCGGCCGACCTGTGGGGCCTAACCGCGGCCGATGCGACCCGGCGCCTGCGCGAGCGGCTCGGCCGGGGCTGGAAGGTCGCGGCGATCGGGCCGGCCGGCGAGCGCGGCGTCCGCTACGCGACGATCTCCCACGACGGGCGGCACGCCGGGCGCGGCGGGCTCGGCGCCGTGCTCGGCGCCAAGCGGGTCAAGGCGGTGGCCGTCCGGGCGGCCACGAAGGTGGCGCCGGCCGACCCGCGGGCCGTGCTCGCCGCCGCCCGGGACCTGCGGGCGCGCTCGTTCGGCCCGGCCACGGCGAAGTACCGCGAGGCCGGCACGCTGGCGAACCTGCTCGCGTTCAACGCGATCGCCACGCTGCCGGCCCGCAACTTCCAGGAGGCGAGCTTCGCCGAGGCGCCCCGCCTGGCCGCCGAGGACCTGAGCCGGATGCGGCAGGTGGCCCGGCACGGCTGCGCATCGTGCACGATCGGCTGCGAGCACATCTACGCGGCCCCGGGGAACCGGGCGGTGCGCGTCGAGTACGAGAACGTCTTCGCCCTCGGCCCGTTGTGCGGGGTGAGCGATCCCGACGCGGTGCTCGCGGCGAGCGCGCGGTGCGATGAGCTCGGGCTGGACACGATCTCGGCCGGCGGGACGATCGCCTGGGCGATGGAGTGCGCCGAGCGGGGCCTGATCGACGCGCCGTGGCTGCGGTTCGGCGATGCCGCGGCGCTGCTGCGGGCGATCGATCAGATCGGCGCCCGGGAGGGCATCGGCGACCTGCTCGCCGAGGGGTCGCGGCGCGCGGCCGGGCGGGTCGGACGGGGCTCGCTGGCCTTCGCGCCGCAGGTCAAGGGACTGGAGCTGCCCGGCTACGAGCCGCGGACCATGCAGGCGATGGCGCTGGGCCTCGCGGTCAACGCCCGTGGCGCCGATCACAACAGGTCGGGCGCCTACGAGGCCGACCTGTCCGGCGACCACGACCGGCTGGCCGGGGGCCCGGCCCATGCCGCGGCGGCGGTCGAGACCGAGGACCGGGCCGCGGTGATGGACTCGCTGATCTTGTGCAAGTTCCTGCGCGGGGTCTTCGCCGACCCGTTCGGTGAATGGGCGGCGCTGCTGTCCGCGGTGACCGGCTGGCGGGCGGACGGCGCCGAGCTGCGGCGCGCCGGGCGGCGGATCGTCCTGGCCAAGCGCCTGTTCAACCTCCGCGAGGGCTGGCGGCCGCAGGACGACTGGCTGCCGGAGCGGCTGCTGACCGAGCCGGTCGGCCTGGCCTCCGGCAGGACCGCCGCGCTGACGCCCGAGCGGCTGCGCGCGATGATCGATGCCTACTACGCCCTCAGGGGGCTGGACGGGCAGGGCCTGCCGGGCCAGGCGGACCTGGAGGACCTGCTGCTACCCGGGCCGGCCCCCGCCCTTGAGTGAGCCTCGCGCCTGGGCGGATACTGGCCGCATGACCATTTCCCGATCATCAGACAGCGGGACGGTCTCTCTCACGATTGACGGCCATGAGATCTCCGCCCCTGCGGGCACGACCATCTGGGCCGCGGCGAAGGCCGCCGGCATCGACATTCCCGTCCTGTGCCACGACGAGCGCTACGACCCGGTCGGCGTCTGCCGGATGTGCGTCGTCGATGTGGGCTCCCCGGCGTTCGCCGCCGCCTGCGTGCGCGCCTGCGAGGACGGCATGCAGGTCAGGACGGCCACCGAGGAGATCGAGCGGAGCCGGGCGACGCTGACCCGCCTGCTGCTAGCCGACCAGCCCGCGCGCGAGCGCGATCCGAAGCAGGTCACCACCGGCGACAACGAGCTGCTCGCCCTCGCCGACCGCTACGGTGCCCGGGCCGGGGACGGCATCCCGCTCGGCTCGGGCCGGGGCGCCGACCTGTCCAGCCCGGTCATCGCCGTGAACCACGACGCATGCATCCTGTGCGACCGCTGCGTCCGCGCCTGCGACGACATCCAGGGCAACGACGTGATCGGCCGCAGCGGCAAGGGCTACGCCACGCGGATCGCGTTCGACCTGGACGACCCGATGGCCCAGTCCTCGTGCGTCTCGTGCGGGGAGTGCGTGGCCGCGTGCCCCACCGGCGCGCTCACCAACAAGCCGCTGCACGACGTGCCGATCCGCCCGCGCCGCGAGCTGGACGCGGTCGACACGGTCTGCCCGTACTGCGGCGTCGGCTGCGCGCTCACCTACTACGTGGACCGCGAGCGGGGGGCGATCGCGTACGCCGAGGGCCGCGAGCAGCCGGGCTCGCACGCCCGCCTGTGCGTCAAGGGGCGGTACGGATGGGACTACGCGGCCTCGCCGCAGCGGCTGACCACCCCGCTGATCCGCCGCGCGGAGTCCTACCCGAAGGGGCCGCTCTCGGCCGACGTGCGCGGGGAGATGGCCGCGGGCGGGCCGCAGCCGGATGGCCGGCGCGGCCGCAAGCCGGGCGGCCCGGTCGACTACGCGGAGGTGCTGCCGCACTTCCGCGAGGCGACCTGGGAGGAGGCGCTCGACCTGGTCGCCCGCCGCCTGATGGAGATCCACGCCTCCGGCGGGCCCGGCGCGATCGCCGGGTTCGGCTCGGCGAAGTGCTCCAACGAGGAGGCCTACCTCTTCCAGAAGCTGATCAGGACCGGCTTCCGGACCAACAACGTCGATCACTGCACCCGGCTGTGCCACGCCTCCAGCGTCGCCGCGCTGTTCGAGGGGATCGGCTCGGGCGCGGTCTCCACCACCTACGGTGACGTGCTCAACTCCGACGTGGCGATCATCACCGGGAGCAACGCGCCCGCCAACCACCCGGTCGCCGCCTCGTTCTTCAAGCAGGCGCGTCGGAAGGGCACGACGGTCATCTACGTCGACCCGCGTGCGGACAAGATGGCTGAGCACGCAGACATCTTCTGCCAGATCAAGCCCGGCACCGACGTGGCCTTCTACAACGGCGTCATGCACGAGGTGATCAGGCTGGGGCTGACCGATGATGACTTCATCGCCCGCCGCACGTCCAACTTCGAGGCGCTGCGGCGGACCGTCGCGGACTACCCGCCGGAGCGCGCCGCGCAGATCACCGGGGTGGACGCCGACGTGATCCGCCGGGTGGCCAGGATCTGGGGCGAGGCGGAGGCAGGAGTGATCTTCTGGGGGATGGGCATCTCCCAGCACACCACGGGCACCGACAACGCCCGCTGCCTGATCGCGATGTGCGCGATCACCGGGAACGTCGGCCGCCCCGGCACGGGCCTGCACCCGCTGCGCGGGCAGAACAACGTGCAGGGCGCCTCCGACATGGGGCTGATCCCGATGTTCTACCCGGACTACGTCAAGGCCGACGATCCGGCCGCCCGCGCCCGGTTCGAGCGCGCCTGGGGCGTCACCGGCCTTGACCCGCAGCGCGGGCTGACCGTCACCGAGATCATCTCCTCCGCGCTGGCCGGCGGCATCCGCGGCATGTACATGCTCGGGGAGAACCCGTTCCTGTCCGACCCGAACATCAACAAGGTGCGCAAGGCCCTGTCGGCGCTGGAGTTCCTGGTGGTCCAGGACATCTTCCTGACCGAGACCGCCGAGTTTGCCGACGTGATCCTGCCGGCCTCCTCGTACCTGGAGAAGGACGGCACCTACACCAACACCGACCGGCGGGTGCAGCTCGGCCGCAAGGTGCTCGACCCGCCTGGCCAGGCGCGGGTGGACTGGGAGGTCATCCAGGACATCGCCCGCCGGATCGGCCTGGACTGGAGCTACGCCTCGCCGAGGGAGGTGTTCGAGGAGATCGTCTCCGTCACCCCGAGCTACGCCAACCTCAGCTACGACAACCTGGGCCTGACCGGCAAGCTGTACCCGAACCCCGACCCGGAGCACAGCGACGGCACCGTGGTGATGTTCGGCGAGCGGTTCAACACCGACGACGGCCTGGCCCACCTGGTGCCGGCGGAGTGGCTGCCGGCCCGTGAGCTGCCGGACGAGCAGTACCCGTTCGTGCTGAACACCGGCAGGCTCCTGGAGCACTGGCACACCGGCTCGATGACCAGGCGGTCCTACGCCCTGGACGCGATCGTGCCGGAGGCGCACGTGTTCCTGAACCCGCAGGACGCGGCCGACCTCGGCCTCGCCGACGGCCAGCTGGCGAGGGTGAGCTCCCGGCGCGGCAGCATCGTGCTCGCGGTCCGGGTCTCGCACCGCGAGGCGAGGGGGAACTGCTTCATCCCGTTCCACTTCCGGGAGGCGGCGGCGAACCTGCTCACGATCGACGAGCTCGACCCGTTCGGCAAGATCCCGGAGTTCAAGTTCTGCGCCGTGCGGGTCGAGCCGGCGCTGGCTCAGGCCCCTGCGGCGGCGGCCGCCGCCGCAGGGGCCGGCGCGGCGACCGCAGGGCAGGGATCGTGATGGCGCGCGCGCGGGCACGCGTGCCGGGGACCGAGGCTCGGGCCGGGAGGTTCGACGGCCCGAGCCTGATCCCGGCCCTGCAGGCGATCCAGGAGCGGCTCGGCTGGCTGCCCCGCGAGGAGCTGGCCGCCTTGTCGCGCGAGGCGCGCAGGCCGCTCTACGAGATCCAGGGGCTGGTCTCGTTCTACCCGCATTTCCGCACCGAGCCGCCGGCGCCGGTGACCGTCCGGGCCTGCCGGGACCTGTCCTGCTGGCTCCGGGGGGCCGCCGGGCAGGCGGCTGCGCTCCGGCGCGAGCACGGGCAGGACCGCGACGTGGAGATCACCGAGGTCTCCTGCCTGGGCCGCTGCGACCTGGCCCCAGCGATCAGCGTGAACGAGCGGCCGGGCCCGGCCGGGCGGGCACCGGACCTGATCGCCGCGGCGCGCCAGGCGGCTGACCCGGGCGCCGCGCCGGGAGGGGCTGGCCGGCCCGCCGAGGGCGCGCGCTGGCCGAACGATCCCTACGCCGACGCCGCCGAGCACTACGGGGTGCTGCGGGCGGTGCTCTCCGGCGAGCTCGGCGGGGCCGACGTGATCGCGGCGCTGAAGGACTCCGGGCTGCGCGGGATGGGCGGTGCCGGGTTCCCGGCCGGGCGCAAGTGGGAGATCGTCGCGGCGCAGCCGGCCGCGCCCAAGTACGCGATCTGCAACGCCGACGAGTCCGAGCCCGGCACGTTCAAGGACCGGCAGATCCTGGCCACCCAGCCGCACCTGGTGCTCGAGGGGCTGCTGCTCGGCATGCTGGCCACCGGGGCGCAGGAGGGCTGGGTGTTCATCAGGCACGAGTACGGCCCGGAGGAGGAGATCATCCGCGCGGAGATCGAGTCGCTGCGCGCGGCCGGGCTCGCCGGGCCGGACGCCGGGGGGAGCGGGCGGCGACTGTCGGTCGAGGTGTTCACCTCCCCGGGCGGCTACATCCTCGGCGAGGAGTCGGCGCTGATCGAGTGCATGGAGGGGCACCGGGGCGAGCCCAGGAACAAGCCCCCGTTCCCGGGCAGCTACGGCCTGCACGGCCAGCCGACGCTGATGAACTCGGTCGAGACCTTCGCCCACGTCCCGGTGATCGTCCGGCGCGGCGCGGACTGGTGGCGGGCGCAGGGCGCCGGGGAGCACTCCGGCCTGAAGTTCTTCGCGGTCTCCGGGCACGTGGAGCGGCCCGGCGTCTACTGCGTGCCGATGGGCACGACCGCCCGGCAGCTGATCGAGCTGGCGGGCGGCGTCCTCGGCGGCCGGGCGCTGGCGGCCTTCCAGCCGGGCGGCGCGTCATCGAACTTCCTCGGGCCGGACAGCCTGGACGTGCCGCTCGACTTCCACACGCTCGCCGCGGCCGGCTCGATGCTCGGGTCCGGGGCGGTCGTGGCCCTGGCGGAGGGCACCGACCTGCTCGCCGCCGCCACGAACGTGCTGCGGTTCTTCCGCGACGAGTCGTGCGGCAAGTGCGTGCCGTGCCGGGTCGGCTCCGCCAAGGCGCACGAGATCCTGTCCGGGCTGCTCGCCGGGGGCGGCGGGGCCGCCGACGTGGACGGCCAGGTCGGCGAGCTTGAGCAGGTCATGCGGCGCACCTCGATCTGCGGCCTGGGCCAGGTGGCCCTCGGGCCGGTGATGAGCGTCGCCCGTCTGGCGGGCGGGAACGGGGGCGGCCACGGGGGCTGACCTGCCCGCCGCCCCGGCCGCCGGCGGGATGCCGGCGCGGCCCCGGGAGTTCTTCGCCACCAAGACGGTCGCGCAGGCGCTGGCCGGCTTCCGCCCGGCGCGGCGCACGGGCGAGACCAGCGTGCCGCTGGACGAGGCGCTCGGCCGGGTGCCCGTGGCGCCGGTCACGGCCCCGCACCCGCTGCCCGGGTTCGCCCGGTCCACGGTAGACGGGTTCGCGGTGCGGGCCGCGGACACCTACGGCGCCTCCGAGGGGCTGCCCGGCTACCTGCAGGTCACCGGCGCGGTCGCGATGGGCGCCGAGCCGGCGGTGAGTGTCGGCCCGGGGACGGCCGTGAGCGTGCCCACCGGCGCGGTGCTCCCCGCAGGCGCCGACGCCGTCGTCATGGTCGAGCACACCCAGGAGGCGATGCCCGGCATGATCGAGGTGGTCAGGCCGGTCGCGCCGGGCGAGGGCGTGGTGCGCGCCGACGAGGACGCGGCCGCCGGGGCGGAGCTCGTCCCGGCGGGACGGCCGCTGCGTGCCCAGGACCTGGGCATGCTCGCGGCGGCCGGCGTGACCCGGGTGGCGGTCCGCGCCCGCCCGCTGGTCACGATCGTCTCCACCGGCGATGAGGTGGTGCCGCCTCGGACCGCCCGGCTGCGCCCCGGCCAGGTCCGGGACGCCTGCGCGGTCGCCCTGGCCGGGCTGGTAGCGCAGGCGGGCGGGGAGCCCGCCTGCGCCGGGATCGTCCCCGACGATCCCGGCGCGCTGGAGGCGGCGCTGCGCGCCGCGCTGCCGGCCAGCGACCTGATCGTGGTCTCGGCCGGCTCGTCGGTCGGAGCGCGGGACGAGACCGCGGGCGTGGTCGGCCGCCTCGGCGCGCCCGGCATCTGGTGCCACGGGCTGGCGATCAAGCCGGGGAAGCCGACGCTGCTCGCCGAGTGCGACGGGGTCCCGGTGATCGGCCTGCCCGGCAACCCGCGCTCGGCCCTGGTGGTCTTCCGCCTGATCGGGATGCCGCTGGTGCGGCTGATCGGCGGGTGCACCGCGCCGCCGCCCGAGCCGGTCGCGCGGGCGCGGCTGGCACGCGGCCTCGCGTCGGCCGCGGGCCGGCTGGACGTGGTCCAGGTGCGGGTGCGCGACGGCGTGGCGACTCCCCTGTTCGGCCCGTCGGCCCTGCTGTCGGTGCTCACCGCCGCCGATGGCTACCTGGTGATACCGGACGAGGCGACCGGCCTGGCCGAGGGGGCCGAGGTCGAGGTGACCCTGTACCGGTGAGCGCTCGCGCGGGCCGCCCGCGCCGGCGGGCGTATCGTGGACCACGGCGATGGCAGACAGTCCCTTCCTCCGCGACGTCCCGGTCGCCCGGGCCATGCAGGCCTGGCGCGCCGCGCGCGAAGCCGCCGGCTGCCCGGCCAGGGTGCCCGCCGTGCGGGTCCCGGTCCAGGATGCCGCCGGGCTGGTGACCGCCGAGCCGGTCTGGGCGGCCCGCTCCTCCCCCGCCTTCGACGCCGCCGGGATGGACGGCATCGCGGTCCGGTCCGCGGACACCATCGGAGCCAGCGAGACCACCCCGGTGCTGCTGCCGCCGGAAGCCTACGACCGGGTGGACACCGGCGACCCCATGCCCCCCGGCCGGGACGCCGTCGTGATGCTCGAGCACCTGCACTTCCACGGTGATGCCGCCGAGCTGCGCGCCGCCGTCCCCCCGTACCAGCACGTCCGCTCGATCGGGGAGGATGTCAGCGCGACCGAGCTGCTGCTGCCCGAGGGGCACCGGCTGCGGGCCACGGACGTGGCCGCCGCGGCCGCTGCGGGCGCCACCGACCTGGCCGTGCGGCGCCGCCCGGTGGTGGCCGTGCTGCCGACCGGGGACGAGGTGCGGCCGATCGGCGCGCCGACGGCAGTCGGCGAGATCACCGACACCAACTCGCTGATGCTGGCCACGCTCGCCCGCGAGGCCGGCTGCGAGGCACGCTGCCTGCCGATCGTGCCCGACGACCCGGAGCGGCTCGCCGCGGCGGCCGCCGCCGCGGCGGCCGGCTGCGACCTGCTCGTCATCGTGGCCGGGTCGAGCGCGGGCCGCGACGACCATACCGCCCGCGTGGTCGCCCGGCTCGGGACGCTGGCCGTGCACGGCGTCGCGGTCCGGCCGGGGCACCCGGTGGTGCTGGGCGTGGCGGGCCGCACCCCCGTCCTCGGCGCGCCGGGCTACCCGGTCTCCGCGGCGCTCACCTTCGACATCTTCGCCGCGCCGCTGCTGGCCGAGTTGCAGGGAACCGCGCCGCGGCAGCGCCCGCGCGCCACGGCCAGGCTCGCCCGCAAGCTCGCCTCCCCCCTCGGCCTGGACGACTGGGTCCGGGTGCGGCTCGGCGTGGTGAACGGGACCACGGTCGCCACGCCCCTGCCGCGCGGCGCCGGCGTGCTCACCTCGCTGGTCCGCGCCGACGGGCTGCTGGTCATCCCCGCCGCGCTCGAGGGGCACCATCCGGGCGAGGTCGTCGAGGTGGAGCTGCTGCGCGGCATCGAGGAGGTGCGGCGCACGATCGTCGCGATCGGCTCGCACGACCTCGTGCTCGACCTGGCGGCCTCGGCGCTGCGGGCCGAGGACCCGGGGATCACCCTGGCCTCCTCGAACGTCGGCTCGCTCGGGGGGCTGGTCGCCCTCCGCGACGGCCTGTGCCACCTGGCCGGGTCGCACCTGCTCGACCCGGCGAGCGGCGAGTACACCCTGCCCTACCTCGACCGGATCCTGCCGGGATCCGGCGCCAGCGTCGTCCGGCTGGTCCACCGCGAGCAGGGCCTGATCGTGCCGCGGGGCAACCCGCGGGGGCTGGCGGGGATCGAGGACCTGGCCCGGCCGGGCGTCCGGTACGTGAACCGCCAGCGCGGCGCGGGCACCCGGGTCCTGCTCGACTACGAGCTCGCCCGGCTGGGGATCGGACCGGACGCGATCGACGGCTACGCCCGCGAGGAGCCCACTCACCTGGCGGTCGCCGCCGCGGTGGCCGCCGGGCGCGCCGACGCGGGGCTGGGCATCCACGCGGCGGCGCGCGCCTTCGGGCTGGGCTTCGTCCCGGTCGCCACCGAGCCCTACGACCTGGTGGTCGCCGCCGGGGAGCTGGACGGCCCGCTGCTCGCGCCGCTGTGGGAGCTGCTGCGGTCGGACCGGTTCCGTAAGGCGGTCGATGACCTCGGCGGGTACTCGACCGCGGAGATGGGACGGCGGATCCGCTGAGGGCTCACTCGAGCAGCCGCACCGTCCCGGTCCCGGCCAGGTCGTAGCCGCCCAGCTGCGCCTGAGCCGCCCGCACGGCCTGGTCGGTGACCGCCTCAAGCAGCGGCTCGGCCCGGGCCAGCGCGCTCTCGGCGAGCACCAGGTCGTACTCCTCCCACAGCAGCGGCACGAAGTGAAGGCCGAGCGCGGTGGCTGCGGCCCGCACGCCCAGCCCGGCGTCGGCCGCGCCCGAGGCCACGCACAGTGCCACCTCCAGGTGCGAGCCGACCTGCGGGCCGGGTGCGGCGTCCGCCGGCAGGCCCGCGTCGGCGAGCAGCCGGTCGAGCAGCACCCGGGTGCCCGCGCCGGGCCGGCGCCGGGCCAGCCGCAGCCCGCGCAGGCTGGCCGTGCCGCGCACGCCCCGCGGGTTCCCGGGTGGCACCAGCAGCCCCTGCTCGCGCCGCCACAGGTGGACCAGCGCCGGACGGCGGCCGCGCAGCAGCGTCCGGGCGAACGGCGCGTTGTAGCCGCCCGAGACGTGCCGGAGGTGGATGACTGCCGCGTCTGCGGTGCCCCGCCACAGCGCGGTCAGCCCGTGCAGGCTGCCTCGGGCGCCCGAGGTGGTCACTGACCCGCTCGCCCGGGCGAGCGCGAGGTCGAGGGCCGGGTCGTCGCTGCCTGCCAGGCGCAGCGCCGCGGGGCTGCCGAGCAGCAGCCGGGCAGCCCGCAGCCCACCGTGGGCCACCCGCGCCCGGCGCCGGTCGCCGGGGACGATGACCCCGGCCTCCGCCAGCCGCCGGTAGGCGCGGCTCACGGTGGAGACGCTCGTGCCCTGCCGCCGCGCCGCATCCCTGATGCTCGGCAGCGCCGCCCCGGGGACCAGCGCTCCCGAGACGACGTCCGCGGCGATCTGCTCGCTCAGGTCCAGGTATTTGCCCACTGCCTTGCTCCGGGTGCCACCGCCGGGCGGCCGGCCATTCCGCGGCGCCGCTCCCCGCACTATGATTGCGCCAGTCTGTACCAGCTCAGATGGGGATAGCATATGCCGCGCCGATCCGCCCGCCTCGCCCGCTGGGCGACCGCCGCCAGCCTCGCCCTCGCGGCCGCCGGATGCGGCTCGGGCTCACCCGCGGCCGGGCCATCCGGCCTGCACGGCACGCTGATCGTGTTCGGCGCGGGCACGCTCGCCGAGCCGTTCGGCAAGGAGATCGCCGCGTTCACCCGGCTGCACCCTGGCGTGACCGCCCGGTCGCAGTTCGGCGCGAGCGCCACGATGGTCAAGGACGTCACCGAGCTCGGCGACCCGGCGGACGTGGTCGGCGTCGCGGACTACTCGCTGATCCCCAAGCTCATGTTCAGCGGCGCCAGGCCCGCCGCCACCTGGTACGTCGGCTTCGTGTCGAACCAGATCACCTTCGCCTACACGAGCAGGAGCAAGGGCGCGAGCCAGATCACCCCGCGTAACTGGTACCGTGTGCTCGCCGAGCCCGGCGTGCGGATCGGCCGCTCCACCCCGTCCGCCGACCCGTCCGGCTACCAGATCCTCCAGATGCTCCAGCTCGCCCAGGGCTATTACCACGACCCGCGCCTGGCGGCGGCGGTGCTGCGGAACTCCCCCGCGTCCCGGGAGGCAGACACCGAGACCTCGCTGCTCGGCGCCCTGGAATCGGGGCAGATCGACTACCTGGCGATCTACCGCTCGGACGCGCTGCAAAACCACCTCAGGTACCTCGCCCTCCCGGCCCAGATCAACCTGTCCGATCCCGCCCTGGCGCCTCACTACGCGACCGTGACCGTGCACTCCGCGCTGGGGGCGCTGACCGGCAAGCCGATCATCTACGCGCTGACCATCCCGTCCGCCGCCCCCGACAAGGCGGTGGCGATCCAGTTCATCAGGTTCGTGCTCGGGCCCCGCGGGCAGGCGATCATGCGCGGCAGCGGCTTCACGGTCATCGCGCCGGCCCTGGCGGCCCCCCGCGCCTCCGCGCTCCCCGCCCCGCTGCGGCCGCTCACCACCTCCTGGACCTCCCCGGCCGGATGACGCGCAGGACCCGGTGACCTCCGACGAGCGGCCGCGCGCCCTGCCGGGGGGAGCGTTCGGCGCGCTGCTGTGGCTGCTCGGCGGGCTCCTGCTGGCGTTCATCATCGTGCCGGTCGCCCGCCTCGCCTCAGCCGTGCCGCCGGAGACGGTCGCCCGGGCTGCCGCTGCCGCCCAGGTCCGGGACGCCACCCTGCTCAGCCTGCAGGATGCGGCGATCACCGCCGTGATCGCGACCGTGCTCGGGGTGCCGCTCGGCTACCTGCTGGCCCGGGGCGGCTTCCGCGGCCGGGGGGTGGTCGCCGCCGTGGTGGACCTGCCGCTCGCGGTCCCGCACACGGTCGCGGGCATCGCCCTGCTGTTCACGTTCGGCCGGACCGGCTGGATCGGCGCCCCGGCCGCCCGCCTGGGCGTGTCCTTCTACGGGTCCCAGTGGGGGATCGTGACCGCGATGCTGTTCGTCAGCGCGCCGTTCGCGGTGAACAGCGCCCGGATCGCGTTCGAGGGCATCGACCCCCTGCTCGGCGGCGCGGCGCGGACCCTCGGCGCGACGCCGTGGCACGCCTTCCGGCGGGTCACGCTGCCGCTGGCCGCGCGCGGCGTGCTCACCGGCGCGGTGCTCGCCTACGCCCGGTCGATCAGCGAGTTCGGCGCCGTGGTGATCCTCGCCTACTACCCGGTCACCGCCCCGGTTGAGATCTACAACCTGTTCCTGTCGGCGAACCTCACCCAGTCCGCCGCCGCCGCGGTGGTGCTGCTGCTGGTCGCGATGGCCACGTTCCTCGTGCTGCGGACGCTCGCCTCGGGGCGGCTGCTCGCGCGGGCCGGCGATGGCGCCGGGTGAGCCAGGAGCAGGCCTGGCCGTCCGCGGCCTGACCGCCCGGGCCGGCGCCTTCGAGCTCGCCCCGGCCGACCTTGACGTGGCCCCCGGCCGGGTGCTCGCGCTGCTCGGCCCGTCCGGCTCGGGCAAGACCACGCTGCTCCACGCGATCGCCGGGCTCATCCCCGCCCGGTCGGGCACGATCGCGCTCGCCGGGCGCGACCTGACCGCGCTGCCCCCGGAACGGCGCCGCCTCGGCGTGGTCTTCCAGCGCCCCGCGCTGTTCCCGCACCTGAGCGTGGCCGGGAACGTCCGCTTCGGCCCGCGGGCTCGGGGCCGGGCGGCCGCCGCCCCCGGGGACCTGCTGCAACGGCTCGGCATCGCGCACCTGGCCGGGCGTTCACCGCGCTCGCTCAGCGGCGGGGAGTCCCAGCGGGTCGCGCTCGCCCGCGCCCTCGCGGTCAACCCGGCGATGCTCCTGCTCGACGAGCCGCTGTCAGCGCTCGACCTGCCCGCGCGCGAGGACCTGCGGAGCGTGATCCAGGGCGTCCTCGCCGGGCTGGCGATCCCGGTGATCTACGTCACCCATGACCGGGACGAGGCGCTGAGCCTCGGCGACGACGTGGCCATCCTGGCCGGCGGGGCGATCCGGCAGGCAGGCCCCGCAGAGGAGGTCCTGGCCCGGCCCGCTCACCCGGCTGCCGCGCGCCTGCTCGGCTGGCGCGACCTGGGATCGGGTACGGTGCGCGCCGGGGCGATCACGGTTGGCTCGCTGACGCTCACCGTCCCGGAGGGCACCCCCGACGGCCCCGCCGAGGTGTTCTACCGCCCGGAGGAGGTCACCGTCCGCGCCTTCGACCCGGGCGCCCACGCTCCCGGCCCCGCGGCCACGTTCGCCGCCCGGGTGGAGCGGATCGTCCCCACCGCCCCCCTGGCCCAGGTCCACCTGGCGGGACCCGTGCGAGTCACGGCGCTGCTGCTGCGCCGGGAGATGGCCGGCCCGCCGCTGCGCCCGGGGGGGCAGGCGTGGGTGACCCTCGGCGCCCTGCGCGCCGTGCCCTCCGGCGGGCCCGGCGGCGCCGCCCGTGGCCGGCCGCCGTGATGCGCCCGGAATGGCCTTCCCCTGGAAAGAGATCTCGCCAGAGATACTTGTGTCGCTCTACGATGTGCATGGGAAGATTCCCTCCAGGCAAGGAGGCCGCAATGTCCGCATCTCTACTTCAGTCAGTGGTCAGCCTTCCGGCGTCTCCGTACCCGCCGCTCGCGGTGGGCTTCATGGGACTGGCCACCGGCTACATGATCTACGGGCCGCAGGAACTGTTCGGATACCCCAAGCGCAGCGAGAAGGTCGACTTTGCCACCGGCATGTGGGGCATCTGGATGCCCGGTTTCATGCAGTTCATCACCGGCGTCTACCTGTTCCTCGGCCTCACGCTGTTCCACACGTTCACCGCCGCGCCGCTCTTCATGGCGGCGCTGGCGTTCACGGCCTACGGCGTGCACTGGTTCGCGATCGGCTGGAACCGGCTGCGGGGCGCAGACGCCCGGGCCAACGTCGGCATGACGGTCGCGTTCACCCTGATCTCGATACTTGGCATCATCGTGTTCTACAAGGCCGGCGATACGCCAGTCGGAGGTCTCTTCATCGGCCTGACCTGCATTTACGTGGCCGACTTCTTCGCCAGCCTCAAGGCTGACATCGGCCGGCTCGGCGTGCTCGGCGAACGGGCGCTCGGCTTCTTCCACATCGGCACTGGGCTGTGGCTCTTCTACCTGATGTTCGCCGACGTCCTCAACACGGTGTTCAAGTACACCCTGCCGTTGTGACATCCCCGGCGGGGTGACGGTGCCGACGGGGCGGTCCTGCGCCGCCTGACCTGCGGCAGGCGGCGGGGTCGGCCCGCCGGCCACCTCCCAGGACCGGCGCGCACGACCCGCCGCCCGGCCGGCTCGCTCCCGGCGAGGCCATCATATCGTGACGCGATATTGAATGGCCAGGGGCCGCGCAGGAGGGCGGGCTTCGGCGGCCTGCCGGCCGGGCCGTCCCAGTGCGCGCGCAGGCGGCCGGGCGGACCTCAGATCCGGGCGACCGTACCAGGAGCCCCGGCGACCAGCTCGTTGAGCACGGCGGCCAGGCTGTGCAGCTCGCGCATGTGGGCCGGCGTGAGCTCGGCGAGGCAGCGCTCGCCCTTCTCGGTCAGCCGGACCCGCACCAGCCGGCCATCCCCGGCGTCGGCGGCCCGCCGCACGAAGCCGGCGGCCTCGGCCCGGTCCACGAGCTCGACCGCGCTGTGGTGGCGCAGCAACAGGTACTCGGCGAGCTCGCCCACCGTCGGCGGCTCGCCTCCCGGGTGGCCCTTGATTGCCACCAGGAGCTGATGCTGCACGTGCGTGAGGCCGACGGCCCGGGCCTGCTCCTCGCTCCAGCGCTCGAACCGGCGCAGGCTCGTGCGGAACGCCAGCAGGTGCTCGAAGTCCTCGCAAGTCAGTGGCGGCACGTACGCTCCTCCGTCCGGCCGGTCAGCCGTCCCCCGGCTGGGTCAGCGTGATCCCCTGGACGGCGGGGAAGCGCTCCAGGCAAGTCTGCAAATCGGCCATGTCGGCATCGCTGGCGCGGGTGGCGTCGTAGCGGACCGAGTCGACCACGCCGGGCTGGGCGCTGGTCGGCCGGACCGGCCCGGCCAGGCGCACGCCCGGCACCGTGGCGCAGGCGGCGGTGATCCGCCGCGCCGCCGCGACCGTGGTGCCCGGCGCGAACTGCACGACGATCCACTGCTGGCCCAGGGCGGCGTCCAGCCTCGCGCAGCCGCCGGCCACGGCCAGCACCGTGATCGCCACGGCCAGCCACGCGGCGGAGCGGGCGGCCCCACGGTACCCGGACACGGGTCCAGCTTAGGCGGAACCAGCCGCGCTCCCGCCCGCGCCCGGCCTCAGCCGCCGTACCCGACCCGCCGTAGCTGCTGGCCGGCGACGCGCTCGAACTCGGCGAGCTGCGCCGGGCCCAGCAGCCGCCGCCATGCGGTGGTGCCCGCATGGCCCGGTGGCCCCTCGATCCGGGCGACCGGGGCGCCGATGAACTCGCCGATCGCCGCCGCGACTGCCTGCGGCTCGCGAACGATCTGCTCATAGCGGAAGGTGGTGAGCTGGTCGGGACCCAGGCTGCTGCGCAGCCGCGCCATGGCGTGCACCGCGCCTCGCCACCGCATCGCGCACTTGCCCGCCGCCGAGAGCTTCGGCCAGCCGTCCAGATCGGCCCGGGTCTCGATGCCGAAGAACGGGTTGGGGAACTCGGCGTCCAGGTTCGCCACTCCGCGCCGGAACCAGGCCAGCTCCTCGGGATCGGCCAGCATGGCGGCGACCACGTCCCGGCCATCCCTGATGACCTGCACGATCCGGGCATCCGGGAAGGCGCGGACCAGCGCGTCCGCGCAGTACATCAGGGCCGGGCTGGCGTCGCCGTACCTGGTGATCGACCGCTCGTCCACGCACGTGCCCAGGGCCGGGCCGGGCCTGGCCCGCTGGCACTCGGGACGGCACGACAGGCAGGCGTACGCGGAGACCTGCCAGCCCTGCGCGAGCGCGTCACGCAGCACCGTAGCCGCCGCCTCGCCCCGGCCCCGCTGGATCGACGGGCTGCGCGCGAACGCGTAAACCACGCCGAGCACGGCCGGCGAGCCGATGGTGAAGTGAAATCCCGGCGTCCGCTTCAGCGCGCGGGCAAGCAGGTCCGCGCCCGAATGCGGGGCGCCGATCACGAACACCGGCTGGCGCACCTTGCGCCCGTTGACGACCAGGATGTGAGCACGAGTTGGCATGACTGGGATCAAGTCTGGCATCGCACGGCCGGTGCCGCTCGGCATGGCGGGCCGTCCGGCGCCCGCACGGCGCCAGGTACCGTGACATCGAGGGCAATCTGCCACCGGGCCAGCCCGGGATCCGGAGGGGGCGTCATGCGGGGCACCGCCGGCCGGCTCCGGGCGCCCGGGACAGCGCTTGCCGCCGCTGCCCTCCTGCTCGGCCTGTCGCTGGCCGCCCTGGTCGCGGTCACCCTGGCCCACCGGCCCGGGCACATGCTGACCTGGTACGACTTCGACATCTACGTGGCCTCGGGTGAGAACGCCAGGCACGACCCGTCGATCCTGTATAGCTGGGAGCGCGCCCCGGCGGTCAGGTTCGTCTACACGCCGTTCGCCGCGCTGGCCTTCGCCGTCGCCTCGTTCCTCCCGCTGACCGCGCTGCACTGGATCATGACGGCGGCGAGCCTGGCCGCGATCTTGTCCACCGTCTGGCTCACGCTCGGCTCGATGGGTTACCGCGGGCGGCGCCGAGTGGCCGGGACCCTCGCGACTGGCGCGTTCGCGCTCTGGCTCCACCCGGTCATCTGGTCGATCCACCTCGGCCAGGTCGAGCCGCTACTCATGCTGCTGGTGGTCTGGGACCTGACCCGCGACGACGGCGCCCGGTCCAAGGGCGCCGGGGTCGGGCTGGCCGCCGGCGTCAAGCTGGTGCCGCTGATCTTCATTCCCTACCTCGCGCTCGCGGGCAGGATCCGCCAGGCCGTGGCGGCGGCGATCGCGTTCGCGGCGACAGTCGCGGTTGGCCTCGCCGTCCTGCCAGGCCCGTCGCGCACGTGGTGGCTGACCGGCTACATGTTCGACACCAGCAAGAACGGCTCGGTGATCAGCCTGGTCAACCAGTCGCTGCTCGGGACTCTGGTCCGCGCCGCCGGGGGGCGGTCGCCGGGCGTGACCGCGGCCTGGCTCGCGCTGTGCGCGGTGGTGGCGGTCCTCGGCGTGGCCGGGGCCGCGATGCTCAGCCGGGCGGGCCGGCCGGTGCACGCCATGGTGCTGTGCGCGCTCACCGGCCTACTGGTCTCTCCGATCAGCTGGGACAACCACTGGGTCTGGGTGGTCCCTTTGCTGGCGATGCTGGCCGGCCTGGCCATGAGCACCACCCGGCGGGCGCGCGTGGCGAGCCTGCTGGCGTTCGCCGCGGTCATCGCGGTGTTCGGGGCGTGGCCCGCGCATGTCCGCGGGCCGGGCGCGTTCCTGCCATCCCGCGCGTTCCTCGGGTGGTTCGCCCGGAGGGGCGCGCAGACGTTCCAGGACGTCTACCACCTGAGCGGCCTTCAGGTCCTCACCTGGAACCTGTACGTCCTGGCCGGGGGCGCCGCGTTCGCGCTCCTCGGCGCCGTCGCGTGGGGCCAGCGGCGCCAGCGAGGACAGCCGCGCCAGCGAGGACAGCCGCGGCGGTTGCGCCAGCGGCGGCAGCGGCGGCACGGCAGCCCGCTGGCGTCCTGAGAGCCCCGCCGTCGCCCTGCCCGGGCGCTCTGCCGCCGGGCCTGCCCGGGCAGGCGGCAAATCGGCCCTTCCATCCCCATGGTGCGCCGGGATCGGCACTGGTACCGTGCCCCTGCCGGGCTGGGAGCGGGCCATCCGCGGGTCCCGGGGAATGTTCCGGCCAGCAGCGCCGACCAGGAGAACGACAGATGGCAGGAATGGTCTTCTTCACCGACAACTACACCGACAACAGCACCCGCGAGGGATACCAGTTCGAGTTCTTCTGCCGGCGGTGCGGCAACGGGTACTCCTCCTCGTTCCAGCATTCGGTCACCGGGTTCGGCGGGCGCCTGCTCGCGATGGGCGGCGACCTGCTCGGCGGCTCGATCGGCGAGAGGGCGAGCGAGCTGGGCTGGGACGCGGAGTGGCTGCGCGACGGCGTGCGCGGCTCCGCACGGGACAAGGCGCTCGCCAAGGCCGTGGACGAGATGAAGCCCCACTTCATGCAGTGCCACCGCTGCGGCCAGTGGGTGTGCCGCGAGGTCTGCTGGAACGACGAGCGCGGCCTGTGCGCGACCTGCGCCCCTAAGCTCGACCAGGAGATCGCGGGCATGCAGGCCGCGGCGCAGGTCGCGCAGCTCAGCGGCAAGATCCAGCAGGTCGACTTCACCAGGGACATCAACTACCGGGACCAGGGGACGGGACTGTGCCCGTCCTGCGGCGCGGAGAGCGGCGGCGGCAAGTTCTGCCAGTCGTGCGGGACGCCGCTGGCAGCGGCGCAGGAGGCGAAGAGGTTCTGCGGCAACTGCGGCACGGAGCTGAAGGGCGCGAAGTTCTGCGGCGAGTGCGGCACCCCGGCCGGCTGAGCCGGTGACCACCGCCCGGTACCGGCTGCTCTCGCCGTCCGGCAAGGCCGTCGAGGAGGGCAGCGCGGACGTCACGGTCGGCGGCGGGGCCCTCATGCTGGCCCCGCCCGGTGCCGATGCGCTGCGCGTGCCGTTCGATCAGATCGCGTCGGTGGGCGAGGCCGAGCAGTTCACGCTGCGGATCGCGCTGAGCCGGGGCACGATGATCGAGCTGTCCCGGCTCGGGGCGATGCGCACCCAGCTGCTGGCCGAGCTGAGGGACGGCCAGGCCGCTGCCGCCGGGCGCGCGGCGGGCGTGGTGGGCGAGGCCGACGCGTTCTCCGGCGCCAGCGGCGGCGAGCCCGCCGAGATCAGGCTCTACGACGACGCGCTGCTGATCGTCACCGGATCCGGCGCCGAGCGGGTGAGCTTCTGCTTCGTCCAGCAGGTGGAGCCCGCCGGCCACGCCGTGACGATCCGGGTCGCCGGGCGCGGTCCGCTCGCCGTGTCCGGACTGGGGCGGCGGGCCGGCGAGTTCGCCGACGCGCTGAACGACCGCCTCTCGGCCTCGCGCGCCCGGGCGGCCGCCTTCCTCGGCGCGCTGCTGCCGGGACTGGATCCGCTGGAGCTGCGCCAGGCCGCCGCGCTGCTGCGGGACGGCCTCGCCGCGCGGACGGCCGCGCTCGACGCCGTTCACCCCGACCTGGCCGCCTCGCTGCTCCAGGCGGCCGCCATCCCCGACCGCCGGGACGCCGTGACCGTGCTCGGCCGCCGGGCCGGGCTGGCGATCGGGTTCCGCCAGGTCGCCTCGGTGCACCGGGCGGCGACCGGGGTGACCCCTTGGCAGGACCACGCCGCGGCGCCGCACATCGGCGAGCATGACCGCAGCGGCGGGTACTTCGGCACCGGGTTCGCCGGGATGATGGCCGCGGGCCTGGTCGCAGGCCTCGGCGCGAGTGCTGGCCCGGGATACGCGGGGCGGTTCGGGTACGAGGGCGGATCCGGGTACGAGGGTTACTGGGCCTACCGCGCCCTCGGCGCCGGGATGACAGCGAGCGGGCAGCATGCCATGGCGCAGCGCGCCGACGTGGCGCGGGGCCGCCTGACGCCGGCCGGCGATGACCTGGCGGCGCTGACGCTCACCGGGCAGGACCCGGCGGTGCTCGCGTTCGTCCTGGCCGAGGCACCCGGGCGCGTCGCCTTCGACGTGCTCAACCTCGCCGGGCCGCCCACCCTGGTGTTCCGCGCCGGCGGCCCGGGCAGCCTGGAGGCGGTGAACCGGGCCCTGGTCGACTCCGGCTTCGCGCCCCGGGAGGCCCCGGGGCCGGGCGCCGCGGCGCGCCCTGCCCCGCTCGCCGACCTGCTCCTGGAGGCGGTGCCGCACGGCCCCAATTGGGCGGCACGGATCACCGCCCTCCTGCCTGGCGGCGGGACGGACCCGGCGGGCGCGGGGGAACCACCGTGACCGGGCCCGCGGATCCCGCGCGCCCCGGTCCAGCGTGGCCCGGCCCGGTCCGCGCCTCCGACTCCGACCGGGACGCGGCGGCCGACGCCCTGGCCGACGCGGTCGCATCCGGGCGGCTCTCGCTGGCCGAGCACCAGGCGCGGCTCGACGCCCTCTACGCTGCGACCACGACCGACCAGGTCAGCGCGGTCACCGCCGACCTGCCCGCGCGGCCGGCGGGACGGGGGGCGGTGTTCCGCGCGGCCGATCCGTACCGGACTGTTGCGCTGGCCGGCCGGGCACGCCGCGCCGGCGGCTTCCGGATCGGCCGGTTCCACTCCGTCGTGGCGATCGCCGGGCGGATCGACCTCGACCTGCGCGCCGCCCGGCCGAGCCAGGAGGAGGTCACGCTCACCGTCCGGGCGGTCGCCGCCACCGTCAGCGTGCTCGTGCCCGCCGCGTGGCGGATCGACGACCAGGTGGTCGTGCTCGGCCCGCGCAGGGCCATCGAGCCGCGCCCCGCTCCCGGGCCGGTGCTGCACCTGCGCGGCCTCGTGCTCGGCGGCGCGTTCCTGCTCTCCGGCGGGGCGTGAACCGGCAGGCGCCCGGCTGGCGCTCAGCGGACGATCAGCGCGCTGTCACGGCGGGGCACGAGCTCGCCGATGACCGGCGCGCCCGGCACCTCTCCCGCGACGAGCAGCCCGCCCGAGGTCTGCGCGTCCGCGAGCAGCAGGACGTCCTCCTCGGCGACCGCGCGGATGTCGCAGTGCGGCGCGACCCACGCGAGGTTCCGTCGGCTGCCGCCCGGCAGGTGGCCGGCGCGCAGCGCCTCCCGCGCCCCGTCGATCAGCGGGACGGCCGCGTGGTCGATCACCGCCGTCACGCCGCTGGCCCGCGCCAGCTTGTACGCGTGGCCGAGCAGGCCGAACCCGGTCACGTCCGTCGCGCACCGGACGCCGGCAGCGAGCGCGGCGCGGCTGGCAGCGGCGTTCAGCGTGGTCATCACCTCGATCGCGGCCATGCTCACCTGCCCGGTCGCCTTGTGCCAGGCGTTCAGGACCCCGGAGCCGAGCGGCTTGGTCAGCGTCAGCGGCAGCCCAGGAACGCCGGCATCGAGGCGCAGCAGCCGGCCCGGGTCGGCGATGCCGGTCACCGCCATCCCGTACTTGGGCTCGGGGTCATCGATGCTGTGCCCGCCCGCGACGTGGCAGCCGGCCTGGCGCGCGACCTCCAGGCCGCCGCTGAGCACCTCGGCCGCCAGGTCGGCGCCGAGCAGGTCACGCGGCCAGCCGAGCAGGTTCAGCGCCACCAGCGGCTCCCCGCCCATGGCGTAGACATCGGACAGCGCGTTGGCCGCGGCGATCCTGCCGAACGTCCTGGCATCGTCCACCACCGGGGAGAAGAAATCCGCGGTCGCCACGACCGCCCTGCCCGGGCCGAGCCGCACCACCGCGGCGTCGTCGCCGTGCTCGACTCCGACCAGCAGGTCGCCCGGGCGGTGCTCGGGCACGAGCCTGGCAACGGCCTCCTCAAGCTCCCCCGGCGGGATCTTGCACGCGCAGCCGCCGCCCCGGGCGAACCGGGTCAGCCGGTGTCCGGTCATCCCAGCCATGCCGGCCACCGTACCGCGCGCCGCTCGCCGTCGCTGGCCGGGCGGGCCGTCGCCGGCCGGGGCGGGCGCCGCCCGCGGCAGGAGCGCGGCAGGAGTAGCGTGGGGCGCGGAGGCGTCCGGGTGCCTGGTGGCCCTCCCGGTCTTCAAAACCGGTGGACGGCGCGCGACGTCGTCGGCGGGTTCGATTCCCGTCCGCCTCCGCTCGGTCCCGGCGGAGCGCCGCAGGGCCGCACCGGCGGATCTGGGCGCCCGGTCATCGTGGGGGCGGCGATGCACGTGATCGCGACCGCCGGTCACGTCGACCACGGCAAGTCGACGCTGGTGCGCGCGCTGACCGGGATGGAGCCCGACCGCTGGGAGTCCGAGCGCCGCCGGGGCATGACGATCGACCTGGGCTTCGCCTGGACGTCATTGCCGTCAGGCGGGCCCGTCGCGTTCGTGGACGTGCCGGGGCACGAGCGCTTCATCCCGAACATGCTGGCCGGAGCTGGCTCGGTCCCGGCGGTCATGTTCGTCGTGGCAGCCGACGAGGGCTGGATGCCGCAGTCGGCCGAGCACCTGGCGGCGATCGACGCCTTCGGCGTGCGCCACGGCGTGCTGGCGATCAGCCGCTCCGACCTGGCAGATCCGGGGTCGGCGATGCGGGAGGCGCAGCGCCACCTCTCGGGCACCAGCCTCGGCAGCGGCGCGGCAGGTCCCGAGGCGGTCGCGGTCAGCGCGCTGACCGGCCGTGGGCTGCCCGATCTGGTAGCGGCCCTGGACCGGCTGGTCGCGCGCCTGCCCGCAGCCGATCCGGACGGCGACGTCCGGCTCTGGCTCGATCGGGCGTTCGTCATCAAGGGCAGCGGGACCGTCGTCACGGGAACCCTGCAGGCCGGCACCATCCGGGCGGGTGACGAGCTGACGCTCACGCCGTCGCAGCGGCGCGTGCGAGTGCGCGGCATGCAGTCGCTGGGCACTCCCGTCACGCAGGCCAGCGGGGTCGCACGGGTCGCGCTGAACCTGCGCGGCGTCGGCGCGACTGACCTCCGCCGCGGAATGGCGCTGGTCACGGAAGGCCGGTGGACGCTCACCGGCGTGATCGACGTCCGCGTGCTGCCACCGCCTTCGCACCCGGCCGGCGCTGCGGCCCTCCCCGCGCGCGTGACGCTGCACGTCGGGACCGCCCGGGTGGCGGCCGGGCTCCGGGTGCTCGGGGAGCGCATCGCGCGGCTGACCCTTGCCCATCCCCTGCCGCTTCACGTCGGCGACCGCCTCCTGCTCCGGGACCCAGGCGCGCGGGCCGCGCGGGCCGCGGCGAGCGGGCCCGGCGGCCCGGCGATGGTGGCCGCAGCGGTCCTCGACGTGACTCCCCCGCCGCTGCGCGGGAGCGGCGCGGCGGCCCGGGCGGCCAAGGACCTGGCGTCGTGGCCCGACGCCCCGGCGATCAGCCACCTGCTCGCCCGGCACCCGGTGCTGCGGGCGCGGACTGCGGAGGCGATGGGACTGCGCGGCCTGCCCGAGCCCGTGGCCGGCGACTGGCTCGTCGATCCGGCGCACTGGCGTCGCCTGCGTGGCCTTCTCGCCGAGGCGGTCGCCGCCGACGCGGCCCGCGACCCGCTGGCGCCGGGACTGGCCGTGGACGCCGCCCGGGCCAGGCTGGGGCTTCCCGATCGCCGCCTGGTCGAGGCGCTCGCCGCGTGGGAGGGCGCCGGAGCCGAACCGCTCGAGGCCAGCCGCGGGTGCCTGCGCCGCGCGGCGCGGGCACCTGGCCGTGCGGAGGCGGGAGGACCTCCCGGCGGCTCAGGGCTTCCCCCCGCGGCCGCCGCGGGCGTGCGGGCGCTTCTGGCCATCCTCAAGGACGCGCCGTTCAGCCCGCCCGACGCGGCGAGCCTGCGCGAGCTCGGGCTGGACCCGCGGGCGACCGCGGCGGCCGAGCGCGCCGGCCTGCTGCTCCGGCTGCCGGGGAACGTGGTGCTCGGCCCGGCAGCGACCGAGCGCGCGGCGGCGATCCTCGCCCGGCTGCCCCAGCCGTTCACGGCGTCGCAGGCCCGGCAGGCACTGCGGACCAGCCGCCGCGTGGCGATCCCCCTCCTGGAGCGGCTGGACCGGGAGGGGCTCAGCGAGCGGCTGCCCGACGGCCGCAGGATCATGCGCCAGGCCTAGCCCGGGCGGGAGATACTCGCAGGTACCGCATGAGGATCCCGACCCTGAGGGGGCGGACGCGAACACCTCGGAGATCAGCCACCTTGAGGCCGTGCTCGCCGGCCGGGAGCCGGCTCGCCTGCGGCGCCCCGCCGTGCTCGGCCGGCTCGCCGAGCTTCACCTGCGCGACGGCGGGCAGGGCGCCGGCCGCGCACGGCAGCTCGCCGAGGCCGGCCTGGCCCTGGTGTCCGGCGGTGACCCGATCCTGCCGAAGCTGCTGCACGTCATGGCGATGGCACTGCGCGCCGGTGACCCGCCGCCGGGCGCGCTCGGCCGGGACGGCAGGGCGGCCCGGGCCGACCGTGACGCATGGCTGCTCAGCCTCGACCCGGTCCCGCGTGAGGCTCTGCACTTCGCCCGGGAGTGGGGCGACTGGGCCTGGCGGCGCGAGGCCTGGGACGAGGCGGCGGAGGCCTATGAGGCGGCGGCGATCGCGCTCCACAGGATCGTGCTCCGGGCCACCCCGGGGATCCGGGCGCGCCTTGACCTGCTCGGCCAGCACCGCCATCTCGGCCCGCGCAGCGCGTTTGCCCACGCGCGCGCCGGCAGGCCGCGCGAGGCGGTCACCGTGCTTGAACGCGACGGCGACCTGCTCTTCGCGGCCGGCTCGCAGCGCCGTGACCTGGATGCCCTGGCCCTGGACGGCCGGAGCGACCTGCGCGATGCCATCCTCCGGGCGGCCGGGGAGTCCGCCGGCGCGGCCGCGGCGCCACCCGACGGCCATGGCTGGCTCGCCCCGGCCGCCCGCTCCGCGCAGCGGAAGGTGGACGAGCTGGTGCGGCACGTGCGGGCGCTCCCGGGCCGCTCAAGGTTCGCCACCCCCGCAGGCTGGGCAGATGTCTGCGATGCCGCCAGGCACCTGCCGTTCGCCTACCTCGCGGCCACCGACAAGGGCACCGTCGTCCTCACCGTGCGGCAGGGAGCCGGGCAGATCGCGTACGCCTGCCTGCCGCAGACCCTGCAGGACGCGTGGCTGGCCGTCCGCGAGTTCTTCCGCGGCGAGCACGAGATCGCGCCCGCCAGCTCGGCCGACGCCCTGTTGAGGGCGCTCGAGTGGCTCAGCCTGCTCGTGCTCCCGGTGTACCGGGCCCTCGACGGCGACCACCCGGTGGTGCTGGTGCCCTCCGGACTGCTCGCCCAGCTGCCGCTGCACGCGGCATGCGGCATCTTCGCCGGGAAGCGGATCCGCTACTGGTTCCATCCCTCGCACGTCACCTACGCGGGCTCGGCCCGCTCGTGGCTGGCGTGCCGGGAGCGGGCGCGGGCCGCGCCGGCCCGCGCCCTCGTGGTCAGCAATCCGGGCCCGCTCCCGGCGACCCACGACGAGCTGCTGCTGTCCGACTACGAGGCGGCGGCGGTTGCCCGGCACCTGCCGGTCACCGTGCTGGCCGGACGGGAGGCGACCGACGAGGCGATCCTGGACGCGCTGCCGCGCGCCGACGTCGCGCACCTGAGCTGTCACGGCGCGGTCGACGGGCGGTTCCGTTACACCGGAGTGCTGCTCGTCGCCGACCGCCGGGTGCTCACCATCGCCCACTGGGAGGGCTCGCCCGCGCTGCGCGCCAGGCTCGTCTTCCTCTCCGCCTGCGGCAGCGGCATGACGGCCTCGGGCGTGGCGCAGCTCGTCAGCGTCCCCGCGGCCCTGGTGGCCGCGGGTGCCGCGGCGGTCATCGGCACGCTCTGGCACGCCGACGAGATGGCGACCCTGCTCGTCGTGACCCGCTTCTACCACCTGTGGGGCGGCGGTGCGGAGCTGGCCGCCGCCCTCGGCGGCGCGCAGGAGTGGCTCGCACTTTCCAGCGCCGCCGACCTGCGCCGGGCGGTGCCCGGTGAGGCCGCGGCCAGCCCGGCCGCGAGTAGACTCGCCGCCTGTCCCGACGACGAGCGGCCCTACGGCCATCCGTGGTTCTGGGCGCCGTTCTTCCTGCTCGGCGCATGACCGCCGGCTCCCGACTCCCGGCACCTCGGAGGGACCATTGACAGCGCTGCCCGTCTCCTACATGAAGGCCATCAGGCACCTCACCGGGTTCTGGGCGGCCTACCCGCTGTCTCAGGAGCTCGCCCCCGGGGCCTACGGCCGGCGGGTCGAAGGCAGGTTCGTCGCCGACGGGCACCTGTCCGACCTGCCCGGCTGGGACCCGGATGCGCTCGCCACCGCCCAGGCACCGGCCCGCGCGCCGGCGGATGCCTGGCTGTCGGACGGGGTCAGCGTCGAGCGGCTCGCCGTGTCCGCCGACGGCCCGGCCCTGCCCGCCGCAGGCCGCATCCGGCTGCGGTTCAGCCAGGCGGAACAGGCTGCGTTCGCCTGCCGCAACGGCCGGGAGTGGGCATTCGCGGGCCTGCGCCGCGTCAAGGAGCATCTGATCCGGCTCTATCGCGACGGTCACTGGGACCACCGGGACATCCTGATCACGCACGTGCTCCGCACGGATGCCGCCTGGCTGTTCTACTCCAGCCGCAGCGGCCAGTCGGTGGACCTGGGCGTGTCCGTCGCGCCGGGCCCGGCCGCCGCGGCCGACCTGCTCAAGGCGGCGATCGGCGGGGGCGACGCCGAGATCGGCTACAGCGGGGTCGCGTCCTCGGGGTACTCGTCGACGCTGAACGGCCCGGCGACCCCGCTGTTCCAGGCGATCAGGATCAGGCGGGTCCCGGCGGTGTCCGCCGAGATCGTGGTCAAGGGCGCCGGGCCGTTCGAGGAGCCGTCCTTCGGCGACCCGGAGGACGGGTAGCCGTCACGCCGCTCTCGCCGGCGGGCCACGTGCACAGCAGCGGGAGGTTGGTGAGCCATGTCGGCGGCCGGCCGGGTGACGCGGGTCTGCCAGGCCAGCCACGTGCGCGGCGGACCGTGCCCGTCCTCCTCGCATGCCGTCAGGCGGTGAACGCGGTCAGCACCCGGCTGACCGCGGCCACGTGCATCGAGGCGGCGCGCCCGAGCCCGCGCAGGGGCCCGCCGCCGCCCGGCGGGGTACCGGACCCGGCCAGCTGGCATCGTCAGTCCTCCCGCGTGCCATGCGCGGCCGGCGCGGCGCGGGCGGGGTCGTCCGCCGCCACGCCGTCCGCTGCCACGCCGTCCGCCGCTACCCCGGCCGCCGCCAGCTGCCCGTTCCCGTGCTGGCCCTTCCCCGCCTGGCTGGCGAACTGGGTCCGGTACAGCTCTGCGTAGAGTCCCCCGGCGGCCAGGAGCTCGGCATGCGTGCCGCGCTGGACGATCCGCCCGCCGTCGAGGACCAGGATCTGGTCGGCTTGGATGATCGTGGCCAGCCGGTGCGCGATCACCAGTGACGTCCGCCCGGACAGCGCCGTCTTCAGCGCCCGCTGCACCGCCGCCTCGGACTCGGAGTCCAGGTGGGCGGTGGCCTCGTCGAGGACCACCACCGACGGCGCCTTGAGCAGCAGCCGGGCGAGGGCGACGCGCTGCTTCTCCCCTCCGGACAGGCGGTAGCCCCGGTCGCCGACGATTGTGTCCAGGCCGTCCGGCAGGCTGGCGATCAGCGGCCAGATCTGCGCGGCCCGGCATGCATCGATCAGGTCCTGCTCGGTCGCGTCGGGCCGCGCGTAGCGCAGGTTCGCGCGGATCGTGTCGTGGAACAGGTGGGAGTCCTGGGTGACCATGCCGATCGCGGCGTGCAGGGAGTCCTGGGTGACGTTCCTGATGTCGGTCCCGCCGATCCTGATCGTCCCCGCACGCGGGTCGTACAGGCGCGCGACCAGGTGGGTGATCGTGGTCTTGCCCGCCCCGGACGGCCCGACCAGGGCGGTGAGCTTGCCCGCCGGGGCGTGGAAGGTCACGTCGCGCAGCACGTCCTGGCCGGCGTCCGCCCGCTCCGGCGCCGGCAGCGCGATCGATTCCAGTGAGGCGAGCGAGACCTCCGCGGCGGTCGGGTAGCGGAACCAGACGTGCTCGAAGTCGAGTGCCGGGGCGGCCTGGCCCAGCTCCAGCCGGACGGCGCCGGGCATGTCCTCGATCAGCGGCTTCAGGTCGAGGACCTCGAACACCCGGTCGAAGCTGACCAGCGCGGTCATCACGTCGACCTGCACGTTGGACAGCGAGGTGATGGGGCCGTAGAGCCGGCCGATCAGCGCCGCGAGTGCGACCAGCGTGCCGATCTTGAACATGTCGTGAATGGCCAGGACGCCACCGAGGCCGTAGACCACGGCGGTGGCCAGCGAGGCCAGCAGCGTCAGCGCGACGAACAGGCTGGATCCGTACATGGCCGTCTGGACCCCGATGTCGCGCACCCTCCCCGCCCGGCTGCCGAACACCTCGGCCTCCTCCTGCGGGCGGCCGAAGAGCTTGACCAGCAGGGCGCCGGCCACGTTGAAGCGCTCGGTCATCGTGGACCCCATGGCGGCGTCGAGCTGCATCGATTCCCTGGTGAGCCGCTGGAGCCTGCGGCCGACGAGCCTGGCAGGCACGATGAACAGCGGGATAAGCACCAGCGCGACCAGCGTGACCTGCCACGACAGCGACACCATCACGATCAGGACCAGCGCCAGGGAGATCACGTTGGCGACGACGGAGGAGAGGGTGGAGGTGAGGGCCTGCTGCGCGCCGATCACGTCGCTGTTGAGCCGGCTGACCAGCGAGCCGGTCTGGGTCCTGGTGAAGAACGCGATCGGCTGCCGCTGGACGTGCGAGAAGACCTCGGTGCGCAGGTCGTAGATCAGGCCCTCGCCGATCCGCGCGGAGAACCAGCGCTGGGCGATCGTGAGCAGCGCGTCGAGCAGCGCGAGGGCGGCGACTGCGCCGCCGATCGCCAGGACCACCGCCGTGCGCCGCGGCAGGATGCCCTGGTCGATCAGGGCGCGCAGCAGCAGCGGGACCGCGACCGTGATCACCGCGTCGAGCGCGACGATGACCAGGAAGAGCGCCAGGTCCCGCCGGTACGGCCGGGCGTAGGACAGGATTCGGCGTACTGTTCCCGGCGCGAGCTGCTGATGGGTGACCGAGCGGTCGCGGGAGAATGACCGCATGGCGTGCCAGGTGGCATAGGTCATGCCGGAGCCAACCACGCCGCCGGCGCGGGCCTTCCCCGGTCCGCTCAGGGCGAACCGGGTGGCGGCCCGGCCGGCACGCTAGCCCGGCGCCGCAGCAACGCGGCCTGAGCGCGCCGCTCAGCCGCCGCCTGCTCCTGCAGCGTGTGCCCGGCGGCCTGCTGCAGCAGCGCCTTGGTCGCCCGGGCCGGCGCGGCACCGACCGCCAGCAGCGCGGCGACCAGGTCGGAGACGGCCGCGTCGAACTCGGCGGCGGGCACGACCAGCTCGGCCAGCCGCAGCGCCACCGCCTCGGCCGCCGTGACGGTCCGGGCGGTCAGGCACAGCTCCATGGCGCGGGGCAGCCCGACGATGTCCACCAGCGGCTTGGTGCCGGTGAGGTCCGGGACCAGCCCCAGGGCGGGCTCCTTCATGCACAGTTTCGCGTCCTCGGCGAGGATCCGCAGGTCGCAGGCGAGCGCGAGCTGGAACCCGGCGCCGATCGCATGCCCCTGCACGGCGGCGATCGAGACGATCGACGGGTCGCGCAGCCACAAGTAGCCCGCCTGGTACCGCGCGATCGCCTGCTCGAAGTCGGGGTCGCCGGGATTGACCAGGCCTTCCTCGCCGGGGGCGCCCTCCCCCGACAGCAGCCGCAGGTCGATCCCGGCGCAGAAGGACGGCCCCTCACCGCGGATGACCACGACCCGGACCTGTGGCGGCAGGCCGGCGCCGATGGCGGCCAGGCCGCGCCAGGTTGCCGGGGTCATGGCGTTCCGGCGTTCGGGCCTGGCCAGCGTGACCGTTGCCACCTCGCCGCCGACCGCAAGCCGCAGCCCGGCCGCTCCCAGGCTCCCGTCCGGCGACGGCTCGGCGGATGGCCGGCTGGTCACTGGGTCAGCTCTTGGCCCGCGTCCGGGTGGCGCCGCCGCGCCCTCGCAGCGTCACGCCCGCCTCCGCCAGGATGCGGTGGATGAACCCGTAGGACCGTCCGGTCGCCGCCGCGAGAGCCCGGATGCTCTCCCCGGCGTTGTACCGCTTCTGCAGATCCGACGCCAGCCTCGCGCGGTCGGCACCGGTCACCCTGGTGCCCTTCTTGAGCGTCTCGGTCACGCCATCCTCCCGGTCAGACAGATACGGCCGCAGGGCCACCGTATCCAGTCATGATCACGCATCGGGTCCCGATCGGCCACCCGGACGACCGCAAAATAACTGGCGGCCGGGCCGATCGCCGCGCTGCCCGGCCATTCGCCCCAGCGCGATCATTCGCCCCAGAGCGATCATTCACGCCAGTGCCACCAGATCGGCCAGGCCGGCGCTCCACAGGTCCTCGACGCCGTCGGGCAGCAGCAGGACCCGATGCGGGCTGAGCGCCTCCACCGCTCCCTCGTCATGGGTGACCAGGACGATCGCCCCGGCGAAGCGGCGCAGCGCCGAGAGTATCTCCGCGCGGCTGGCCGGGTCGAGGTTGTTGGTCGGCTCGTCCAGCAGCAGCACGTTCGCGCCCGAGACCACGAGCAGCGCCAGCGCGAGCCTGGTCTTCTCCCCGCCGGAGAGCACGCCCGCCGGCTTGGCGACGTCGTCGCCGGAGAACAGGAACGAGCCGAGGACCGTGCGCTGCTCCGCCTCGCTGAGGTCCGGCGCGGCCGAGCGCATGTGCTCAAGGACCGTGCGCCCGGCCTCGAGGGTCTCGTGCTCCTGCGCGTAGTAGCCGATCCGCAGCCCATGGCCGGCCCGGATCTCCCCGGTGTCGGGCTCCTCCACCCCGGCGAGCAGCCGGAGCAGCGTGGTCTTCCCCGCGCCGTTGAGCCCGAGCACCACGATCCGCGCGCCACGGTCCACCGCCAGGTCCACGTCGGTGAACACCTCAAGCGAGCCGTAGGACTTGGACAGGCCCCGGGCCGCCAGCGGAACCTTGCCGCAGTGGGCCGGCTCGGGGAAGCGCAGCCGCGCGACGCGCTCCGGCTGGCGCTCCGCCGTCACGCCGGCGAGCAGCCGCTCGGCCCGGCGGGCCATGCCCTGGGCCGCCTTCGCCTTGGTCGCCTTGGCCCGCATCCGGTCGGCCTGCGCCTGCAGCGCCGCCGCCTGCCGGTGCGCGTTCACCCGCTCGCGGCGCCGGCGCCTGGCATCCGCCTCCCGCTGGTCCAGGTAGGCCCGCCAGCCGAGGTTGTAGATGTCGAGCGCGGCCCGGTCGGCGTCGAGGTGGAAGACCTTCGTCACCAGAGCCGCCAGCAGCTCCGTGTCGTGGCTGACCACGATCAGGCCGCCCCGGTGACCTCGCAGGTGGTCGCGGAGCCAGCGGACCGAATCGGCGTCCAGGTGGTTGGTCGGCTCGTCCAGCAGCAGGGTGCCGGCGCCTCCGAACAGGATCCGCGCCAGCTCGACCCGGCGCCGCTGGCCGCCGGAGAGCGTGCGCAGGGGCTGGCCGAGGACGGCGCCGGGCAGCCCGAGGCTGGCGGCCAGGGACGCCGCCTCGGCCTCCGCGGCATACCCGCCGAGCACCGACAGCCGCTCCTCAAGGCGGCCGTAGTCGCGCACCGCCGCGTCCCGCCGGGCCGGGTCGGGGTCAGCCATCGCCTTCTCCGCGGCGCGCATCCCGGCCAGGACCTCGTCCAGGCCGCGGGCCGACAGGATGCGGTCGCTCGCCAGGGCATTCAGGTTCCCGGACCTGGTGTCCTGCGGCAGGTAGCCGACCGTTCCGCCGACCCGGACCGTCCCGGCGGCCGGCTGGCCCTCTCCGGCGAGCACCCTCAGCAAGGTTGTCTTGCCGGCGCCGTTCCTGCCCACCAGGCCGACCCGGTCCCCGGCCGAGACCTGGAACGAAGCCTGCTCCAGCAGAAGGCGCGGGCCTGCGCGCAACTCGACGTCGTGCGCTGCGATCATGGACCGGCTCACTCCCAGGGTCTTGCAAAACGCATGGAACGGACGGCACCCGCCGGGCGCCGCCTGGCACCCGGCGAGCAGCCTACGAGAGGAGCGGTCCCATGTGACCGAGGCTACCAGCCCGTCGTCAGCCCGTGCCCGCCTGGTCCCGCGCCGCCCGGTTGAGCGCGCTGATCACCCCGCGCAGCGAGGCCCGGACGATCGATTCGCTGATCCCCACGCCCCAGTAGACCGTCCCGCCGATCTCGGTCTCCAGGTAGGCAGCGGCCCTGGCGTCCCGCCCGGCTGACAGCGCGTGCTCGGCGTAGTCCAGCACCCGCACCGGCACCCCGCCCAGGCCCAGGTCGAGCGCCGAGAGCGCCTCGCAGAACGCGGCGACCGGGCCGTTGCCGGCGCCGGCCAGCTCGTGCTCCGCGCCGAAGGCCCGGACGGTCGCGGTGATCTTCTCGGCGCCGTCCTCGCTTTGCGTGCTGAAGCTCAGCAGCTCGAACGGGCCGGGCGCCAGGTAGGTCTCCTGGAAGACCTGCCACATCAGCGCGGCGTCCACCTCCCCGCCCTCGGTGTCGGTATGCCGCTGGATCACCCGGCTGAACTCGATCTGGAGCCGCCGCGGCAGGTCGAGGTGGTGGTCGTGCTTCATGATGTAGGCGACGCCGCCCTTGCCGGACTGCGAGTTGACCCGGATGACGGCCTCGTAGGACCGCCCGACGTCCTTGGGGTCGATCGGCAGGTACGGCATCTCCCACGGCAGCTCGCCGGCCGGCCGGCCGGCCTGGGCGGCGAGCTGCTCCAGCCGGTCGAAGCCCTTCTTGATCGCGTCCTGGTGGGAGCCGGAGAACGAGGTGTAGACCAGGTCGCCGGCGTAGGGGTGGCGCTCGTGGACCCCGATCCCGGTGCAGTACTCCGCGGTCCGCCGGATCTCGTCGATGTCGCTGAAGTCGATCATCGGGTCGATGCCCTGGCTGTACAGGTTCAGCCCGAGCGTGACCAGGTCCACGTTGCCGCACCGCTCGCCGTTGCCGAACAGGCACCCCTCGACCCGGTCGGCCCCGGCCAGCATCGCCAGCTCGGCGTCGGCGACCGCGGTGCCGCGGTCGTTGTGGGTGTGCACGGACAGGCAGACGTGCTCGCGACGGGACAGGCTACGGCTCATCCACTCGATCTGGTCGGCGTAGACGTTCGGCGTGGACCGCTCGACGGTGCACGGCAGGTTGATCACGATCTCCCGGTCCGGGCCTGGCTGCCAGACGTCCATGACCGCCTCGCAGATCTCGGCGGCGAAGTCCAGCTCGGTGTCCATGAAGATCTCGGGCGAGTACTCGTACCCGAACTCGGTGTCGTCCAGGTACTGCTCGGCGTGCTTGAGCACCGCCCTGGTGCCGTCGACCGCCACGGCCTTGCACTCCTGGCGGCCATCACCGCCGAATCCGAACACCACGCTGCGGAACATCGGCGCCGCCGCGTTGTACAGGTGGACGGTCGCCTGCCTGGCGCCGACGAGCGACTGGATCGTCCGCTCGATCAGTTCCTCGCGGGCCTGGGTCAGCACCGAGATGCGGACGTCGTCGGGGATCGCGCCGGAGGTGATCAGCTGGCGGACGAAGTCGAACTCGGTCTGGCTGGCGGCCGGGAAGCCGATCTCGATCTCCTTGTAGCCCATCCGCACCAGCAGGTCGAACATCGCCTGCTTGCGGGCGGCGTTCATCGGGTCGATCAGGGCCTGGTTGCCGTCCCGCAGGTCGGTGGAGAGCCAGCGGGGCGCCGCGGTGATCACGCGGGACGGCCATCGCCGGTCGGGCAGGTCCACGGGCGGGAAGGGCCGGTACCGGGTGAACGGCATGCCGGACGGGCGCTGGCGGAACCGGGCTGGACTGGTCATGGGGCTGCTCCTTGGAAGGTCACCGGGATCGTCGGTCGGCGCAGCGCGAGAGCCCCGCGGCGAGGGGCCGACCGGTCCTACCGGGCCTCGCCGCGGCCGCGAAGGAGCAGCCGCCGCATCATGACCGGGCCAGTATAGCCTGACCGCCCCGGCCACGCGGGGGCGGCTGCGCGCGGCCCGCCGCGGAACGGGCCGGGGACCTGACCGCCCCGGCCATGCTGGGGCGGCGGGTGGATGATGGCTCATGCGCGGCCGGGCGCCGCGCCGGACGGGAGCGAGCAGGAGTGCCGATGGACACGACGCGGGGGTCCGCGCAGGTCGGGGTGACCGGGCTGGCCGTGATGGGGCGGAACCTGGCGCGGAACCTGGCCAGGCATGGCTACCGGGTGGCGGTCCACAACCGCACCGCCGAGCGGACCCGCGCGCTGGTCGCCGAGCACGGCACGGAGGGACGCTTCGTGGCGTCGGAGTCCATGGCCGACTTCGTCGCCTCGCTGGCCCCGCCGCGCATCGTGATCGTGATGGTCAAGGCCGGCCCGCCGACCGACGAGGTGATCGGCCGCATCGCCCCGCTGCTAGAGGCCGGCGACATCATCGCCGACTGCGGCAACGCCCACTACGCGGACACCCGGCGCCGCGAGCGCGAGCTGCGCGGGCGCGGGATCCACTTCGTCGGCACGGGGGTCTCCGGCGGGGAGGAGGGGGCGCTGCGCGGGCCGAGCATCATGCCGGGCGGATCGGCGCAGGCCTACCAGGTGATCGGGCCGGTCTTCGAGTCGATCGCGGCGCGGGTGGACGGAACGCCCTGCTGCGTGCATGTCGGCCCCGACGGTGCCGGCCACTTCGTCAAGATGGTCCACAACGGCATCGAGTACGCGGACATGCAGCTGATCGCCGAGGCGTACGACCTGCTGCGGGCGGGCACCGGCGCGAGCCCCGCCCGGCTGGCGGAGGTCTTCCGGGCGTGGAACGACGGCGAGCTGGAATCGTTCCTCATCGAGATCACTGCCGACGTGCTCGGCCACGTGGACGCCGCCACCGGCCGGCCGTTCGTCGACATCGTGCTCGACCAGGCCGAGCAGAAGGGCACCGGCCGCTGGACCGTGCAGACGGCGCTCGACCTCGGCGTCCCGGTCACCGGCATCGCCGAGGCCACGTTCGCCCGCTCGCTGTCCGGCCACGCCAGCCAGCGCGCCGCCGCGCGGCGGGCGTTCGGCGACGGCGCGCGGCCGTGGGCGGCCGCGGACCGGGACTCGTTCACCGAGGACGTCCGCCGGGCGCTGCAGGCCTCGAAGGTGGTCGCCTACGCGCAGGGCTTCGATCAGATCACGGCGGGCAGCGCCGAGTACGGCTGGGACATCGACCGCGGCGCGATGGCGACGATCTGGCGGGGCGGATGCATCATCCGCGCGAGGTTCCTCGACCGGATCCGCGAGGCCTACCAGGCGGACCCGGCCCTTCCCAGCCTGCTCGTGGCGCCGTACTTCGCCGAGGTGATCCGGCGGGGCCTGGCGAGCTGGCGCCGGGTGGTCGCGGACGCGGCGATGGCCGGGGTGCCCGCGCCGGCGTTCTCCTCGTCGCTGGCCTACTTCGACGGGCTGCGGGCAAGCCGCCTGCCCGCCGCGCTGATCCAGGGCCTGCGCGACGACTTCGGCGCGCACACCTACCGCCGCGTCGACCGGCCCGGCGCCTTCCATACGCTCTGGGCCGGCGACCGGTCGGAGGTCCCGGCCTAGGACGGGCCGCGCGCCCGCGGCGGCGGCCGCCGGTCCGCGGGCCATTAGGCTGAGATGGTGACCGAGAGGGAGCTGGCGCCGGCGGGCCTGGACGTGACGGTCCCGAACGTGGCCCGGATGTATGACTACTACCTCGGCGGCAAGGACAACTTCGAGGCCGACCGGGTCGCCGCGCACAAGGTGCTCGAGCTGGTGCCCGGCCTGCGCCGCTCGGCCGTGGAGAACCGCAAGTTCCTGCGCAGGGTGGTCCGCTTCCTCGCCAGCGAAGCCGGGGTCACCCAGTTCCTGGACATCGGGGTCGGACTGCCGACGCAGGGCGCCGTCCACGAGGTCGCCCGGCAGGTCAACCCCCGGGCGCGCGTGGCCTACGTCGACGTCGACCCGGTCGTCGTGGCGCACGGCCGGGCGCTGCTCGCCGTCGCCGACCTGAGCGTCATGGTCCAGGCCGACGTGCGCCAGCCCGCCGCGCTGCTGTCCAGCCCGGAGATCCGCGCCCACCTGGACTTCACCAGGCCCATCGCGATCGGGCTGTTCGCGATCTTGCACTTCGTCTCCGACGCCGACGACCCGGCGGGGATCGTGGCCTGCCTGCGGGACGCGGTCGTCCCCGGCAGCTACCTGGCGATCTCGCACGTCGGTACCGAATTCTTCCCCGACAAGCAGGCGATGGCCCGGGCAGCCGCCGTGTACGAGCAGGCGAACGAGCGGGTGACGCCCCGCAGCCGCGACCAGATCCTCGGCTTCTTCGGCGGATTCGAGCTCGTCCCGCCCGGCCTGGTCCCCAAGCACCAGTGGCGGCCCGATGTCGGCGAGGCGGCGGCCGGCACCCCCAACATCCAGTGGGGCGGCGTCGGGCGCAGGCTCTGACCCGAGCGCCGCGCTAGCCGACGTCCGGCTCGGTGAGCTCGATCCGGATCGCGCGGAACATCCGCGGGGTGGACCTCAGCACGGTCAGGCGCGGGTCCGGCACGGTGAGGAACGCGCCGCTGTCCTTCGCGAAGTACGGCGCGAGCCGCGCGTCGCCGCGGATCTGCGCGATCGCCCGCCGGTCGCCGCCGAGCACCAGGGCGTCGAGCCGGAACGGGGCGAACACTGCCGCGGCGGTGTCGGCCGCCGCGGCGAGCGCCTGATTCGCCTGGTTCTCCCGGCGCCGCGCGAACCGTTGCTGCGACTGCCCGCCGGCCGCGCTGCGCCCGTGCACGAGCCTGCTGCCGACCTTGGAGGCGACGAGCACCGGACCGGGGCCGGTGAACACGCCCGCCGCGTACCCGCCGAGCCGGACCAGCAGCACCCCGACGACTCGGTCCGCGGCGGCGTGTGCGGCGATCCGCGCCGCAAGCGCGGCTGGATCCCCGTCGGCGCCCGCCTCCAGGGGAGGGAACGGCACCTGGCACCGCGCGACCGCCCCGTCGGCCGCCGTGAAGGTGACCGCCTGCTCGCCGGCCGCCGCGGTCACCCGGCCGTGCCGCTCGGTGAACGACCCGACCCACCCGGCCAGCCGATCCGGGCTGACCTCGATCCGGCGCATCGCCATGACGGGATCCCTGGGCCGCGGCGCGCTCAGACGGCGAAGCCGAGGGCGCGCAGCTGCTCGCGCCCGTCCTCGGTGATGTCCTCCGGGCCCCACGGCGGCATCCAGACCCAGTTGATCCGCACGTCGCCGACCAGGCCGTCGAGGGCCACCTGCGCCTGGTCCTCGATCATGTCGGTGAGCGGGCAGGCCGCGCTGGTGAGCGTCATGTCCAGCGTGGCGACCCAGCCGTCGCCCTCGCGGTCGAGCGCGATGCCGCGGACCAGCCCAAGGTCCACCACGTTCACTCCGAGCTCGGGGTCGACCACGTCCTTCAGCGCCTCGCGGATCTCGTCCTCAAGCTCGCCAGCGCCCGCCCCGGCGGCCGGCCTGCCCTCGGCGCCCTCGTTCTCCTGCGTCATCCCTGCTCCCTGTCCTGCCCCGCCAGCGCCCGCGCGGTGGCGTCCTTCCACGCCATCCAGCCGAGCAGCGCGCACTTGACCCGCGCCGGGTACCTGGCGACGCCGGTGAACGCGACCGCGTCGCCCAGCACGTCCTCGTCTGGCTCTGCCCGGCCGCGCGAGTGCATCAGCTCGGTGAACGCCGAGGCGATCTCCATCGCCTCGCTCACCGGCCTGCCGATCAGCACGTCGGTGAGCACCGAGACGCTCGCCTGGCTGATCGAGCAGCCGAGCGCGTCGTAGGAGACGTCCGCGACGGCAGGCTCGCCCCCGGCGCCCTTCAGCGCCACCCGGAGCGTGACCTCATCCCCGCAGACCGGGTTGACGTGATGGACCTGCGCGTCGAACGGCTCCCGCAGCCCCTTGTGGTGCGGGTGCCGGTAGTGGTCCAGGATGACCTCCTGGTACATCGACTCCAGCTCCATCATTCCGCCTTCAGCTACTGCGCCTTCAGCCACTGCGCCTTCAACGCGGGCCCCTCAGGGCTTGTTCCGGCCGCGCCCCGGCCCGTCCCGCGCCGCCAGGTCATCCCGCGCCGCCAGGTCATCCCGCGCCGAAGAACTTCTGCGCGGTCCTGATCCCGTCGGCCAGCGCGTCCACCTCCTCGGCCGTGTTGTACAGGTAGAAGCTCGCGCGGGTGGACGCCTGCACGCCGAGCGCCCGGTGCAGCGGCCACGCGCAGTGGTGCCCGGTCCGCACCGCGATGCCCAGCTCGTCGAGGACCTGGCCGACGTCGTGCGGGTGGACCCCGTCCACCGTGAACGACACGGCGCCGCCCCGGCGCTCAGTCGTCAGCGGGCCGAGGACGCGCACGCCCGGGATCGCGGTGAGCGCCTCGAGCGCGCGCTCGGTGAGCGCCCGCTCGTGCTCGGCGATCGCGTCCAGCCCGACCGCGTCCAGGTAGTCGCAGGCCGCCGCCAGCCCGACGGCCTGCGCCGCGGCGGGCACGCCGGCCTCGAACCGCTGCGGCGGGGGCAGGAACGTCGAGCCCTCCATCCGCACCACCTCGATCACCGAGCCCCCGGTGATGAACGGCGGCAGCGCCTCCAGCACCTCCCGGCGGCCCCACAGCACGCCGATGCCGGTCGGGCCCAGCATCTTGTGGCCGGAGAAGAACAGCAGGTCCGCGCCGGTCTCCCGGACGCTCACCGAGTGGTGCGGCACCAGCTGGGCGCCGTCGACCACGGCGAGCGCGCCGGCTGCGTGGGCCGCGGCGGCGATCGCGGCGACCGGCGGCATCGCCCCGGTGACGTTGGACTGGCCGGTCACGGCGACCACCTTCGTCCGCTCGGTCACGAGCGCGCCGATGCCGGAGAGGTCGACCCGGCCCTCCGCGGTGACCGGGAACCAGCGCAGCCGCGCCCCGGCCCGCAGGCACAGCTGCTGCCACGGCACCAGGTTCGCGTGGTGCTCCAGCTCGGTGACCAGGATCTCATCGCCCGGGCCGACCGCCAGGCGCTCCGCAGCCGGGCCGGCCGGGCGCCCGCCCGACGGGCCGGAGGTGGCCGCGTTCCCGACCGAGTAGGCGATCAGGTTGGCGGCCTCCGTCGCGTTCCGCGTGAACACGATCTCACCCGGATCGGCGCCGATGAACGCCGCGACGCGGGCGCGGGCGCCCTCGTAGGCGTCGGTCGCCTCCTCGCTGAGCAGGTGCGCGCCGCGGTGCGCGGCGGCGTTGTGGCGCAGGTAGAAGTCGCGCTCTGCGTCGAGCACCGCGAGCGGCTTCTGGGCGGTCGCGCCCGAGTCCAGGTAGACCAGCGGGTGCCCGCCGCGAGCCCGCCGGGCCAGGACCGGGAAGTCCGCGCGGACCGCGGCGACGTCCAGGCTCATGCGGGCGCGCCCTCCATCGCCAGGAACCGCTCGTAGCCGCTCGCCTCCAGCTCGTCGGCCAGCTCCGGGCCACCCTCGGCGACGATCCTGCCGCCGACGAACACGTGGACGAAATCCGGCCGGACGTAGCGCAGGATCCGGGTGTAGTGCGTGATCAGCAGCACCCCGTGGTCCGGGCTCTGGCGGTAGGCGTTGATCCCCGCGGAGACCACCTTGAGCGCGTCGATGTCCAGGCCCGAGTCGGTCTCGTCCAGGATCGCGATCTTCGGGTTGAGCATCTGGAGCTGAAGGATCTCGTGGCGCTTCTTCTCCCCGCCGGAGAAGCCCTCGTTGAGATTGCGCTGGGCGAAGGAGGGGTCGATGGACAGGGCGGCCATCGCGCCGTTCATCTCCCGGACGAACTCGCGCAGCTTCGGCGCCTCGCCGCGCACCGCGGTGACCGCGGTGCGCAGGAAGTTCGAGACGGTCACCCCGGGCACCTCGACCGGGTACTGCATCGCGAGGAACAGCCCGGCCCTTGCCCGCTCGTCCACGCTCATCGCCAGCACGTCCCGGCCGTCCAGGGTCACCGAGCCGCTCGTCACCCGGTACTTCGGGTGCCCGGCGATCGAATAGGCGAGGGTGGACTTGCCCGACCCGTTCGGCCCCATGATCGCGTGGGTCTGCCCGGCGGTGACGGTCAGGTCGACCCCGCGCAGGATCTCCCGGCTCTCCCCGGCCTGCGCGGCGACGCTGACGTGCAGGCCGCGGATCTCAAGAGTGGACATGCGACTCCTTCTCGCTCGGCCGCCGGCGCGCTCGCCTAGCTGGCGGGCACCGACACGTAGACATCGTTCCCCTCGACCCGCACCTGGTAGGTGCGCAGGGGCCTGCTGGCGGGCGGGCTGGTCGGCTTGCCGGTCCGCAGGTCGAAGCAGGAGCCGTGCAGCCAGCACTCCACGGTGTGGTCGTAGACCTCGCCGTCGGCCAGCGAGACCTCCTCGTGCGTGCAGAACTCATCGAGCGCGAAGACCTCGTCCCCGGTCCTGACCACGACCAGCGGCGTACCGTGCAGCTCGACCGCGAGCGTGCCCTGCTCGGGCAGGTCCGACAGGGCGCACGCCCTGGTGAACTCGCCTTCCTCGCTCACCGCGCACCCCCCTCGGCCCGCGCCATGGCGTCCAGCTCTGCCTCGATCGCCGCCGTCACCTTCGCGCGCACCTGGTCGGCGGCGATCTGGCCGATCAGCTCGGCGAAGAAGCCGCGGATGATCAGGCGCCTGGCCTCCTCCACCGGGATCCCGCGGGCGGTCAGGTAGAACAGGTGCTCGTCCTCCAGGCGCCCGCTCGCGCTTGCGTGCCCGGCCCGCACGACCTCGCCGGTGAGGATCTCCAGGTTCGGCACCGAGTCGGCCCGTGCCCCGTCGGTCAGCACGAGGTTCCGATTCGCCTCGTAGGTGTCCGTGCCGGTTGCCTCCGGCCGGATGACCACGTCGCCGATCCAGACCGTGTGCGCGCCGTCCCCGCGCAGCGCGCCCTTGTAGGTGACGCGGCTGCGGCAGTCGGGCCGCGCGTGGTCCACGAACAGCCGGTGCTCCAGATGCTGGCCGGAGTCGGCGAAGTAGATCCCGCGCAGCTCGGCGTTCCCGCCGGGCCCGGCGTACCGGACGGACGGGGCCAGCCGCACCAGGTCGCCGCCGAGCGTGACCGCCATGTGCGTGAATGTCGCGTCCTTGCCGAGCACCGCGTGGTGGTGCGACAGGTGCACCGCGTCGCGCGCCCAGTCCTGCACGGAGACCACGTCCAGCCGCGCGCCGTCCCCCACGAGGAACTCGACGTTGTCCGCGTAGGTCGCCGACCCGGCGTGCTCGAGCACCACCACGGCCGAGGAGTTCGCTCCCGCCTCGACGAGCACGTGCCCCGCGGCCGCCTGCCCGGCGTCCTCGCCCCGCACGCGGATCACGACCGGCCGCTCCGCGGCCACGCCGCCGGGAATCGTCACGATGGTCGCCTCGCGGAACGAGGCGAACGCGCGCGCGCTGACCCGGTCCGCCGGCACGAAGGCGGTGCCGAGCCGGGGATCGCCGTGCTCGGCGGCGACCACGGTGATCTCCGGCCCGGCGTCGGCCTCGACCCCGGCCTTGCCCGCGTCCAGCGGGCCGTCGGCGTGCAGGCGGCGCAGCCGGCGCAGCGGGGTGAACCGCCACTCCTCCTCCCGCCCGCCCGGCACGGGGAAGTCGGCCGGGTCGAACGAGGCGCGCTCGTGCAGCCGCGAGACCGGGGCCGCGGACTCCACGGCCGCCTGGAGCGAGACCATCAGCCGACCGCCCCTTCCATCTGCAGCTCGATCAGCCTGTTCAGCTCGAGCGCGTACTCCATCGGCAGCTCGCGGGCGATCGGCTCGACGAACCCGCGGACGATCGTGGCCATCGCCTCGTCCTCGGTCATGCCGCGGCTCATCAGGTAGAAGAGCTGGTCCTCGGAGATCTTCGAGACCGTGGCCTCGTGCCCCATCTCCACGTCGTCCTCGCGGACGTCCACGTACGGGTAGGTGTCGGACCGGCTGACCGTGTCCACCAGCAGGGCGTCGCACTTGACCGTGGACCTGGAGTGCTCGGCGCCCTCCTGGACCTGGACCAGGCCCCGGTACGACGTCCGCCCGCCCGAGCGGGCGACCGACTTGGAGACGATCGTGGAGGACGTGTGCGGAGCGCAGTGCACCATCTTCGCCCCCGCGTCCTGGTGCTGGCCGGCACCGGCGAACGCGACCGAGAGGGTCTCGCCGCGCGCGTGCTCGCCCATCAGGTAGACCGCCGGGTACTTCATCGTGACCTTCGAGCCGATGTTCCCGTCGATCCACTCCATCGTGGCGCCCGCGTGCGCGACGGCCCGCTTGGTCACCAGGTTGTACACGTTCGTCGACCAGTTCTGGATCGTCGTGTACCGGCACCGCGCGCCGGGCTTCACGATGATCTCCACGACCGCCGAGTGGAGCGAGTCGGACGAGTAGATCGGGGCGGTGCAGCCCTCCACGTAATGCACGTAGGACCCCTCGTCGGCGATGATCAGGGTCCGCTCGAACTGGCCCATGTTCTCGGTGTTGATCCGGAAGTAGGCCTGCAGCGGGATGTCGACGTGCACGCCCTTGGGGACGTAGATGAACGAGCCGCCGCTCCAGACCGCGGTGTTCAGCGCGGCGAACTTGTTGTCCCCGACCGGGATCACGGTCGCGAAGTACTCGCGGAACAGGTCCGGGTGCTCCCTGAGCGCGGTGTCGGTGTCGAGGAAGATCACGCCCTTGCGCTCCAGGTCCTCGCGGATCTTGTGATAGACGACCTCCGACTCGTACTGGGCGGCCACGCCGGCGATCAGGCGCTGCTTCTCCGCCTCGGGGATGCCGAGCCGGTCGTAGGTGCTCTTGATGTCCGGGGGCAGCTCGTCCCAGCTCGCCGCCTGCTTCTCGGTGGAGCGCACGAAGTACTTGATGTTGCCGAAGTCGATGCCGGACAGGTCCGCGCCCCAGGCGGGCAGGGGCTTGCGGGTGAACAGGTCCAGGCCCTTCAGCCGCAGCTCCAGCATCCACTCGGGCTCGTTCTTCTTCGCCGAGATGTCGCGCACGACCTCCTCGGACAGGCCGCGGCGCGCGCTGGCGCCGGCGATGTCCGTGTCGGCCCAGCCGAACTTGTACCGGTCGAGCCCCTCAAGCACGGGGCGCTCTGTGGTGGTCATGCGGTGAGGTCCCTCCGGCCTAGTGATGGAGCTGTCACGTGGGTGGTGCAGACGCCGTCGCCGTGGGCGATCGTGGCCAGGCGCTGCACGGGGGCGCCCAGCAGCCGGCCGAACGCCTCGGTCTCGGCCTCGCACAGCTGCGGGTACTCCGCGGCCACGTGCGCCACCGGGCAGTGATGCTGGCACAGCTGCTCGCCCGCGGGCACCACCGGGGCCGTCCTGGCCCGGCCCGCCCGCCAGGGGGCTCCCCTGGCCGGGCGCACCGTCATGGCGGACGCGGCGTAGCCGTCGGCGGAGAGCGCGCGGGCGAGCGCCCGGACCTTCGCCGCGGCCGGCGCCGCGGCGACCACCGGCCGGTACCGCAGCTCCAGCTCGGCCACCTGCCGGCGGGCGAACTCCGCGACGGCCTCCGGCCCGGCCCGTTCGGCCAGGAACCGCAGGGCGCTGGCGGCCAGGTCGTCGTAGGCGTGCTCGAAGGCGCCGCGGCCGGCGTCGGTGATCACGAAGACCCGGGCCGGACGGCCCCGACCCCGGCTCCCGTAGGCGCGGGCGGCCCGGCTCTCGATCATGCCCTCGGCCAGCAGGTGATCCAGGTGGCGGCGGACCGCCGCCGGCGTCAGCCCCAGGCAGGCGCCCAGGGCCGAGGCGGTCACCGGCCCGTTCTCCAGGATCAGCCGGGCCACGCGGGCACGGGTCCGCCGCTCGGCACCCGGGGAGCGCGCCTGCTCCCGGTCCCGGGCGGCGCCGACCACGCCCGCCTGACCCACGCTTTTCACAACATCAGTGTGCCGTAATTAGTTCCCGGCCCGCAAACCGGCCCCCGGCCGGGCGCTCCTCGGGCCGGCCTCGTACGCGCCCGGCGGGCCCGCCCGCCTGGGCCCCAGCGTGACGACGGCACTCCACTGCTGGTCAAGGGGGCCTGGCCATGACCCGGGCTTCTCCGGGTCCGGGCGCGTTGAACAGATTTGCGATCTTGCGCGGTGCGACCTCCCGGTACCCGCACTCCGTGCGCAGGAGATCCTTCACCAGCTGTTCCTGCCGGTTCTTGCCCCCGGTCCGCCGCCGCGTCTCGGTGCGCCGCATCGCGTGCATCGCCGCCGTGGCCACGATGGCTGCCTCGACCTCGCACGCCGCGGGCTCCCTGCGCTCCGTGACCCACGGGAACCGCCGTGGGCGATGTTGATCTGCCTGGCCGCCACGACCTTGCGGACAAGCGCCGGCGGCCGCCGCGCCATGTACGTCGCCAGGATCAGAGCGGGCTCGCGCAGGCCCGCGCTCCACCAAGGACCGCGCGCCTTCGCGACGTACCCGTCGGCGGCTCCCTGCGACCTGGCCCAGCGGAGCAAGGCCACGCGGCCCCGGGCGGCGGCGCCCTCACCGGCCGGGCGCGCCACGCTCGCTACGCGCCGAAGACCGCGACGACGCCGCGCATCGTGCCGACCAGGATCAGCCGGCCGGACAGCGACGGCGACGCGAAGTGCGGCAGCGCCGAGCCCAGCCGGATGCTGTGCCGTACCCGCCCGGTGGCCTGGCCGACCTCGTACAGCACTCCGGCGGTGACGTCCAGCGTCCAGACGGCGCCGCCGCCGACGACGGGCGAGCCGTTCGCCGGCGCCGGGCCCCGCCACAGCACCCGCGCCCGGCCGCGCGCGACCGCGACCGCCGCGATCCCGCCGCTGCCGCACGGCACGTAGACGGTGCTCCCGGAGACCGCGTCGCCGCCCCAGGCCGGGCAGATGGGCAGGCTGAAGATCTGCCCGCCGACGCCCCCCAGGTGCCGGGAGCGCAGCAGGTAGCCCGTGCCGCTCTTGCCCACCGCCAGCATCAGCCCTCCGGGCAGCAGCGCGGGCGACGCCGAGCCGAGGTCCAGGTCGGCCGCGTTGTCCGAGGCCCACGTCGCCGGCGCGAACAGGCCGACCCGCCGCAGCCGGGGCGACAGCCAGGTCACCGAGTCGCTGCCGTCGTAGGGCGGGCCGACCGCGGCGCCATTGCCGACGCCGACGTAGACGTCGCCGCTCGCCGTGATCACCGGCCCGGCCGGCGCCCAGATCCCGGCCATCCTGAGGGCCGGCACCCGGTAGGAGACGATCCGGGCGCGGCCGTGGTCGGGCATGCCGACCACGGCGCCGACGTAGGGCCCGCAGTCTCCATCGTGACCGCCGAAGGGCACGTAGATGCGGCCGCTGCCGTAGGCGAGCGCGCCGCGCTGCTGGTCGTAGTACGGGTTGCGGTCCGGGGATGGCACCAGCCGGTGGTACCGGACCGCGCCGGTCACCGGGTCGAGGCCGACGAGCCGGTGCCGGGCGGTGCCGTCCTGCGCCAGCGCGTAGACCAGCCGGGTCGCCGGGTCGTACACCGGGGTGCTCGTGATCCCCAGCGGGTTGATGTCGCCGCAGGGCTGGGCGCTCAGCGGCAGCGGCGTGCCGATCCGGCGGCGCCAGAGCACCGCGCCGCTGGCCCGGGACAGGCCATAGACGGTGTCGCGCTCAGTCGCGGCGATCACCACGTCGCCGAGCACCAGCGGCTGCCCGTAGACCGCGCCGTCCAGGCGCTTCGACCAGTGGATGAACAGGCGCCCGGCGCGGTGCAGGCCCGGGACCGCGCCGGCCCGGGCCGCGTTGAGGTGGTAGGTCGGCCAGTCCGTGCCCGGGCCCGCCCGGAGGGCGGCCCGGCGCGGTGCCGTGACCGGGTGGCCGCCCGCCAGCGGCAGGCCGCTCGCCAGGGAACCGGCCACAGCGAGGGGAGCCGCCACCGCGAGGGGAGCCGCCACCGCGACCAGGGCCGCGCCGGGGAATGCGATGCTCGTGCGCATGGCCAGTAGTCTGCACCGGAACGTTCGCATTTCTGGGCGGCGCGCCGGATCGGCGGTGATCCGCCCGGCCGGGCGGGCCGGAGCCAGCCGCGCCTAACGGGCCGGGCGTGACGGGCCGGGCTGCGGCGCCCCGGCTAGCCGAGGAAGCCGCGCAGCAGCGCGCCGGTGCCCGCCAGGTGCTCGGCCACCGCGATCCGCGCGCGCTCCGGATCGCCCGCGAGGATCGCGTCCACGATCGCGGCGTGCTGCGCGGCGGAGTGGGTGATGTTCCGCCTGAGCACGGGGATCGCGTTGAGCAGGTCGTTCAGGCGCATCCTGGCCTCGGCGCAGGAGGCGGCGAGCAGGCTAGAGCCGGTCAGCTCGGCGATCGACAGGTGGAACAGCGTGTCCAGCCTGCGGTACTCCTGCGGGCTGGCGCCGTTCACCTCGGCCAGCCGCGCGAGCAGGACCTCCCGCCGGGAGGCCGCGGGCGCCGGCGGATCGCACCCGGCGGTCGCGAGCGCAGCAGCCGGCTGGGCCGCCGCGCCGTTCCCGGCGGCGACCTGCTGGGCGAGCATGTCGGCCGCCCCGGTCTCGACCGCGTAGCGGAAGGTGAGCGCGTCGGTCAGCTTGTCCCCGTCCTCCTGCGCGAGCCGCCGCAGGTCGCCGACGCTCGGCGCGGGCCTGGTGTAGGTGATGAACGTGCCGCCGAAGCGGCCGCGCCGCGACTCGACGTAACCCGCCGCGGCGAGCTCGCGGATCGCCTCGCGGAGGGTGAGGCGGCTGATCCCCAGCTGGGCGGCGAGCTCGCGCTCGGGCGGGAACCGCTCTCCGGGCGCGATCAGGCCGAGCTTGATCACGGTCAGCAGGCGCTCGACGGTCTCCTCGAAGGCGTTGCCCTGGCGCACCGGGCGGAGCACGCCACTCAGGTCCACGCCCACGCCACCGCCTCACGAGCGCGCCAAGTCCGACACGCGGGCCTCCCCTAACCCGCGTGCCGGAGTCTACGGAGCTTGGCGATCTTTCTGGCCGGAAGTCTTGACTTTCGTCGCGCCTCCGCCATCATTGGTCTGATATTAGACCATTAAACCTCGACTCCGCTAGTCCCCCCGCAGCGGGCACGCTCCCCGGCCCGCCGACGACCGAAGGAGCACCCGTGTCGGTCCGTGACCAGGCCTCCGCCCAGGCCGCCTTGAGCGATGAGGAGACCCTGCACAAGCTCGGCTACGCCCAGGAGCTGCTGCGGCGGATGTCGGGCTTCTCGAACTTCGCCGTCTCGTTCACGATCATCTCGATCCTGTCCGGCTGCCTGACGCTCTACAGCTACGGCATGAACACCGGCGGCCCCGCGGTCATCGTCTGGGGCTGGCCGGTGGTCGGCATCATGACCCTGTTCGTGGGCCTGGCCATGGCCGAGGTCTGCTCCAGCTACCCCACGGCGGGCGGCCTGTACTACTGGGCGGCCAAGCTCGCGCGGCAGAACGGGGCCGCCTGGTCCTGGTTCACCGGCTGGTTCAACTTCCTCGGCCAGGTGGCAGTGACCGCGGGCATCGACTTCGGCGCGGCCTTCTTCATCAACGCCTTCCTGAACGTGCAGTTCGGGCTGGGCCTGGCCCCCTGGGAGACGATCACGATCTTCGCGATCGTGCTGCTCGTGCACGGCCTGCTCAACCAGTTCGGCATCCGCCTGGTCGCGCTGCTGAACGACGTGAGCGTCTGGTGGCACATCCTCGGCGTGCTGGTCATCGTCGGCGTGCTGGCGTTCGTGCCGGCGCACCACCAGTCGGCGCACACGGTGTTCACCTCGATCGTCAACAACACCGGCTGGCACAGCACCATCTACGTGGTGCTGATCGGCCTGCTGCTCGCGCAGTACACCTTCACCGGGTACGACGCGTCGGCGCACATGACCGAGGAGACCCACAGCGCCGCCCGGTCGGGCCCGCGCGGCATCGTGATGTCGATCGTGATCTCGCTGTTCGCCGGCTGGGTGCTGCTGATCGGCGTCACGTTCGCGATCCAGAACTACGCCAAGGAGGTCAGCGCCACCGTCGCGCCGGCCCAGATCTTCGTCGACGCGGCGGGCTCGGTCACCGGCCGGCTGCTGCTGCTGGTCGCGATCGGCGCCCAGCTGTTCTGCGGCATGTCGTCGGTGACCGCGAACTCCCGGATGATCTACGCGTTCTCCCGGGACGGCGCGCTGCCCGGCTCGCGGATCTGGCACACGGTGAACAAGCGGACCCGCACCCCCACCAACGCGATCTGGCTCGCCGTCGTCGGCGCGCTGATCCTCGGCCTGCCGTACCTGTGGAACGCGACCGCCTACGCGGCAGTGACCTCGATCGCGGTGATCGGCCTGTACATCGCCTACGTGCTGCCCACGTTCCTGCGGCTGCGGCTGGGCGCGGCCTTCGAGCGCGGTCCGTGGCACCTGGGCCGGTGGAGCTACCTCATCGGCTGGATCGCGGTGACCTGGGTGGCCTTCATCACGATCCTGTTCATGCTGCCAACGGCCAGCCCGATCACGGTCAAGGACTTCAACTACACCGTGGTCGCCGTCCTGGTGGTGATCGGCTTCGCCGGCATCTACTGGGCCGTGTCCGCGCGGAACTGGTTCACCGGGCCGAAGGTCCAGGGCACTCCGGAGGAGCTGGCCGCCATCGAGCGAGAGCTGGAGCAGCTCTAGGCGGGCGCCCGCGTAGAGTCGGTACGGGCCGCGGAACACGATGGGGACCACATGACGCACAGTCCGGGCGGCGACGGCGCCGCCAGGCAGCCGAGGCCGGGGATGCTCAGCCTGGATCAGCTCCGGGCCGCCGCCGGCTCGGGCGAGATCGACACGGTGATCCTCGCGTTCACCGACATGCAAGGGCGCCTGCAGGGCAAGCGCCTGTCGGCCGAGTTCTTCCTCGACGAGGTGGCGGCGCACGGCGCGGAGGGCTGTAACTACCTGCTCGCGGTCGACGTCGAGATGAACACCGTCGCCGGGTACGAGATGAGCTCCTGGGAGCGCGGCTACGGGGACTTCGTGCTCAGGCCGGACCTGTCCACGCTGCGGCGGGTGCCCTGGCTGCCCGCCACCGCGCTGCTGCTCGCCGACCTGACGTGGTTCGACGGCTCGCCCGTCGTCGCCTCACCGCGCCAGATCCTGCAGGCTCAGGTCGCCCGGCTGGCCGAGCGGGGCTGGGTGGCGATCGCCGGCACCGAGCTGGAGTTCATCGTCTATCGCGACAGCTACGAGCAGGCTGCCGCCAAGGGGTACCGGGACCTGGTCCCGGCCAACCTGTACAACGTGGACTACTCGATCCTCGGCACCTCTCGGATCGAGCCGCTGCTCCGCCGGATCACCGGCGGGATGGCCGGCGCGGGCATGTACGTGGAATCCGCCAAGGGCGAGTGCAACCTCGGCCAGCACGAGATCGCGTTCCGCTACGCCGACGCGGTGACCACCTGCGACAACCACTCGATCTACAAGACCGGCGCGAAGGAGATCGCCGCGCAGGAGAGCATGGCCCTGACGTTCATGGCCAAGCCGAACCTGCGGGAGGGCAACTCCTGCCACATCCACCTGTCGCTGCGCGCGGCGGGCGCCGCCCCCGGCCCGGGCGGCCAGCCCGGGACCGAGGGCGAGCCGGTCCTCGCCGGCGATGGGCCGCACGGCTTGTCCCGCCTGGGCGAGCACTTCCTGGCCGGGCAGCTCGCCGCGATGCGCGAGCTCACCCTGCTCTACGCGCCGAACGTCAACTCCTACAAGCGGTACGTGCCGGGCAGCTTCGCCCCGACTGCGGTCCGCTGGGGGGTGGACAACCGGACCTGCGCGCTGCGGCTGGTCGGCCGCGGCCGGTCGCTGCGGGTGGAGAACCGGACGCCCGGCGGGGACGTGAACCCGTACCTGGCAATCGCCGCGATGATCGCGGCCGGGCTGCACGGGATCGACAACGAGCTGCCGCTGGAGGCCGCGTTCACCGGGAACGCCTACGCCGACGACGGCCCCAAGGTGCCGCACACCCTGCGCGACGCGCTCGCGCTGTGGGAGGGCAGCACCCTCGCCAAGCAGGCGTTCGGCCAGGACGTGATCAGCCATTACGCGAACTACGCCAGGGTGGAGCTGGCCGCGTTCGACGCCGCCGTGACCGACTGGGAGCTGCACCGCGGCTTCGAACGGCTGTAGCCCGCGGCGGCGGGACGACAACGCGGCGGCGGGACGACAACAAGGTGGGGGGCGACAGTGACGTCGGCGTCTGAGTACACCGTGATCAACCCGGCGACCGAGGAGCCGGTGCGGACGGTGCCCGAGGCCAGCGCCGAGGAGGCGGACGCGGCCATCGCCCGGGCACGGGCGGCGCAGCGCGCCTGGCGGGAGGTGGCGCCGGGGGACCGGGCCGCGCTGCTGCGGGCGTTCGCCGCCGCGGTGGAGGCGCACGCCGGCGAGCTCGCCGACCTCGAGGTCGCCAACTCGGGCCATCCGGTCACCGCCGCGGCATGGGAGGCGGGGCAGGTCCGCGACGTGCTGCAGTACTACGCGGCCGCGCCGGAGCGGCTCTGCGGCAGGCAGATCCCGGTGGCCGGCGGGCTGGACGTGACGTTCGCCGAGCCGATCGGCGTGGTCGGGCTGATCGTGCCGTGGAACTTCCCGATGCCGATCCTGTCCTGGGGAATGGCCCCGGCCCTGGCCGCCGGGAACGCCGTGGTCGCCAAGCCCGCGGAGATGACGCCGCTGACGGCGCTGCGAATCGCCGAGATCGCGGCCGAGGCGGGCCTGCCCGAGGGCGTGCTCCAGGTCCTGCCGGGCAAGGGCTCGGTGGTCGGCCAGCGCCTGGTGGACCACCCGGACGTCGGAAAGATCGTCTTCACCGGCTCGACCGAGGTCGGCCAGCAGATCATGGCCGGGTGCGCCCGCCACATCAAGCGGCTCACGCTGGAGCTCGGCGGCAAGAGCGCGAACATCGTGTTCGCCGACGCCGACCTGGAGAAGGCCGCGGCCACCGCGCCGTACGCGGTCTTCGACAACGCGGGCCAGGACTGCTGCGCCCGGTCCCGGATCCTGGTGCAGCGGCGGGCCTTCGACCGGTTCATGGAGCTGTTCGAGCCGGCGGTCAAGGGCGTGCGGGTCGGCGACCCGCGCTCAGAGCGGACCGAGATGGGGCCGCTGATCTCGGCCGCCCACCGCGCCCACGTCCAGTCCTACGTGCCCGACGGCGCCCCGGTCGCGTTCCGCGGCAGCGCGCCGTCCGGCCCCGGCTACTGGTTCCCGCCGACCGTGCTCGCGCCGGTGAGCTTCGACGCCCCCGCCTACCGGGAGGAGATCTTCGGGCCGGTGGTCACGGTCACCCCGTTCGAGGACGAGGCCGAGGCGATCGAGATCGCCAACGACACGCCGTACGGCCTGTCCGGCTCGATCTGGACGCGCGACGTCGGCCGCGCGATCCGGGTGGCCAGGGCGGTCGAGACCGGCAACCTGTCGGTGAACTCCCACTCCTCGGTGCGGTACTGGACGCCGTTCGGCGGCTTCAAGAAGTCCGGGCTCGGCCGTGAGCTCGGGCCGGACGCGCTGGACGCGTTCACCGAGACTAAGAACGTGTTCATCTCCACCCAGGACTGACCGGCTCCCGGGGGCCGGCGGTTCCCCGGGGGCCGGAGGTCCGCGGCACATCGAAGGGCAGGGCGAATGCAGCGCTTGCAGGACCGGGTCGCGGTCGTCACCGGCGCGGGCAGCGGGATCGGGCTGGCGTCGGCCCGGCGGCTGGCCGCCGAGGGAGCCACCGTGGTCGCCGTCGACATCGACGAGACCGCGGGCAAGGCCGCCGCGCAGGAGGCCGGCGGCCGGTTCATCGCCGCCGACGTCTCCTGCGAGGACGACGTCCGCGGGCTCTTCGACCAGGTCGCCGCCGAGCTCGGCCGGATCGACATCGCGTTCAACAACGCCGGGATCTCCCCGCCTGAGGACGACTCGATCCTGGCCACCGGGATCGAGGCGTGGCGGCGCGTCCAGGAGGTCAACCTCACCTCGGTCTACCTGTGCTGCAAGCACGTGATCCCGCACATGCTCCGGCAGGGCAAGGGATCGGTCATCAACACCGCCTCGTTCGTCGCCGTGATGGGCGCGGCCACCTCGCAGATCTCCTACACCGCCTCCAAGGGCGGCGTGCTCGCGATGACCCGCGAGCTCGGCGTGCAGTTCGCCCGCGAGGGCATCCGGGTGAACGCGCTGTGCCCCGGGCCGGTCAACACCCCGCTGCTGCGCGAGTTGTTCGCCAAGGACCCGGAGCGGGCCGCCCGCCGGCTCGTCCACATCCCGATGGGCCGGTTCGCCGAGCCCGAGGAGATCGCGGCGGCCGTGGCGTTCCTGGCCAGCGACGACTCCTCGTTCATCACCGCCTCCCAGTTCCTGGTTGACGGCGGGATCAGCGGCGCCTACGTGACGCCGCTGTGAACGCCGCCGGGCGGCCGCTGATCGGCATCAGCGGCTACTGCGAGCGGGCCAGGTGGGGATCGTGGGACATGACGGCCACCCTGGTCCCCCAGCGCTACGTGGACCAGGTCGCCGCCGCCGGCGGCGCGCCGGTCGTGCTCCCGCCGGTCCCGGGCGCGCTGGCCCCGGCCGGCCGGCTCGACGGGCTGATCATCTCGGGCGGGCCGGACGTCGACCCGGCCCGGTACGGGCAGGAGCCCGGCCCGCACACCGTCACCAGGCCGGACCGCGACGCTGCGGAGATCGCGCTGCTGCGCGCGGCGCTGGACGGCGGCATCCCGGTCCTCGGCATCTGCCGCGGGATGCAGGTGATGAACGTCGCGCTCGGCGGCACCCTGATCCAGCACCTGCCGGACGTGGTCGGGCACGACGGCCACTCCCCGGTGCCGGGCGCGATGGGCGAGCACAAGGTGACCGTCGACCCGGCCAGCCGCCTGGCCGGCCTGCTCGGCGCCCGTGGCCGGGCGGGCGATCCCGGCGCCGCGGTCGCCGTGCCCACCCACCACCACCAGGCGGTGGACCGGCTCGCCCCCGGGCTGGTCGCCACCGCGTGGGCCGAGGACGGGATCGTCGAGGCCGTCGAGCTCGCCGACCCGTCGGCCCACCCGTTCGCCTATGGCGTGCAGTGGCACCCGGAGGCCGGCGACGACCCCGGCCTGTTCCGCGCCCTGGTCGCCGCGGCCCGCGCGCGCGCTCGCTGACGGCACCGGCTCGCCGATGCCGCCATCCGGGATGATGCCGCCAGCCGGGATCCGGTGCGCCGCCAGGCGCCGCGCGATCACGCCGTCGGCGGTCATCCCAGGGCCGGGATCACCTCGTGCCAGGTCCGGCCGCCGTCGGCGGTGCGCCAGAGCGCGATGCCGCGGTTGTGCCGCTGGTCCAGGCCGAGCAGGAAGCCCGCGGACCGGCTGAGGAAGCCCAGCTCCAGTTCCTCCGGGTCCGTGAACGTGCCCTCGGGCGGCGGCTCGACGAGGTGCCAGGCCCGGCCACCGTCCCTCGAGGCGTCGAGCGAGACGTGGACGCCGGCCAGGAAGATCGTGCCGGGCCGGGGCGAGGCGATCTGGCTCGCGTAGCCGAGGTCGAGCAGGCAGCGCAAGCCCTTGTTCGGATTCAGTGGGCACGGCCTGTGCACGGTCCAGGTCCGCCCCGCGTCGCCGGACACCGCGATCATCTTGGCCTGGCGGAACATCGCCGGCTGCCCCGCGCACACGGCGGCCAGCCTGGAACGGCCGCCGGGCACGGCGGCCAGCAGCACCGCCGTCATCGACCTGGCGCACGGGACGCGACGGCGGGCCCAGGACTTCCCGCCGTCGCTGGTCGCCAGCAGCGGAGCCGTCCCGGCGCCGTGGCCGCGGGCGACATCGAAGCCGGGCGGCAGCACGACGTAGCCGGATGAGGGCCCGGTGCGCACCAGCTCGGCACCGGACTGCTCGTAGCGGCCCGGTCGCCACGGCTGCGCGGCGGGCTGGCGCCACCGGCGGCCGCCGTCGGCGGAGATCAGCACGCGCAGGTGACAGAACGCGAGCGCGCGCGGCACGCAGACCTGGCGGAGCAGCCAGACCGAGCGGCCGACCGCCGACACCCCGAGCACGGTCCCGGGCATCGGGATGCGCGACCACGTCGCGCCGCCGTCGTGGCTGGCGTACAGGCCAGGCCCGTACAGGAACACGTCACCGCGGTCGCTGGCCGCGATGTGAACCTGCCACGGCACGCCGCCTGCGCACGGCCAGGCGCGCACCACCACGGGCCGCGTGAACCGGGCGCCGCCGTCGATGGTGCGGGCCACGATGCCATGGCACCGGGTTCCCGCCGCCTGGATGAAGTAGCCGTACCCGTGCCGGGGGCTGGTGAACGACGCCGACCAGAGCCCCGCCGACGGGAACGGGCGCGCCGCCGGGCCCGGCGCGGAGGCCGCGCCCGGGCTGGCCGACGCCGGGGCCGGCGCCATGGCCGTGACGATGCCCGCCGTGAGCAGCGCGGCCAGCCGGCCCGCTGGCGTAGAGCTGATTCTCATGCCCTGGGGACGACGGGGGGAGGCGGCCGGTTGCGGGACGGCACCGGGCGGCCGGTATCCTCGCTCGCGTGCCAGACGACGAGCGGCGCGACGCCCCGGCGCCGGGCGCGGGCGCCGGGGCGGCCGGCGAGGGCGGCCGGGCAGGCGAGGAGCCCGCTGACGACCTGGTGACCACCCAGCACTCGGTGAGGGCCGGCGGGGCCGAGCTCCGGTACACGGTCACCGCCGGGCGGCTCGTGCTCCGGGTCGAGGAGCACGGCGACGACGACAAGTTCACCGGCGCGGCGGCCAAGGCCGAGGTGTTCGTGGCCGCGTACACGGCCGGGGCGGACGGCGAGCAGGATCCCGCCCGGCCGGTCACGTTCGCGTTCAACGGCGGGCCGGGCTCGTCCAGCGTCTGGCTGCACCTGGGCCTGCTCGGCCCGCGGCGGGTGCTCATGGGCGACGCCGGCGCCCTGCTGCCGCCGCCCTACGGGCTCGCGGACAACGAGCAGACCCTGCTGCGCCACAGCGACCTGGTGTTCATCGACCCGGTCTCGACGGGGTTCTCCCGCGCGGTCAAGGGCGGCAAGCCCAGGGACTTCCACGGCTACGGCGGCGACATCGAGTCGGTCGGCGAGGTGATCCGGCTCTGGACCACGCGGAACGGCCGCTGGATGTCACCGAAGTACCTGTGCGGGGAATCCTACGGCGCCACCCGTGCCGCGGGCCTGGCCAGGCACCTGCAGGAGCGGTACGGCATGTACCTGAACGGCCTGATCCTGATCTCGGCGTTCCTCGACGGGCAGGCGCTGGAGTTCAGCGGCATCAACGACGAGCCGTACGTCGCCTACCTGCCCACCTACGCGGCGATCGCGAACTACCACGGCAAGCACGGCGGCCAGCCCCTGGCCGAGGTGATCGCCGAGGCCCGGGAGTACGCGGGCGGCGAGTACCGCCGGGTGCTCGCCCGCGGGTCGCGGCTCACCCCGGGCGAGCGCGCGGCCGCGGTCGCGCGGGTCGCCCGGCTGACCGGGCTCAGCGAGGACTACGTCGACCGGGTGAACCTGCGCCCCGAGCACGTGCGGTTCCTCACCGAGCTGCTGCGCGAGGAGCGCCGGACGGTCGGCCGGATCGACGGCCGGTTCCTCGGCTGGGAGGCCGACTACGGCAAGGAGACCTGGGCGAGCGACCCGTCGATCGATGCCATCACCGGCCCCTACGCGGCGGCGCTCAACCACTACGTGCGCGCCGAGCTCGGCTATGCCAGCGACCTGCCCTACGAGGTGCTCACCGACCGGGTCCGGCCCTGGTCGTTCAAGGAGTTCGAGGCGCGCCACGTCCACGTGCTCGACAAGCTCGCCGAGGCGATGCGGGCCAACCCGCACCTGCGCGTGCACGTCGACTGCGGCTACTACGACGCGGCGACGCCCTTCGCCGCCGCCGAGCACGACCTCGCGCACCTGGCGATCCCGCCCGAGCTGGCCGCCAACATCGACGTCGCCTACTACGAGGCCGGGCACATGATGTACGTGCACGAGCAGAGCCGGCTCGAGCAGTCCGCCCGGCTGGCTGCCTTCGTCGCCGGCTGACGGCCGGGCCGCCGCCGGGCGCCGCCCGCACCGGGCTCAGGCCAGCACGCTCAGGCCAGCACGCTCAGGCCAGCACGCTCAGGCCAGCACGCTCAGGCCAGCACCGCGAGGCTGTGCCCGTACCCGGCGGCGATCGCAGTGACCGGTCGCGGCAGCTCGGGCACGTCGCACTCCCCGCAGTCGTTCGCGCCCCAGGCCACGACCCGCCCGCCCCCGGTCAGCGCCAGGGTGTGCGTGCCGTTCGCGGCGACCGCGACCACCCCGGCCAGGCCCGCCGGGACGGCCGCGGCGCCATTGGCGGTGCGGCCCCAGGCCACCACGGCGCCATCGGCGGTCAGGGCCACGCTGTGCGAGATCCCGGCGGCGATCGCGATCACCCCGGCCAGGCCCGCCGGCACGGCGGCCTCGCCGAAGTCGCTCAGGCCCCAGGCGACCACGGTGCCGCCGGCGGTCAGGGCCAGGCTGTGGCTCTGGCCGGCCGCGACCGCGGTTATCTCCGGCAGCCCGGCCGGGACGGCGGCCTGCCCGGCGCGGTTGTCCCCCCAGGCGACGACCCGCCCCCCGGCCACGGCCAGGCTGTGCGCGGCGCCCGCGGCGATCGCGGTGACGCCGGCCAGCCCGGGCGGGACGGTCGCCTGGCCGTACCCGTTCCCGCCCCATGCGGTCACCCGGCCGTCGCCGGCCAGCGCGAGGCTGTGGTACCGGCCTGCCGCGACCGCGACCACCCCGGCCAGGCCCGCCGGCACCCGCGTCATGCCGTCGGCCCCGCTCCCCCAGGCCACCACCCGGCCGCCACTGACCGCCAGGCTGTGATACCACCCGGCGGCGACCGCGGACACCCCGGCCAGGCCGGCCGGCACCTGGGCCTCGCCCTCGTCGTCATCGCCCCAGGCCACCACCGCCCCCGCAGGGTGCCCGCCGCCGGGATCGTCCTCGTACGGGACCGTGTCGGGCACCGTGCTCGCGACGGCGACGGACGGCCCGGCGCCCAGGACGATGGCCAGCTCGCCGACCACCCAGTCGCATGCGTCCGGGGCGAATGGCATCCGCTCCGCGAACCACCCCGCCGCCAGGCGCGACGCCGTGCCCAGGTCCAGGCCCTGCGCCAGGTGGGCGGACAGGACGTCCGCCAGGCCGCACTGGGCGGCGGCGACCAGCAGCGCGGACTCGCGCGGGGAATCCGGCAGCAGGTCCTTGAGCAGGTTGGTCATCAGCTGCGGGTCAGACAGCGCGGCGGCGCCGGATGGCAGGCCGGCGATGACCCGCAGCGCCCGGCGCGCGCCGCGATCGGCGTCCCACCGCCTCGTCGTCATCAGGGCTCCTCGCACGCCGGGCCGCGAGCCGCGGACCCGCGTCCCGGGGCGGTCAGGTCCTTGCGCAGGCCACCGGTCCGCTGATTATCCGCCAGGGGCCAGGCCGGCGGGCGGCCGGCCCCGGCACGGCCGGCCGCCGGGCGCACTCGCCGCGGCGCCTAGACTCGCGTGCGTGAGCGATGTGCCGGCCGTGGAGATCAGCGGCCTGGTCAAGAACTACGGGCCGGTCGCGGCGGTGGCCGGGCTCTCCCTGCGGGCCGGGCGCGGGCAGGTGACGGCGATCCTCGGGCCGAACGGCGCGGGAAAGACCACGACAATCGAGATCTGCGAGGGCTACCGGCGCCCCGACGCGGGCACCGTGCGGGTGCTCGGCCTCGACCCCGCACGGGACGCGCGGGCGCTGCGGCCCCGGGTCGGCGTGATGCTGCAGGCCGGCGGCATCCCCACGACCGTCCGGCCGGGCGAGTACCTGCGGGTGCTGGCGAGGTTCTACGCGCACCCGATCGACCCGGCGGCCCTGGTGGACCGGCTCGGGCTGGGCGAGTCGGCGCGGACCCCGTTCCGTCGCCTCTCCGGGGGCCAGCAGCAGCGGCTCGCCCTCGCGGCAGCGCTGATCGGCCGGCCCGAGCTGGTGTTCCTCGACGAGCCCACCGCCGGCCTGGATCCCCAGGCCAGGCGCGCCACGTGGGAGCTGATCGAGAGCCTGCGGGCCAGCGGCGCCACGGTGATCCTGACCACGCATTACCTCGAGGAGGCCGAGCGCTTGGCCGACCGCGTGGTGATCGTCGATCGCGGCTCCCTGGTCGCCGAGGGCAGCCCGGCCGACCTGACCGGCGGGCACGGTCAGCTCCGGTTCCGCGCCGAGCCCGGCCTGGACACGGCGGGGCTGCTCGCGGCCCTGCCGCCGGGGTGCGTGGTCAAGGAGTCCCCGGCCGGCCAGTACCTCATCGAGCCGCCGGGCGGGGTCGACCCGCAGGTCCTGGCGACCGTCACCACCTGGTGCGCCGAGCAGGGGATCCTCGCCCAGAGCCTGCGGATCGAGAGCCGGAACCTGGAGGACGTCTTCCTCGAGCTGACCGGACGGGAGCTGAGATCGTGACCGGCTGGCCCGCCCCGGCCCCGGGGGCCGCGCCGCTGCCCGCGATGATCCGCGCGCAGGCCCGGCTGGAGCTGCGCACGCTGGCCCGCAACGGGGAGCAGCTGCTGCTCACCGTGATCATCCCGGTGCTGCTGCTCGTGGTGTTCAGCGCCGAGGCGCTGATCAGCACCGGGCCGGGGCCGCGGATCGACTTCATCGCGCCCGGCATCCTGGCGCTCGCGGTGATCTCCACCTCGTTCACCAGCCTCGCGATCGGCACCGCGTTCGAGCGCCGGTACGGGGTGCTCAAGCGGCTCGGCGCGACCCCGCTGCCACGGGCCGGGCTGATCGCCGCGAAGGCGCTCACGGTGCTCGCGGTCGAGGCCGGCCAGGCGGCCCTGATCATCGTGGTCGGCCTGCTGCTCGGCTGGCACCCGGCGCTGAGCCCGGCGGGGATCGGCGCCGTGCTCGCGGCGCTCGTCCTGGGCAGCGCGGCGTTCAGCGGGCTGGCGATGCTCATGGCCGGCACGATGCGGGCCGAGGCCACGCTGGCTGCCGCGAACCTCGTCTACCTGGTGCTTCTCGGCATCGGCGGCGTGATCTTCCCGCTGTCCAAGTTCCCTGCGGGCGTGCGCCCGGTGCTGCGGCTGCTGCCCTCCGGCGCCCTGTCGGACGCCTTCCGGTCGGTGCTCAGGTACGGCGCCGGGCTGCCCGCCCGCGACCTGCTCGTGCTCACGGCCTGGGCCGTCGCCGGGATCGCGCTGGCCGCCCGCACGTTCCGCTGGGAGTGACCGGGCAGCCGCATGCCATCCGCCCCGGCGCCCAGGATCGCCCCGCCCGCCCCGGCCCCCGTGGGCGGGCGGGACCCGCTGCGCCGGGTCCCGCCCCCGGTCCTGCTCGGCGCCGGGATCCTGAGCGTCCAGGTCGGGGCCGGCATCGCGGCGCGGACCTTCGGCGCGATCACGCCCGCCGGCCTGACCGGGCTGCGGCTGTGGACCGCCGCGCTGCTGCTGGCCGCCCTCGGCGGCCGGCCGGCGCTGCGGCGGGCCCGCGCGATCGCGGCCGAGCGGGCCTGGCGGGACGCGGCGGTGGCGACGGGGTTCGGCGTGGCGCTCGCGGTCATGAACTTCTCGATCTACCAGGCGTTCGCCAGGATCCCGCTGGGCATTGCCGTGACGATCGAGTTCCTCGGGCCGCTCGGCGTCGCGGTGGCCTCGTCGCGGCGGCTGGTGGACCTGGCCTGGGTGGGCCTGGCCGGCACCGGGGTGACCCTGCTCGGCTTCGCGGGCACCGGGGCAGCGCACCCGGCCTCCGCGGCCCCCGCCGGCGCCGCCACCGTGACCGGGGTGGGATTCGCCCTGGTCGCCGGGGCCTCCTGGGCCGCCTACATCCTGCTGTCGGCCTCGACCGGGCGGCGGTTCGCCGGGGCCTCCGGGCTGACCGTTGCGATGGCGGTCGCCTCGGTGGTCATCGCCCCGGTGGCGGTGGCCAGCGCCGGGGCTGCCCTGCTGCGGCCCGCCGTGCTCGCCGCGGGGCTGGCGATCGGCCTGCTGTCCTCGGTGATTCCCTACCGGTTCGAGCTTGAGACGCTGCGCCGCGTCCCGCCCCGGGTCTTCGGGATCTGGATGAGCCTGGAGCCCGCGGTAGCCGCCGGGGTCGGCTTCGTGCTGCTCGGCCAGGCGCTCGCGGCGGCGCAGTGGATCGCGATCTGCTGCGTGATCGTGGCCAGCGCGGGGGCGGCCCTCGGCGCCGGCCGCGCCCCCGAGCCGCAGGCCTGACCCCGGCGGCGCCCGCCCCGCGCCTGCCGCCAGCGCCCGGCGGACCGTACGATGGGTCCGTGTCCGCCCCGCCCGCCCCCGCGCCGGCCTCCCCCGCGGTTCCCGGGCCCGCGCCCGCCGGCGCGGGCACGCCGTGGCGCGCCCGCGCCGCCCGGTGGCCCGGCGCCCTGCTGCACCCGTCCCGCCGCGCCATGCGGCGGATCGCGATCGCCGGGGTGATCGCGTCGGCCATGATCATCCCGAGCGGGGCCGCGGTCCGGCTCAGCCAGTCCGGCCTCGGCTGCACCGACTGGCCGGACTGCACCGCGCACAGCCTGGTCGCCGCCGGGGCCACCGGAGACCCGCTGATCCACCGCTGGGTCGAGTTCGGCAACCGGCTGCTCACCACGGCCATCTTCATCGTCGCGATCATGGTCTTCGTCGCCGCCTGGCGGTTCCGCGGCGAGGATTCCGGCCGGCCAGGCCCCGCCGCCGCCCGGCCGGCCAGGCGCCGGGACCTGGTCTGGCTCGCCGCCGCCCAGCCCGCCGGGATCGCCGCGCAGGCCGTGATCGGCGGCGTCGTCGTCCTCACCAGGCTGGCGCCGTTCTGGGTGTCCCTGCACTACCTGGCGACGCTCCCGGTGCTCGCGGCGGCGGTGGCGCTGTACGTGCGCTCCGGCGAGGGCACCGGGCCGGCCAGGCCGGCCGTCCAGCCGCTGGTCCGCCTCGTCGTCCTCGCCCTGCTCGCGGTCGCCTCGGCGATGATGGTCGCGGGCACGCTGGTCACCGGGACCGGGCCGCTGGCCGGGGCCGGCGACGTGCCGCGCTACCACTTCCTCTCGCTCACGCAGGTCACCCAGCTCCACGCCGACATCGGCTGGGTGCTCGGCACGCTCGCGGTCATGGCCGTGCTCAGCATGCACCTGACCGGCGCGCCGGCGGCGGTGCGGCGCCTCGGCTGGACCGTCCTGGCCCTGATCGGCGCGCAGGGCGTGATCGGCTACGCGCAGTACTTCTCCCACCTGCCCGCCGGCCTGGTCTGGGTCCACGTCGCCAACACGGCGCTGATCTGGATCGCCGTCATCCGGCTCGCCTTCGCTCTGCGCGAGCGCCCCGCCTGAGCCCGCCGCACCCTGGAACGCGGCCCGGTCCTCGGGTACCGTCCGGTCCATGGCGACCGAGGAGATCAACGGGGCGGCGATCTGCTACACCGACTCCGGCGGCGACGGGCTGCCGGTGGTGCTGAGCCACGGCTTCCTGATGGACCAGTCGATGTTCGGCGCCCAGATGGCGGCCCTCGCCCCGCGGTTCCGGGTGATCACCTGGGATCAGCGCGGCCACGGCGGCACCGCCGCGCCCGGGCCGTTCACCTACTGGGACTCGGCGCGCGACCTGCTCGGCCTGCTCGACCGCCTCGCGATCCGCGTCGCCGTGCTCGGCGGCATGTCCCAGGGCGGATTCGTCAGCCTGCGGGCCGCGCTGCTCGCGCCCGAGCGCGCCCGCGCGCTGGTGCTGATCGACACCCAGGCGGGCACCGAGGACCCCGCGACCCGCCCGGCCTACGAGGAGATGCACCGGATCTGGACCGAGCAGGGGCCGCAGCCGGTCCAGGAGGCCGTCGCCTCGATCATCCTGGGCAGCGGGCAGTGGGATGACTGGTACGCCAAGTGGGCCGCGATCGAGCCGAGCCAGGCGACCCTGGGCTTCCGGTGCCTGATGGACCGCGACGACATCACCGGCCGGCTCGGCGAGATCACCTGCCCCGCGCTGATCCTGCACGGCAGCGAGGACGCCGCGATCCCCCTCGCCAGGGCGCAGGAGCTGCGCGATCGCCTCGGCGGCCCGGCCACGCTCGAGGTGATCGACGGCGGCTCGCACGCCTCCAACGTGACCCGCCCGGACCAGGTGAACGCGCGGATCGAGGCGTTCCTGGGGTCGCTGCCCGGCTGAGCCCCGGCCTGCCGCGGGCCGGCCCCCCGGCGATCCCCCCGCCAGGGGGCCGGCGGCCCGGGCCGCGGGCGATAGGGTCGGTGCTGGAGGCAGCAGCGGAAGGACGGTCCGGTGAGCAGCGAATCCAGCCCCGAATTCCCCAGGCTCGAGTGGTCGGCCTCCGACGCGCGGGCCGTGGACCTGGCCCGCGTGCTCGCGATGGACGCGGTCCAGCGGGCCGGGTCCGGCCACCCGGGCACCGCGATGAGCCTGGCGCCCGCCGCCTACCTGCTGTACCAGCGCGTGCTCCGGCACGACCCCGCCGACCCGGGCTGGCTGGGCCGGGACCGCTTCGTGCTCTCCTGCGGCCACTCCAGCCTCACCCTGTACATCCAGCTATACCTGTCCGGCTACGGGCTGACCCTCGATGACCTGCGCGCGCTGCGCACCTGGGGCAGCCGGACGCCTGGTCACCCCGAGCATGGCCTGACCCCGGGCGTGGAGACCACCACCGGCCCGCTCGGCCAGGGGCTGGCCAACGCGGTCGGCATGGCGATGGCCGCGCGGCGCGCCCGCGGGCTGCTCGACCCGGACGCGCCGGCCGGGGCGAGCCCGTTCGACCACCACGTCTACGTGTTCGCCTCCGACGGGGACATCGAGGAGGGCGTCAGCCACGAGGTCTCCTCGATCGCCGGCCACCAGCAGCTCGGCAACCTGATCGTGGTCTACGACGACAACCGGATCTCGATCGAGGACGACACCGCGATCGCCAAGTCCGAGGACGTGCTCGCCCGCTACGCGGCCTACGGCTGGCACACCCAGCGGGTGGACTGGCGCACGCCCGGCGGGTACCGGGAGGACGTCGCGGCGCTGTACCGGGCGCTGCTCGCCGCGCGCGACCACGCCGGCGCCCCGTCGATCATCGCCCTGTCCACGATCATCGGCTGGCCCGCCCCGACCAAGCAGAACACTGGCGAGGCGCACGGCTCCGCGCTCGGCGAGGCCGAGGTGGCGGCCACCAAGGAGATCCTCGGCTTCGACCCGCGGGTCCATTTCCCGGCCGAGGACGAGGCGGTGGCGCGCGCCCGCGAGGTGGCCGACCGCGCCAAGCGGTCCAGGGCGGAGTGGGAGGAACGGTTCGCCGCCTGGTCGGCGGCGAACCCCGGCCGGCGCGCGCTGCTCGACCGGCTCGCGGCGCGCCGGCTGCCCGAGGGATGGGCCGCAGCGCTGCCGGAGTTCGGGCCCGGGGAGATGGCGACCAGGTCCGCCTCGGGGAAGGTGCTGACCGCGCTCGCCCCGGTGCTGCCCGAGCTGTGGGGCGGCTCGGCCGACCTGGCGGGCAGCAATGACACGACGATGGCCGGCGAGCCGTCGTTCATCCCCGAGGTCCACCAGACCCGGCTGTACCCCGGCAACCGCTACGGCCGCACGCTGCACTTCGGGATCCGCGAGTTCGGGATGGCCGGCATCCTCAACGGGATCGCGCTGCACGGGCTGACCAGGCCGTACGGCGGCACGTTCCTGGTGTTCAGCGACTACATGCGGCCTGCCGTCCGGCTCGCGGCGCTGATGGAGCTTCCGGTCACGTTCGTCTGGACGCACGACTCGATCGGCCTGGGCGAGGACGGGCCGACCCACCAGCCGGTGGAGCACCTGTGGGCGCTGCGCGCGATCCCGAACCTGGAGGTCGTACGCCCCGCGGACGCGAACGAGACCGCGGTGGCGTGGCGGACCGTGCTGGAGCGGGGCAGGCCGGCCGGGCTGTGCCTGACCCGGCAGAAGGTGCCGGTCCTGGACCGCGCCGGGACGGGCCTGGCCGGGCCGGAGGGCACCGCCCGGGGCGGCTACGTGCTCGCCGAGGCCGACGGCGGGCAGCCGCAGGTGATCCTCATCGCCACCGGCAGCGAGGTGCACCTGGCCCTCGCCGCCCGCCGGGAGCTGGGCCGCGAGGGCATCGCCGCCCGGGTGGTCTCGATGCCCTGCCTGGAGTGGTTCGCCGAGCAGGACCAGGCCTACCGCGACCTCGTGCTGCCGCCCGGCGTCACCGCCCGGGTGGCGGTGGAGGCGGGGATCGCCCTCGGCTGGCGGGCGATCGTCGGCGACGCCGGCGAGGTGGTCAGCCTTGAGCATTTCGGTGCCTCCGCCTCCGGCGAGAGGCTCTTCGCCGAGTACGGGTTCACCCCGCAGCGGGTGGCGCAGGCCGCCAGGCGCAGCATCGGCCGGGCCGGGTCGGCCGGGAGGGAGCAGGCATGACGACGCAGCAGGCAGCCGGGGCGCTCGCCGAGCTGGCCAGGGCCGGCGTGTCGATCTGGCTGGACGACATCAGCAGGGAGCGGCTCGTCACCGGGAACCTGGCCGAGCTGGCCAGGGCCTTCGGGGTCTGCGGGGTCACCTCCAACCCCACGATCTTCGAGCACGCCATGACCAGGGGCACCGCCTACGACGAGCAGATCGCCGACCTGGCGCTGCGCGGCGTCGGAGTGGACGAGGCGATCCGCGCGATGACGACCTTCGACATCCGCTGGGCCTGCGACGTGCTCAGGCCCGCCCATGAGGCGACCGGCGGGGTGGACGGCCGGGTGTCGATCGAGGTGGACCCCCGCCTGGCCGCGGACACCCCCGCGACGATCGCCGAGGCCCGGGCGCTGTGGTGGCTCGTCGACCGGCCCAACCTGCTCGTGAAGATCCCGGCGACGCCGGCCGGCCTGCCCGCGATCACCGCCTGCCTGGCCGAGGGCCTGAGCATCAACGTGACTTTGATCTTCTCGCTGCGCCGCTACGAGGAGGTGATCGGCGCATTCATGTCCGGGCTGGAGCAGGCGTACGCGGCCGGGCGGGACCTGGCCCGGATCGCCTCGGTCGCCTCGTTCTTCGTCAGCCGCGTGGACACCGAGGTGGACCGCAGGCTCGACGCGCTCGGCACGGCGCAGGCCAGGGCGTTGCGCGGCCGGGCCGCCGTCGCCAACGCCCGGCTCGCCTACGAGATCTTCGAGCGGGAGTTCGCCTCACCGCGCTGGCAGGCGCTGGCGGCCCGGGGCGCCCGGATCCAGCGCCCGCTGTGGGCATCCACGAGCACCAAGGACCCGTCCTACCCGGACACCAAGTACGTGACCGAGCTGGTCGCCGCGCACACGGTCAACACCATGCCGGAGGCGACGCTCCGGGCGACCGCCGACCACGGCGTGATCGCCGGCGACACGATCACCGGCGGGTACGAGGAGGCCAGGGCGGTCTTCGCCGGCCTGGAGGCGGCCGGGATCAGCTACGCCGACGTCGTGGCCGTGCTCGAGGAGGAGGGCGTCCGCAGGTTCGCCGACTCATGGGCCGACGTGCGCGCCTCCGTGGGCGCGCGGCTGCGGGCCCGCTCCCCCGCCGCGGCCGCCGCCGGGCGATGAGCAACCCGCTCCGCGACCGGCGGGACCGCCGAATCCCCCGGGTCGCCGAGCCGAGCATCCTGGTCCTGTTCGGGGTGACCGGGGACCTGGCGCGGACCAAGCTGCTCCCGGCCATCTACGACCTGGCCAACCGCGGCCTGCTGCCGCCGGGCTTCTCCCTGGTCGGATTCGCCCGCCGGGACTGGGCGGACGAGGACTTCGCCCGGCTGGCCCACGACGCGGTGCGCGAGCACGCCAGGACCGCCTTCCGCGAGGACGTGTGGCGGCAGCTGGCCGATGGGGTCAGGTTCGTCTCCGGGGAGTTCTCCGACCCGGGGGCGTTCGACCGGCTTGCGGCCACCGTGAGCAAGCTCGACGCCGAGCGGGGCACGGGCGGGAACCGGGCCTACTACCTGTCGGTCCCGCCCGGCCAGTTTCCCGTCGTGGTCCGCCAGATCGAGCGGGCCAGGCTGCACGGCGACCCGCCCGACCGCGGCTGGCGGCGGGTCGTGGTCGAGAAGCCGTTCGGCCACGACCTGGCCAGCGCGCGCGAGCTGAACGACCTGCTCGCCTCGGTCTTCCCGCCCCACTCGGTGTTCCGCATCGACCACTACCTCGGGAAGGAGACCGTGCAGAACCTGCTCGCGCTGCGGTTCGCCAACACGCTCTTCGAGCCGATCTGGAACCGGCGCTACGTCGACCACGTCCAGATCACCATGGCCGAGGACATCGGCATCGGGGGCCGCGCGGGCTATTACGACGGCATCGGCGCCGCGAGGGACGTGATCCAGAACCACCTGCTCCAGCTGCTGGCGCTGACCGTGATGGAGGAGCCGGTCTCGTTCGACGCGGACTCGCTGCATGCCGAGAAGCGCAAGGCGCTCTCGGCGGTCCAGCTCCCCGCCGACCTGGGCACCGGGACGGCCCGCGGCCAGTACGCGGCGGGCTGGCAGGGCGGCGTCCGGGTCCGCGGCTACCTGGACGAGGACGGGATCGCCCCCGACTCGGCGACCGAGACCTACGCGGCGCTCCGGCTCGGCGTGGACAACCGGCGCTGGGCGGGAGTGCCGTTCTACCTCAGGGCCGGCAAGCGGCTGCCGACCAGGATGACGGAGATCGCGGTGATCTTCCAGCGCGCCCCGCACCTGCCGTTCGACGCCACCGACGCGCGCGAGCTCGGCCAGAACGCCCTGGTGATCAGGATCCAGCCGGATGAGGGCGTCACGCTGCGGTTCGGGTCGAAGGTGCCGGGGTCGGCGATGGAGGTCAGGGACGTCACCATGGACTTCGCCTACGGCGAGTCGTTCACCGAGACCAGCCCCGAGGCCTACGAGCGGCTGCTGCTCGACGTCCTGGTCGGCGACCCGCCGCTGTTCCCCCGGCACGAGGAGGTCGAGCTGTGCTGGCGGATCCTCGACCCGGTGGAGGAGTTCTGGGCCGCCGGCGGCCGGCCCGAGCAGTACCCGGCCGGCACGGCCGGCCCGGCCGGCGCGGACGCCCTGATGGCCAGGGACGGCCGGGCCTGGCGGCGGCTGTGAGCGGCCGGGCGCGCCGCGGGCGCGGGAGCGGGCACGGCGGGGAGGGGACCGGGTGCGGATCGACCTGACGGACACCACGGCGGCCGCCGTGCGGACCGCGCTGATGCGCTCCAGCCAGCAGCTGGGCGGGCTGACCACGGGCGTGGTGCTCAACCTGGTCATCGTGACCGACGAGGCCCGCCAGCACGACGCGCTCCGCGCGGCCAGCCAGGCCGGCCGGGAGCACCCGTGCCGGGTGCTCGGCGTGATCGCCCGGGACGGCCGGTCAGAGTCCCGGCTGGATGCCGAGATCACGGTCGGCGAGAACGCCCCGGGCCAGACGGCGGTGCTGCGGCTGCACGGCGAGCTGGCTGAGCACGCGGACTCGGTGGTCATGCCGCTGCTGGTCCCGGACACCCCCGTGGTGTCCTGGTGGCCGGGCCCGGCGCCCGGCGCGCCGGGAGCCGACCCGCTGGGAGTGCTCGCCCAGCGCCGGATCACCGACGCGGCCGCCAGCCCGCAGCCCCTCCGAGCGCTGCGCGACCTGGCCGCCGGGTACCGGCCGGGAGACACCGACCTGTCCTGGGCGCGGACCACCCCGTGGCGGTCGCTGCTGGCCGCGGCGCTCGACCGGCCGCGCGGGCCGGTGCGCGCGGCGACCGTGACCGCCGAGCCGGGCAATCCGAGCGCCGAGCTAATGGCCGCGTGGCTGGAGGGCCGGCTGCGCGTGCCGGTTCGCCGCGACGCGTCCGGCGGGCCGGGGCTCACCTGCGTCGCCTTCCACGCCCGAGACGGCGACATCTCCATCAGCCGCCCGGACGGCCGGAACGCCACGCTGTCCACGCCCGGCGAGCCTGACCGCCACGTCGCGCTGCACCGCAGGGAGACCGCCGACCTGCTCGCCGAGGAGCTGCGCAGGCTCGACCCCGACGAGGTGTACGGTGAGGCGCTGGCCGCCGCTGCGGCCCGGCCGGCGGAGCAGTCCTGAGCCGAGGAGGGCAGCACCCATCACGGTCCCGCAGATCCTCATCCACCGCGACGGCGAGCTGCTGGCTAAGGCGGTCGCCGCCCGCCTGGTGACCAGGCTGGTCGACGCGGTCGCCGCCAAGGGCCGCGCCGCGCTGGTGCTTACCGGCGGCGGCATCGGCACCGCCGTGCTCGCTGAGCTCGCCGCCGCCCCGGCGCGGGACGCCGTCGACTGGCGGCGCGTGGACATCTGGTGGGGGGACGAGCGGTTCCTGCCCGCGGGCGACCCGGAGCGGAACGAGACCGGGGCCAGGACCGCCCTCCTGGACCACGTCGACGTGCTGCCCGGGCAGATCCACCCGATGCCCGGCCCGGACGGCCCGGACGGCCCGGACCCCGAGGCGGCCGCCGAGCGGTACGCCAGGGCGCTGCGCGCCGCCGCGGAGCCGCAGGACCGGCGCGGCGTTCCCGCGTTCGACGTGCTGCTGCTCGGCATCGGCCCCGACGCCCACGTGGCCTCGCTCTTCCCCGGCATGCCCGCGCTCTACGAGGAGGAGCGGACCGTCGTCGCGGTGCGCGGGGCGCCCAAGCCCCCGCCGACCCGGCTCACGCTCACGCTGCCGGCGATCACCGCCGCATCCGAGGTCTGGATCCTGGCCTCGGGCCGGGAGAAGGCCGCCGCGGTCCGCATGGCGCTCTCCGGCGCCGGCCCGATCCAGGTGCCCGCGGCCGCGGCGCGCGGCCGGCAGCAGACTCTGTTCCTGCTCGACCGCGCCGCCGCCGGGCAGGTCCCGCCCCAGCTCGGCCGGATCGCCTCACCGTGACCGGGCCCTGGGACGGCCGTCCCGGCCCCCGGGCGCCCCTGCGGTCAACCCGCGCCGCAGGGGACTCCCGCAAACCGCCGGCTGGCGTTACGCTCAGGACAGGACTTCCGCGTGAGCCTGGTGAGTCCAGCGGGACACGCCGGATGGCAGGGAGAAAGGCGGGGCATGGCCGGACTGGTCGGGCGTGACCGGATGGCGCCGCCCGTTCCCGGCCGGGCGGTTCCCGAAGGGGACACGGGGAGATCGCAAGGGAATGGGGGCACGGGGACCCGGGGGAACGTGATAGGTACCTGCGCAGTTCCTTCCGCCGCCCGCCCGGGCCAGCCACCCCGGGCAGCGGCGCCTACCTCCCGAGGAGGATGCACGTGAGCACTCCGACTGAGTCACCCGCCGCGCCCGCAGTCGCCGACCCGGCGCCGCTCGGCCTGGCGGGCTTCGCCCTGACGACGTTCCTGCTCTCCGCGGTCAACGCGCACTGGGCGACCTCATCCAGCGGCCTGGACTGGCTCGGCTACGCGTTCGCCTACGGCGGCCTGTGCCAGCTCCTCGCCGGCATGTGGGAGTTCAAGAACAAGAACGTGTTCGGCGCGACCGCGTTCTCCACCTACGGCGGCTTCTGGATCGGCTTGTACTTCTACATCCACGACGTCGTCCTCGGCGGGCTCGCGAAGGGCCTGCAGGTCAACCGCGACCTGGGGTGGATCCTGCTCGCCTTCGCCATCTTCAACACCTACATGCTGATCATCAGCACCCAGGTGAACATGGCCGTGTTCCTGGTGTTCCTGACCCTCGAGCTCACCGAGATCTTCCTGTTCATCGGGCAGTTCACGATCACGGCCAGCGACGCCGGCACGGACGCGCTGATCAAGGTGGGCGGCGTCATCGGCGTGATCACCGCGCTGGTCGCCTGGTACACCTCGGCGGCCGGGGTGATCAACGGCGTCAAGGGCAAGCACGTCTTCCCGGTCGGCAAGCCGCTGTTCGACATGGGCGGCTGAGCCGGCGCTCGCCCCAGCCGGCCCTGCGCGCCCGCCGGGATGCCGGGCGCGCAGGGCCGGTGCCGTCTGGGTACCGTGGGTGCGTGGCGCGACGCAACCGGCCCCTGCGGGCCATCAGCACCCTGGTGCTCGCGGTGGCCGCGGCTTCCGCGGTGCACGTCGCCGGGGTTCCGCTCGACGTGACCACCTCGCAGGGATCGGCCCGGATCAACCCGAACGTCTCGATCACCGTCGGCCATGCGATCACGATCGCCGGGGCAGCCGCGTTCTGCGTGTTCGCGCTGGTCTCCACGTTCGCGTTCGGCCGGTGGGCCCGATCAGTGCTCGAGCGGTTCATCGGCCTCGCCTACGGCGACATCGTCCGGTACGTCATGATCCTCGTCGGGCTCAGCGTGGTCATCCTGGCCACGCTGAGCATGCTCGGCTTCCGCGTGGCCCAGCTCGTGGTCGGCGGCGCCGTCACCGGGGTCCTGTTCACGATCGCGGCGCAGCAGGCGCTGTCGAACCTGTTCGCGGGGATGATGCTGCAATTCGCCAGGCCGTTCCGGGTCGGCGACCGAGTCCGGATCACCGCGGGCTCGCTCGGCGGGCCCATCGAGGGCACCGTCACTGAGTTCAGCATCAGCTACGTGCGCATGGAGACCGACACCGGCCGGGTGCTCCTGCCGAACGCGCAGGTGCTCGCCGCGGCGATCAGCCCCGCCCCGTCATCGACGCAGGTGCCGCCGCCATCGGCGCAGCGGCCGGCGGCCGGGCCGCCCGGGCCGGCGGCCGGGCGCGATCACGCCCGGCCGCCGGCCGACCCGGCGGATGCTACTGATGGTTCGCCTCGTACTTGGCGATCACCTGCGACGGGATCCGGCCGCGATCGCTGACCTCCATCCCGGCGCGCTTGGCCCACGCGCGGATCTCCGCGCTGCGCCGGCGGTGCGCCATCGTGCGCCGCTTCGCCCGGGCCGGCTTGGCCGACACCCTCCGCGCCTTCTCCGCGAAGCGGCGCATGATTTCGTCGAACTTCTGGCTGTGCTTCTCGCAGAGGTCGATCTCGTAGTCCCGACCGTCGAGGCTGAAGTGGCGAGTCAGGTGCTCGCCGCTCACTATCTCCTTCGAGTCGTAGTCACAGGCGTATGTGACCGAGACCTTCTGTGCCACGTCTGTTTCCCCCCTTCCCCAACTGCGACGATATTCCCGCTCCGGGCGCACTCATAACAGACGGTGATCGCGCTCTATCCCAGAGCAGGCATTGAGCGCGGATCGCCTGCCGCTCGCGCCCGCGGGTGAACCAGCCGTGCGCGCTCCCGCGGGTCCGCCGAATGGGCGCGTGACCGCCACTGGGATGGCCACCCAGGCCCGGGCCTGCCTCCGCTCACCCGGAGGGCCATGGCCGCGACGCCCGCCGGGGTCATCGGCGCGGAGGGTGGGCGGCAGCCGTTCCCCGGCCCGCGTCGCGGCCCGGGGGCGGCCCGTACGGGAAGCCCAGCACGTCCGTGCCAGCACCCGGCTCGCCGTCGCTGGGCTCGGCGGCCTCGGGCGGGCCATCTCCGGGGACAGGGGATCCGATCCACCCGCCCGGCGGGGCGTGCGGCGGCACGACCTGACGCAGGTGGCCCGGCACGGGGCGATCGCGGGCAGTGGCATCCAGGATGCGGTCCGGCAGCGGGAGCGCCGTGTCCCAGCGGCCGTGGGAGGCGAGATCCGGCCACGCTGTGCCCGCAGGCGGGGGTCCCGGCCGTCCGCCCCGGCCCGCGGGGTGCGCCGGACCCGGCTCCGCCCTTCGGTCGGGCGGCTCCGGGTAGGCGGGCGGCCCCGGGTAGGCGGGTGCCCCCGGGTAGGCGGGTGCCCCGGCGGGCGCCTCCGGGTAGGCGGGCGGCCCCGGGTAGGCGCCGGGCCCGGGCCGGGCGGGCGGCTCCGGGTAGGCGGGCGGCCCCGGGTAGGCGGGCGGCCCCGGGTAGGCGCCGGGCCCTGGATGGGCGGGCAGGCTCACCGTCCCGCCGGGACGGGTGCCTCCGGCCGGCCCCCGGTCGGGAAGGCCTGCCCGCGGATCGCCGTAGGCTGGCGGGCGCCTGCCGGTGATTTCCGGTACGGCCGACGCGCCGGTGACGTCCGGGCCGCCGTAGGGCGGCATCGCCGCCCCGCCCTGGCGCGCGTGCGGGCCGGACTGGAGCACGGCGATCATCCGGGCCAGGTCGCCGAAGGGCAGCCGGAAGGTCCCGGTGCAGCGATTGCCCTGCCAGATGCTGAACACCGCGACCGCGGTGTCGGCGTACCAGCTCAGCCGCATGCACCGGGCTTCGCCGCGGACGTCGAAGAACACCTCACCGTCCCGGGGCAACGGAACGGCATCCGGCTCGGCCATGGAGCCTATCGTTGCCCGGCCTGCCCGGGTTGTCCAGTCAATGGGCCCATTAGTGGCCTGGGTCACACCAAAACCGGACACCACAGCAGGCTGGAACCGCCCGCGGGCGCGGGCTTCTTCGGCGCCTGAGGCACCCCGGGCACGGGGCGCTCGCGGCGCCGGAACGGCCCGGCGCGGGCGCTCCGGGCAGGGCGAGCGCCCGCCGCGCCCGGCGCCGAGGAGACCCGGCGCACCGGAGCAGAATCGGCATCTTGGCCCCGCATCCTGGCCCGGGGTGGCATCATTGTCCCGCGGCGTTCCGCGCCGCGTTCCGCGTCAGGCACCTGGGTTTCGCGCGGCATCACGTGAGCGCAGGCCTGGCGCGCGCTGGATCCGCTGGAGATTGGCCGAGGTACGGCCAGGCCACGACTGCTGGCCGGCCGGGCCGGAGCGATTTCCGCCCCCTGCTGCCCGCGGATGCGGGGCGCTCCGGTCATCCGGATGCCCCGGATCCGCGTCGGCGCGGGCCGCGATCCGGACCAGGGCGCCCAGACGGGGCGTCGGCGCGGGAACACTTCGGCCCTGCAAGGCGTTTGCATCATGCGACGGGGCGTAGCCACATCGCGAGGTTTGTCGTGCGTGCGTCCAGCGAGCCGGGTGCTGCGCGAGGCGAAGTTGACGGTGAGCTGGTTGAGGAGAGCTTTTCATGTCTGAGGTACGCGATCAGGCCGTGTTGTTGCCGCAGCCCGGCTGGGGCTGGCAGGACCGGGCCGCGTGCCGTGGCGCCGACATCCTCCTGTTCTTCGGGCCCGATGGCGAGCGGCAGCCCGAGCGCGAGATCCGCGAGCGCAAGGCGAAGGCGCTGTGCATGGCCTGCCCGGTCCGGATGGAGTGCCTCGGCTATGCGGTCAGCCGGCCGGAGAAGTACGGCACGTGGGGCGGCCTCAACGAGGACGAGCGGTCGGCCGAGCGGCGGCGCCGGATGCGGCGCGCGAACGCGAACGCGGCCTGAGCCGGCCCCGGCGGCAGGCCGTGCCGCCGGGCTGGGACAATGAGGCCGTGGTCTGCCGCCATTGCCGCCAGGGCGAGCATGACAGGTGCCGGGGCGGCACCTGGTGCGACTGCCAGCACCAGCAGCCGTCCGGGGTCAGTCCCGAGCCCGCCCTGAACTGGGTGCGGCAGGGTTAGCCGGGCGGAGGCGGGTGAGCTGCCCGGAGGCAGGGTTGGACGCCCGCCGCCCGGGCACACCGGAATAGCATGGTCCGCGCGAAGGTTCCCGACACCGGGTCCCCCGGCGCTCGCGAGGAGGCAGCCCCGATGGAGAAGCTGGCCGCGCAGGCCGCGCAGGCGCTGGAGGGCGCGGTCGCGGACGAGATCATCGCCTGGGCCGCGCGGACCTTCGGCGACCGCCTGTGCGTGACGTCCTCGATGACCGACGCGGTGATCATCGACCTCGTCTCGCGCCAGGTCCCCGGCATCGACGTCCTCTTCCTCGACACGGGCTACCACTTCGCCGAGACCATCGGCACCAGGGACGCCGTGTCGGTCGTCTACCCGGTCAACGTGATCAGCGTCACGCCGGCGATGACCGTCGCAGAGCAGGACGCCGAGCTCGGGCCCGACCTGTACGCCCGCAACCCCGACCTGTGCTGCTACCTGCGCAAGGTGGTGCCCCTTGAGCAGGCGCTGGAGCGCTACGACGCGTGGATCACTGGCGTGCGCCGCGAGGAGACCGCGGCGCGAACCTCGACCAGGGCGGTCGAGTGGGATGCGCGGCGCCAGAAGGTCAAGGTCAATCCGATCGTGGCGTGGAGCCAGGCGGACGTCGACGCCTACATCGCCGAGCACGGCGTCCTGGTGAACCCGCTCGTGGACGAGGGCTACCCATCGATCGGCTGCCGCACCTGCACCGCGCGCGTCGCACCCGGAGCCGACCCGCGCAGCGGCCGCTGGGCCGGGACGGCCAAGACCGAGTGCGGCATCCACACCTGACCGGCATGGCCAGCACCGGCGCGCCCCGCCCGAGCCGGACCGCGCACCAGGGCGCCGGCCAGCTCCGGCCCTGGTGATGCGCGTCTGGCCGGGCTCGGCCTACCCCCTCGGGGCCACCTGGGACGGCTCGGGCACCAATTTCGCGATCTTCTCCGAGGTGGCCGAGCTCGTCGAGCTGTGCCTGTTCAGCGAGGACGGCGACGAGACCCGGGTCGCGCTGTCGGAGGTAGACGGCTTCGTCTGGCACTGCTACCTGCCGGACGTCGGTCCCGGCCAGCGGTACGGGTACCGCGTTCACGGGCCCTACGAGCCACGCCGCGGGCATCGCTGCAATCCCGCCAAGCTCCTCCTGGACCCGTACGGCAAGGCCGTCGACGGCGATGTCCGGTGGGATCCGGCCCTGTACTCCTACACCCCGGGCGGTGACCCGTCCGTGCTCAACCGCACGGACAGCGCACCGTTCATGCCGAAGAACATCGTCATCAACCCCTACTTCGACTGGGCGGGGGACCAGCAGCTGCGGACCCCCTACCACGAGACGCTGATCTACGAGGCGCACGTGCGCGGCCTGACGCTGCGCCACCCTCAGGTGCCGCCCGAGCTGCGCGGCAGCTACGCCGGGCTGGCCTCGCCGCCGGTCATCGACCATCTGCGCCGGCTGGGAGTCACCGCGATCGAGCTGATGCCGGTCCATCAGGCGGTGCCCGAGCCGTTCCTCGTCGAGCGCGGGCTCACCAACTACTGGGGCTACAACACGATCGGGTTCTTCGCCCCGCACCACGGGTACGCCTCCGCCACCGCCGCGCACGGCCAGGTTGCCGAGTTCAAGTCGATGGTCAAGACGCTGCACCAGGCGGGCATCGAGGTCATCCTCGACGTGGTCTACAACCACACCGCCGAGGCCGCCGAGCTCGGCCCGACGCTGTCCTTCCGCGGCATCGACAACGCCGCGTACTACCGGCTCGCCGACGACGACCCGTCGGTCTACCTCGACTACACCGGCTGCGGCAACAGCCTGAACGTCCGCCACCCGCACGCGCTCCAGCTCATCATGGACTCGCTGCGGTACTGGATCGAGCAGATGCACGTCGACGGGTTCCGGTTCGACCTCGCCTCGGCCCTGGCCAGGGAGCTGCACGACGTGGACCGGCTGTCCGCCTTCTTCGACCTGGTGCAGCAGGACCCGCTGGTCTCCCAGGTCAAGCTCATCGCCGAGCCGTGGGACGTCGGCGAGGGCGGCTACCAGGTCGGCCGGTTCCCGCCGCTGTGGACCGAGTGGAACGGCAAGTACCGCGACACGGTTCGCGACTACTGGCGCGGCACGCCAGGGCAGCTGCCCGAGCTGGCCTCCCGCCTGACCGGCTCCAGCGACCTGTACGAGACCAGCGCGCGGCGCCCGGTGGCCTCGGTGAACTTCGTGACCTGCCACGACGGCTTCACCCTCGCCGACCTGGTCAGCTACGACCACAAGCACAACGAGGCGAACGGCGAGGGCAACCGGGACGGCACCGACGACAACCGGTCGTGGAACTGCGGCGCGGAAGGGCCGACCGACGACCCGGAGATCCTCGCGCTCCGGCAGCGGCAGGTACGCAACTTCCTGGCCACGCTCTTCTTCTCGCAGGGCATCCCGATGCTGCTGGCCGGGGACGAGCTGGGCCGCACCCAGCGCGGCAACAACAACAGCTACTGCCAGGACAACGAGATCTCCTGGGTGGACTGGGACGCCGCGGCCAAGCACGCCGACTTGACGGACTTCGTCGCGACGCTGTCCGCGCTGCGGCGCGCCCACCCGGTGTTCCGGCGGCGCAGGTTCTTTTCCGGCCAGGCAGGCGGCTCGGCCGACGGCCAGCGCGACATCGTCTGGCTGGGCCCCTCCGGCGCGGAGATGTCCGACCACGACTGGCACGCCGGCCATGCCAAGGCCATCGCGGTCTGCCTCAACGGCGACGCGATCACCGAGCCGGGGCCGCGCGGCGAGCGGATCAGCGACGACGACTTCATCCTGCTGGTGAACGCCCACGGCGAGCCGGTGACGTTCACGATCCCGCCCACCGTCGGCGCACCCGGCACCACGTGGCGCGTGGTGGTTGACACCGGGCAGGTTCCGGCGCTCGCGGCCACCGGCGGGACGAGGCTGGCCGTTGCCGGAGGGGCCGTCGGCGGCGATCCCTCCCCAGGCGCACCGCTCACCGTCGGGCTCGCCCCGCGCTCGCTGGTCCTGCTGCGCGGCGCCCTGGAACCCTCGTGATCGACAGGGATTTCTCCGCAGATGCCGCGCAGCCGATCCCGTCGATCATGAACTCAGGCCCGAGCCCGCGGGGAGGAGCAGCGTGCGCCAGATCTACCCGGCCGCACCCGGCCCGGCACCGGAGCCGCTCGGGCCGTCGGACCCGCTGCGGCTGAGCCCGCCGGTCCGGCCCGGCCGCGCGCCGCTTCCGCCGGCGGCCGAAGGCCTCATCGCCGCCCTGGCCGCGGCCTACGCCAGCCCCGCCGGCCGGTGGGTGCGCGCCAACATGATCGCCAGCGCGGACGGCGCGGTCACCGCGCAGGGACGGTCCGGCGGCCTGTCCGGCCCGGCGGACCGGGTCGTCTTCACCGTGCTGCGCAGCCTGGCCGACGTGATCCTGGTGGGCGCCGGCACCGCCCGGGCCGAGCGGTACGGCACGATCAGGGCCGGCGAGGTCTGGCCGCACCTGCGGGCCGGCAGGCCCGCCGTCCCGCCGATCGCGGTGATCACCAGGCGGCTGGACCTCGACCCCGACGGGCCCCTGCTGGCCGGCTGGGGCACCGGGGCCGGCCCGGCGGCTCCGGCCGGGCCGGGAACCAGTGCCGGGCCGGTGGCCCGGACGATCGTGCTGACCACCCGGCTCGCGCCGCCCGGCCGCAGGAACGCCGCCGCCCGCACCGCGCAGGTGATCATCGCCGGCGAGCGCGAGGTGAGCGCCGAGGCGGCGATCGCCGCGCTGACGCGCCTGGGCCACCGCCGGATCCTCGTCGAGGGCGGGCCGAGCCTGCTTGGCCAGGTCATCGCCGCCGGGCTGCTCGACGAGCTGTGCCTGACGATCAGCCCCGTGCTGGAGGGCGGCGCGGCCGGGCGGATCACGGCGGCCGCGGCGGGCTCCTGCGCGGGCCGGGACCCGCAGCGGCTCGCCAGGCTCAGGCTCGCCTGCCTGTTCGAGGACGACGGCTTCCTGCTCGCCCGGTACCTGCGCGCCTGATCAGGCCCGCTGCGCCTGCCCCTGGCGCAGCCGCTCCAGCGCCTCGGCGAGGATCGCGGCGCCATCGCGCGCCGACCGGCGCTCCTTGACGTAGGCGAGGTGAGTCTTGTAGGGCTCGGTGTGCGGCGGCGCAGGCGGGTTCGCCGGGTCGCGGCCGGCGGGCACGCCGCACCGGGGGCAGTCCCACAGGTCGGGCACCGGGGCGTCGTTCGCGAAGCTCGGCACCGTCTCGTGGCCGTTGCAGCAGTAGAACGACACCCGGACCCGCGGCGCCGCCTCGCCTCGCTCCGCTTCCCCCATCGGCCCGGCACCGACACGGCTGCCGCGAATGGCGCTACCACTACTCACTACTGGCCTCTTTCTGACCTGACGCTGTTGAGGATGGCGCTGCTCAGCCCGCTGCGGTGACGGCGGCTCCCGGCGGCGGCACGGCCCGGGCAACCGTCACTTCAGGAGCAGGCCGAGCACGAGGATGCAGATGAACCACAGTATGCCGGTGAAGATCGTGATGCGGTCCAGGTTCCGCTCCACGACCGAGGACGACCCGAGCGACGAGGTCATCCCGCCGCCGAACAGGTCGGACAGCCCGCCGCCCTTGCCCTTGTGCAACAGCACGAGCAGCACCATGAGCACGCTCGTGACGATCAAGACGATCGAGAACGCGATTACCACCGGCTAGTCGTCCCTCCGGGCGATCAGGGCAGCGCCTCCCGGTAACGACAGATCCGCACGAATCCCTCGTAGTCGAGACTGGCGCCACCGACCAGCGCGCCGTCGATGTCGGGCTGCGCCATGATGGCGGGCATGTTGTCGGGCTTGACGGAGCCCCCGTACAGGATACGCACCGCGGCAGCCGTGCCGGGGCCGTGCCGTTCGGAAATCCGCTCCCTGATGGCCGCGCACGCCTCCTGAGCGTCCTGCGGGCGGGCCACCTCGCCCGTCCCGATCGCCCACACCGGCTCGTAGGCGATGACGCTGGACGCCACCTGCGCGGCGTCCAGGCCGTCGAGCCCGCCGTCGAGCTGGCGCAGGATGTGCTCCAGGTGGCGGCCGGCCCGGCGGACCGCGATCGGCTCGCCGACGCACAGCACTGGCGTCATCTGATGACCGAGGACCGCGCGGGCCTTGGCGTTGATCAGCGCGTCTGCCTCGCCGTGATGCTGCCGCCGCTCGGAGTGGCCGACGAGCACGTAGCGGCAGTCCAGCTTGGCCAGCATCCGGGCGCTGACCTCCCCCGTGTAGGGGCCGTCGGGGTGCGCCGAGACGTCCTGCGCGCCGTACTGCAGCCTGAGCTTGTCGCCCAGCACCAGGGACTGCACGCTGCGCAGCGCGGTGAACGGCGGGAGCACCGCGATGTCGGCGGCGTCGAAATCCTTGTCGGTGAGGCGGAACGCCAGCTGCTGGGTGAGGGCCAGCGCCTCGAAGTGGTTGTTGTGCATCTTCCAGTTGCCCGCGACCAGGGGCTTTCGCCCCCCGCGGCTCACCGGCCGTCCCCCAGCGCCTCCAGGCCGGGCAGGGTCTTGCCCTCCAGGTACTCCAGGCTGGCCCCGCCGCCGGTCGAGATGTGCCCGAAGGAGTCCTCGGGGAAGCCGAGGGCGCGGACGGCGGCGGCGGAGTCCCCCCCGCCGACCACGGTGAACCCGGCGGCCCCGCTGATCGCCCGGGCTACCGCGCGGGTGCCCTCGGCGAACGCGGGGAACTCGAAGACCCCCATCGGGCCGTTCCAGAAGACCGTCCCGGCATCCGCGAGCTCGGCCGCGAACAGCTGGCCGGTCCGCGGGCCGATGTCCAGACCCATCCGGTCCGGCGGGAACTGCTCCACCGGGACCACCTCCCAGTCGGCGTCCGGGGCGAACGAGCCCGCGGCGGCCACGTCGACGGGGAGCACGATCCGCTTCCCCTCCCGCTCCGCCCGTGCCAGCACCTCGGCGACCTCGCCGATCATCTCGGCCTCCACCATCGAGCGGCCGACGCCCAGGCCCCGTGCCGCGAGGAACGTGAACGCCATGCCGCCGCCGATCAGGATCCGGTCGGCGGTCCGCAGCAGGCTCGCCACGACACCGATCTTGTCGGAGACCTTGGCGCCGCCGAGCACGACGACGTACGGGCGCGCCGGGCTCAGCGTGAGCCGGCGCAGCACCGCGAGCTCGGCCTCGACCAGGTGCCCCGCCGCGTGCGGCAGCAGCGCGGGAACATCGTAGACGCTGGCGTGCCGGCGGTGCAGCGCGCCGAACCCGTCGCCCACGTAGAGGCCGACCAGGCCGGCCAGCGCCGCGGCGAGCCTGCCGCGCTCGGCATCGTCCCTGGCCGTCTCCGCCGGCTCGAACCGGACGTTCTCCAGCAGGCCGACCTCGCCGTCGGCGAGCGAGCCGGCCAGCCGCCTGGCCGACTCCCCGGCCACGTCGGCGGCGAGCGGGACCGGCCGCCCGAGGAGCTGGCCCAGGCGCTCGGCGACCGGGCGCAGCGACGGCCCGGCCGCGGCCCGGGACGCGAAGTCCTCGCCCCGCGGGCGGCCCAGGTGCGCGCAGATCAGCACCCGGGCGCCCCGCCCGGCCAGGTCGGTGATCGTCGGCATGCTGGCCCGGATCCGGCCGTCATCGGTGATCACCGCACCGTCGAGCGGCACATTGAGGTCAGCGCGCAGGAGCACGACGCGCCCGCCGACCGCCAGGTCGGAGATCGACTTCACAGGCTGGCCGCCACCATCGCGGTCAGGTCGGCGAGCCGGCTGGAGTAGCCCCACTCGTTGTCGTACCAGCCGACCACCTTGACCTGGTCGCCGGACGCCATCGTGAGCAGCGAGTCGAACGTGCACGAGTACGGCGTCCCGACGATGTCGGAGGAGACGATCGGGTCGGCGGTGTACTTCAGGTACCCCTTCAGCGGCCCTTCCGCCGCGGCCGCCGCGTAGGCCTCGTTCACCTCCTCGACGCCGGCCTCCCGCTCCAGCTGGACGACCAGGTCGGTGACCGAGCCGTCCATGACCGGCACCCGCATGGCGATGCCGTCCAGCTTCCCCTTCAGCTCCGGGAGAACCAGCGAGGTCGCCCGGGCGGCACCGGTGGTGGTCGGGATGATGTTCTGCGCGGCGGCCCTGGCCCGCCGCAGGTCCTTGTGCGCGTAGTCGAGGATGACCTGGTCGTTGGTGTAGGCGTGGATGGTCGTCATCAGGCCCTTGACGATGCCGAAGCCGTCGAGCAGCACCTTGGCGAGCGGGGCGACGCAGTTGGTCGTGCAAGAGGCGTTCGAGATGATCCGGTGAGCCGACGGGTCGTACCGGCCGTCGTTCACCCCCATCACGATCGTGATGTCCTCGCCCTTGGCGGGCGCGGAGATGATCACCTTCTTGGCCCCGGCCCGCAGGTGCTTGGCCGCGCCGGCGGCGTCAGTGAACAAGCCGGTGGACTCGATGACGATGTCGACGCCCAGGTCGCCCCAGGGCAACGCCTGCGGGTCCCGCTCGGCGAGCCAGGCGAGCGTGCGGTCCCCGACCACGAGGCCGTCACCGGTGGCGCGGACGTCCACGTCGAGCGTGCCGAGCACCGTGTCGTACTTCAGCAGGTGCGCGAACGTCGCGATGTTCCCGAGGTCGTTGACCGCCACGATCTCGAAGCCAGGTGCCCGGCTCTCATGCACGGCCCGCCAGAAGTTCCTGCCGATCCGGCCGAACCCGTTGATTCCCACCCGGACGGTCACGCGGTGCTCCCCTTCGCCTCGTAGCTGCCTGCCGCGCCGCTGGCCAGCGGCGGGACCGGAGCGCGCAGGCCGCGCCTCACGCGCACGATAACATCGTGCCCGCACCGCGCCCAGCGCCAACGTCCCCCGCCGGCATGGCCCAACGTCCCGGCCCAGCGGGCCGTGGGGGCCGGGCTCGGGCGCGCCGACGCCCGGCGCTCAGGGCAGCATGTCCGGGGTGAGCTGCGCCTCAGTGGTGGGCACGCCGAGCTCGATCGCCCGCCGGTCGGCGAGCGCGAGCAGCCGCCGGATCCGCCCGGCGATCGCGTCCTTGGTCAGCGGCGGGTCGGCGAGCTGGCCGAGCTCCTCCAGGCTCGCCTGGCGGTGCCTCATCCGCAGCTGCCCGGCCGCGATCAGGTGCCCGGGGGCGTCGTCGCCGAGGATCTCCAGCGCTCGCTCCACCCGGGCGCCGGCGGCGACCGCTGCCCGCGCGCTCCGGCGCAGGTTCGCGTCGTCGAAGTTCGCCAGCCGGTTGGCGGTCCCCCGGACGGCGCGCCGGACTCGGCGCTCCTCCCAGGCGAGCACGGCGCCGTGCGCGCCGAGCCGGGTGAGGATCGCGCTGATCGCATCCCCGTCGCGGATCACCACGCGGTCGACCCCCCGCACGTCACGGGCCTTGGCCGCGACCTTCAGCCGCCGCGCCGCGCCCACCATCGCGAGCGCGACCTCCGGGCCCGGGCAGGTCAGCTCCAGCGACATCGACCGCCCGGGCTCGGTGAGCGAGCCGTGGGCGAGGAACGCACCGCGCCAGGCGGCCTCGCAGTCGCAGGCGGCGCCGGCCACCACCTGCCGCGGCAGGCCGCGGACCGGCCGCCCCCGGCCATCGACCAGCCCGGTCTGCCTGGCCAGGCTGTCGCCGTCCTTGGCGACCCGGACGACGTACCTGCTGCCCTTGCGCAGCCCGCCGGGCGCGACCACGATCAGCTCGGAGGCGTGGCCGAAGACCTCCATGATGTCCCGGCGCAGCCGCCGGGCCGCCGCGCCGGTGTCCAGCTCGGCCTCGACCATGATGTGGCCGTTGCTCAGGTGCAAGCCGCCGGCGAACCGGAGCAGGGTCGACACCTCGGCCTTGCGGCAGCACGGCTTGAGCACGCTCACCCGGCTGAGCTCGTCCTTGACCAGGCCGGTCAGCGCCACGCTCTCACTCCCCCTCGAAGATCCGCCCGAGCGCGCCCGCGAGCCGCCGCGGGTCGTGCCGGTCCGGCCGCCCGGCCATCGCCAGGTCGGCGAGGACCAGCCGCCCGCCGAGCAGGCCGGTCGCCTCCTTCAGTTCCGCCACCGCGCCCCGCACCGCGGCCCGGTCGGCCAGCACGACATCGATGCCCAGCGCCGGGGCGTGCCGCGCGAGCACCTCCAGGTGCGCGCGCGGCGAGAAGCCGTCGGTCTCCCCCGGCTGGGGCGCCAGGTTCAGCGCCACCAGCCGACGCGCCCGCGTGGCGACCAGCGCCGCGGCCAGGTCCGGCACCAGCAGGTGCGGGATCACGCTGGTGAACCACGAGCCGGGGCCGAGCACCACCCAGTCCGCCTCGGCGACCGCCTGGACGGCCTCGGCGCAGGCGGGCGGGTCGGCCGGCATCAACGACACCGACCGTACCCGGCCGGTCGTCGTCGCGCAGGCAACCTGGCCCCGCACCGTGGTGACCTCGCCGGGGCGATCCGGGTCGATCCCCTCCACCTCGGCGGCCAGCTCGAGCGGGACCGATGCCATCGGCAGCACCCTCCCGTGGGCGCCGAGCAGCCGCGCGACCCAGTCGAGTCCCTGGACCGGGTCGCCGAGCAGCTCCCAGAGCGCGACGATGAGCAGGTTCCCCACGGCATGGCCGCCCAGCTCCCCCGACCCGGTGAACCGGTGCTGGACCACCCGGCTCCAGGTGGTGCCCCAGGAGTCGTCGCCGCATAGCGCGGCGAGCGCCATCCGCAGGTCCCCGGGGGGGAGCACGCCGTACTCGCGCCGCAGCCGGCCGCTCGACCCGCCGTCGTCCGCGACGGTGACGATGGCGGTCAGGTCCCGGGTCACCCGGCGCAGCGCCGACAGCGAGGCGAACAGGCCGTGCCCGCCCCCGAGCGCCACCACGCGCCGCCTGGCCGGCCGCGCCGCCCCGGCCCCGGGCACCCCGGCCCCGGGGACGCGCGGCTCACTCACGCCCGAGATCGCGGTGCGTGACCCGCACTGCCGACCACGCGCCGCCCAGCCGCGCCGCGATCTCCTCGGCCATCACCACGCTGCGGTGCTTGCCGCCCGTGCAGCCGACCGCGACGGTCACGTAGAGCTTGCCGGCCCGCTCGTATCCCTCCAGCGCGATCTGCAGCACCCGCGCGTACGCGCCGAGGAACTCGGCCGCCCCCGGCTGCCCCAGCACGTAGTCCCTGACCGGCTGGTCCAGGCCGGTCAGCGGGGCCAGGTCGGGCACCCAGTGCGGGTTCGGCAGGAACCGGCAGTCGGCCACCATGTCGGCATCGACCGGCAGGCCGTACTTGAAGCCGAAGGAGAGCACGGTGACCCGGACCGTCGCTTCGCGGTCGCTCCCGAACCGCTCCCGGATACGCGCCCGCAGGTCGTGGATGTTGAGCCCCGAGGTATCCAGCACCAGGTCGGCGTCGGCCCTGACCTCCCGCAGCCGCGCTCGCTCGGCGGTGATCCCGTCGACCACCCGCCCGCCGTCCTGCAGCGGGTGGGGCCGGCGGACGTTCTCGAAGCGGCGCACCAGGGTCTCGTCGCTGGCCTCCAGGAACAGCACGTACGGGCGCGCCCCGGCGTCCTGCAGCTCGGTGATCACCGGCTTGAGGTCCGCGGAGAACGCCCGGCTGCGCAGGTCCACCACCGCGGCGATCCTGGGGACGTCCGCCCTGGCCCGCCTGGCCAGCTCCAGCATCGTCACCAGCATCGCCGGCGGGAGGTTCTCGGCGACGAACCAGTCGAGGTCCTCAAGCGCCTTGGCCGCCGATGACCGGCCGGCGCCCGACATGCCGGTGATGATGACGATCTCGGGCGCCCCGCCGTGCTGTGCCGCGGTCACCGCGCCACCTGCCCGCGGGGTGCCGCCGCGCCCCGCCCGCCGTCGTCCCGCCCGCCGTCGTCCCGCCCGCCGTCGGCGTGCCCGCCGTCGGCGTGCCCGTCACGCCCGCCCGGGCCGGCCAGCGCCCGCGCTACCGTCTCGGCCAGCCGCGGCCCGAACCCCTCCACCTCGGCGATCTGGTCGGGCGTGGCCTGGCGCAGCCTGCGGACCGAGCCGAAGTGCCGCAGCAGGGCCGCGCGCCGGGCCGGGCCGAGCCCGGGCAGCCCGTCCAGCTCACTGGCGGTCTGCGCGGCCGTGCGCCTGGCCCGGTGGTAGGTGATCGCGAACCGGTGCGCCTCGTCCCTGACCCGCTGCAGCAGGTAGAGCCCCTCGCTGGTGCGCGGCATGATGACCGGGGCGTCCTCGCCGGGCAGCCACACCTCCTCCAGGCGCTTGGCCAGGCCGCAGACGGCGACGTCGGTGACGCCAAGCTCGGTGAGCGCCCGGACCGCGGCCTCGACCTGCCCGGCGCCGCCGTCGATCACGACCAGCCCGGGCGGGTAGGCGAAGGCGCGCCGGCGGCCCTCCCCGTCCACCTGCCCCGGGCCGGCGGCCTGCTCGCGCGCGGCCTGATCGCGCTCGGCCAGGTACCGCCGGAACCGGCGGGTGACGACCTCGCGGATCGCGGCCAGGTCGTCGGTGCCGCCCGCACCCCTGACCTCGAACTTGCGGTACTCGGACTTGCGCGCCAGGCCGTCCTCGAACACCACCATGGAGGCGACCACGTGAGTGCCCTGCAGGTTGGACACGTCGTAGCACTCGATCCGCAGCGGCGGCGAGTCGAGCCCGAGCGCGTCGGCGATCTCCTGCAGTGCCCGGCTGCGCGTGGTCAGGTCGCTCGCCCGCCGGGTCTTGTGCAGGGCCAGCGCCTCGGCGGCGTTCCTGGTCACGGTCTCCAGCAGGGCCTTCTTGTCGCCGCGCCGCGGCACCCGCAGGCTCACCCGCCCGCCGCGCCGCGCCGCGAGCCAGTCCTGCACCGTGACCGCGTCGGGCGGGAGCACGGGAACGAGCACCTCCTGCGGGACCGCCGCCCGGTCCGCCTCGCCGGGGGCATCCTGCCCGCGGGCGCCCGTTCCGGCCAGGCCGGCGCCCTGCTCGGAGGCCGGGTCGTCCCGGTAGACCTGGCCGAGGAAGTGCTCGACCAGCCCGGCGGCGGTCACGTCCTCGACCTTGTCCACCACCCATCCGCGCTGCCCCCGGACCCGGCCGCCGCGCACGTAGAACACCTGGACCGCCGCCTCCAGCTGGTCCTCGGCCAGGCCGATCACATCGCAGTCGGTGCCGTCCGGGAGCACCACGGCCTGCTTCTCCAGTGCCCGCCGCAGCGCCTGCAGGTCGTCGCGGAGCCTGGCCGCCAGCTCGAACTCCTCGGCCCTGGCCGCCTCGAGCATCTGGGCCTCGAGCCGCTTGGTGAACCGGGCGGCCTGGCCCGCCATGAAGTCACAGAACTCCTCCGCCAGCCGACGGTGCTCGGCGGCGCTGATCCGGCCCACGCACGGCGCCAAGCACTTGCCGATGTAGCCGAGCAGGCATGGCCGGCCGACCTGGCCCGCCCGCTTGAACACCCCGGCCGAGCAGGTCCGGACCGGGAAGACCCGCAAGAGCGTGTCCACGGTCTCGCGGATCGCCCACGCGTGCGAGTACGGCCCGAAGTACCGCACCCCGCGCCGCTTGGTGCCGCGCAGGACGGTCACCCGCGGGTACTCCTCGTTCATCGTGACCGCGAGGTAGGGGTAGCTCTTGTCATCGCGGTACTTGACGTTCCACCGCGGGTCGAACTCCTTGATCCAGGAGTACTCGAGCTGGAGCGCCTCGACCTCGGTGGAGACCACCGTCCACTCGACCCCGGCGGCGTCCAGCAGCATCGACTGGGTCCGCGGGTGCAGGCTCGCGAAGTCGGAGAAGTACGAGTTCAGCCGGGCGCGCAGGTTCTTGGCCTTGCCGACGTAGACCACGCGGCCGTGGACGTCGCGGAACCGGTAGACCCCTGGCGACTCGGGCACCGAGCCAGGCGCCGGGCGGTAGGTTGCCGGATCTGCCACGCAGCCACTCTATTCACCCCGCGGCGGACCTCGGCAGCCTCAGGCCGCGGGTGACGCCGGCCGTCCCCCGGCCGCCATCGGCCCCAGGTCACGCCGTCAGTCCCAGGTCACGCCGTCAGTCCCAGGTCACGCCCGTGACCCTTCCGCGGGGGCGAACATGACGATCACGGCGAGGTCGGCGGTCACCCCGGTGAAGCGGTGCGGCTCGCCGGCCGGGACGTAGATCACCGAGCCGGGGCCGACCGGGACCCGCTCGCCGCCCGCCTCGAACGACGCCCGGCCCGCGGTCACCACGTACACCTCGTCCTCGGTGTGCGGTTCCTGTTCGTCCGCGCCGTCGGCCGGGATCGAGTACGTGCCGACGCTGAGGTCCGCCACGCGCAGCTGCTCGGCCCAGTGCGCGCCGCCCGGCTCGTCCGGCCTGGTGAACTCCCCCGCCCCGGTGATCACCCGCATCCGTGCCTCCCGCCTGGAAACCGGCCCGCGGCCCGGCCGGCCGCGCCGGCCCGCGGGCTCCATCCTGGCAGATCCTCACTCGCTCCCTTCGCCCAGGCCCGGCCGGTCCGGCCCGGTGTGCCACGCTGGCCTGGTGCCGGTCTTCGTCATCGCCAGCGCCCTCGCCGCCGTCGCCTGGCTCTACCTGATCGCCGGCCACGGCGGGTTCTGGCGGACCAGCCAGCGGCTGCCTCCGGCGGCCCCGCCCGGGGCGGCCCCGCCCGGGGCGGCCGGCCGGGTCGTGCGGCCCGCCGCCCGGTGGCCGGACGTGGTCGCGGTCGTCCCGGCCAGGGACGAGGCCGAGATGCTGCCGCAGGTTCTGCCGGGCCTACTCTGCCAGGACTACCCGGGGCGGCTGCGGGTGGTGCTGGTCGACGACGAGAGCCGCGACGGCACCGCGGCAGTGGCCGCCGCCGCGGCCGCCGCCGCGGCCGCGGCGGACCCGCGGGCGGCGGGACGGCTGACGGTGATCGCGGGGCGGCCGGCGCCGGCCGGGTGGGCGGGCAAGGTCTGGGCCATGCAGCAGGGGGTGCAGGCGGCGGGCGAGGCGGAGTACATCCTGTTCACCGACGCGGACATCGCCCACGCGCCGGGCACGCTGACCGCGCTGGTCGGCGCGGCGCGTGACCGCGGCAGGGCGCTAGTCTCCCAGATGGCCCTGCTGCGCACCGCGACGCCCGCCGAGCGGCTGCTGATCCCCGCGTTCGTGTACTTCTTCGCGATGCTCTACCCGTTCCGCCGGGTCAGCCGGCCCGCCTGCCGCACCGCGGCCGCGGCGGGCGGCTGCATGCTCGTCGCGCGGGAGGCGCTGGACGCCGCCGGGGGCCTGGCGCGGATCGCCGGGGCGCGCATCGACGACGTCGCGCTCGGCGCGCTGATCAAGCGGTCCGCGGGCGGGGACTGCTGGCTGGGGTTCAGCACCGACGTGACCAGCCTGCGCCGCTACGAGCGGCTCTCGCACATCTGGGACATGGTCGCCCGCAGCGCCTACACCCAGCTGCGCCACAGCCCCGCGATGCTCGCCGCGACCGTGGCCGGACTGGCCTGGCTGTTCCTGCTCCCGGTCGCCGCGGCCCTGGCCGGCCTCGCGATGCTCGCCGCGGCGGGCACCGGGCCGGGCCGCCTTGGCGGCCAGGCAGTCCCGCTGGCCGTGGCAGGGCTGGCCGCCTGGGCGATCATGTCCGTGACGTACCTGCCCGTGCTCCGGCTGTGCCGGCTCTCCGCGCTGCGGGCCCCGGCGCTGCCGCTGGCCGCCGCGCTCTACGCGGCGATGACGGTGAGCTCGGCCTGGCGGCACCACCGGGGCCGCGGCGGCGCGTGGAAGGGGCGGACCATCCCCCGTCCGCCGCCCGGCGCGCGCCGCCCGGCACGCTCCCGCCGGTGAACGCGCGGCCGGGCGGGCGTCACAGCCGCTCGAACCGGGCCTGGAAGAACCTCAAGTGGCGGGGCTCATAGGTCATGGCCAGCCCCTTCGCCTCGCCGCGCCGGGCATGCACCGCCTCGACCGCCTCGGCCACGATGTCCATGTGCGCCTGGGTGTACACCCGGCGCGGGATGGCCAGCCGGGTGAGCTCCAGGCTGGGCCGATGGTGGTCGCCGGTCACCGGGTCCCGGCCCGCCGAGACGATGCCCCGCTCCATGCCGCGGATCCCCGAGTCCAGGTAGAGCTCGGCGGCCAGCGTCTGCGCGGGGAAGGCGTCCTGCGGCAGGTGCGGGTAGAAGCGCCGGGCGTCGAGGAAGACCGCGTGCCCGCCCACCGGCCTGACGATCGGCACGCCGGCCGCGCCGAGCAGGTCGGCGAGGTAGCGGACCTGGCCGATGCGAGCCCGGATGTGATCCTCATCGACCGACTCGGCGATCCCGGCCGCCATCGCGGCCATGTCGCGCCCGGCGAGGCCGCCGTAGGTGTGCAGGCCCTCGAAGACCACGACCAGGCCGCGGGCCTCCTCGAACAGCGCCTCGTCGTTGAGCGCGAGCCAGCCGCCGATGTTGACCAGGGAGTCCTTCTTGGCCGACATCCAGGCGCCGTCGGTGTAGGAGCAGAACTCCCGCAGGATCTCCGCGACCGTCTTGTCCGCGTAGCCGTCCTCGCGCTCCTTGATGAAGAACGCGTTCTCCACCATGCGCGTGGCGTCCAGGAAGACCCGCAGCCCGTGCCGGTCGGCGAGCCGGCGAAGGCCGCGGGCGCAGGCCATGCTCACCGGCTGCCCGCCGGCCATGTTCACGGTCCCGGCCAGGCTCACGTAGGCGATCCGGCCGGCTCCCTCGCGCTCGATGAGCGCCGCCAGCTTGCCCAGGTCGACGTCGCCCTTGAACGGGTGCTCGCTGGCCGGGTCGTGAGCCTCGTCGATGATCACGTCCACGAAGACCCCGCCGGCCCGCTCCTGGTGCGCCCGGGTGGTGGTGAAGTACATGTTCCCGGGCACGAGCTGGCCCGGCGAGATCGCGATCTGGCTGATCAGGTGCTCGGCGCCGCGGCCCTGATGGACCGGGACCACGTGCCGGTACCCGTAGACGGCGCGGACCGCCTCCTGCAGCTCGAAGAAGTTCCGCGATCCGGCGTAGGCCTCGTCGCCCAGCATCAGCGCCGCCCACTGGCGGTCGCTCATCGCGCTGGTGCCCGAGTCGGTCAGCAGGTCGATGTAGACATCCTCGGATCTGAGCAGGAACGTGTTGTAGCCGGCCGCCGCGAGGGCGCGCTCGCGCTCCCCGGGGGTGGTCATCCGCAGCGGCTCGACCATCTTGATCTTCCAGGGCTCGGCCCAGGAGCGGCGGCCGAGCTGCCGGCCGGTGGTCTGCGGCAGGTGCGTGGTCATGCCGCCAGCCTCCGCCCGGAAGCTGGAATGCACAATAGCCTGATATTCTGCTGGACAAAATGTCCAGTGATAACGCGATCAGCTAGTCAGGATGAGGTGCGCTTGACTAGCCTGGCGGCCACCTGGAGGCTCCGGCGCCCGTGCCCGGGCGCCGGGGGCCGTGCGGGACGTCACTGCTCGAAGGCCTCCGGGGGCGGGCAGGCGCAGACCAGGTGGCGGTCGCCGTAGGCGGAGTCGATCCGGCGCACCGGGGGCCAGTACTTCGACCGCCGGTCCCCGCCCGCCGGGTAGGCGGCCTGCGCGCGGCTGTAGGGATGCTCCCAGGAGTCGGCGAGCAGCATCGACGCGGTGTGCGGCGCGTTCTTCAGCGGGTTGTCCGCCCGGTCGAGCTCGCCTGATGCCACCCTCTCGATCTCCCCCGCGATCGCGATCATCGCGTCGCAGAACCGGTCGATCTCGGCCAGGTCCTCGCTCTCGGTCGGCTCTACCATCAGCGTCCCGGCGACCGGGAACGACATGGTCGGCGCGTGGAATCCGTAGTCGATCAGCCGCTTGGCGACGTCCTCGGCGGTGATCCCGGTGCGGGCCGTGACCGGCCGCAGGTCCAGGATGCACTCGTGCGCGACCAGGCCGTTCTGCCCGGTGTAGAGCACCGGGAAGTGCGGGCCGAGCCGGCGCGCGATGTAGTTGGCGTTGAGGATCGCCACCTGCGTGGCGCGGCGCAGCCCGTCGGCCCCCATCATCGCCACGTACATCCAGGAGATCGGCAGGATCCCCGCCGACCCGAACGGCGCGGCGGCCACCGGCCCGGTCCGCAGCGGGGCCGGGACCTCCCCCGTCGACGCCCCGACGACCGCCACGTCCGGCAGCATCGGGTGCCTGGGCAGGAACGGCGCCAGGTGGGCGCGGACCGCCACCGGCCCTACGCCCGGCCCGCCGCCGCCGTGCGGGATGCAGAAGGTCTTGTGCAGGTTCAGGTGGGACACGTCCGCGCCGAACTCGGCCGGGCGGGCCAGCCCGACCAGCGCGTTCAGGTTCGCCCCGTCCACGTAGACCTGCCCGCCCGCAGCGTGGACCAGCCCGCAGACCTCCTCGACCGTGGCCTCGAAGACCCCGTTGGTCGACGGGTAGGTGAGCATGATCGCCGCCACGGACCCGGCGTGCGCCGCCAGCTTCGCGCGCAGGTCGCCCAGGTCGATCGCGCCGTCCGGGCCGCACCGGACCACCACCACCCGCAGCCCGGCCAGTGCCGCGGAGGCCGCGTTGGTGCCATGCGCGGACTCGGGGATCAGGCAGACGGTCCGGCCCGGCTCGCCGCGGGAGGCATGGTAGTGCCGGATCGCGAGCAGGCCGGACAGCTCGCCCTGCGAGCCTGCGTTCGGCTGCAGCGACACCGCGTCGTAACCGGTGATCTCGCAGAGGGCCTCCTGCAGCCCGGCGATCAGCTCGTGGTAGCCGGCCGCCTGCTCCGGCGGCGCGAACGGGTGCAGCCCGGCGAATTCCGGCCAGCTGACCGGCTCCATCTCCGCTGCCGCGTTCAGCTTCATCGTGCACGAGCCGAGCGGGATCATCGACCGGTCCAGGGCGATGTCGAAGTCGGCGAGCCTGCGCAGGTAGCGCAGCATGGCGGTCTCGTTGCGGTGGGCGGAGAAGACCGGATGGGTCAGGTACGGGCTGGTCCGCGCCAGGCCGGCCGGGATGCCAGGCGGCTGCTCCCCCGCCGGAGTGACCGGCGCGGCCACCGCGGTGCCGGTGATCGCCGCGGCGACCGCGGCGACGTCCGCGTCAGTGGTGGTCTCGTCGCAGGCGACCTGGACCAGGTCCGGCCCTGCCAGGTGCAGGTTGTAGCCGGCGGCCCTGGCCCGCTCGACCGCGGCGCCGGCCCCGCCGGGAACGATCACGCCGATCGTGTCGAAGAACGCGCCGTGCCGGACCCGCAGCCCGGCGGCGGTCACGGCCGCGGCCAGGCTGGCTGCCTTGCCGTGGACCCGCCGGGCGATCGCGGCCAGCCCGTCCGGGCCGTGCCAGGCGGCGTACATCGCGGCGACCACCGCGAGCAGCACCTGCGCGGTGCAGATGTTGCTCGTCGCCTTCTCCCGCCGGATGTGCTGCTCGCGTGCCTGCAGCGCGAGCCGGAGCGCCGGGCGGCCGTCGGCGTCCACCGACACCCCGACCAGCCGGCCGGGGAGCTGGCGCTTGAGCTCGTCGCGGACGGCGATGTAGCCGGCGTGCGGGCCCCCGTACCACATCGGCACCCCGAACCGCTGGGTGCTGCCGACCGCGATGTCGGCCCCGAGCTCGCCGGGCGGCATCAGGAGCGTGAGCGCCAGCGGGTCCGCGGCGATCACCGCGAGCGCGCCGGCGGCGCGGGCCGCCTCGATGGCCGGCCGAGGGTCGCGGATCTCGCCGCTGGCCCCCGGGTACGGCAGCAGCACGCCGAACAGGCTGCCCTCCGCCTGCGCCGCGATCAGGTCGGGCGTGACCCGCCCGGTCACCAGGCCGATGCCCAGCGGCTCGGCCCTGGTCGCCAGCACCGCCAGCACCTGGGGCAGGCAGTCCGAGTCGGCCAGGAAGACCTGGCCCCGCCCGGCCGCCCGGCGGGCCAGCGTCATCGCCTCCGCCGCCGCCGTCGCCTCGTCCAGCATCGACGCCCCGGCCACCGGCAGCCCGGTCAGGTCCTCGATCATGGTCTGGAAGTTCAGCAGCGCCTCCAGCCGGCCCTGCGAGATCTCCGGCTGGTACGGCGTGTACGCGGTGTACCAGGCCGGGTTCTCCAGCACGTTCCGCCGGATCACTGGCGGCGTGATCGTCCCGTGGTAGCCCAGGCCGATCATCGAGGTCAGCACCGTGTTCTTGGCCGCGATCGCGCGCAGCGCGGCGAGCGCGGCCTCCTGCGTCAGCGGCTCGGGCAGGTGCAGCGGCTTGCGGATCGCCAGCCCGGCCGGCAGCGCTGCCTCGGCCAGCTCGTCCAGGCTGGCATGGCCGATCGCGGCGAGCATCCGCTGCTGCGCGCCGGAGTCCGGGCCGATGTGCCGTCGTGCGAAGTCGTCCATCTGAGCCTCCGGGCGGGTGCCGGGTTGCCCGGGCGGCGCCGCCGCCCGGCTCCCCCTCTGTCGCCCGCCGGCTCCAGAGTCGCCTGTCCCGTCCGGTCCTGGTGCCTGAGAGGTTCCGGGGAGGTTGCCCCTTCGGCGCCGCGTGCCCGCGGACTCTCCCGGACGGTGTCGCTGGCGTTATCCGAGCCTACTCCTGCCGCGGCGGGAACGGGGCGCGCGCCGGACCGTTCCTGCCGCCGGGCGGTGCCCGCCCGGGCCGGCCGGCGCCACGCGGGGGGACCACGTCCTCGCCTGCCCGCCCCAACCACGCCGGCCTGCCAGGCTGGCGTCATGCCGGTACCTGGCGACGGCGACGTGCGGGAGCTCCTGGCTGAGGCCGCCGGGGAGCGGAACGCTGCCTCGCGGGCCTGGAGCACCGCCGGGTGGCCCCTGACGACGCGGCGCTGGCCGGGCTGGCCCGCCTTGACGAGCCATTGCCGGAATCGGCGGCAGCCGCGAGCGCCACGTTGGCGCTGCTGGATGAGGCGGGATCCCCGGCCACGGTCGCGATCGCGGGCGGCCGCTACCTCGGCTTCGTCACCGGGGGCTCTCGCCCTGTGGCGCTGGGCGCCGCACGGCTGGCGACGGCGTGGGATCAGAATGCCGCGCTGCCGGTGATGTCGCCAGTCGCAGCCCGCCTGCATGAGGTCGTGACGCGCCGGCTGATCAGCCTCTTCGGCCTGCCGGCCGGGAGCGCCGCGGTCTTCGTGACCGGTGCCGCGGGCTACCTGCCCCCGGGAGGCCGGGTTCGAGGCAATGCGCCACACCCCTCAGGCCTCCCGGCGGGCGCGCCAGGTCGAGGTGCGGGCGGTGCTCGCGCCCTTGGCCGGCAGGGCGCGGCCGATCTGGTCGCCAGGACCTGCCGCCACGCCCAGACGATGGCCTCCAGCCTGCGCGACGCCGGCCTGGAAGTGCTGAACGAGGTGGTGCTGAACCAGGTGCTGGTGCGCGCACCAACCGACCGCCTGACGCTGGACCTCGTCGCGGCCGTCCACGGGGATGGAACCTGCTGGTGCGGGCCGACCACCTGGCAGAGCCGGCCGGCCATGCGGATCAGCATCTGCGGCTGGGCGACATCCGGCCACGACGTCGAGGCGAGCGCGGATGCCATCGTCGCCGCGTGCCGGCACGTGCGCGCGCACCGGCGCAGGTAGGCCCGGCGGTGGCCGCGCCCGCGCCCGGGCGGGCCCGGGTCGACGCGGCCCGGTCAGCCGGCGGATCGCGCGCGGGCCTCGATGATGTCGGCTGCCCGCACCAGGCCCTGGCGCGACCTGATCCGCGCGGAGGCCCGGGCCAGCCGGGCCCGCAGCCCGGCGTCGCCGAGCAGGCCGGTGATCGCGCCCTGCAGCTGCTCGTCGGTGCACCGGTACGGGTCGAGCCGCACGCCCAGGCCGAGCTCGGCGATCCGCTGGGCGTTGTCGTGCTGGTCCCAGAACAGCGGCAGCACGATCATCGGCTTGCCGAAGTGCAGGCACTCGGTCACCGTGTTGTTGCCGCCGTGCGTGATCACCAGGTCGGCGAGCGGCAGCACCGAGGTCTGCGGCAGGAACTGCGCGCCCCACATGTTCGGCGGGAGCTCGATCTCGTGGTGCAGCGGGCCCTTGGAAACGATGTAGCGGTGCGGGGTCTGCGCGAGGCAGGCGATCAGCCGGCGCATCAGGCCGACGTCCGCCGAGCCGAGCGAGCCCAGCGAGAAGTAGATCAGCGCCCCGCCGCCCGCGGCGAGCTCGCCGGGCAGGGTGAACGCCGCGTCGGTCCGGCGCACCGACGAGTCGATCCGGTGCCACGCCGGGCCGAGCGGCCGCTGCCTGGGGTAGTCGGCGACCTCGGGGTACACGTAGATGTTGGCCGCCCCTTCCCCGATGAACTCCAGGTAGGGCAGCGGCCCGGCGCCACGGCTGGTGACCCACTCGTTGAACTCGCCCCACAGGCCCGCGTGCACCCGCTCGTACTCGGCGCGGAACTCCGCCCACCCGGCGCGGTCCGCGGACGGGTAGCCGGAGAACGCCGGCGGCAGCGCGGGGTCCTTCACCTCCAGCGGGTTGCACGAGACGATCCGGATGAACGGGACGCCGGCCGTGGTCAGCGCCGGGAACGCGACGACGTTGTCCTCGACGATCACGTCGGGCCGGGCCCGGGCGATGATCTCGGTGAGCTGGTCGTGGCTGTACCTGGCGCCTGCGATCAGCTCCTCCCAGACCGGCCTGATCCACGTGGCCAGCTGCTCGATCGTGGGCTTGCGGAACTCGCCGGCGGTGCGGGCCACGAAGTCCTTCCAGAACTGGCCCGCGTCCTGCCCTGCGGTGCCGGCCGCCGGCTCGGACAGGCTCACCAGGTCCTCGGTGAAGCCGAGCGGTGCCAGCTTGCCTTCCCACGACGCCTCGGCCGCGAACACGACCCGGTGCCCGCGTTCCCGGAGCACGTCGCCGATCCCGACGCAGTTGTTCGTCGGCCCGTAGGCGCTCTCCGGCATGAACAAGATCGTCAGTGGCCGGCCGGCCATCGGCAGCTCCTCAGCGTGCGGAACGGCAGCCCAGGCTACGGGCATGCCAGCCCGGATGATACCGGTATCCGGCCAGATGCCGCATGTGCGCCTGCGACGGGACGGGCACCTGGATCCCGCGGCGGCCGCCGGCCGCCCGGCTCAGCTCGTCGGCGAGCCGGCCCTGCGGGCGCGCCTGCGGGCCAGTTCATCGGCCCGGTCATGGTCGCCGTGCGGCTGCGCGCCCGCCTCGACGGCGTCGGCCGGCAGCTCGGCGAGCGTGCCCTCCACCTCCTGCCAGACCCGGCCGAGTGCGATGCCGAAGACGCCCTGGCCGCCCTGCAGCAGGTCCACGACCTCGTCGGGGGAGGTGCAGCCGTAGACGCTGACGCCGTCGCTGACCAGCGTGACCTGGGCCAGGTCGGTGGTCCCGTGCTCGCGCAGGTACGCGACCGCAGCCCGGATCTGCTGCAGCGAGATGCCGGTGTCGAGCAGCCGCTTGACCACCCGCAGCACCAGGATGTCGCGGAACCCGTACAGGCGCTGGGAGCCCGATCCCCTGGCCGGCCGCACGCTCGGCTCGACCAGCCCGGTCCGCGCCCAGTAGTCGAGCTGGCGGTAGGTGATGCCCGCCGCCGCGCACGCGGTCGGTCCCCGGTACCCCACGTCCTCGGGCGGCGGCGCGACCTCGTCGTCGAAGAGCAGGCCCTGCTCGCCCGCCTGCTGGGCGGCGGCGCTGCGCTCCTCGTCGCGCTGATCCTGACCGTCGCCCTTGATTACCGCCACGCCCACCTCCGGCCGGGCATTCCCTGGTGCGGCGTCACCAGGTGCACGTTTCGCACGTTAGGCCCGGCCGATGATCGCGTCAACGATCACCGCCGGCGCGTCGCCGCGGGATTGCGGCCGAGTTCCGGCGCGCCACGACGGCCGCTGCGATCCCGTCCGCCGGGCACAGCGCGCGCGGACCGCCGCGCCGGGCGGCGCCGCGGCGCCAGGTGGCCGGGTGCGGCGTCAGGTCGCGCTGCCGAAGTCCTCGGGCGTGATGTTGTCGAGGAACTCGCGGAACTTCTCGACCTCGTCCTCCTGCTCGTCGGGAATCGAGACGCCCGCCTCATCGAGGATGTCCTCGTTCGCGTAGATGGTCGTCCCTGTGCGCAGCGCGAGCGCGATCGAGTCGGACGGGCGCGCGCTGACCGTGGTGCCGTTGGAGAAGACCAGGTCGGCGAAGAAGATCCCGTCCCGCAGCGCGGTGATGTTGACCTGCTTCAGCTCCACGCTCAGCGCCTGCAGGATGTCGCGCATCAGGTCATGGGTGAGCGGGCGGGCGGGCACCATGCCCTGCTGCGCGAAGGCGATGGCCGTCGCCTCCATCGGGCCGATCCAGATCGGCAGGTACCGCTGGCCGCCGGACTCCTTGAGCAAGACGATGGGCTGGTTCGTGGGCATCTCGACCCGGACGCCTACGACCTCCATCTGCTTCACCGCGACTCCGTCCTCACCTGAGCCTCATGCCGGCCTTGTTCCCGCTCAGCATCCCGAGCATTCTCCCTGCCAACGTACACCCGCCGCCGTGATGCGCCTGTCACCCCCGAGCTCAGGCGCTTGCGCCCCCGGCGCGCCCGCGGCCATCCCGTGCCGCGGGCGCGCGGGCCGCGGGCGGCCGCCGGCGGGCGGGAGCCGCGGCGGGCTCGGGCAGCTCGCCCCCGGGCAGGGCGGCCTCGGCCAGCGCCGACTCGATCAGGGCGCGGCGCAGCCGCAGCACCAGCGCGGCGATCTCGCGCGCGGTCCGTCCCGCCTGCTCCCTGGCCCGTGGGCTGCGCTGGCGCAGCACGGGCGCGACCAGCTGCTCGATCAGCGCCACGTCGCGCTCGGCTGAGGTCACCACCGGCCGCAAGTTCCGCGCCTGGACGCCATGCCTGGCGAGCCCGGCGACGGCGCACGCCACGTCGAGCGCGTCCTGGCCGTAGAGCCGGCCGGAGCGGCGGATCAGCCCATGGTCCTCCAGCTCGGCGAGCTGCTCGTCGTCGATGCCCGCGGCCTCGAGCAGGTCGCGCCGGCCGACCATCTCCGACCGGCCGCCGGCGCCGGCCTGCGGGCCCGGGTCATCCGGCCGGTCTCCAGGCCCCCGGCCGCCGGGACCGGCCTGGCCATGCTCAAGCCGCTCCCTGATCACGCGCAGCGGCAAGTAGTGATCACGCTGGGCGGCGAGGATGAACCGCAGCCTGGCGATGTCATCCGGGCTGAACCGCCGGTAGCCGGAGGGCGACCGAGCCGGGCTGATCAGCCCCTCGGATTCCAGGAAGCGGATCTTGGAGACGCTGACGTCAGGGAACTCGGTGCGCAGCTTGACAAGCACCTCGCCGATGCCGAGGTATGCCTGCGCAAACTGGCCGCTCATCCCGTCCCGCGAGGCTACCCGCCGTTCGCGGCATGCGAACGGCGGCCCTGCAAGAAGACCAGCCTGAACTTGCCGATCTGCACCTCGTCTCCGGCGTTGAGCATCACTTCCTCGATCCGGTCGCGGTTGACGTAGGTGCCGTTGAGGCTGCCGACGTCACGCACGGCGAAGCGCCCGCCGTGGCGGTAGAACTCCGCGTGGCGGCGGGAGACCGTCACGTCGTCGAGGAAGATGTCGCTGTCCGGCCGTCGGCCCACCTCGGTCAGATCGGAGTCGAGCAGGAACCTGCTCCCGGCGTTCGGCCCGCGCCTGACCACCAGCAGCGCCGTGTTCGGCGGCAGGGCGTCGAGCGCCGCCGCGTCGGGGGCCGGCTCCTCACCCGCCTCGGCCTCGGCCGGCTCGACGCCGGCGAAGATCATCGAGGTGGTCTCCCCGGCGGTGGCCCGCTCGGCCGCCTCCCTGGTCAGGGGCCTGCCGCAGTGCAGGCAAAAGCGCGCGTTCTCGGGATTCGCCTCGCCGCATCCGGTGCAGTAGACGCTGGGCATCTGGCCGCCTGGCCTCCCCCTCGGCGATCGCGCCGCGCTGACGACATGCGCCTCCGTCCGCACGCCCGCCGGGGCGGCAGTCGGCCGCGCATTCCACGCTACCTGCGGCGCCGGCCGCTGGTCCATCTGCCACGCGGCCTCGGCGGCCTCGCCGGGATGGCGCCCGCGCGGCGCCGAAGGCCGCGCCGCCACCACCTGCGCCCGGTTGCGACGCCTCCGCCAGATCACGCTGCCCACCTCCGGCACTCCGCGGCAGCCCGCCGGACGGGCGGCCGCCACTCAATGACGGCAATTGTCGCACGTCCTGGCCGGGCCACGCCGTCCTTCGCGGGGACCGGCCCGCCGGGAAGGCCGGCTCGCCGCCAGGGCCGGGCGCCGAGCGCAGGACGGGCGGCCAGGGGAGACCGCCGCCGCAGGGGGCAGAGCCGGCCGGCCCGCCAGGCCCCGGGGGATCAGCCATGCCGGGGCCGGCCCGCGTGCTCGATCACGCCGGCCCACTCGTCGAGCAGCGCCTGCGCGGCGTCGGCGTCGGCGGCCTCGGCCCACAGGTGCGTCAGGGCCTGGGTGGTGTCGGGCAGCACGAGCGCCCAGCTGCCGTCTGGCTCGATCACCCGCACGCCGTCGGTGGTGTCGATCGGGCGGTCCCTGGCCGCCTCGACGATCTTGCGCATCACGCTGCCCTTGGCTGCCCACGGTGTCGGCACGGTGCGCTTCAGCAGATGAGCCACGGGAATCCTGGCGTGGATCTGGCTCAGCGTGAGCCTCGTCCGCGCCACCAGGCCGACCAGGCGGGTGAACGCGGCGATGCCGTCGATGGACCGGGAGAACTCGGGCACCACGAACCCGCCGCGGCCGTCGGCCGCGAAGATCACGTCCTTGTCGGCCGTGGCCTCGTAGAGGCCGTGCGGGGAGGTCGGCGTCCAGCCCACCTCCACGCCGTGGAACCGGCACACCTGCTCGGCCACCCGGGTCGTGGTCACCGGGAGCGCCACCCGGCCGGACCGCCGCTCGGCGGCCACCAGGTCCAGCACGACGAGCAGCGCGCGGTCGTCGCTGACCAGGGCGCCCTTGTCGTCGATCAGCATGATCCGCTCGCCGACCGGGTCGAAGCGGACGCCGAACGCGGCCCGCGAGGAGTAGACCAGCTCGGACAGCCGGTGCACGTCCGCCCTGATCTGGGCGAGCGACTGGGTGGGCATCGCCTCGTCGAGGCGGTTGTTCACGGTGAGCACGTCGACGCCGATCCGGCCGAGCAGGCCGGGGAGCACCAGCGAGGCGGTGCCGCCGGCGCAGTCGGCGACCACCTTGAGCCCGGCCTCCCTGACCCCGGTCATGTCCACGCAGCGCAGCAGTTCGGACAGGTACGCCTCGACCACCCGGGGCGGGTAGGTCAGCTCGGCGATCTCCCCGGGGAACGCGCGCCGGTACTCCTGGCGGGAGAACACCCGCTCCAGCTTGCGCTGCACCGCCTGCGACAGGTCGGCGCCGTGCTCGTCGAAGAACAGGATGTCGATCGACTGCGGGTTCCCCGGCGTGGTCCGCATCGCGATCCCACCGCTGCAATCGCTGCGGGCCGTCTCGAAGCGGGCGACCGGCAGCGGCTGCGCCTCGAGGTCCACGACGTTGATCGCGCTCGCGTTCAGCGCCCCGTGGACGGCGCGCTTGAGCGCGCGCGCGGCGCGGGACACGTCCCGCGACGTGGTGACCGCCGAGCCCTTCGTCAGGATGGTCGCGTAGGCGCTGGCCAGCCGGACGCACAGCTCCGGCGTGATCTCCACGTTCACCAGCCCGGAGACGCCGCGCGGCCCGAACAGCGTGCGCTGGCCGCGCGACTCCCAGATCACGCTGGTGTTGACCACCGCGCCGGCCTCGATCGTCTTGAACGGGTAGACCCGGACGCCGGCCGACAGGTACGCCTCGGGCTCGATCACGCACTCGTCGCCGACGACCGCGCCCTCCTCGATCCTGGCGCTGGCCATCACGTCGGTGTTCTTGCCGATCACGCAGCCCCGCAGGGTCGCGCCGACGCCCACGTAGACGTTGCTGTGCACCACCGCGCGGTGCAGGAACGCGCCCTCCTTGACCACGACGTTGCTGCCGATCACGGTGAACTCGCGCAGCTGCGCGCCCGCCTCGATCTTGGCGTAGTCACCGATGCACAGCGGGCCGGTCAGCACCGCGTCCGGGTCGACCTCGGCGCCCTCGGCGACCCACACTCCCGGGGAGAGCTCGAACCCGTCGATGTCCGCCTTGACCTTCCCGGAGAGCACGTCGGCCTGGACCCGGTGGTAGGCCTCGTGCGTCCCCACGTCCTCCCAGTAGCCGTCGCTCACCCAGCCGAACAGCGGCGCGCCGCGCTCCAGCAGCCGCGGGAAGACGTCCGCCGACCAGTCGACCACCTCCCCGGCGGGCACCAGGTCGAGGACCTCGGGCTCCATCACGTAGATGCCGGTGTTCACGGTGTCGGAGAAGACCTGCCCCCAGGTCGGCTTCTCCAGGAAGCGCCGGATCCGGCCGTCCTCGCCGGCGATGACGATGCCGAACTCCAGCGGATCGGGCACCCGGGCCAGCGCGACGGTGACGATGGCGCCGTTCTCCTTGTGGAACCTGACCAGCTCCGACAGGTCGATGTCGGTCAGCGCGTCGCCCGAGATCACCAGGAACGGCGCGTCCCGCAGCGCGTCCTGAGCGTTCTTCACGCTCCCCGCGGTGCCCAGGGGGATGTCCTCGGTCGCGTACTGCAGGCGCATCCCGGCCTCTTCGCCGTCGCCGAAGTAGTTCCGCACCATGGAGGCGAGGAACTGGACGGTGACGACGGTCTCCTCGAAGTTGTGCCTGCGCAGGAGCCGCAGCACGTGCTCCATGATGGGCTTGTTGACCACCGGCAGCAGCGGCTTCGGCTGGTTGGCGGTCATCGGCCGCAGCCTGGTGCCCTCCCCGCCCGCCATCACTACGGCCCTCACCGCTTCGCTGCGCTCCCTCCACGACGAACGGGCTCCCGCCGGCTTGCCGCGGCCGCGGACCCGGTCATCGGCCGCGGCCCCGGCCGGCCGTCGCCCCGCCGGCCTCCCGGGGCTTCCTGCCCGCTGCCAGCAGCCGGCGGGCCTGCTCGGCGTAGAGCGCGGCGGCCCACCAGTACAGTGCAGTTCCCCAGAGCGCGAATGCCCAACCGACGACCGACGCCGCGGCGGAGTACGAGGTGGCGTGCGACCCGAGGAAGAGCAGGGGAAACGCGTAGAGCAGCGCGAGGGTCGCCGCCTTCCCCACGAAGCTCACCCGCAGCGGGCTCCAGCCGCGCGCCCGCAGCGCCAGCAGGACGATCCCCAGGAACAGCTCCCTCGCGCCGAGGACGCCGACCAGCCACCACGGGATGATGGACCTGATGGCCAGCGCGATGATCGTCGCCACGATGTACAGCCGGTCGGCCGCGGGGTCGAGGACCTCGCCGAGCCGGCTCTGCTGGCCCAGCGCGCGCGCGATCCGCCCGTCCAGCCAGTCGGACAGGCCGGCCGCTGCCAGCAGGCCGAGCGCCCACCAGTCGCCGGCGGCCGTGCGCACCCCGAGGACCAGCCAGACGAAGGCCGGCACGCCGAGCAGGCGGGCGATGCTGATGGCGTTGGGGATCGTGAGGATGCGCTGCGGCGCCGGAGGCTGGCCCGTCCCGGCGCCCGGCTCCCCGGGGGCTGACGGCACCCGGGGCTCCCCGGCGCCGGCCGGGCTGGCCCCGGCCGGGCGCTGGCGTGATCGCCCGGTCATCGTCGCGCCTCCCTCCCCGCGGCAGACGTTACGCGGCCGGCCTGCCTGCCCGCCACCCCGCGGACGGCTCGCTGGCCAGCGGGTTCGCAGTCACGCTGGCCGCCCTGCCCGGCGCCTGCGCCGCCGGCTGGCCGGGCTCGGTGACTTTCGCCCTGGCGGGGCGCGGGTGCTCGCGGACGGCAAGTCGGGCACCGGATACCTGCGGCGGGCGGGCCGGCTCGGCGCGATCGGCAGCCGGGCGGCCGGGGCCTGGCCTGCCCGCCCGGGCGTCACCTGCCCGCCCGGGCGATCACCTACTCCGACTGCCACAAGCTGGCGATGCCCTGCCCCACCCCGATGCACATCGTGGCCGCGCCCCGCCCGCCGCCGCGCCGGCGCAGCTCGTGCAGGAGCGTCGTGGTGATCCGGGCACCCGAGCAGCCGAGCGGATGGCCGATCGCGATCGCCCCGCCGTTGACGTTCACCAGGCCGGGGTCGCAGCCAAGCTGGTCGATCACTGCGACGGCCTGCGCCGCGAACGCCTCGTTGACCTCGATCAGCGCCAGGTCGCCGATCGCCCAGCCGGCCCGCTTGAGCACCCGCTCCATCGCCGGGACCGGGCCGATCCCCATGTAGTCGGGGTGCACCCCGGCCGAGGCGGCACCCACGTACCTGGCCAGCGGCCGGATCCCGGCGGCCTCCACGGCCCGCTCGGACATCAGGATCAGCCCGGCCGCGCCGTCGTTGAGCGGGGACGAGTTGCCCCCGGTCACCGTTCCCCCCTTGCGGAAGGCGGGCTCGCGCGCGGCGAGGTCGGCCATGGTCAGGTCTCCGCGGATCCCCTCGTCCGCCGTCACCGTGCCGCCGGGCGCCTCCACCGGCACGATCTCCGCGTCGAACCGCCCGGACCCGGCGGCCGCGGCCGCCCGCTGGTGGCTGCGCAGCGCGAACTGGTCCTGCCGCTCACGGCCGACGCCGTACCTGTCCGCGACGTTCTCGGCGGTCTCGCCAAGCGTGATCGGCGGGTACATCTCGCGCATCCGGGGGCTGACCAGCCGCCAGCCGAGCCTGGTGTCGGCCAGGCCCGCGTCGCGCGGGAAAGGCTCGGCGGGGCGAGGCAGCACGAACGGCGCGCGGGTCATCGATTCGGCGCCCCCGGCGATGCAGATGTCGGCGTCCCCGGCTGCGATCGCCCGGGCCGCGGAGGCGATCGCCTCCATCCCGGAGCCGCAGAGCCGGTTGACCGTGGCCCCGGGCACCTCCACCGGCAGGCCGGCGAGGAGCACGCCCATCCGGGCGACGTTGCGGTTGTCCTCCCCGGCCTGGTTCGCCGCGCCCCAGTACACGTCGTCGATCGCGGCCGGGTCCAGCCATGGGTTCCGCGCCATCAGGGCGGCGATCACATCCGCCGTCAGGTGGTCGGGCCGGACGCCCGCGAGCGCGCCCTTGATCTTCCCGATCGGCGTCCGGCACGCGTCGGCCGCGAACACGGCGGGCATCGGCCACCTCCCCGGGCCGCAGGGTGCTTCAGGCCAGATTACCCAAGGACGCGCGGCCCGCCGCGGCGCCCTGTGCCCTTGGTCCCGGTGCGCCCGGATGCTCCGGCATGGGCGCCATCCCGGCCTGCCCGCGAGCCGCGGGCACCTCGGTCACGGGGCTGTTCCCTCCGGAAGCGGGTCGCCGGCCCGCTGCGCGATGAACGCGGCGAGCGAGCCGATGGTGGCCAGGCTGTCCAGGTTCAGGTCCTCATCGGCGACGTCGACGCCGAACCTGCGGTGGACTGACCGCAGCAGCAGCGCGCCACCGAGCGAGTCAAGGCCGATGCCGTCGCGCAGCAGCGGGGTGTCCGGCGGGGCCCGCAGCGGCCAGGCATCCCCCGTCAGGTCGGCGAGGATCCGGCGGAGCTCGGCCAGCACGGCGGGCGCCCGCCCGGCCGCGGTCACCAGGTGCCCCTGGCCCAGCCGGGCAGCTCGGGCAGGGACCCGTCCAGGCGGCGCGAGTAGGTCGCCATGCGGTGCCCGCCGCCCGCCGCAGGGGCGACGGCAGGCTCGGCGGCCCGGAAGCCCGTCGCGGCGAGCGCGATGCGCAGCGGCACGTTCCGCGGGCTGACCACGCAGGCCACGCTCACCCGGCCCGCCCCGGCGCTGCGGGCCGCGCGGCAGATCCACGCGAGCAGCGCCTCGATGACGCCGCGGCCCATCGCCCGGCACGACATCATCAGCAGCTCGACCGACCACTCCCCGGGCGCGGCCGCGGGCAGCGCGACGACGGCGGCGCCGACCAGCCCGTCGTCGCCGAACCGGTCCCGGAGCCGGACGGCGATCACCCGGCGATCCGGCGCGGCGAGCAGGCGGGCGAGCCGCTCCCGGGAGAGCGCGGCCCCCGCGGAGTTGAACTGCCGGGTCCGCGCGGACAGCTCGTGCAGCCTGGGCAGGTCGGCCGGGCCGGCCGGGGCGATCGTCACCTGGGTCCGGCAGTGGCGCAGGAACTCCTCGCGCGAGCCGCCGAACGCCGCCTCCTCCTCCCGCCGCGCCCGGCGCGCGAGGTACAGCTCGCCGCGGCGGCGCGCCTCGTCGGTGATCACCGGCGGGCTGAACTGCGGCCAGCCAGCCGCCTCCGGCACCTCCTGCGGGGCAAGCACGAGGACGCCGGGATGCGCGTGGGCCACCTCGGCGCGCTCCAGCGGGTCGTCATCGACGAACGCGACGGCGCCGGGCTCGAGCTCCAGCTCGGCCATGATCTCCGTGACCGCCTGCGACTTGGCCCCCCAGCCGCACGCCGCCGCCGCGAACCTGTGCCCGGTCGCCTGCTCGGCGTGCCCGGCGGCCTCGGGCGGGTTCCGGCTCGCGATCGCGTGCAGGATCCCCCGGGCGGCCAGCTCGGCCACGACCGCGGCCAGCGCGGGAACGGCCGACGGCGGCTTGTCCGGCGATTCCAGGTAGACGCCGTCCAGCAGGGTGTTGTCCAGGTCCCAGACCACGCACTTGATCACGGCGGCTGGCCTCCGGGGTCATTCTCCCCGCGAATCCCGCGCGGCCCGGCCGAACGCCATTCCATGGTCAGGTGCGTGGCGCTGAAGCCGAACGCCCGGTACAGCGCGCGCATGCCGAGATTGGCCGCGTGGACCTTGCCGGTCAGGTGATCGAACCCGGCGGACTCGGCGGCGCGCAGCACCTCGGCCATCAGCAGCTCGCCGACCGGGCCCCGGTCCGGGCCGTCGGCGACGGCGAGCGAGCGGAAGTTGCCGTAGCGGTCCCCGGTGAGCGAGTTGGTGCGCTCCGTCACCCAGGCCCAGCCGACGGGCGCCCCCGCCTGGTCCTCGGCGACCAGCGTGATCTCGCCGGGCCGGCCAAGCGCCGCCGCCACCCGGCGGCGGTGGAACGCCTGGTCGGTGATCGCGTCGGCGCCGAAGGAGGCGCGGGCGATCGCGATCTCGAACCGCGCGATCGCGTCCAGGTCCCGCTCGCCGGCCGGCCTGATCCGGTGCCGGCCGCCGCCGGCCGCGGTCACGCCGGCCCTCCGGCCCGTCGCCGGGCCGCCGGGCCGCGCGGGCGCGCCGCGCTCCTGGGCATCGGCCGGAACGTGGTCCCGCCGCAGGCCGGGCAGCCGGCCGCCCGCAGCTCGGCGATCAGTGCCCAAGCCGGGTCAGGGCTGCCGCCCGCCCGGCCGCCGCCCGCCCGGCCCGGCCCGTGCCCCCGGCCCGGCCCGCCGCCCCGGCCATCCGGGCCGCTCTCCCGGCCCGGCCCGGCCGCCGGGCCCACGAGGTGAACCGCCCCGCAGCCGGCGCACCGGTAGGGGCGCGCCCGCGCGGCGCGCGCGTCCGCGGTGTACAGCGGGCCGTCGTAGTCGCCTTCGATCACCGGCCTGGCGGCGGCGGCGCTGCGCAGGTGGTACAGGTGACTGGTCCCGGCCAGGATCCCGGCGCCCGCGTAGCTGTTGAAGTTCGGCGTGACCGACCGGATCACCAGGCCCAGCCGGGCGATCAGCCGCTGGGTGGCGAGCGCCTCCTCCGGGCGCCGGGGTCCGAAGGAGAAGAACACGTGACGCCCGGGGCGGGAGTCCAGCACCGAGACGGCGCGGGACAGGAACAGCTCGGCGCCTGGGACCGTGTACGGGGGGTCGGTGCAGGCCACGTCGAATCCGCCGGCCAGCCCGGCGGGCAGCGGGCGCCTCAGGTCATGCTCGACCAGCTCGAGCCCGACCCCGCTGCCGGCCGCCTGCTCCGCGATCCAGCGGAGCACGGCGGGGTCGGAGTCGACCACGGCCAGCCGCCGGATGCGGGCGGCCGTGCCGGTGGCCCTCGCGAAGGCGGCGATCGCGACGGCGATCAGGTCGTCGTCGCCGAGCAGCGCGATCCTGGCTCCGGCCAGCGCCCCCGCCTCGTGCATCCGCAGCACCCGGTGGATCTTCGTCCGCACGGTGCAGTGCGCCTGGTCCAGATCGGGGCGAGCCCGCGGCGCCCCGGCCGCAGCCCGCTCAAGCTCGGCCGCCAGCCCGGCGAGCCCGGCGGGGACGCGCTGGCCCAGCCCGCCGCAGGACGGGCAGGTCAGGTCCCCCACGACGGCGCCGGCCAGCGCCTCGCGCGCCCACGGCGTGAGCCTGGCCGGCCGGGTGGCGTCGACGACCGACCGCCGGCGCAGCTCGTTGCAGATCGCGGCGACGATCGGCACCGGCAGCCCGGTGCTGCGGCTGACCCGGCTGGCCGGGCTGGTCCCGCTCACCGCGATCGCGCGCAGGACATCGCGAACGCCCGCCTCGCCCTCGGCCAGGCCCACGGCGGCGGCGGCCTCGGCGATGATCGCGTCCATGTCCATCGCAGCCGAATCCTCGCACATCGCGGCGCGGCGCAGATCCGGCGCCTGCCGGAGCCTCGCCCCGGGCGGCCGGTGATGCCCTTGTCGCCAGCCTATCCGCGGGCCCTGTTCCGCGGCCACGACCTGGCACCGCCAGTGGCATGCGAGCATCGCGACGGCGCTCGCGCTGCTGGCCGCGGGCGTCAGGCCGGTGGTGACATCCGGCGCGAGCCGGTGCATGGTAGACAGCGACGCCGACCCCGAGGACGACCGCCATGCCCGACATCCTGACCGCGTACGCCCGCAGCCAGCCGGACAAGCCGGCCGTGATCGAGGACCGTGACGGCAGCGTGACCACCTGGACGTACGCCGAGCTCGAGGCGGAGTCGAACCGGCTGGCGAACGCGCTGCGCGCCCTGGGCGCGGCACCGGGGGCGAAGGTGATCTGGTGCGGGCCGAACTCGCCGCAGGTGGTCGCGGTGGTGAACGCGACCAGGAAGATCGGCGCGGTGGCGGTCCCGCTCAGCTACCGGCTGACCCCGGCGGAGGCGCGCCACATCATCGAGCACTCCGACGCGGCGTTCGCCTACGTCGACGCCGACTACGCCGGCCTGCTCGGCGCAGGCTCGCCGGGCGCCGGGCGCATCGGCTCGCTGCGCGAGGTCCTCGTCTACGGCGGGCCGGCGCCCGCCGGGATGCTCGGCGAGGACGCCGTCGCGGCCGCGCCCGCCGCGCCGCCCGGCAACCCGCCCAAGGCCGCCGGGACGATGATCTACACGTCGGGGACGACGGGCAGGCCCAAGGGCGCGGTGCGCCGGGTGCGCGACCAGCCCGCGGCCGCCGCCCTGCTCGGCCTGCTCGGTTATCGCGGCGATGACGTCTACCTCACCTCGGGGCCGCTCTACCACAGCGGCCCGGGCGCGTTCATGGGCGCGGCGCTCGCGTTCGGCCAGACGATCGTGGTGCAGCGCCGGTTCGACCCGCGGGACTGGCTGCGCCTGGTCGATGCCTACCAGGTCACCTCGACGTTCTCCGCCCCGGCGCCGATCCGCATGGTGTGCGCCCTGCCCGGGGAGGTCAAGGCCCGTTATGACCGCTCGTCGATGCGGATCATGCTGGCCAACGCCGCGCCGTGGAGCTTCGCGCTCAAGCAGGCGTACCTCGCCGACTTCCCCGCCGACTCGCTGTGGGAGATCTACGGCTCCACCGAGCTGGGCGTCAACTGCGTGCTCGAGCCGAAGGACCAGCTGCGCAAGCCCGGCTCGTGCGGCAGGCCGGCGCCCGGCGTTGAGATCGTCCTGCTCGGCGAGGACGGCAGCGAGGTCACCGGGACCGGCCCGGATCACCCGGGCGAGCTCTGCGTGCGGTCGGCCGGGGTCTTCGACGAGTACTACAAGCAGCCGGAGAGCTACGAGGCGGCCCGGCGGGGGGACTATCACACGGTGGGCGACATCGCCTACCGGGACGAGGAGGGCTACTACTACATCTGCGACCGCAAGGCCGACATGATCATCTCCGGCGGCATGAACGTCTACCCGGCAGAGGTCGAGGCCGCGCTGGAGGAGCACCCCGCGATCTTCGACGTGGCGGTGTTCGGCATACCGTCCCCGGAGTGGGGCGAGCTGGTGCATGCCACGGTCGTGCTGGCTCCCGGGGCGTCCCTGTCCCCCGCCGAGATCACCGCGTTCGCCCGCGAACGGCTGGCCGGCTACAAGGTGCCGCGGTCGGTGGCGTTCACCAGCGAGCTGCCCCGGACCGGCTCGGGCAAGCTGCTCAAGCGCGAACTGCGCGCGCCCTACTGGGCCGGGCACTCCCGGCAGGTCGGCTGAGCACGGGCCCGCCGTGGGTAGGCTGGCGGCACCTGACCGCGCGAACCATGGGGCTGTGGCGGTGCGCATCGCTTCGCGGGAGTTCGTCCTGGCCGGCCACGCGCCCGGCGCCGGGGTCTGGCAGGCCGGGGAGCCCGGGTTGCGGATCACGCCCGGCGGCCGGGCGCGCACCGTCCGCCGCGCCTGGCTGGACACGTTCGACTGGCGGCTCTTCCGCGCCGGGCTGACCCTGGAGCTGCGCGCGCCCGGCCGGCCGGCCGGCCGCGGCGGGCGGGCGGGCGCGGTGCTGGTGCTCACCGGCCGGGACGGCCGGGCCGTGACGGGCGAGGCCGGGCCCGCGGCGCGCCCGCCGTTCCTGGCCGGCGCGCTGCCGGACGGACCGCTGCGCGCGCGGCTCGCCGCCGCCGCCGGCGTGCGGGCGCTGCTGCCGCTCGCCGAGGCGACCAGCGTGCTCACGGAGGCCCCGGCGCTGAACGCCGACGGCAAGACGGTGGCCGTGGTCACGCTGGACCGGTCCGAGCTCACCGCGCCGAGCCGGGCGGCCCTGCCCGCCCGGCTCGTGATCGGCCCGCTGCGCGGCTACCAGGCCGAGGCGGACCGGCTCGCCGCGGCGCTGGCCGGGGCGCCGGGCGTCGAACCCGCCGCCGGCTCCGCCTTCGAGACGGCCCTCGCCGCCGCCGGGCGAAGGCCCGGCGACTGCTCCGGCAGGGCAGACGTGCGGCTGTCCGCGGGCATGCCGGCAGCGGCGGCGGTCGCGGTCATCCTGCTCTCGCTGCTCGACGCCGCCGAGGCGAACGTGCCGGGGACCCTGCGTGACCTCGACACGGAGTTCCTGCACGACCTGCGGGTCGCGGTCCGCCGGACCCGCTCGGTGCTGAGGGCCGCCGGCGCTGCCCTGCCCCCGGGGCTGGCCGACCGGTACCGGGCCGAGTTCAAGTGGCTGGGCGACCTGACCACCCCGGTGCGCGACCTGGACGTGTACCTGCTCGGCTACCCGGCGATGGCCGCTGGCCTGGTCGCGGCGGCGCCCGCCGACCTCGAGCCGTTCCGCGAGCGCCTGCGGCAGCGCCGTGCGCGGGCCCGCGGGCGTCTGGTCCGCGGGCTGCGGTCGGAGCGGTTCGCCGACCTGGCCGCCGGCTGGCGGCGGGACCTCGCCGGACTCGCGGGCGCCTCCGGCGGGCCATCGGCCGGCGAGCTGGCGGCCGGCCAGATCGCGCGGGCGCACCGCCGGGCGCTGCTGCTCGGCGGCTCGATCGGCCCCGGCTCGCCCCCGCAGGCGCTGCACGAGCTGCGGAAGGCCTGCAAGGAGCTGCGGTACCTGCTGGAGGCCTTCGCCTCGCTGCACGACCCCGCTCGCCAGCGGCGCGCGGTCCGCGAGCTCAAGGCCCTGCAGGACTGCCTGGGGCGCTTCCAGGACGCCGAGGTGCAGCTGGCCGTCCTGCGCGAGATCGCCGGGCAGCTGCACGCGGATGGCTCGGCACCCGCCGCGGCGCTGCTGGCGATGGGGGAGGCCGCCGGCGCTGTCGCGGCCAGGCAGGCCGCCGCCCGCGGCGAGTTCGCCGAGCGGTTCGCCGGATTCGCCAGCCCCGGCGGGCGGGCCCGGATCCGGGCGCTGACCCGGGGCGCGCGGTGAAGGTCCTCGCCGCCTACGCCATCAAGGGCGGGGTCGGCAAGACCGCCGCCGCGGTCAGCCTCGCCTGCCTGGCCGCGGGCGACGGCATGCGGGTGCTGCTGTGGGACCTGGACCCGCAGTCGGCGGCCACCTTCATGTTCCGCGTCCGGCCGAAGGTCAAGGGCGGCGGGAGGGCGCTGGTCGCGGGCCGGCTCCCGGCCCGGGATGCGATCAAGGCGACCGACTTCCCCGGCCTGGACCTGCTCCCGGCTGACTTCACCTACCGCAACCTCGACCTGCACCTGGACGGGCAGGCCAAGCCGGCCACCCGGCTGCGCGCCGTGCTGCGGCCGCTGCGGCCCGAGTACGACCTGGTCGTGCTCGACTGCCCGCCGGGCATCTCGCTGCTGTCGGAGAACGTCCTGCGCGCCGCGGACCTGCTGCTCGTGCCGGTCATCCCGGCCACGCTGTCGGTGCGCACGCTGGACCAGCTCGCCGGCTTCATCGCCGGGCTCGGCGGCAGGCACCCCCAGCTGCTGTCGTTCTGGTCCATGGTCGACCGGCGCAAGCTCCTGCACCGCCAGATCACGGCGGGGCCGCCGGAGGGTCACGGCGACGGCATGGCCTCGACCGCGATACCCGCGCTGTCGGCGATCGAGCGGATGTTCGCCGAGCGCCGGCCGGTGACCGCGGCCGCGCCGCGCGGCCAGGCCGCGCGGTGCTACCAGGGCCTGTGGCGCGAGGCGCAGGCGCGGCTGGGCCTGCGGCCCGCGGAGGCGGGCGCATCCGGGCTCAGCCCAGGCCCCGCAGGAAGGCGATCATCGCCTCGCTGACCTGGGCGGGCCGCTCCTGCTGGGTCCAGTGCCCGCAGCCGGGGAGCAGCCGCGCCTCGCGCAGCCCGGGTGCCGCCGCGGCCAGGCCGGCCAGCATCGCCGGACCGCCCGAGAAGCTGACCACCAGGTCGCGGTCTCCGGCCAGGTACAGCGCGGGCACGCCGACCCGCGCGTGCCGCCAGGCGGCCATCAGCTCCCAGCTGCGGTCCAGGCTCCGGTACCAGTTCAGCGGCCCGGTGAAGCCGGAGCGCGCGAACTGCCCCGCGTAGGCCTCGATGTCGCGGCTGGTGAGCCAGGCCGGCAGCGACCTGGGCTCGGGGCACAGGTCGAGCAGGCCGCCGCCCTCCGGGACGACCGGGACGCCGCTGAGCGGCCCGTCGCCGGAGGCCGCGACCAGGAGCCGGCGGAACGTCGCCGCCGGGTCGCGCGCCAGCTCGGCATCGGCGGGGCCCTCTTGCTGGAAGTAGCAGATGTAGAACCGGTCGGAGTAGAGCGCGCGCAGCGCCTCGACCGGCGGGGTGCTGCCCCGCGGCAGGTAGGGCACGCTCAGCCCGATCACGCCGCGGATCCGGTCGGGGCGCAGCAGCGCGGCGTTCCAGGCCACCGGCGCCCCCCAGTCGTGCCCTGCCACGACCGCGCGCTCCTCGCCGAGGGCGTCGATCAGGCCGATCACGTCGCCCACCAGGTGCAGCATCGTGTAGCCGGCCGGGTCGGCCGGGCCGCCGGTCTCGCCGTAGCCCCGCTGGTCGGGGGCGACCGCATGGTACCCGGCCGCCGCGAGGGCGGGGAGCTGGTGGCGCCAGGAGTACCAGGACTCGGGGAACCCGTGCAGCAGCAGGACCAGCGGCCCCGACCCGGCCTCGGCGACGCGGATCCTCAGGTCCCCGGCGTCGATCACCCGGTGGGTCACGGGCTGCTCAGCGCTGGCGGGCCCGCCCGGGGGATGGCGCCCGTCCCCGGACCGGGCCGGCCCCAGCCGGTCGCCCGCGGCTACCGCCGGCCCTGCCAGGCGCCCCCGGAGCACGAGGCGGGGGCGACCGTCGCCAGGCAGTGCACCACCCCGGTGGTGCTGAGCGGGCTGGCCGGTGCCGCGGGGACGGCCGCCCGGGCGCCGGCGGGCGACCGGAGCGGCACCGACTGCCGCGCCGAGGGCGTCGCCCGCGGCAGGTGCGTGGCCGGGCCGCCGCTGGCGAGCCGGAACGCGCTGAGGATGTAGATCACCACCGCGGCCGCGGCGACCACGCCGAGGAGCATCAGCGAGAACGTCACCCGCGCCCGCCTGCCCCGCATCACCTCGGTGAAGCCTGGCCTGCCGAAGGCGGCGAGCCGCGCGGCCAAGCGCGGATCGTCAGCGGCGAGCATGCGCTCCATCTCCTCGAGGATGCGCTGCTCATCCATGGGAAGCGCCACGTGTCACCTCCGCCGCCGCCCGTCCGCCGGGTCACCGGCTGGACTGATCCTTACTATCCCCTGATGGAAGATCTTTTACCGGCCCATGACCCAAGACTAATCGCGACCATACCTACGTGGAAAGAATCGAAAGTATGTCGTAGCCGGCGGGACGCGCTGATCGAACACTCGTTTGACTTCTTCGAACGGCTGTTCTAGCATGGCGGCCATGCGCTGGGAGGGCCTGCTGGCCGTCGCCGGCCCGCCCGGGGCCGGCGACGGCACGCGGTGCGGCGGAGCGGGCGCGCCCGGGGCCGCCCCCGTGCTCTTCGGGCGCGAGCTGGCCGCCCGCTCCTTCGACACGCCCGGCTTCCGGGGCATGACGTTCTTCGAGGTCCGGGCCAGGTCGATCATCAACCAGGTGCCGCCCGCCTCGCGGATGCCGTTCCGCTGGACGGTCAACCCCTACCGGGGGTGCAGCCACGCCTGCCGGTACTGCTTCGCCAGGAACACCCACACCTACCTGGACCTCGGCGCCGGGCGCGACTTCGACTCCAAGATCGTCGTCAAGGTCAACGCGGCCGAGCTCGTGCGGCGGGAGCTCTCCTCCCCCCGCTGGCAGGGCGAGCACATCGCGATGGGCACCAACGTCGACTGCTACCAGCGCGCCGAGGGAAGGTACCGGCTGATGCCCGGCATCATCGCCGCCCTGCGCGACGCCCGGAACCCGTTCTCCATCCTCACCAAGGGCACGCTGATCCTGCGCGACCTCGACCTGCTCGCCGAGGCCGCGCAGGTCACCTCGGTCGCGCTGAACGTGTCCGTGGGCATCACGGACCCGCAGCTGTCCCGGTCCGTGGAGCCGGGGGCGCCCAGCCCCCAGCGGCGGCTGGACGCCTGCGCCGCCATCACCGCCCGCGGCCTGCGGTGCGGCGTCCTGATGGGACCAGTCCTGCCGTACCTGACCGACTCGCCCGCCCAGATCGACGCGGCCGTCCGGCAGATCGCGGCGGCGGGCGCGGCGAGCGTGAGCCCGATCGTGCTGCACCTGCGGCCGGGCGCCCGGGAGTGGTACCTCAGCTGGCTTGCCGAGCACCACCCCGGGCTGGTCGGGCGGTACGAGCGGCTGTACCGGTCCGGCGCCTACGTCCCGGCCAGCTACGCCGGGCGGATCGGCGGCCTGGTGGCCGAGGCGGCGCGGCGGCACGGGGTCGGCAGCGCCAGCCCCGCGGCCACCCGGAGGATGCCGTCCGGCCCGGCCGGCCGGGCCGCCGCCGCCATCCGGCCGCGCGCGCCGGGCCCGGGCGCCGGGGTGCAGCTCGCCCTGCTGTAGCGGCCGCTCGCCCCGGCGGCCGGGCAGGCCGCGCCCGCACGTAGAGTGGTGTGCCGTGGGATCTTCGAGCGGCGGGGCACCGGACCGCGCGCCCGGCCGGCTGGTCGTCCGCACCGTGGCCGTGCCCGATCCCGGTGACCTGATCGGCCGGCTCCCGGGGCCGCGCCCGCTGGCCTGGATCCGCCGGGGCGAGGGCCTCGTCGGCTGGGGATCCGCCGCCATGATCACGCTCCCGGCCGGCGCCGACCGGTTCGCCGCCGGCGAGAAGTGGCTACGCGAGATCTTCGACGGGGCCGAGGTCACCGACGAGGTGCGCGTTCCGGGCAGCGGACCGGTCGCGTTCGGCAGCTTCACGTTCGACCCGGCCTCGGACGGTTCGGTGCTGATCGTGCCGCGCACGGTGGCCGGGCGCAGGGACGGCGCCGCGTGGGTGACCACGATCAGCCCCGAGCGCGACTCCCGGGCGGCGCCGGGGGATCCGGGCGCGGCCCCGCCGCGCGCCGGGCTGCCGCGGCGCGCGCCGCTGAGCGCGCCGCTGAGCGCGCCGTCCGCTGTGCGCTGGTCGGACGGCCGCCTGACCGCGCCCGAGTGGGAGCACGCGGTCGCCGCCGCGGTGGCCGCGATCCGGGCGGGAGCCGTGCGCAAGGTGGTGCTCGCCCTGGACCTGTACGCGGTCGCCGCGCAGGACCTGGACGCCCGGGTGCTGCTGTCCAGGCTGGCCGAGCGCTACCCGGACTGCTACACGTTCTCCTGCGCCGGCCTGGTCGGCGCGACGCCGGAGCTGTACATCCGGCGCACTGGCAGGGCCCTGCACTCGCTCGTGCTCGCCGGCACCATGCCGCGGGGGGCGACGGCCGGGGAGGATGCCCGGATCGGCGCGCGCCTGCTCGCATCGGCCAAGGACCAGGACGAGCACCAGTACGCCGTCGCCGACGTCCGCGCCGCGCTCGCGCCGCTGTGCGCGAGCCTGGAGGTGGAGGGCACGCCGAGCCTGCTCCGCCTCGCCAACGTCCAGCACCTTGCCACCCGCGTGAACGGCACGCTGGCCGACGGCGAGGCTGCCTGCTCGGCGCTGGCCCTGGCCGCCGCGCTGCACCCGACCGCGGCCGTGTGCGGCACGCCGGCCGAGCCGGCGATGGAGCTGATCCGCGAGCTGGAGGTGATGGACCGTGGCCGCTATGGCGGGCCGGTCGGCTGGATGGACGCCCACGGGAACGGCGAGTGGGGCATCGCGCTGCGCTGCGGCGAGATCTCCGGCCGCCAGGCCAGGCTGTTCGCCGGCTGCGGGATCGTCGCCGGTTCCGACCCCGCCGCCGAGCTCGCCGAGGCTAGGGCCAAGTTCTGGCCGATGCGCCACGCGATCGAAGGCTAAGGCGGCTGCGGCGCCCGGGGAGCCGGCATGGCCCTGACGCACCCGAGGGCGCACGGCCGGCCGGCCGGCGACCTGGCCGCCGCTCCGCTGTTCGGGCTGGAGCCCCGCCGCATCCCCCGGCACGAGATCCCGGCCGGGGAGCTGCCCCCGGACGTCGCGTACCAGATCATCCACGACGAGCTGATGCTCGACGGGAACGCCAGGCTGAACCTGGCCACGTTCGTCAGCACGTGGGCCGAGCCCCACGCCGACCGGCTGATGGCCGAGTGCGCCGACAAGAACATGATCGACAAGGACGAGTACCCGAGCACCGCCGAGCTGGAGGCCAGGTGCGTGAGCATGCTGGCGCACCTGTGGCACGCCCCGGACCCGGCGTCGCCGGTCGGCTGCTCGACCACGGGATCCAGCGAGGCCGCCATGCTCGGCGGGCTGGCGCTCAAGCGGCGCTGGCAGCGCGCTCGTGCCGCCGCGGGCCGCGCGCCCGGCGCTCCCAACCTGGTGATGGGCGCCAACGTCCAGGTCTGCTGGGAGAAGTTCGCGAACTACTGGGACGTGGAGCCGCGGCTGGTCCCGCTGGAGGGCGACCGGTTCCACCTGTCCGCGGCTGAGGCCGCCCGGGCGTGCGACGAGAACACGATCGGCGTCGTGGCCGTCCTCGGCTCCACCTTCGACGGCTCCTACGAGCCGGTCGCGGACATCTGCGCCGCGCTCGACCGCCTCCAGGAGGCAACCGGCCTGGACGTGCCGGTCCACGTCGACGGCGCCTCCGGCGCCTTCGTCGCCCCGTTCCTGGACCCCGGCCTCGCCTGGGACTTCCGGCTCCCGCGGGTCGCGTCGATCAACGCGTCGGGTCACAAGTACGGGCTGGTCTACCCGGGCGTCGGGTGGATCCTGTGGCGCGACGCGGGCGCGCTGCCCGATGACCTGATCTTCTGGGTCAGCTACCTCGGCGACACCATGCCGACGTTCGCGCTGAACTTCTCCCGGCCGGGCGCCCAGGTCGTCATGCAGTACTACAACTTCCTGCGGCTGGGGTTCGAGGGGTACCGGAGCGTCCACCAGTACTGCCGTGACGTGGCGACGCGGCTGGCCACGGAGATCGCCAGGCTCGGGCCGTTCGAGCTGCTCACCGCCGGCGACCAGCTACCGGTCTTCGCGTTCACCGTGCGCGGCGGCGCGCGGAACTTCACGGTCTTCGACGTGTCCGCCGCGCTCCGCGAGCGAGGCTGGCTGGTGCCGGCGTACACGTTCCCCGCCAACCGGCAGGACCTGGCCGCCCTTCGCGTCGTCGTCAAGCGCGGCTTCTCGCACGACATGGCCGACATGCTGATCGCCGACCTGCGGCAGCAGCTGCCGCGGCTGCGCGGGCAGCCCGGCCCGGCGCGCCACGCGGCGGCGGGCACCAGCTTCCATCACTAGGCGCCGCCCGGCTCCCCCGATGCGGAACCGCCTCGCCTTCCGCGCGGCGGAGCGGAGCGGACCAGAGCGCTGATCTAGTTGCGTAACTGCGCAACTAAATGCTAGCCTAGTGCCCGTGCGAATCCCGGACGGCCGTGTGCGAGCCCCGGACGGCCCCGTCCCCGCCGCGCCCCGCCCGGCGGGCGGCGCCCGCTCCGGCGGCGAGCTCGCGGCGCTCGCCGTGCACGCGGACCTGTGCCGCGTGCTGACCGATCCCAAGCGGCTGATGATCCTGCGCGCGCTCGGCGAGCGCGACCGCACGGTGACCGAGCTGGCCGAGGAGATCGGCTGCGCGCTGCCGAACGCGAGCCAGCACCTGACCGTCCTGAAGGCGGCCGGGCTGATCGCCGGCCAGCGCGACGGCACGATGATCCGCTACCACCTGACCGAACCCGACATCCTCACCGCGTGCGACATCGTCGCCGCGATCGCCATCCGGCTGCACGGCCGGCGAGCAATCCGGAGGCCAGCATGACGACAGCCTCACCGGCCGGCGCCCGGTCCGCGCAGCGTGCGCACCGGGTGCTGGTCTTCACCACCCCGTCCTGCCCGTGGTGCAACCGCGCCAAGGCCTACCTGCGGGAGCGGCGAGTCCCCTTCCGCGAGATCGACGTCTCGCGGGACGCCGCCGCGGCCAGGGACATGATCCGCCGCAGCGGCCAGATGGGCGTGCCGGTGATCGAGATCGACGGCCGGCCCGTCGTGGGCTTCGACAGGCGCCAGATCGACCGCCTGCTGGGCCTGTAGTCCCGGCTGGGCGCGACTGGGGAGAGAGAAAGGAGCAGTGCGGCGATGAACCAGGAGATCCAGCCGCTCGGCGACCGCGTGCTGGTCCGGCTCGTCGAGGAGGACGCGTTCACCAAGGGCGGGCTCGTCATCCCGGACACGGCCAGGGAGAAGCCGCAGCGCGGCGAGGTCGTCGCGATCGGCGACGACGAGGAGGCGATCAAGGTCAGGCCCGGCGACCTGGTCCTGTTCGCCAAGTACAGCGGGACCGAGCTGCGGCTGGACGGCGCCGAGCACCTGATCCTGGGCTCCGCCGACGTGCTCGCCGTGATCAAGCGGGCCGCCGCCAGGGCCGCCTGACGCGCCGGGCCGCCCGCGCGGGCGCCCGTCCGGCTCACCGGCTGGCCAGCGCGGCGCCCGCGGCCTCGGCGAGCGCGCCGCGCAGCGCGGCCTGCGCCGTGCGGTCGGTCCGCACCTCGGCCAGCCGCAGGCCGTGGCCCGCGCCGCCGGCCAGGCCGGCGATCAGCGCCGTGAGGTCCCCGGCAGTCCCGGCCCGCTGGTACGGCACGCCTGCCGCCGCGGCCAGGCCGGCCACGTCCGCCCCGTGCGGCGTGCCGAAGACCCGCTCGAACGGCCCGGGGAACGCTGCCTGCTCCAGCAGCGAGAAGATCCCGCCGCCGTCGTTGTTCACCACGATCAGCAGCAGGTCGGGCCGCGGCTCGCGACGGCCGGCCAGCAGCCCGGGGGCGTCGTGGATGAGCGCGAGGTCCCCGAGCAGCGCGGCCGCCGGGCCGCCACCGGCGGCCTGATGGGCAAGCGCCGCCCCAGTCGCCGAGGAGATCATGCCGTCGATTCCGCTGGCCCCCCGGCTGGCCAGGACGCGCAGGCCGGACCGGGGCCGCATGTGCCGGTCGAGGTCCCGGACCGGGAGGCTGGAGGCGACCCACAGCATCGCGCCGGCCGGCAGGCCGGCCGCCAGGTCCCTGGCCAGGCGCGGCTCGCTGAGCCGGTCATCGGCGTCCAGCAGGGCGTCCACGGCGGCGCGGGCCGCGCGGTCGGCGCGCGCCCACTCGGCCAGCCAGCCGCCGGAGGCGCCGGCGCGGCGGGCCGCCGAACGGGCGCGCGCGCCAGCCGGCCGGCCCGTGAGGCGGACGCCCCCGGCCACCTCGGTGGCGGTCCGGGCCGGGTCGGACCACCGCCCGGGGCCCTGGGCGATCACCACGTGCCGGGCGGCCCCCGCCCGCAGCAGCGCGGTCTGCCCGCGGGCCAGGCCGGGCCGGCCCGCCGAGACGATCGCGTCGGGCCGGTGCGCGGCCATGAACGCGGCGTCGGCGAGCAGGTACTGGTAGGCGGACAGGGCGTTCGGCCCGTGCCGGGCGTTGGAGGAGGGCTCGGCGAGGACCGGCCAGCCTGCCTCGCGGGCCAGGTCGAGCAGCGGCTCGGGATCGTAGTCGCCGTCGCCGCAGACAACCAGGCCCCGTTCGGTCCACGGCAGCTCGGTGACCGTCCCGCCGCCCCGGGGCGGCGGGACGGCCGCGAACCGGGTCCACGGCTCTCCCCCCGGCCGCCCGTCCGGCGGGCCGGGCCACGGGCCGTCCGCGTCCGGGTCCGGGGCGCCCGGCACGAGCGGCTCGCGCAGCGCCAGGTTCAGGTGGACCGGCCCGGCCGGGCCGCCCGCCTGGCCCGACGCCAGCCCCCACGCGCGGCAGGCCGCGCTGCGCCAGTAACCCGCCATCGCCGGCCGCGCCTCGGCCACGCCGACCTCGCAGAACCAGCGCACCGCCCCGCCGTAGAGCTTCAGCTGGTCGATCGTCTGGTTCGCGCCGGTCCCGCGCAGCTCGGGCGGCCGGTCGGCGGTGAGCACGAGCAGCGGCACGCACGCCTCGTCCGCCTCGATCACCGCCCCGTGGAAGTGCGCCGCCGCCGTCCCGGAGGTGCAGGCCACCGCGACCGGCGCCCGGCTCGCCTTCGCCAGGCCGAGGGCGAGGAAGGCCGCGCTCCGCTCGTCGATCCGCACGTGCAGCCGCAGGTCCCCCGCCTGCTCACGGCGCCACAGCTCCATCGCCAGCGGCGCGCTGCGCGATCCCGGCGCCAGGACCGCCTCGCGCAGGCCGCACCGGATCAGCTCGTCCACCAGGACCACGGCCAGGGCCGTGGACGGGTTCGCCGCCGGCCCGCGCTCCTGCGGGCGCGGCGAGCTCACCGCAGGAACTCCGCCGCGGCCAGCGCCCGCTCGCGCCAGGGCCCCGGGTCACTCTCCCACCGCGCGGCCTGCTCTGCATCGACCGCGACCGCGCGCACCGGGAGGCGGCCCCCGGCCGGGGCCAGCGGCTCGGCGGTCACGTCCCCGGCCAGCAGGCTCATCGTCCCCAGGCCGCAGTCGTAGCGCAGCTCGGGGAGCGCGGCGGCCAGCGCGACGCCCGCGGCCAGGCCGACCGAGGACTCCACTGCGCTCGACACCACCACCGGCAGCCCGCACTCGGCGGCGACGGCCAGCGCGGGCCTGACCCCGCCGAGCGGCGCGACCTTGAGCACCACGATGTCGGCCGCGCCGGCCGCGCGGACCGCCAGCGGGTCGGCGGCCTTGCGGATCGCCTCGTCCGCGGCCAGCGGGACGTCGACGACCCGGCGCAGCCGCGCCAGCTCGCCCAGCGTCGCGCACGGCTGCTCGGCGTACTCCAGGCCGTAGGCGGCGAGCCGGCGCAGCATCCGAGCGGCCTGGTCCACATCCCACCCGCCGTTCGCGTCCACCCTGATCCGGCCGCCCGGGCCGAGCGCGTCCCTGACCGCGGCCACCCGCTCGATGTCGTCGGCCTCGCCCTGGCCGGCCTCGGCGACCTTGACCTTCGCTGTCCGGCACCCGGACCGGGCGACCAGCTCGCGCGCCCGCTCCGGCCCCACCGCGGGCACGGTGACGTTCACGCCGACCGTGTCCCGCACCCGGGCCGGCCAGCCGGCCGCCGCCGACTCGATCGCGCTCGCCAGCCAGCGGGCGCTCTCGCGCGGGCCGTACTCGGGGAACGGGGAGAACTCGCCCCACCCGGCAGGGCCGCGCAGCAGCGCCCCCTCGCGAACCGTGATGCCGCGGAACCTGGTGCGCATCGGGATCGCGAACGCGCGCAGCGTCGGCAGCATCTCGGCCAGCAAGTCGCGGGCGCCCGGCAGGCCGACCCGGGCGCCGAAGGCGACGCCAGGCGCCGTCACGGCCGCCGGGGCGCCCGGGCACCGCGGGGAACCTCGCCGGTGGCCGCGCCGGGCCGTCGTGGCGCGCGGTACCGCCGCGGGGCCGGCCCGGGCGCCTTCCAGTCGGTCACGCCTCCCTCCTCCCCATGGCTGGGTGACTTCGCCGACTAACCTTACGACCGTGACGACGCGGCCCCTGCACGCGGTGCTGATCCCGTCCCGGGCCGCCGCCGGCCAGCTACTCGGACCGCTGCGCGCGGCTCTGGACGGCACCGGCCCGGCCCTGCTGCCGCTGGACGCCGCGCTGCCGCGGGCGCGGCTGGAGGAGCTCCTCGCCGCGTTCCGGCCGGCCGCCGTGCGGATGCTCGGCGGCGAGGACGCAGCCGGGGCCGGCCCGGGCCGGGACGGCCGGCACCAGGCCGGCCGGGACAAGGGTGAGCCGGACTGGGGCGCGGGCCGCCCGGCTCTGCCCCGGCCTGGCGGCGGCGAGCCGGAGGGCGTCGCGCCCGGCGTCGCGGTTGTGCTCGCCACGTCCGGCTCGACCGGCATGCCGAAGGGCGCCGAGCTCCCCGCGGACGCGCTGCGCGCCTCGGCGCGCGCGTCGCTGGCCCGGCTCGGCGCCGGGCCTGGGGCGCGCTGGCTGTGCTGCCTGCCGGCGCACCACGCCTCAGGCCTGGGCGTGCTGGTCCGCTCGCTGGAGAGCGGCTCGGTGCCGGTGGCGGCCGACCGGGCCGATCCCGCCACGATCGCGGCCGCGCTGCGGGACGGCTGCGAGTTCGTCTCCCTGGTGCCCGCCCAGCTGCGGCGGCTGATCGACGCGGGCGCTCCGCTGGCCCGGTTCCGCGCGATCCTGCTGGGCGGGGCCGCGGCGCCGCGGGGGCTGCTGGCCAGCGCCGCGGCGGCGGGCGCCCGGGTGGTCACCACCTACGGGATGACCGAGACCTGCGGGGGCTGCGTGTATGACGGCGTGCCGCTGGACGGCGTCCGGGTCCGGGCGGGAGGGGACGGCCGGGTGCGGATCGCCGGGCCGGTGCTGTTCTCCGGGTACCGGCTGGCTCCCGGGCTGACCCGGGAGGCGCTGGACGGCGGCTGGTTCATCACCTCCGACCTCGGCGAGGTGGGCGGCGACGGCCGCCTGGTGATCCGCGGGCGGGCCGACGACGTGATCAACACCGGCGGGGAGAAGGTCGTCGCCCAGATGGTGGAGGAGGCGCTGCGGGACTGCCCGGGGATCCGCGACGCGGTCGTCGTCGGCGCGCCCGACCGGGACTGGGGGGAGCGGGTCACGGCGGTTGTGGTGCCCCGCGACCCGGCTGACCCGCCGGACCTGGGCCGGCTGCGGGCCGCGCTCGCCGGGCGGCTGCCGGGCCACGCCGCGCCGCGCGCGCTGCTGGTCGTCCCCGAGATCCCGATGCTCGCATCGGGCAAGCCCGACCGCCAGGCGCTCCGCCTGCTCGCCGCGCGGCCCGGGACCTGGCCGGCGGCCTGACGCTCCCCGATGGCCCGGCCCCCGGGCCCGGTCACCGGGAACCTCCGGGAACGGCGCTGCCGCGAGGGCCGGCGAATTCCGGCACGCTCACGCAGGGCGGGAAACAAACCGGCCCGCCGCGCGTTATACGTATCGCCTGCCACTGCACGATACCAGGGGACGCAAGCCCGCGACAGTTCGGCGGCGGGCGATGAGCGTCAGCGGACGCGCGGACGGACGGAGGTGCGTGATGCCGGGTACTGCCAGCGCGATGAGGCGCGGCGACGAGCCGGCTGCCGTCGCGCGCGGCACGGGGGTTCCCGTGGATCAGCGACGCGCCCCGGGATCCCGGGCGCGGCACGGCGGCGCGCGCCGCCGGGCCATGGCGGGGCGGGTTCCCCAGCCGGAGCCGCGCCGGGCGCCGGAGACTGAGCCTTCCGACATGGCCAGCGCCGACCCGGACCTGGCCGACCTGGCCGGGCCCGGCCTGGCCGAGCTCGGCGACCCCGACCTGGGCGACCCCGACCTGGGCGACGCCAGCCTGGACATCGCCGACCTCGGTGACCCCGGCCCGGATGACGGCGTGCTCCCCGGGGCCGGGCCCGCCGGGGGCGGCGGCCCGGCGGGCGAGGGCCCGGCAGGGGCGGCCGGCGACGCCGCGGACGACACCGTGACCGAGGCCGACCTGGACGATCAGACGTCGGCCATGGGCGACTCGGTGCACACGTACCTGAAGTCGATCGGCCGCAGGAGCCTGCTCACCGCCGAGCAGGAGGTCGAGCTCGCCAAGCGGATCGAGGCCGGCCTGTACGCGGAGCACAAGCTGGAGACCGAGCCCGACCTGCCGCCCGACTACCGGGCCGACCTGGAGGCCGTGGCGGCCGACGGGCGCGCGGCCAAGGCCCACATGCTCGAGGCCAACCTGCGGCTGGTGGTCTCGGTGGCCAAGAAGTACAGCGACCGCGGCCTGTCCCTGCTCGACGTCGTGCAGGAGGGGAACCTGGGCCTGATCCGGGCGGTCGAGAAGTTCGACTACACCAAGGGCTACAAGTTCTCCACGTACGCGATGTGGTGGATCCGCCAGGCGATCCAGCGCGGCTTCGCCGACTCGGCGCGGACGATCCGGCTGCCGGTGCACGTCCTGGAGATGCTGAGCAAGCTGAGCCGGGTCGAGCGGGACATGCACCAGCGCCTCGGCCGCGAGCCGACCCCCGAGGAGCTGGCGGTCGAGCTCGACCGCACCCCCGACCAGATCGAGGAGCTGCTCCGCACGAGCAGGCAGCCGATCAGCCTCGACTCGACGATCGGCGAGGACGGCGAGACCTCGATCGGCGACCTGATCGAGGACGTGGACGCGCCCGAGGCGTCCGAGCTGGTCGACCGGCAGCTCATGGCCGACCAGCTGAGGCACGCCCTGGACGCGCTCACCCCGCGCGAGGCGACGATCATGGCGATGCGCTTCGGGCTGTACGACGGCAACCCGCACACGCTCGACGAGATCGGCAAGGCGCTCGGGCTGACCCGGGAGCGGATCAGGCAGCTGGAGAAGCAGTCCCTGTCCAAGCTCAGGCACCCGAGCCGGGCGCAGCCGCTGCTGGAGTACGCGGTCTGACCGGGCCGCGCACTGCCCGGCTGAGCCGCCCGCGAGCACGGGCCGGGCCCGACCTCCCGCCGGGCCCGGCCCGTTTCCATGCGCGCGCAGGTCCTCGCCGGCCTGCTCAGGAGCGCGCCGTCCGCGGCCGCGAGCGCCGGGGAGGCGGGGCCGGGCCGCAGCGGCGGCAGGCTCGCGGCGGGCTGATGAGGCCGGGCCCGCGCCGGGCCGGCGTGCGGGGGGCCGGGCGCTCCGGGTAGATTCCGCCGCGTGAACGTGGAAATCGAGGTCCTCACCGAGGTGACCGCCGAGGTGGTCGAGGCGTTCGCCCGGCTGCTGCCGCAGCTGTCCGCCTCGGCTGCCCCGCTCGACGCCGACGGGCTCCGGGCGATCGTGTCGGCGCCGGCCAGCACCGTGCTGCTGGCCCGGGCCGGGGGAGCGATCGTGGGCACGCTGACGCTGGTGACCTTCCCGATCCCCACCGGCGTGCGGGCCTGGATCGAGGACGTCGTGGTGGACGAGTCCGCCCGGGGGAACCGGATCGGCGAGGAGCTCACCCGCGCGGCGATCCGCATCGCGCGCGAGGCCGGCGCGAGGACCATCGACCTGACCACCCGGCCGTCACGGGAGGCAGCCGGGCGCCTCTACGAGCGGGTCGGCTTCCAGCAGCGTGACTCCCGCCTCTACCGCTTCAGCCTCGCACCCTAGCCCGGGGCCCCGCGGGACCGGGCCCCGCCGGGCGCGCCCTGCCCGGGCGAGCCCGGCCCGCCGCCACGCTGCCGGCCGGGCCTCGCCCCGGTCCTCAGGCCAGGCCGGCGACGGCCTCCAGCAGCCGCGTGACGTCCGACTCGTCGTTGTAATGCACCAGGCCGGCCCGGACGGCGCTGCCGGCGTCCCGGATCCCCAGCGCGCCGGTCAGCTCCCAGGCGTAGTTGTGCCCGTTCCACACGTTGACCCGCCGTGCGGCCAGGCGCTCGGCGACCTGCCGGGGGGTCACCCCGGCGACCGTGAAGTACGCGGTCGCGGTGCGCGCTGCGGCGCGGCCGTAGGTGGTGACGTGGCCCATCGCCTCCAGGCCCGCCAGCAGCCGTCCGAACAGCTCCCGCTCGTGCCGCTCGGCCGCGCTCATCGACGCGAGGATCCGCGCCCGGCGGCTCCCGGCCGCCGCGTCGTCGAGGGCGGCGAGGTGGTCGACTGCGGCGGCCACCCCGGCCAGGCTGGCGAAGGGCAGGGTGCCGAGCTCGAACCGGTCGGGCACCTCGTCCGGCGACGGCACGAGCTTGTCCGGGCGCAGCGTGGCCAGCAGCCCAGGGTCGGCGATCACCGCCCCGACGTGCGGTCCGGACCACTTGTACGCGCTGGTGGCGTAGAAGTCGGCGCCCAGCGCCCGGACGTCGACCGGGCCGTGCGGGGTGGCGTGGACGCCGTCGACGTAGCTGAGCGCGCCCGCGGCCCTGGCCATCGCGGTGATCGCGGCCACGTCCGGCCTGGTGCCGATCACGTTGCTCGCCGCGGTGACCGCCACCAGCCTGGTCCGCTCGCCGATCAGGTCCGCGTACTGCGCCGCCGGCAGCTCGCCGGTCTCCCGGACCACCTCGGCCCACCGGACCACCGCGCCCGCCCGGCCCGCGGCCTGCACCCAGGGGCGCACGTTGGCGTCGTGATCGAGGCGGGAGACGACCACCTCGTCCCCGGGCCGCCAGGTTGCGGCCAGCGCAGCGGCCATCCGGTAGGTCAGCGTGGTCATGTTCGGGCCGAGGACCACGCCGTCCGGGTCGCCGCCCACCAGGTCGGCCACCGCCTCCCGGCACGCCCGGGTGATCGCGGTCGCCCGCGCGCTCGCCGGGAACGCGCCGCCGGCGTTGCCCAGGCCGGACCGCCAGGCTCGCGCGATCGCCTCGATCACCGCGGCGGGCACCTGCGTCCCCGCCGCCCCGTCCAGGTAGGCGTGCCCGTCGGCCAGCGCCGGGTAGCAGGCGCGGACCCTGGTCACATCGAACCCCATGCGGCCACCAGCCCCTTCGTCGCGGTGCCGCCATCATGCCAGGCGCGGCCCCGCCGCCGGCGGGCCGCCTGCCGGGCTCACCACGCGCCGAGGTTCAGCCGGCCGGGGGTGACCGGCTGCCCGGCGAAGTCGGCCGGACCCGGGTCGATGCCGAACAGGCGCCGCAGGTTCAGGCCCGCGCCCCGGGCCGGCGAGCCGGGGGCGAGCCGCAGGCCCGCGGCCCCGGCGACGGCGCGGCGCGCGGAGCGCGCGGTCAGCCCCAGGACCGGGCCGGCCAGCCGCGGGTTGGCGGTCGTGCCGGCCGGCCGGCCGGCCAGCGTCTCCTGGCCGGTCGCCGCCCGCCAGGCCGGCAGCGAGCGGTAGCTCACCCCTCCCCAGCCCACCGACCAGGCAGGCGCGCCGGGCGGCGCCGGGGCCGCCTCGTAGTAGTCGTTCCCCTGCAGCAGCGCCTGCCCCCGGCGCAGCGGCCAGGGCGAGTAGGCCAGCGGGCCGGGCCGGGACGCCGCCACGAAGATGCTGTTGCGGACGGTCACGCCGCGGACCGACCGGCCGAGGCGCAGCGGGGCGTGCACCCCGCCCGACCAGGCGCCGGTCACCACGGTGTCCTGGTACACGGCGACGTCCCGCACCCACCCGGCCACCAGGATCCCGCCCGACCCGTGCGGCACCCGGGCGTCGCCGCTGCTGATGTCGAACCTGGCGACGTCGCCGGTGTCCGCCCCGTTCCGCCTGCCGGTGTAGATCAGGAAGCCCGGGCCCCAGTTGCCATAGGACAGGTCGTACTGGAGCACGCACCGGGAGGTGTTCTGGTCCAGGCCGAACCCGCCGCCGTCATGGGCGTTCGGCGAGTGGTTCCCGTAGGACAGGTCGTGCTCGATGACGATCCCCGTGGAGTCGTACGTCCAGATCCCCACCGGCCCCTCGGTGACGGACCGGCCGCGGCCCCCGTTGCCGTACGCGGTGGACCAGGCGATCCTGCCACCCGCCACCCCGCCGAGGACGATCCCGTTCCCCGTGTTCCCGGTCGCGCGCGGATCGCCCAGGTTCCCGTACGCCCGCACGCCGGTGATGACGATCCGCGCGTGCGGATAGGCCGGCGCGCGGGGATCGAACGGCGGCCCGTAGCTGGAGATCCCGGAGGCGAGGTTGCCGTGCACGACCGAGTCGCTGATCCGCACGCCGGCGAAGCCGGTGCGCCCCGAGGCGCCGATCAGGATGCCGTTCTCGAAGCCGCTGACATCGACGCCGGAGATCACCACGTGCGCCAGCCTGTGGCGCCGGCTCAGGTCGCTGAACAGGACGATGCCCGCCCCGGGCGGGGCCGCCCGCCGCGCGGTGATGCGCAGGCCCGAGATGTCCAGGCCGGCCGTGTCCGTGACCACGATGCCCGAGCCGGCGCCCTCGATCGTCGCCCGCCCCGTGCCATAGGAGCCGATCCGCACCGGCCGCGCGGGGTCCCCCGCGTCGCCCGGCCCGAGGGCCAGGCGCCCGGTGAAGCGGGCGCCCCCCTGCAGCAGCAGCCGGTCACCGGGGCGCAGCACGGCGGCGCTGGCGCGGGCCAGCGTCCGCCAGGCCGTGCCCGGCGAGGTGCCCTGGGCGCCGTCGTTCCCCGCCGGGCTGACGTAATAGGTCACCGCAGCGGCCAGCGGCCCGACGCGGAACAGGCCGGCCGTCGTGGCCGCGACCGCCAGCGCCGCAGCCGACGCCGCCGCGGCGGCCAGCCAGAGCGCCAGGCGCCACGGCCAGGCCCGCCGGGACGGCTGCGGGGGCATCGCGGTCCGCCTCCCCGGCCCGCCCTACCGCCCGGTGGCCCCGGCGCCGGGCCGCGCCCCCGCCTGGGCGGCCTCGCCGAGCCCTTCCGGGCGGGAGCGGAACCAGGCGATGGTGCGGCGCAGCCCCTCCTCGGCGGGGACCGCCGGCGACCAGCCGAGGACCTCGGCCGCCTTGGCGATCACCGGGCGGCGCCTGGCCGGGTCGTCGGCGGGCAGCGGCCGGTATTCGACCGGCGATGCGGACCCGGTCAGCCGCCGCACCATCCGCGCCAGGTCGATGACCGGGATCTCCTCGTCGTTGCCCAGGTTGATCGGGCCGGGCTCGGCGCGGTCGAGCATCGCGATCACCCCGCGCACCAGGTCGTCGATGTAGCAGAAGCTGCGCGTCTGGCTGCCGTCCCCGTACACGGTGAGCGGCCGCCCGCGCAGCGCCTGCGCGATGAAGCTGGTCACCACCCGGCCGTCGGTGGCCTTCATCCTCGGCCCGTAGGTGTTGAAGATGCGGATGATCCCCGCGTTGGTGCCGAGCTCCCGGGCGTAGGCCGCGGTGAGCGCCTCGGCGAACCGCTTCGCCTCGTCGTAGACGCTGCGCGGCCCGACCGGGTTGACGTTGCCCCAGTACGACTCCGGCTGCGGGTGGACGGCCGGGTCGCCGTAGACCTCGCTGGTCGAGGCGAGGAGGAACCGCGCGCGCCGGTCGTGCGCGAGCCGGATCGCGTGCTCGGTGCCGCGGCTGCCCACGGCCAGCGTCGGCAGCGGCCTGGCCAGGTAGTCCCGCGGCGAGGCGGGGCTGGCCAGGTGCGCGACCGCGTCGAGCGGGCCGTCGATCGCCAGGCCCGCGCTCACGTCCGCCACCACGAGCTCGAACCCGGCCAGGCCGGTGAGCTGGGAGACATTGCCGGCGCAACCGGTCGACAGGTCATCGACGCAGACCACCGCGTCCCCGCGCGCGATCAGGGCATCGCACAGGTGGGAGCCGACGAATCCGGCTCCCCCGGTCACCAGCACTCGCACCGCTCATCCCCCCTCAGGCACCAGCTGGGGCACTGCGGGCCCGGCGGCCGCGGCGAGCCGCCGCCCACCGGGGCGAGCCGCCCCCCGGCGGCCGCCGGCCGCGGGCCCTCCGCCCTGCCCGGCCGGATCCGCCGCCCGAAGGCGCGGGCGGTCCAGCCGGCCGCCCGCCAGCGCTCCAGCGGCAGCACGTTCCGCGCGTCGAAGACCCGCGGCTCGCGGACCACGGCGCGCAGCGCCCACGGGTCCACGTCCTGGTACTCGTCCCACTCGGTCAGGTGCAGCACCACGTCGGCGCCCTCGCAGGCGCCGGTCACGTCCGGCGCGAAGCGCAGCTGCGGGTGGAGCGCGCGGGCGTTCGCGGCCGCCCTCGGGTCGTGCGCGCGGACCTCGGCGCCCTGCAGGCTGACGGCGGCGGCCACCGCCAGCGCGGGAGAGTCGCGGACGTCATCGGTGCCCGGCTTGAACGCCACCCCGAGCACGGCGACCCGGGTCCCCCGCAGGGAACCGCCCGCCATCGACCGGGCGATGTCGACCGCCCGGCGCCGCCGCGCCGCGTTCACCGCGTCAACGGTGCCGAGGAAGGCGACGGCGTCCGACGCGCCCAGCTCCTCGGCCCGGGCGGCGAGCGCGCGCACGTCCTTGGCCAGGCAGCCGCCGCCGAACCCGAGGCCGGCCCCCAGGGCCTGCGGGCCGATCCGGCTGTCGTACCCCAGCGCCTGGGCGAGCGTGGCCACGTCGGCGTCGGCGACGTCGCAGACATCGGCGATCACGTTGATGAACGAGACCTTGGTGGCCAGGAACGCGTTGGCGGACACCTTGACCAGCTCCGCGGTGCTCGGGTCGGTCGAGATGTAGGGCGTCCCGGCCTCGATCATCGGCGCGTAGGCCTGCCGCAGCGCCGCGTCGGCCCGCGCGGACGACACGCCGGCGACCAGGCGCTCCGGGTGGAGGGTGTCGGCGATGGCCGTGCCCTCGCGCAGGAACTCGGGGTTCCAGGCGAGCTCGGCCGTCACGCCGGCGGGCGCCAGGCCGGCGACCACGGCGGCGAGCCGGGAGGCGGTCCCGACCGGGACGGTGGACTTGCCGACGATGAGGCAGTCGCGCGCGCACCGCGGCACCAGCCTCTCCACGGCGGCGTCCACCGCGCTCACGTCGGCGGCGTAGGAGCCGGCCAGCTGCGGCGTGCCGACGCAGATGAAGTGCAGCTCGCCGAAGGCCCCCGCCTCGGCGAACGACGTGCCGAAGCGGAGCCTGCCCGAGCGCACGGCCGGGCGGAGGAGGTCGGCGAGCCCCGGCTCGTAGAACGGCGCGCGGCCCGCCGCCAGCTCGGTGATCTTGTCGGCGTCGGAGTCCACGCCGAGCACCTCGTGCCCGATGCTCGCCATGCAGGCCGCGTGCACGGCGCCGAGGTAGCCGGTGCCGATGACCGTGATGCGCATCTGTCCCCCCTTCCCGCCGCCCCGCCCGCCGCGCGGCCGGCGGAGCCGTGCTACCCCTTGTAGCCCTTCGGATGCAGGAGCCGGAAGCGCCAGGCGTCCCGGCACATCTCGGCCAGGCCGCGCGAGGCCCGCCACCCCCACTCCCGCCCGGCCCGGCTCGCGTCGGCGACCAGGCTGGCGACGTCCCCGGAGCGCCGGGGCGTGATCACGTACGGGACGTGCACGCCGCACGCATCCCGGAAGGCCGCCACCATCTGCAGCACGGACGTGCCCGCTCCGGTCCCGATGTTCCGCACTCGCAGGCCGGGCTGCTCGTCGATGTGGGCGAGCGCCACCCGGTGCGCCCCGGCGACGTCCATGACGTGGACGTAGTCCCGGATCGCGGTGCCGTCCGGGGTCGGGTAGTCCCCGCCGAACACGAGCAGCTCCGCGGCCAGGCCCGCGGCGACCTGCGTGATGCACGGCATCAGGGCGCGCGGCGCGCCGCGCGGCTCCTCGCCGAGCCCCCCGCTCGGATGCGCCCCCACCGGGTTGAAGTACCGCAGCGCGATCACCGACAGCCCGCCGTCGCTGGCGCAGGCGTCGGCAAGCACCTGCTCGCAGACCAGCTTGGACCGCGCGTACGGGTTCACCGGGCCGGGCGGCTCGTCCTCGGTGATCGGGTGGCCGAACTGGTCGCCGTAGACCGAGCAGGAGGAGGAGAACACCAGCCGCCGCACGGCGTGCTCGCGCATGACGCGCAGCAGGCTGACCGTCCCGCCCACGTTGACGCTGTAGTACTCCAGCGGGATCCGCACCGACTCGGGGACCACCTTCTTCGCGGCGAAGTGAATCACCGCGTCGATCGGGTGCCGGGCGAACACCTCGCCGAGCGCCCGGTCGTCGCGCAGGTCGGCGCGGTACGCGGCGAGCTCGCGCCGGGTCACCTCGCGCAGCGCGCGCAGCGCCCCCGGCGAGCTGTTCGAGTGGTCGTCCACGATCACCACGTCGTGGCCGTGGTCGAGCAGGTCCGCGCAGGTGTGACTGCCGATGAACCCGGCGCCGCCGGTGACCAGCACGGTCATCGCGGAACCGGGTGACGGGAGCGGGGCCATGTGATCATCCTCCAAGCAGCCGGATCGCGTACGCGGGGTACAGCGCGATGGCGGCGGCGGCGGCCAGCCCAGCCGCCGCGGCGAGCGCGAGCGGCGGGCGGGCCGTGGCCCGGACCGCCGCGCCCACCCGGGTGCCGACCCGCGCCGCCGCCTCCCTGGCGTGCAGCACGGGCACCGACCACGCGACGGCCGCGTAGGTGAGCGCCTCCGCCAGGCACAGGAACACGTAGCCCGCCGCGGAGCTGACCCGCTCCCCGGCGAGCGCCGCCCCGGCGGCGGCCAGCGCGATCACGGCGAACGGGGCGACCAGCAGGGCCCGCAGCGGCTCGAGGCCTCCGTGGGCCTTCGGCGTCACCGCGAACGTGACCGGCCGCGGGCGCACCAGCTGCACCACCGCCGCGGCCACGCCGAGCAGGATGAACGGCCAGCGGGTCAGGCTGTACAGCCACGACTCCCAGCTGAGGACCGGCGCCCACGGCCGCAGCAGCCCCCTGCCGCGCAGCAGCACGGTCAGCATCAGCAGCCACACCGAGACCGACCAGATGTGGGCGAGGAAGCCGAAGTAGTTCACCCGGATCCAGGGCTGCCCGGTCAGCACCGCTACCGGCGCCAGCGCCAGGCCGATCGCGGTGGCGCCCGACATGAGCGGGTAGTACGAGAGCGCGTAGAGGAACCTCAGCCGCAGCCGCCAGCTCAGGCGGCGCAGGTTCCGCGGCACCATTCCGAGCAGCAGGGTGGTCAGGCTCCGCGCCCACTGGAACTCCTGGCGCACCATCGCCGCGAACGTGTTCGGCCCGGCCCCGTGCGCCTCCGCGCGGATCGCGAACGCCCCCTGCCAGCCGGCCGCGCTGAGCAGGAACGTGGTCGAGAAGTCCTCGGCCAGCTCGGGTCCGAGGCCGCCGATCTGCGCCAGGGCCGCCGTCCGCACCGCGTAGTGGGAGCCGATGCACGCCGGCGCGAGGCCATCGTTGTGGCCGAGCTGGATCGGGCCGTGGAACGGGGCCTCCCGGCGGACCCGCCCCCTGGCCGCCCAGGACCAGGCGCCGTTGGCGTCGCACACGCTGGGTGCCGCGACGTAGCCGATCGCCGGGTCGCCGAACGGCCGGATCATCTCGGCCAGGTACCCGGGCGAGGGCACGTGATCGCAGTCGAGCTGGGCGACCGCGTCGTAGTCCCGGTAGCCCCAGTGATCGTAGAAGTAGGCGAGGTTCCCCTCCTTGCACCGGGCGCGGCGCGGCCAGGTGGCACGGTGATAGCCGGGCGCGGCCCGGCGGGTCGAGATCCGCACCCCCCTCTCCTGGCACCAGGCGACCGCCTCGGGCTCCGGCTGCTCGTCGCAGAGCCAGACGTCGTAGCGCAGCGGGATGTCCTGGGCGAGCATCGCGCTCAGGGTGGTCCTGGCCAGATCCCACGGCTCGGAGGGGGCCTTCGTCACGGCGAACGCCACCCGCAGCGGCGGGACCGGCGCGGCGGGATCGACCGTGCGCAGCCGGTTGGCGGTCAGCGGATAGAACACCGGGAAGAACGAGATGTAGAGCAGGACCAGGCTGTTGACCACCAGCCCGAAGCGGGTGGCCAGGTGCCCGGGCTGCAGCCACCATGCCCAGAAGGCGGCAAGGCACACGGCCCACCCTGCCGAGAAGAACGCGATCGTGAGCCGGTCCGCGCGGCGCAGGGCGGGGACGAACGTGCCGCGCCGCGCGCGCCTGGCCGGGCCAGGCGCGGCGGCGAGCACCGGACCGGACGCCGAGATCGAGCGCACCCGCCCGCCCGACAGCCGCCGGATGCCGGCGAGCAGCCGAGCCTCCCCGGCCCGCCCGGCGGCCGCGGTCGCGCCGCCCTCCGGCTCCGGGCGCGCGTCCCTGGCCGGGCTCGTGCTCAGCCGATCTGGCACCATCCGGCCCGAGACCCCCCGTGCGTCTGGCTCCCCGTGCGCCTGGCCCCCCGTGCGCCGCCGCCGGCCCCGCTCGCGCGGCCGTGCTGCTCGCGGCAGCGCGCCGCCTCAGGGTTCTCATTCCCGCTGGCCACGCCGCCAAGCGCGGCGGGCGCCAGAGGTCACCCGGGTGAGCGCCCCGCCGCGAGCAGCACGGCCAGCCAGGGATCGCCGGCGCGGGCCAGCGGCAGGTGCGGCATGCCGATCAGCCAGCCCGCGACCACGGCCTCGGGGTCGCGCGGGCGGTGGTCGCGGCCCGCCGCGCGCGCCAGGTCCCATGCGTGCACGTGCCATTCGACGCAGGCGGCTCCGGCCATGCCCGCGACCGTGACCACGCGCCCACGGTAGGTGTGATGCGGGAGCCCGAGCAGCGGCCCGGCCCGCGCCAGGTAACGCCGTGCCGACCGGGCGAAGGCCGCGACGTGGTCGCCGGGCGGCGCGTCCGGCAGCGCCGCCAGCTCGGCGGCGTTCTGCCTGGCCAGCTTGCGCGCGATCGCCTCAGGGTGCGCGCCTGTGGCCATCAGCCTGGCCAGCCGGCTCGCCGGCGCCTGGTCGAGGTACTCGTGGTAGTCATCAGCGACGCACCGAAGGTGCCCGGCCAGGTCGGCGGCCCGCCACTCCGCGCACGGGGTGGCGGCATCCCAGTCACGCGCCGTGAACGAGCCCGCGATCTCCACGATCGCCGAGATGCCGTCCCGGTAGGCCGCGGGCACGGACGGATCCCACGATGCGCTCTCGCCCATGGGTACCTCCCCTGCCCACGTCCCCGGCGGCGGCCGCTGGCCGCGCCGGCGAGCTTGGCCAGAGTGCCAGAACCGATGGCCTGCGCGCCAGACGCGGGCGGCCGGAAAACGACGTGACAGTGAACGACCTGCGCCGCTAGCATCCGCGGGTGGCCAATCCGGGTGCTGACGGCGTCGGCATGCCGGACTCCCGGCTTGCTCCCGCCGGGGTGCCCCTGGCGGCGCTGTGGCGCGCCAGGGAGTACCTGCGCCCCTACTACGGGTGGCTGCTGCTCATGCTGGCGGCGGCGCTGCTCGCGACCGGTGCCGAGATCGCGATCCCGCTGCTGACCAAGGCCGCGATCGACGGGCCGATCGCCGCCGCGGCCCGCCCCGGCGCGGCCCCCGGCCACGGCTTGCTGCTCCCCATCGGGCTGGCCGCGATCGCACTCGGCGTGGCCGAGGGGATGCTGAACATGTTCCGGCGCTGGATGCAGGCTGATGCCGTGGTCTCCATGGAGCAGGCGATGCGGGATGACCTGTATGCCCACCTGCAGCGCCTGGAGCCGGGATTCCACGACTCCTGGCAGTCCGGCCAGCTGCTGTCCCGCGCCACGACCGACCTGTCGGCGATACGGCGCTTCGCCGGATTCGGCGTGGTCTTCCTGATCACCAGCGTGGTGAACTTCGCCGTCATCATCGCCCTCCTGATCCGCCTCGACCCGGTCCTCGGCCTGCTGACGGCCGCCGCGTTCGCTCCCGTCATCGCGCTGTGCCTGCGGTTCGAGCGCCGGTACCGCGTGCTCTCCCGGCGCGCCCAGGACCAGCAGGACGACCTGGCCACGCACGTCGAGGAGGCGGCGGCCGGGATCCGGGCGCTCAAGGCCTTCGGCCGCCGGGACCTGGCAGCGGCGGCGCACCAGGCGCAGGCCCGGCGCGTCTGCCGGACGCAGGTGAGCAAGGCGCGGCTGCGCGGGAGGTTCTGGGCCAGCCTCGACCTCGTGCCCAACGCGGCAGTCGCCATGATCCTGGTGCTCGGGGCGCTGGCCGTCAGCCACCGCCAGCTGACCATCGGCGGGCTAGTCGCCTTCATCGCGCTCGTGCTCCAGCTCGTCTGGCCGGTCGAGGCGCTCGGCTACATCCTCGCGCTGGGTCAGGAGGCGGCCACCGCCGCCCAGCGCGTCTACGAGATCCTCGACCGGGCGCCGGGCATCACCAGCCCCGCCGACGGCACAGGCGGCGGCGCGGGCGACGGCGGCGGGGCTGCGGGCGGCCCGGCCGCCGGCCATGGCCGGCCGGGCGGCCACCTGGTGCCGAGCCGGTCTCGGCCCGGTGCCCGCCTGGACATCGACCACGTGGGCTTCCGGTACCCCGGCGCCGCCGCGCCCGTGCTCCGCGACGTCTGCCTGCGGATCGAGCCTGGCGAGACGGTCGCGCTGGTCGGCGCGACGGGCTCGGGCAAGACCACGCTGCTGCACCTGATAGCCCGGCTGGCCGACGCGACGTCGGGGACGATCCGGCTCGACGGGGTCGATATCACGAGCCTGCCGCTGCCGGTCCTGCGCGCCGCCGTGGCGTGCGCGTTCGAGGATCCGACGCTGTTCTCGGTCAGCGTGCGGGAGAACGTGACGCTGGGCGCGCCTGCCGCGTCCGACGAGGCGGTGGCACGGGCACTGGAGATCGCCCAGGCCGGCTTCGTGGCCGACCTGCCGTGGGGGCAGCACACCAGGATCGGCGAGCAGGGACTGTCGCTGTCCGGCGGGCAGCGGCAGCGGCTCGCACTGGCCCGCGCGATCCTGGCGAGCCCGTCGGTGCTGCTGCTCGACGATCCGCTGTCCGCCCTCGATGTGCACACCGAGGCGCTGGTGACGGCCGCCCTCGGCCAGCTGCTGACCAGGGCGACCGCGCTGGTCGTCGCCCACCGGCCGTCCACGGTGGCGCTCGCCGACCGGGTCGCGGTCCTCGACGGCGGCCAGGTCATCGCGACCGGCTCCCACCGCGACCTGCTCCAGACCTGCCCGCAGTACCAGCACCTGATGACGACCGCGCCGCCGCCCGGCGGCTCCGCCCCGCAGGCTGCGGTCGGCGCCCCTGCCGCGGGAGCGCGGCCGTGACCGAGGTGAGCGCCCATCCGTGGCGGGGCATCGCGGCCGAGGAGGTCGATGAGCCCGCCAGGGCGCTGTCGATCCTGCTGCGCCGGCGCAGCCGCGCGCTCCTGGCGGACCTGCTGCGCCCGCACCGCGGCACGGTCGCGCTCATCGGCCTGCTGATCTTGACCGCGAACCTGGCCGCGCTCGCCGGGCCGTGGCTGGTCGGGATCGGCGTGGACCGCGTCCCCGCCCTGGTCGCCACGCGCGACCCGGTGCCGCTCCTGGTGGTGACCGCGGGGTTCTGCGCCGCGGCCGGCCTGCAGGCGGCGGCGAGCGCCTGGTACATCACGGCGATCGGGCGCATGGGCGGGCAGGTGGTGCTTGAGCTGCGCGCCCGGCTCTTCGCCACGTTCCAGCGGCTGTCCGTCGCGTTCCACGAACGTTACACCTCGGGCCGGGTGATCTCTCGCCAGGTGTCGGACGTGGACGCGATCTCCGAGCTGTTCGACGAGGGGCTCGACTCGCTGGTCAGCGCCGCGTTCTCGCTGGTGTTCACCGGCACCGGGATGCTGCTGCTCGACTGGCCGCTGGCGCTCACCGTGATGGCGGGGTTCCTCCCGCTCGCCTGGATCACTGCCTGGTTCCGCCGCGAGTCCACCGTGGCCTACCGGCGCACCAGGGAGGCGATCGCGCTGGTGATCGTCCACTTCGTCGAGACGGTCAACGGGATCAGGGCGGTCCAGGCGTTCCGCAGGGAACCGCGGAACGAGCAGATCTTCGCGGGCCTCAACGAGGGCTACGCCCGGGCGTCGAAGCGGTCGATGCACCTGGTCGCCCTGTACTTCCCCGGCGTCACCATCGTCGGCAACCTGGCCGTGGCCGCGGTGCTGCTATACGGCGGGCTGCGCGTGATCGACCATGCCATGCCGGTCGGCGTGCTGGTCACGTTCCTGCTGTACCTGCGGCGGTTCTTCGAGCCGCTGCAGGACGTCTCGCAGTTCTACAGCACGTTCCAGTCCGCCACCGCGGGCCTGGAGAAGATATCGGGCGTCCTGGAGGAGGAGCCTTCGGTACCCGAGCCCGCGGCGCCGGCCGCGCTTCCCGGGCGCCCGGCGGGCGGCGGGCCCGGCCGCGAGCTGCGGATGGCCGGCGTCCGGTTCGGCTACCGCAGCGCCGGGCCGCGTGCCCCGGCGGGCGCGCCCGGGCGGGCGCCGGCCGGCGGGTCCGCCGTCGTCCTCCCGGGCCTGGACCTGACCATCCCGGCAGGCCAGACGGTGGCGCTCGTCGGGCCGACCGGGGCGGGGAAGACGACGATCGCCCGGCTGCTCGCCCGGTTCTACGACCCGGACGAGGGCCAGGTGCTGCTCGACGGGGTGGACCTGCGCTCGATCAGCGACGCCGACCTGCGCCGGGAGATCGTGCTGATCACTCAGGAGAACTTCCTGTTCAGCGCGACCATCGCGGAGAACATCGCGCTCGGCCGCCCGTCTGCGACCCGCGCGGAGATCGCCGCCGCGGCCGAGGCGGTCGGCGCGGCGGGCTTCATCGCCGCGCTTCCCGGCGGCTACGACGCCAGGGTCGGCAAGCGCGGCGGGCGCCTATCAGCCGGCCAGCGGCAACTCGTCTCGTTCGCCCGGGCATTCCTCGCCGCGCCGAGCGTGATCCTCCTGGACGAGGCCACGTCCCTGCTCGACCTGCCGAGCGAGCGCACGGTCCAGCGGGCGATGCGCACGCTGCTGGCCGGCCGGACGGCCCTGATCATCGCCCACCGGCTGTCCACGGTCCGGATCGCCGACCGCGTCATCGTCCTGCGCGACGGCCGGGTCGCCGAGGACGGCCCGCCGGGCGCGCTGCTGCGCGGGGACGGCGAGTACGCGGGGCTGCACGCGCGCTGGGAGGAGAGCCTGACCTGAGCGGCCCGGGGCGCTCGGGTAAGCTGACCGCCGTGATGGCGGGGCGCAGGCAGCCAAGTGAGGACGCTCAGGCGCGTTACCTGGCGGACGTGGTGAGTGCCGCGAAGTTCGACGAGCTTCTCGCCGCGGCGCGGTCCGCCGAGCGCGAGTTCCGGGATGCCCAGGCGGCGAGCGCGCCGCTGCCCGAGCAGTACGCGCTGGCAAAGCGCCTGGACGCCGCGCTCACCGAGGCGATGCGCTCGGCCTATGCCGCCATGCGGGCCGAGATCGGCCCGCGCGGCTACCAGGACCGGATCTACCGCCGCAAGGCGATGGCCAAGCCGGCCGTGCGCGCGCTGCGAGCCGAGGCGGAGCGGCTGCTGACGCTCCGGGAGGCCCACCGGCTCACCGGAATCCCGCCCCGGCCGGGAGGGATCGGGCTGCCCCCGGAGACTCCGGCGGCGCTGGCGGCCCATTAGCCTCCCAGCCACGAGCGCGCGCCGGCGGCACGCTGCCGGCCGCACGGGCCGGGAGGCGGCGCCGCCCGGCGGCCGCGCGCTCCCCCGTCAGCCTGGGCGCGCGGTCAGCCCCGCGCAGGCGCGCAGGCTCCGGTAGTAGGCAAGCGCCCGCCGCGCGGCCGCGCCGCGGTCGATGACCGGCTGCCCGGCCGGGGAGACCGTCGCCGGGACGAACCGGTAGCTCAGCGACGTGACCGGCCGCCCCGGGCGGAGGGTCAGCAGCAGCACGCCGGTCGAGGTGCTGAACGAGGGCTCCCACCACAGGAAGTTCCCGAGGCCGAAGGCCACGAAGGTGCGCCCGAGCCAGCCTGAGCCTTGCAGCATGTGCGCGTGCGAGCCAACGATGATGCTGGCGCCGGCTGCGGCCAGCCTGCGCGCCAGCGACAACTGGCCCGGATCGGCGCAGGCCATGCCCTCGGTGCCCCAGTGCATGAACACGATCACCACGCGGGCCGCCCGGCGGGCGGCCCGCACGGCGTCCAGCGTCCGGCGCAGGTTGATCGCGTTCGCCTCGCCGGAGCGGGCCGGGGTCGCCACCCACGACGACGCTAGCTCGGCCACCTGCGAGACACCGAGCATCGCGATCCGCAGGCCCTTGACCGTCACCAGGTAGGGCCGCCACGCCGCGGTCGCGTTGGCCCCGATGCCGAGCACCGGGAAGCGCGCGCGCCGGGCCGCGGCCAGCGTGTCGGCCAGCCCGACCCGGCCGTAGTCGAGCACGTGGTTGTTGGCCATGTTGACCACGTCCACCCCCGCGTCGCGCAGCGCGGTGAACGCCGCCGGGGTGGTCCGGAAGTGATAGGCCTTCGGCTGCGGGACGCCGCGCGAGGTGACCGCGGTCTCCAGGTTGAGCGCGGTCAGGTCGGCCGACCGCAGCAGCGCCGCGATCGGCCCGAACGCAGTCGCGGGATGGGCGAGCAGGCGCGCGGTCCGCCGGGCGAAGTTGACGTCGCCCGCGAACGCCAGCGTGATCGTGCCAGCCCGCCGGGCCGCCCGGCCACCCGGCCGGCCGAGGGCGGGCGGGCGGCCAGTGACTCCGGCTCCCCGGCGCGGCCCGCGCGGCGCCGGGCTGCCTGCGCCCGCTCCGCACGCCGCGAGCACCGCGCACGCGACGGCCACGGCGCCGGCCCGGGCGACCGCGGCACGCACGCGCGGCGCGCCGGCCTGTACAGCCACCGGACCAGCCTACCCGTGGCCCGGTTCCGCGTGGCGGACCCGCAGCGCCCCGCTCACGCCGGGGAACGTCGCCCCTCCGGGAGTGTTCCGGGCTCCCCGCGCGTTAATAGAGTGAACCCTCCCGTCACGAGCCGTCACGGCGCGGTCGCAGGAAAACCACAAGGTTCGCACCCGAGGACCATCGCAATGCGCCATATCACCCCAGCAGGTCACATGGCAGATTAGATTGCGATGATCCACGGACACCCCCCAACGATCAGGAGGCGCGCACATGTGCCCGCACTCGCCACCGTGTCCCAGCGCGAGCGCTCCGGACCACGAGGCGGCTCGGGTCGTCATCAGCCACCCGGAGCAGGGCTGGAGCCTGCTCTGCAACGGCATCGTGGTCTTCGAGGACACCGGGGAGCTCCTGCCCGGCGGCGACGCCATCGCCCCGCACCGTCCCACCGACTTCGTACAGCGGCCCGCGCCAGCCTGGCCGGCCGCCTGACCTCACCCGGCCCGGGCGCGCCCGGGTCACGCCGCGGGCATCCCGTGCCGCCGGGCGGGTGAGGCGACCACCTGGGCTGGCTCGCCCCGCACGCCGGAATCACGGCCAGCCGGCCCGGCGCGCCAGGTCCGCGAGCCACTCGCGGACCGCGTCCGCCACCCTCGCGGGATCGCGGCGGAGCGCATGGTCCTCCCCGGCGAGGACGACCAGCCGGTCGGCGTCGGAGGCGTCGGGAACGCCGAACGGGTCACGGTCGCCGTTGATCACCAGCACCGGCACGCCCGCCGCGCGCAGCTCCCCGGCTCGGGAGGGCCCGGGCCGGCCGGCCCGGCCCGGAGGGCGCAACGGGAACGCCAGCGCGATCACCCCGGCCGCGCCCGCTTCCCTGGCGGTGCGGCAGGCCAGCCGGGCGCCGTTGCTGCGGCCCCCTTGCACGAACGGGATGCCGGGGCAGCGGCGGCGCAGCGCGCGCGTGACGTCGAGCCAGGCTGCGTCCTGCCGGGCCGCCGCGCCCGGCGCCCTGGCCCCCGCGACCCGGTAGGCCTGCGTGACCAGGGCCACGGCGGCGCCGATGTCCTCGCCCGCCTGCGCGACGGCGACCAGGTCCGGGGTGTCCGGCAGGCCTGCCGCCCCGTGCGTCAGGGCCAGCAGCAGCCGCGGGCTGGCCTGCCCGGCGACGTCGACGCGGGCCGGGCCCGCGATCGTGGCGACCTCCACGCCTGGCAGGGTAGGACAGGATCGCCCGGCCCGCGGCACCGGCGGCCGCCTGGCCGGCCGCTGGCCGCCGGACCAGCCCCGCGGCGCGGATCAGCCGGCGCGGCGCGGATCAGCCGGCGCGGCGCGGATCAGCCGGCGCGGCGCGGATCAGCCGGCGCGGCGCGGATCAGCCCCCCGCGGCCTCCTGCCCGGCCCCGGTGCCCCGCCGGCCGGCCAGCCGCCCCCGGCTCGCCGAGAGCAGCGCCGCGAGCGCCATGAAGATCATCGACGTGTAGAAGGCGGCGTGGAGCCCGGTGGTGAAAGCCGCCGCCAGCGGCCCGTGCAGGCTCGCGGTGCCGACGAAGATCGCGAACGCGAGGCCCTTGGAGATCGACCGCGAGGCGACCAGGATCGCCATGGCGAACGAGAACACCATGCCCACGTTGGAGAAGGTACGCAGCATCCCGGAGGCGATGCCGAAGACCGCCGGCGGGCTCGCCTTCATGACCGCCGAGTTGTTCGCCGGGAAGAACGCGCTCGCCCCGATCCCGTTGATCACGCTGGCCAGCACGACCAGCCACAGGCCGGTGGCCAGCGACAGGTGGGCGTACAGGAACAGCGCGAGGACCTGGATGGCCAGGCCGACGGTGGCGGGGATGACCGGGCCGAACCGGTCGGCCAGCCTCCCGGCGAACGGGCCGACCGCCGAGCCGCCCACGTAGCCCGGGACGAGCAGCAGCGAGGCGTGCAGCGGCGTGAGCCCCCGCGGCCCCTGCAGGTACATGATCACGAGGAACAGCACGGCGAAGTTCGCCAGGCCCTGGAAGAACGCCGCGAGCAGCGACGGCGCGAGCGTCGGGACCCTGAAGATCGCCAGGTCGAGCATCGGCTCGGCCTGCCGGCGCTCGATCAGCGCGAACGCCGCGAGCAGGAGCAGCCCGCCGGCCAGGTACCCGGTCACGGTCGCGTCGAACGACGTGGTCGTGAGCCTGGTCATCGCCCACAGCACGCCGAACAGGCCGAGCCCGAGGGTGAGCATCCCCGCCACGTCCACCGCGTGGCGCGCCCGGGCCCCGCGCTCGGCGAGCACCCTGGTCGCCAGCGCCAGCGCCGCCGCCCCGATCGGCACGTTGATCCAGAAGATCCACCGCCACGACACGTAGGTGACGATGACCCCGCCGAGCACGATGCCCAGCACCGCGCCCAGGCTCCAGCCGACCGAGTTGTAGCCGTAGGCGCGGCCGCGCCGTTCCCTGGGGAACAGGTCCGCGATGATCGCGCCGCTGTTCGCCGTCACGAACGCCCCGCCGATCCCCTGCAGCACCCGGAACCCGATGATCGACGCCTCGTCCCAGGCCAGCGCGCAGGCGAACGAGCCGAGGATGAAGACGGCGAATCCCATCTCATACATCCGGACCCGGCCGAACATGTCGCCGAGGCGGCCCACCTGGGTCGCGAGCAGCGTGATCACGAGAAGGTAGCCGATCACCACCCAGACCACCGAGGCGATCGCCACGTGCAGGCTGCGCTGGATCTCCGGGAGCGCGAGCACCACGATCGTGGTGTCCACCGCCGTGATCAGCACCCCGGTCATGACCACGACCATCGCCAGGCCCGTGTGGCCGGCGATCCCCCCGCCCGGCTGGGTCCCGGCAGGCCGCCCGGCCGTCTCGTGCCCGGTGATCCCCGGCTGGCTCGTCAACGCGGCCCCCCGCAGCCCCGGCACGCCGGCGGAACTGAAGGCCGGCCCTGGCGCGCCGCTCCGGGGAGGGCGCCCGGCCCGCCGCCTGCGGCCCGGGCGGCACGACCCCGGTGACCGGCAGGGCGTGCCCGGCGGCCCGGCGGGCGAGCCGCTGGCCCCGCGTTCCCAGGAGCCGCCGGCTCAGCGCGCATGCCCGCACCTCCGTTCCCCGGCGCCGGGCGGCGGCCGCCGGATGCAGGCCATGCTAGCCGCCGGCGGCGAGCACCCTGGAGAGGAACTGGCCGGTGTGGCTCTCCTCGACGGCGGCCACCTGCTCGGGGGTGCCGGTGGCGATCACCTGGCCGCCGCGGGAGCCGCCCTCCGGGCCGAGGTCGATCACCCAGTCCGCGGTCTTGATCACGTCCAGGTTGTGCTCGATCACGATCACCGTGTTCCCGCCGTCGACCAGCCGGCCGAGCACGCCGAGCAGCTTGCGGATGTCGTCGAAGTGCAGCCCGGTGGTCGGCTCGTCGAGCACGTAGATGGTCCGGCCGGTGGAGCGCCGCTGGAGCTCGGAGGCGAGCTTGACCCGCTGCGCCTCCCCGCCGGACAGGGTCGGCGCGGGCTGGCCCAGCCGGACGTAGCCCAGGCCCACGTCGACCAGCGTGGCCAGGTGCCGGCGGATCGCCGGGACGGCCTCGAAGAACCCGGCCGCCTCCTCGATCGGCATGTCCAGCACGTCGGCGATGGTCTTGCCCTTGAAGCGGACCTGGAGCGTGTCGGTGTTGTACCTGGCCCCGTGGCAGACCTCGCACGGCACGTACACGTCGGGCAGGAACTGCATCTCGATCTTGATCGTGCCGTCGCCGGAGCACGCCTCGCACCGGCCGCCCTTGATGTTGAACGAGAACCGCCCCGGCTGGTAGCCGCGGATCCTCGCCTCGGTGGTCTGCGCGAACAGCCGCCGGATGTGGTCGAACACGCCGGTGTAGGTCGCCGGGTTCGACCGCGGGGTCCGGCCGATCGGCCCCTGGTCCACGTGCACCACCTTGTCCAGGTGCTGCATCCCGGTCACCCGGGCGTGCTTGCCCGGCACGATCCTGGCGCCGTGCAGCTCCCTGGCCAGGGCCGCGTACAAGATGTCGTTGACCAGGGTGGACTTGCCCGAGCCTGACACGCCGGTGACCGCGATGAGGCAGCCGAGCGGGAACGCCACGTCCACTCCCCGCAGGTTGTGCTCGGCCGCGCCCTTGACCACGACCTCCCGGCCCCGGACCGGCCTGCGCCGCCGGGCCGGCACCGGGATCCTCTCCCGGCCGGTCAGGTACGCGCCGGTCAGCGACTCCTCGCAGGCCAGCAGCTCCTCCAGCGGCCCGGAGACGACGATCTGCCCCCCGTGCTCCCCGGCCCGCGGCCCGATGTCCACCACCCAGTCCGCGGCCCGGATCGTGTCCTCGTCGTGCTCGACCACGATCAGCGTGTTGCCCAGGTCCCGCAGCCGCAGCAGCGTCTCCAGCAGCCGGTGGTTGTCCCGCTGGTGCAGCCCGACCGACGGCTCGTCAAGCACGTACAGCACGCCGACCAGCCCGGAGCCGATCTGCGTGGCCAGCCGGATCCGCTGCGCCTCGCCCCCCGCCAGGGTCGCCGACGCCCGGTCCAGGGTCAGGTAGTCCAGGCCCACGTCCAGCAGGAACCCCAGGCGGGCGCTGATCTCCTTGAGCACCCGGCCGGCGATCTGCTGGTCCCGCTCGGACAGCTCCAGCGCCAGCAGCCGCTTGGCCAGCTCGCCGATCGGCAGCGCGCAGTACTCCGCGATCGACCGGCCGCCCACGGTCACCGCCAGCGCCAGCGGCTTGAGGCGGGTGCCGCGGCACGCCGGGCACGGCACCTCCCGCATGTACCCGGCGAACCGCTCCCGGCCCGAGTCGCTCTCCGCCTCGCCGTGACGCCGGGCGATGTACGGGATCGCGCCTTCGAAGCTCGTGTAGTACGACCGCTCCCGGCCGTACCTGTTCCGGTACCGGACGTGCACCTGCCCCCCGTAGCCGTGCAGCAGCGCCCTGCGGGCGGCGGCGGGCAGCTTGCGCCAGGGCGTGTCCACGCTGAACCCGAGCTCGTTGCCGAGCGCCTCCATCAGCCGCAGGAAGTAGTCGCTGACATGACCGCCCGCCCACACCCCGATCGCGCCGTCGGCCAGCGACAGGTCCTCATCGGCCACCACCAGATCCGGATCCACCTCCATCCGGGTCCCCAGGCCGGTGCACTCCGGGCAGGCCCCCCAGGGCGAGTTGAACGAGAACGACCGCGGCTCCAGCTCCTCGAACGACAGGTCGTCGTACAGGCACGCCAGGTGCTCGGAGTACATGCGCTCCCGGCCCGGGTCGCCCTCCGGCAGGTCCACAAGGTCGAGGACCACCACCCCGCCGGACAGCCCGAGGGCGGTCTCCACCGAGTCGGTCAGCCGCCGCCGCGCCGACTCCCGGACCGCCAGCCGGTCGACGATCACCTCGATCGTGTGCTTCTCGTACCTCTTCAGCGCCGGCGCCTCGCCCGGCCCGCCCGCCGCCTCGTCCAGCCGGATCGTCACCCCATCGACCCGCGCCCGCGAGTACCCCTTGGCCTGGAGCTCGCGCAGCAGCTCCGAGTACTCGCCCTTGCGGCCCCGGATCACCGGGGCGAGCACCTGGAACCGGGTGCCCTCCGGCAGCTCGAGCACCCGGTCCACGATCTGCTGCGGGGTCTGCCTGGCGATCGGGCGGCCGCACCGCGGGCAGTGCGGCCTGCCGATCCGCGCGAACAGCAGCCTCAGGTAGTCGTAGACCTCGGTGACGGTGCCGACCGTGGACCTGGGGTTCCGGCTGGCGGCCTTCTGGTCGATCGAGACCGCCGGGGACAGCCCGTCGATGAAGTCCACGTCGGGCTTGTCCATCTGGCCGAGGAACTGCCTGGCGTAGGCCGACAGCGACTCCACGTACCGGCGCTGGCCCTCGGCGAAGATCGTGTCGAACGCAAGGCTCGACTTCCCCGAGCCGGAGAGCCCGGTGAAGACGATCATCGCGTCCCGGGGGAGGTCGAGCGAGACGTCCTTGAGGTTGTGCTCCCGGGCACCGCGGACCACCAGTCGTTCTGCCACTGGCCATGTCTCCCCTGATGTCGCCGCGCCGGCCTGGCCGGCGCGCCCGGCGGGGAGCCGGCGGGCCCGCGGCGGGCGGGCCCGGGGCCGCGCCGGGCGCTCGTTCATGCTATCCGGGGGGTGCGACAGCGCATCCGCCGTCGCGGCAAGCCGGGCCTCCGGGCGCCCGCCGCGGCTGCGGCGGCCGCCGCCTTGCAGGCGCCGCTACGCCACGCAGGGTATGCCGTGGCTCATGACCACCTTGGCGCCGCCGCGCCGCGGATGCGGCGGGGGGATCGAGGGCACCGTCGCGCTGGCCCCGAGCAGGACCAGCACGTGGCCGGCGGCCACGGACCGGCTCGCGGTCGCGCTCACGCCGAGCGCCTTGGCGATGATCGCCGCGTTCGCGGCGGTGACGGCGGTGGCGGCGGCGGACGGGCCGGTGCCGTACTCGACGGCGGTCGTGGTCCGCGCGCTGGTGTTTCCGGCCGTCCCCGCCCGGAATCCCGCCTTGGCCGCCGCGGCCAGGACGCGGGCCGCCAGGCCGGGGGTGGTGCCGCCGTTGCGCACGTCCACGGTGGTGCCGCCGCGGGGGGCGGCCGGCGCGGCCCGGTGGTGACCGTGCCGCGCGCCGGGCGGCGGGGTGGTGAACAGGTGGTGCACGAACGCCTTGATCTGGGCCGGGTTGATCACGTTGGCGTCCTGGCCGTCGATCTGCGCGTAGCCGGTGATCGGCGCCGTCTTGAAGTGCAGGTGCCCGCCGGTGAGGCCCTTCATCTGGGTGGCGAAGTCCAGCAGGTTCCAGCCGGCGTCGGTGATCACGTAGCGCTTGGCGACCGCCAGCAGGGCCGAGAGCTTGGACAGGTCGCTGAGGATGCCCTCGGTGCGCAGCTGGTGGAGCACCGAGTCGATGAACGCCTGCTGGCGCTTGGTCCGGTCGATGTCGCCGTTCGGCAGGTTGTGCCGCTCCCGGACGAAGGCAAGCGCCTGGGAGGCGTCCAGGTGCTGGTAGCCGTGGCGCAGGTTGGTCCCGGCGTACGGGTCGTGCATCTCCGCGTAGGTGTCGCTGTTCTTGATGCACACGTACACGCCGCCGAGCACCTTGGCGAGCTCATAGAACCCCACCAGGTTGACCACGGCGAAGTGGTCGATGTGCACGCCGGTCAGCGCCTCCACGGTGTCGATCGCGGCCCTCTGGCCGGCCTCGTTGCCGACCAGCGCCACCTGGTCCTGCCCCGCGTTCGGGTGCGCGGTCCGGTACGCCGCCTCGGCGGCCGCCAGGGCCAGGCCGTACGCCTGGTCGATCTTGCCCGACGACTGCCCGTCGTACGGGGTGGGGAACTGCACCCAGTCGTCGCGCGGGATCGAGACGCCGACCGCCCACTTGCCGCCGGCCGGGATGTGGATGAGGATCAGCGTGTTGGTCGCCTGGCCGCCGACGCCCTGGTACTTGACCCCGTTGTAGCTGCCCGCGTGCAGGTGCTTGAGGATGCTCCAGGGCAGCACGTTGCCGTTCCAGTCGGTGCGGCTCTCCAGCCCCATCAGCAGGATGTTCTGCGTGCCGATGGACGGCCCGCTGACGATCGCGTGCGAGCCCCCGATCTGGCTCACCTTGCTGACGAGGTAGTAGGAGGCCCCGCTGGCGAGCAGGATCAGCGACGCCACCACGCAGGTGAGCGCGTACCCCACCTTGCTCGGCAGGTCACGCGACGCCGGGCTCATCGCCGCACACCTCTTTCTCCCGTGTCGCCTGGAAGACGGCGGCCGGCCGGGAATCCGGCTCGCTGCCCCTCCAACGAAGCGTCGGCCGCGCCGCGTTCCAGGCCGGTCGGTACCATCGGGGACATGCCTCGCTACGGAGCGGATGACTGGCCGGCCCGGCGCGGGCGCCGGACCGGTGGCAGGACGCCGGGCTCCGGCCGTCCCGCCGGCAGGTCCGCCCGCCGCTGGGGCTCGTGGCCGTGGCACCACGGCGTCCTGGTGGTCGTGGCGAGCGCGGGGGTCGGCGCGCTCGCCACGATGGTAGCCGGGAGCGAGCCGGGAGCGCTGCTCGGCGGCCTGGTGATCGTCGGCACGGCCGCGGCCGCGCTGGCGGTGGACCGCGGGGCGGTGTACGTGATCATCCCCGTTCCGGCGCTCGCCTACCTGGGCGGCGCGCTCACCGCCGGCCTGGTCCACGACCGGGCGATCGACACCAGCGTCACGGCGCTGGTGATCAACGCCGCGCAGTGGGCCGCCGGGGGGCTGGTGTCGATCAGCATCGCCACCGGCCTGGCGATCGCCCTCACGGCCGCCCGCTGGCCCTGGGGGCGGCGTTCCGGCCGCGAGCCGCAGTGGGAGCCGGACAGCCGGCCCGAGCGTCCCCGGGCATACAGGAGCCGGGCCGGCGCCGACACGAGAGGACGCCCATGACCTACACCGGGAACGTGACGGTGGGAGGGCCGGCGCAGACCCGCGAGGTCCCCGGCCTGGCGATCACCAAGGTGGCGGTGGGCCCGATGGACAACAACGCCTACCTGCTGCGCTGCGCGCGGACCGGCGAACTGCTCCTGATCGACGCGGCGGACGAGCCCGGCACGCTGCTCGGGCTGCTCGGCGGGGCGCCGCTCGCGACGATCGTCACCACCCACCGGCACAGTGACCACTGGCAGGCGCTGGAGGCCGTCGCGCGGGCGACCGGAGCGGCCACGGTCGCGCACGCCGACGACGCGCCCGGCCTCCCGCTCGCGCCGACCCGGCTGGTCAGGCACGGCGACGCGGTCACCGTCGGGGAGGCCCGGCTGTCCGTGATCCACCTGCGCGGCCACACGCCGGGCAGCATCGCGCTCTGCTACGACGCGGACGGCCGGCTCGCCGGCTCGCCGCACCTGTTCACCGGGGACTCGCTCTTCCCCGGCGGCCCGGGCAACACGCAAGGAGACCCGCAGCGGTTCGGCGCGCTCATGGCCGACCTGGAAGAGCGCGTCTTCGGGGTGCTGCCCGATGGGACCTGGGTGTACCCGGGGCACGGGGCGGACACCACGCTGGGCGCGGAGCGGCCGCACCTGGGCGAATGGCGCGCCCGGGGCTGGTAGCCCGGCCGCCGCGGCGGCCGTTGACCCGATCCGCCGGCTCAGGTAGCCTCGCCCCGGCTGAAGGTGAGGCGGGATGAGCGACGTCGCCGTGCCGGTCGGCCACGATGCCGCGCCGGGCGGCCCGCCGGGCAGCGGCGCGGGCGGCCAGGCGCGCCCGCGCGCGATCGTGCCGCTCGCGGGGCTGCCGCTGGCCGTGCTCGCCCTCGGCAGCCTCGTCGCGGCGGTCGCCGCCAACCGCCTGTGGGCGCTGGAGTTCTTCCACGTGGTGGGCGGCGGCCTGTGGACCGGCATCGACCTGTTCCTCGGCTTCGTCCTGGGCCCGATCATGGCCCAGCTCTCCATCCCGGCCCGCATGGAGCTCTCCCGCCGGCTGATGCCGAAGATGCTGCTGATCATGCCCACGCTGGTGACGATGACGCTGGCGTCCGGCTGGCAGCTCGCCCGCCACCTGGGTAACCTCGCCGGCACGTCGCCGGACCACGGCTGGGTGGTGGCCTCGTTCGTCGTGGTCGGCGTGATGTCGGTGATCGCTCTCGGCATCCTGGAGCCCGCGAATCTCGCGGTCCTGTTCGCGCTGCGGGCACCCGAGCCGGACGGCCGGGTCATCGGCACCCTCATGCGCCGGTTCATCTACACGGCCGGGATCACCGGGGCGATGCAGGTCGCCACTCTCGTGATCATGTCCCGGCTGGCCGCGGGATGACCGGCCCCCGCGGCGCCGGCCGGGCGGGCGCGCCCGCGGCCCGGCCGCTCCCGCCGCTCGGCGTGCTGTGCCCGGCGTCGATCGCGTCGGTGATCGGGGGCGGCATCTATTTGGCCGCCCACCTGCCGCGCCAGGCCCCGTTCGCCCCTGCGGTCGCGCTGCTGGCGGTCGCCGCGGCGCTCCTGCTGGGCGGGCTGGCCGCGCTGCTGCGCGTGCGCGAGTTCGCCTGGCGCACGTTCCGCATGGTGACCGGGTGGGCGGCCCTGGCGTACCTGGCGGTCGGCGGGATGCTGGAGTTCGTGTTCGTCCTCGACGGCACCCGCGGCGCCATGCTGGTGCTGGTCACGCTGATGCTGATCGTGTTCGTCGCGAACATCCCGCTGCTGCTCGCGTTCACCGTGGCCCGCTACCAGCCGCCGGGCCGCTGACCCGGCCGGAGCCGCCGCAGTCCCTGCCGGAACCGCGGCGGCCGGCTGGCCGGCACACGCTGCGGTAGACGGCCAGCGCCGCGCCAACCGCCTGGTCCGGTGACGGAAGCCGACTGGCCGCGGCCGCGGCCGCGGCGGCCAGGCGCGCCGCGAGCGCCGGGTCACCGAGCACGCGGGCGACCGCGGTGGCGAGCGCCCCTGGATCCTCTGGCGGGACGAAGAGCGCCCCGTCATCACCGGTGAGGTCCCTGATGCCGCCCACGTCGGCCGCGACGACGGGCCTGCCGGCCAGCAGCGCCTCCTGGACGATCAGCGGCTGCCCCTCCCAGCGGCTCGGCACCACCACCACGTCGGCGCTGGCGAGCAGGGCCGTCACGTCAGATCGCTCCCCAAGGAAGGCGGCGTCCACCCCCAGGGCGGCGGCCCGGGCGGCCAGGTCCCCGGCCAGCGGCCCGGACCCGGCGATCACCAGCCGTGGCGGCGGCTGGATGCCGCGCCACCGGGCGGCGGCGAGCAGCAGGATGTCGAAGCCCTTCTGACGGGCTAGGCGGCCGGCCGCCAGCACCAGCGGCCGACCGCCGGCCCGCTCCGGCAGACGCGGCCCCGCAGCCCCGCCGGCCCCAGCCCCGCCGGCCCCGGCCCCGCCAGCCCCGCCGGCCCCAGCCCCGCCGGCCCCAGCCCCGCCGGCCCCGCCGGCCCCGGCCCCGCCGGCCCCGGCGGCGGGATCCGGCTCCGCATCGGATTCGCGGGGCCCTCGCGGCGGCCCTGCAAGGCCGGCGCCGCCGGGTGAGATCCGCGCCGCCGCGACCACCGCCCGGCCGGTGGCCCGTGCCCCGAGCCGGCGCATCCGGTCCTCCAGGTCCGCCGACACGCACAGCACCGCGTCGGCCCTGCGGGCGACGATCCGCTCGAGCGCCCGGTAGACGGCTGCCGCACGCCGGCCGGGCGGCGGCGCGTTGTGCACGGTGACGACCAGCGCCGCCCTGGCTCGCCGGGGCCGGCCCAGCGCCAGCGCCGCGAGCGCTCCCGCGCGCAGGCCGTGCGCGTGCATCACGTCGATCCCGGCGCCGCGGGCCAGCCGGCGCAGCCGCAGCACCGTCACCGCGTCCGCGAGGGGCTGCGGCCGGGCGCCGATCGCGACCGCATCGAAGGGGCTCGCGCCGACCCTGGCCGGGCCGGCGATCCGGACCTCCAGGCCGGCCCGCTCGCAGCCGGTGGCAAGCATGTCGACGTGGCGGCGGACGCCGCCCGACGCCGTGCCCAGCACCAGGCAGACTCGCGGGCGGGTCATGGCGCCACGACCCGACGGCGGCCCCGGACCCCCGCCAGCGCCAGGCGCAGGTCGTCGATGTCGAGCACGGTCACCACGAGGAGGAACGCGGCCAGGGCCGATCCGCCGGCCAGCAGCGCCAGGCCCGCGTTCGCCCAGTGCCCGGCCGCCGGCGCGAGCCTGCCCGCGGCCAGGCCGGCGGCCGTCCCGGCCGCTGCCCCGGCAAGGCCCGAGCCGAGGGCGCGCCAGGAGCCCCGCAGGGCCGCCGGGCCGCGGGCGCGCCACACCGCGGCGAGCAAGGCCGAGCCGGACGTGACCATCCCGGCCGTGTTCGCCAGGCCGAGCGCGGGCACGATCGCGCGCGCGGGCACCATCGGGATCACGACGACGTCGGCGGCGATCACCACCAGCCAGCCTGCGACCATCGCGGCCGCCGCCACCCGGCTCCGGCCGCCGGCGAGCAGCACGCGGGACAGGCAGGCGGTCAGGCCGTATCCGACCAGCCCGGGGGCGAACGCGGCCAGCGTCAGCGCGAACTGCCCGGCCACGTCTGGACCGAGGGCGGGGAACGCGCGGGCCAGCGGCAGCGCGGCCGCGGCGACCAGCGCCGCGCCGAGCCACGAGGCCAGGGCGGTGGCCCGGGTCGCCGCCGCGGCCGCCTCGTCGAATGCCGCCCCGCTCCGCGCCGAGAGCACGGGGAACGCGCTGATCGCCACCGGGATGGCGAATACGGCGTAGGCCGAGAGGAAGACCTGCCAGCCATAGCCGTACAGCGTCACCGCTGACCCGTGGTGGTCGGTGTACGCGTTGGCCAGCGCGGTTGCCACCAGCATCGAAGCGTCCTGGGCAGCCAGCGCCGCGATCCCGACGCCGGCCAGGCTCCTGGCGCGCCTGCCCGCGCCTGCGGGCAGCCGGAACGCGGGCCGCAGCCGCAGCCGCAGCCGCAGCACGGGCACCAGCGCGGTCACGGCCAGCGCCGCCACCCCGGCGGTCGTGCCCGCCGCGAGCACGAGCTCGGCGGGGCGCGGCAGGCCGGCAACCCGGGTGGTGTGGGAGCCGCCGAGCGGGACGAAGAGCGTGAAGGCGCCGATCACGACGGCGCTGGACAGGATCGGGGCCAGGGCGGGCGCCATGAACCGCCGGTGCGACTGCAGGATGCCGTAGAGCACCACGGCGATCCCGTAGAGCAGGATCTGGGGAGCGAACAGGACGAGCATCCGCGCGGCCAGCGGCACGAGCTGCGACCGCACGCAGCCCGAGTCCGGGTTGGGGGGCATGAGCGCGGAGATGACCGGGCCGGCGGCCAGCGCCAGCGCCAGGCTCGCCGGGGTGAGGATCACGACGGTCCACGTCAGCAGCGCCGAGGAGATCCTCGTCACCTCCTCGCGGGCCGCTGCGGCCCCGGCCGGCCGGGCGCGGCGCCCTTCCCCCGGCAGGTCCCTGCGCGCCGGGCGCCCGGCCCGCGCCGACCGCTCGGCGGGGCCGGCCAGGACCGGCACCACGATCGCCGTCAGTGCGCCTCCGAGCACGACGTCGTAGATCACGTTGGGCACCTGGTTGGCGGTCATGTAGGCGGCGCCGAGGCACGACGTCTGGACGGTGCCCGCGAACACCACCGTCCGCACCAGCCCGAGGATCCTGGCCAGCACCGTCAGGCCGCCGATCAGCAGCGCGCCCCGGCCTATGCCCGCAGGCGGCCGGGGCAGGCGCGGCCGCCGGGCAGGCCCGGATCGTCGCGTCACCGCGGATCCGGCGGCGGATTCGCCCGCAGGCGGCAAGCCGGGCGGGCGGTCGCCCGTGAGGCCGGACGGGCCTGCCGGGCCGGTCACGGCGGCGGTGGCGAGGCGGCCACGGCATCCTCGCCCGGCCCCGCCGCGCCCTCGCCCCGGCCCGCCGCGCCCTCGCCCCGGCCCGCCGCGCCCCCGGCGCAGGTCTCGTCCCGCCGGGGCGCCGGGACGGGGCGCCGCCCGAGCATGTCCAGCCAGCGCAGCACGGGCGTCCGCGCGATGACCGCCGTGAAGCTGATCTTCTCGCTCGCCGCCGTCAGCCCGGCGATCCCGGCGAGGGTGAGGGCGCGCGCCGGGCGCGGCAGCCCGGCAGCGCAGGCCACGCCGAGCAGCGCGCCGAGCGCGTTGGCGCCCGCGTCGCCCAGCATCGCGCGCTCACCCAGGTCCTCGGGGAGCAGCGCGGCCGCGGCGCCCGCAGGGGCGGCGGCGCTCGCCCGCGCCGCCGGCGCGGCCGCCGCCAGCGCCGCGCTGGCGAGCAGCGACACCTTGATGGCGCGGCCCGGCCGCAGGTCGAAGAGGTTCACGAGGTTCGCCGCGCCCGCGATGAGCGCGGCGTTCAGCGCCACGTCCGCGGCCCGGCCGGCCGCCGGGCGGCCCGTAGCGGGCCGTGGCAGCACGAGCGCGGCCAGCAGGCCCGTCGCGCTGACCCCAGCGATCTTGACGGCGCCGGTCGTCACCTCGCCCCGGGCGAGTGCCCCCAGGTGGCCGCGGAATCCGCGGCGATCACCGGACGCGGCCATGTCGTCATAGCAGCCGACCGCCCCCGCCCCGGCCGCGGCGAGCGCCAGAGCCAGCCGTGACCTGGCGCCCAGCCCGGGAACCGCGAGGGACGCGGCGACCGCTCCGGCGGTCACCGCCGGGCCTTCGAGCAGGGTGACCGTCTCGCCCCGGTGGTTCACCCGTGACCACATCCGGGCCCCGCCGGGCGGGCGCCGGGTCAGCATCCGGTAGGCGAGCCCGGCTCCCGCCGCCGCGGCCAGCGCGCGGGCCGCCGCGTGCGCCCCGGCCCGATCGCGGGCCCTCACCCTGCGGGCCTTCGAGGCGTGCCTGAGCGGGCCGGGCTCGGCGTGCCCGAGGGCGCCGGGCTCGGCGTGCCCGAGGGCGCCGGGCTCGGCGCGGCCCCGGTCCCCACCCCGTACGCGACGGCGGCCGCGTGCGGCGCGAGGAGCTGGCGCAGCGCCTGGGCCACGGTGATCTGGCCGATGGCGGTGTCCGCGTCGTCCACCGTGGTCACCGCCACCCCGGCGCCGCCGCTGGTCACCAGGTCGATGGCGCTGCCGGGGCCTGAGCCGGCCACCGTCCCCGCCAGGACCACCCCGCGGCCCGCGGCCTGCAGGTACCCGGCCAGCGCGATCAGCGTGGCGTTGGACGTCGTGTCTCCGCTGCTGGGCGGCGTGGCCGGGGCGACGATCACGGCGAGCGTGGCAGGGGCGGGGGTGACCGCCGCGCCGGAGGGCGCCGTGACGCGGAGGAATCCCTGCTGGCCCAGCCCGCCGATCACGCCCTGGCTCTGCGCCGGGCTGAGCGCGGCGAGGCCGTCCCTGGTCACCAGGGCGGCCGCCAGCAGCCGCGCGATCGCCTCCTGGCCGGCGATCGCCCCGGCGGGCGCCGGGCCGGGCAGGCGGGCCCCCGGTGGCGTCAGGCTGGCGGCCAGGCTGGCCAGCGCCCGCTCGCCGGCGCCGTGGGCAGCGAGCAGCTGGGCGGTCAGGCCGACCTCGCCGGTCACGGTCGCGCCCGCGCGCTGCAAGGCCGACGCTATCCCGCCCACCGTCGCGGGGTCCGCACCCGGCGCGATCACCATGACCACCTGCTCGCCGTCGAGCAGGTGCGAGAGCACCTCGCCGGAGACCGCCTGGGCGAAGGCATTGTCCGCGGCAACCTGATGGCGGAGCAGGTCGTTCTGGGCACTGAGCCTGGCGTTCGCCTTGACCGCGCTCTGCGCCTCGCTGCTGAGCTGGCTGGCGATCTGGGGCGGGAGCCCCTCGGCCCCGATCACGATGCCGATCGCCAGCGCGAGGAAGACCGCGACGATGGAAACCAGGTGATACCGGAAGTCAATCAATGGAACAGTCCCGTCAGCCAGTGCCAGAACGGATTGAGCTTCAGGCCTGTCAGGCTGAGGAAGATCTGCCCGACGGGCAGGGCAGCGGTGGCGACGACGATGGTCGCGGCCGCGGCGAGCACGAGGAGCACGAGCCAGGACGTCGAGATGCGGCTGTGGTAGAGCCGGCTCACGCCCTTCGGCTCCACGATCTTGTCGCCGACCCGCATCCTGGTCAGGATCGCGCTCGCCATCCCCGGCCGTCCCTTGTCCAGGAACTCGACCAGGTTGAATCGCATGCCGACGGCGACGATCAGGCGGGCGCCGAGCTCGTCGGCCAGCAGCAGCGCGATGTCCTCGCTGGTGCCGGTGGCCGGGCCGAGGACGGCGTCCAGCCCGAGCGCGCGCACGCGGTCCAGTCCGGGGGCCTCGCCGCCGGGATATGCGTGCACCACGATCTCCGCGCCGCAGGTGAGCGCGCGGTCCGAGACCGAGTCCATGTCCCCGATGATCAGGTGCGGCCGGTACCCGGCGTCCAGCAGCGCGTCGGCCCCTCCATCGACGGCCACCATCACGGGCTTGAACTCCCGGATGTAGGCGCGCAGCGCGTGGAGGTCCTCGCGGTGCCGGTAACCGCGGGCCACCACGAGCACGTGCCGCCCGTCGAGCTTCGTGCGCAGTTGCGGCACCCGGATCCCGTCGATCAGCTCCTCGAAGTCGCGGCCGATGTACTCGACCGTGTTCGCCATGAACGCGCGGATCTGCCCGGCCAGGCCCTCCTTGGCCCGGGCCATCGCGGCGGCGATCGAGTCCGCGGTCTGCACCGTGCCCTTGGCCACGACCGCGCCGCTGAGGTACAGGGTGTCCCCGTCCAGGCGGACCTGCCGGCCCTCGCCGACCTTCTCGAACACGTCTGGCCCCACGTCGTCGAGCAGGGGGATGCCCGCCTCGGCCAGCAGCTGGGGCCCGAGGTTCGGGTAGCGCCCCGTGATGCTGGGCGCGGCGTTCACGACGGCGGCGACCTGGCAGCGCAGCAGCGACTCGGCGCTCACCCGGTCGAGGTCGGCGTGGTCGATGATGGCGATGTCGCCGGGGCGCAGCCGCCTGGTGAGGTTCTTGGTGCGCCGGTCCAGGCGCGCGGTGCCCACCAGCCCCGGCAGGCCCGGCTGCCCGGGCCGGTGCCGGGGGGCGATCACCCGAGAGTAGGCCCTCATCCTCCCGCCAATGGTGGCATACCGGCTACGCTGCGCGGTCATCGCAGGTCAGGACCCTGGCACTGGCATCGTGCTGGTCATCGCGGCCGCCCGGCCGCGCTGGCCGCCGCCTCGTCCCCCGCCGCGGCCCGCGCAGCCGCGGCCGCGCTGGCCCGCTCGGCGGCGGCCGCAGCCAGCAGCTCGCTGGCATGGGCGCGCCCGAACTCGCTGTCCTCGAGGCCGGCGAGCATGCGCGACAGCTCCCTGACCCGTCCGGCCTCGTCCAGCCGGACGACACCGCTGGAGGTCACCGACCCATCGCCGGACTTCTCCACCACGAGGTGGGTGTCGGCGAATGCCGCGACCTGGGGCAGGTGAGTGACCACGATCACCTGAGCCTGGCGCGCCAGCCGCGCGAGCCTGCGCCCGACCTCCACCGCGGCCTTGCCGCCCACGCCGGCGTCGACCTCGTCGAAGACGAACGTCGGCACCGGGTCGGCGCCGGCGAACACCACCTCGATCGCCAGCATCACCCGGGAGAGCTCGCCGCCGGACGCGCCCCGGTGCAGCGGGAGGGCCGGCGCGCCCGGGTGCGCGGAGAGCCTGATCTCCACCTCGTCGGCCCCGTGCGGGCCGAGCTCGGGGAGCGGGCTCACCGCCACGGTGAGCCGTGCGTGCGGCATCGCCAGCGCGGTCAGCTCCTGCGTGACCGCCGCCTCGAAGCGGGCGGCGGCCTCCTTCCGGAGCGCGGTGAGCTGGCCGGCGAGCGCGGCCAGCTCACCGGCCAGCTCCGACTCGCGGTCCCGCAGCCCGGCGATCCGGTCATCGTCGCCCTCCAGCTCGGCGAGCCGCTCGGCCGCTCCCTTCGCCCAGCTCAGCACCGCCGCCAGGTCCGGGATCCCGCGGGCCGGGACGACGGCGCCCGCGCCGCCCGGCCCGCTGCCTCCGCCGCCGCGGGCCGCATCGCCCGGTCCCGCATCGCCCGGTCCCGCATCGCCCGGTCCCGTGCCGCCCGGCTCGCCGCCGGGGGCACCCGCCTCGCCGTGTCGCCCCCCGGGCATTCCCGCCCCCGCATGCCCCCCCTCCGGCAGCCGGGCGCCAGCCGCGCCCGCCCCGGGCTCTCCGCTCACCCCCTCGCCTGGCTCGGGGGAGGCGTGCTCGGCGCGCGGAACCGGGGCAGAGCCGTAACGGCGGATCAGCCGGGACAGCTCGGCGCGGCGTTCCTGGACGGCGGCCAGCCGCACCGGGTCCGCCTCCACCGAATCGGCGTAGGACGCTAGCTCGGCGGCGATGTCGGCAACCAGGTACGCCGACTCGGCCAGCCGCGCGGCCAGCGAGCCCAGCGCCTGGTCGTGCTGGGCGGCCGCCTCCAGCGCCTGCCGCGCCGAGCCGAGCAGGCCGAGCGCGTCGGCTTGCTCGAAGGACCCGGCCGACGGGTCGCCGGCCAGGGCGCGGTGGGCCGTCGTCGCGGCGGAGCGCAGCGCGTCGGCATTCGACAGCCGCTCCGCCTCCGCGGCCAGGTCCAGGTCCTCGCCCTCGGCGGGCTCGAGCCGCTCCACCTCGGCCAGGCCGTGACGCAGGTCCTCGGCCTCCCTGGCGCGCTCGCGAGCGGCGGCGGCCAGCGCGTCGAGCTCGGCCCGGACCCGCTGGTGCCGCTGGTAGGCCCGCTGGTACTCGCCGAGCACCCGGGACAGCTCCGGGCCGGCGAACCGGTCGAGCGCCTGGCGCTGCCTGCCCGGCTTGAGCAGCTGCTGCTGGTCCGCCTGCCCGTGCACGGCGATCAGGTCGTCGGACAGGTAGGTCAGCAGCGACACCGGGACGGCGCGGCCGCCCGCGTAGGCCCGTGACCGGCCTTCGGCCGAGACCGTCCGGGACAGGACCAGGGTCGCGCCGTCGTCATCGAGGTCGCCGCCGGAGTTGTTCACCTGCCTGGCAACCTCGCCGCCCGGATCGATGCGCAGGCGGCCGTCCACGGCCGCGCGCTCCGCGCCGGGCCGCACCCGGGTGGGGTCGGCGCGGCCGCCGAACAGCAGGCCGAGGCCGGAGACGACCATCGTCTTCCCGGCGCCGGTCTCGCCGGTCACCACGTTGAAGCCGGGCGACAGCTGCAGGACCGCCTGGTCGATCACGCCGAGGCCGCTGATCCGGACTTCCTCAAGCATCGTCCGCTGGCTCCTCGTCTCGCTCCCGCGCGGCGCCCGCGGGCGCCACCGCCGCCCGGCCCCGCCAGCCCGCCACCGGCAGGCCGAACTTGGCCACCAGCCGGTCGGTGAACGACGCGCCGATGTCGTCGCCGGCAGCGGCGGCGCCGGCGCGCAGCCTGGCCAGGAGCGCCGGCCGCTCGCCCCGCCGGACCTCGACCCGGGCCCCGGCCGGCAGGTCCACGGCCCGGCGGCCGTCGCACCACAGCACCGCGCCGCTCGCGGCACCGCCGGCACCGCGGACCGGGCCGCCGGTCGCGCCGATCACCTCGGCCGCGAGCACCGACCCCGGCGATACCACCATAGGGCCTGCGAAAAGGGCGTGGGCGCTGATCGGAACCAGCAGGAGGGCCTCGACGTCGGGCCAGACCACCGGGCCCCCCGCCGAGAAGGCGTAAGCGGTCGACCCGGTCGGCGTGGCGAACACGACGCCGTCACAGCCCCACCGGGACAGCGGCCGGCCGTCCACCTCGAGGACGAGGTCGAGCATGCGCTCCCTGGCCGCCTTCTCCACGGTCGCCTCGTTCAGCGCCCAGGCGGTCGCGGCGACGGTGCCGTTCTGGCGGACGGTCACGTCCACGGTCATCCGCGGCTCGACGACGTACTGCCCGGCCAGGATCTGGTCGACCGCGTCGGAGAGCACTTCGGGCTCGGTCTCGGCGAGAAAGCCGACGTGCCCCAGGTTCACCCCGAGCAAGGGGGTCCCCGCCGGGCGGGCAAGCTCGGCGGCGCGCAGCAGCGTGCCGTCGCCGCCGATCACCAGCACCATCTCCGCCCCCTGCGCCGCGCGCGGCGAGACCGGCATCTCCACCGTGCCCGGGCAGGCCAGGCTGGGGGCCTCCGGGGCGAGCACCCGGACCATGACTCCAGCCTCGGCGAGCCTCTCGGCCACGGCCCGCGCGGTGTGAATCGCCTCGGGGCGGCCGGTGTGGACGACGAGCAGCATCGCCCGGCCAGCCGTCACCGGGGCCCCCCGGCTACCACCCGTTCCAGCTCGCCCGCATCCAGCGGCGGCGCGCCGCGCCGCAGCCACAGGAAGTACTCCACGTTCCCCGCCGGCCCCGGTAGCGGGCTGGCCGTCACGCCGAGGACGCCCAGGCCCAGGCTGGCCGCGGCCCGAGCGACCCCGGCCACCGCGCCGGACCGCAACCGCGGGTCCCGCACCACGCCGCCCGCGCCGACCTGGCCTTTGCCGACCTCGAACTGCGGCTTGACGAGCAGGAGGAAGTCGGCGTCATCGGCCGCGCACCGGACGAGCGCCGGCAGCACGATGGCGAGCGAGATGAACGACAGGTCCGCGGTCACCAGGTCCGGCCGGGCGCCGACCCGGGCGGAGTCGAGGTCGCGCACGTTCACCCGGTCGAGCACCGTCACCCTCGGGTCGGCCCGCAGCCGCCAGGCCAGCTGGCCGTAGCCGACATCGACCGCGGTCACGTGCGCCGCGCCGGCCCGCAGGAGCACGTCGGTGAACCCCCCGGCCGAGGCGCCCGCGTCCAGGCACCGGCGGCCGCGCACATCAAGCCCGGGGAACGCGGCCAGCGCGCCCGCCAGCTTGTGCCCGCCCCGTGAGGCGTAGGCGGCTTCGCCCGGGCCGGCGCCCACCACGATGGCCGCGCCGGGCTCGACCTGGGCCGCCGCCTTCGCCGCTGCCTGGCCGCCGACCATGACCTGGCCGGCGGCGATCAGGTCGGCAGCCTGGGCGCGGGACCTGGCCAGCCCACGTCGCACCAGCTCGGCGTCCAGGCGCACCCTCCTGGGCATCGGTTCAGGCTCCCCGACGCCCGCCAGGAGCGGCATTCCCCGCCTGCGAGCCCCCCGCATGCGAGCCCCCCGCATGCGAGCCCCCCGCATGCGAGCCCCCCGCCTGCGAGCCCCCCGCCTGCGGGCCGGCCCGCAAGCTGGCGAGGATCTCCGCGAGCCGGCTGTGGATGCGCTCGAAGACCGCCGGATGCTCGGGCACGGGCAGGCCGGCGAGCCGCGCGAGGGGGGCGAGCGCCTCGTCCACGCGAGGATCGCCGGTCGGCCCGGCGCCGTGCGCGCCTGCGGAATCCCGGTCCTGCTCCATCCCCAAGCCAGCTCCTCCTGCCTGTCGGCCCTGCCTGGAACGCTACCGTCCCGGGCGGTCAGGCCGGCCCATGATCGGCGGCGCGGCGGGCCGGGGGCGGATTCGCGGCCCGGCGGCCACGCTCGCACCTTGGGCATCACGGCCCGGCCCCGGGGAACAGAATGGGCGTGGAGGTGGGTGACGATGGCCACGGCGGACGAGTGCCGCAGGGCGCTGGAGAGCCTGACCGGGCGGCTTTCGCAGCTGGATGAGAAGACCCGGCAGGCCCACCTGCGGGACCGGTCGCTGAGCTGCCACGTCTTGGACCTCGGGGTCACGTTCACGACGCGGATCGGCCGCGATGGCGCAGGGCCGGTCGCCGAGGCGGCCGACGGCGTGGCCCCGGCGCAGGTCAGGTTCACTGCCAGGAGCGATGACGTGGTGGCCCTGGCCGCCGATCCGGGAAGCTTCGCCCGGGCCTGGCTGGCCGGCCGGGTCAAGGTCGAGGGGAACGTCTTCGACCTGCTGGCCCTCCGCAAGCTCATCTGAGTGACCTGACGCGCGCGCCCGTCAGGTGACCGCGCCCGGCCGCCGGGCGGGCCCGGGCCGGATCCCGGGCCGGGCCGGCCGCCGCGGGCACCACCCGGAAGGCCGGCTGCCCTGGGCCACCAGGCATCGGGCACCGCGGTGAACTCGTCTTTCAGGCGGAGCCCGGAGTTGTGACACGGCTCGGGAATCCCGCGCCGCGGTGGCCTGTGAGATCCTGATCTGGTGCCCGAGGGAGACGTCGTGTGGGCAGTGGCGCGCCGGCTGGACGCGGCACTGGCCGGGCGCGTGCTCACCCGCACCGACTTCCGCGTGCCGCGCTGGGCCACGACCGACCTGACGGGCCGGCAGGCCCGCGAGGTCCGCTCGCGCGGCAAGCACGTGCTCATCCGGGTGGCGGGGGGCCTGACCATCCACACGCACCTGCGGATGGACGGATTCTGGCGAATCGGGCCGTCCGGCGGCGCCGCGAGCGGCCGGCCCGGCCCGGCGTCCGGCCGTCCCTTGCCGGCGGGCTCTGGGGACGCCGGCCCCGCTGATCACCGGATCAGGCTGATCCTGGCCAACGACCGGTGGCTGGCGGCCGGCTACCTGCTCGGCACCGTGGCGGTGCTGCCGACGGAACGCGAGCACGCGGTGGTCGGCCACCTCGGCCCCGACCTGCTCGGGCCGGACTGGGACGCGGATGAGGCGGTGCGCCGCCTGCTGGCCGCACCGGGCCGGCCGGTCGGCGAGGCCCTGCTCGACCAGGCGAGCCTGGCGGGCATCGGCAACCTGTACAAGGCCGAGGTGCTGTTCCTGCGCGGGGTCAGCCCTTGGCGGCCGGTCGCCGACGTGCCGGACCTCGCGGCGCTGGTCGGGCTGGCCAAGAGGCTGCTTGAGGCGAACAAGGACCGCGCCGGCCAGGTCACCACTGGGAACCCAGCCCGAGGCCAGGAGACCTGGGTTTACGGCCGGGCCGGGAGGCCATGCCGCCGCTGCGGGACACGGATCCGCGCTGACGGCCGCGGCCGGGGCGCGGCATCCGGGGAGCGGGTGACGTTCTGGTGCCCGGCATGCCAGCCGGGCTGAGCCCCCCGCACGCCGGCGACGCGGCGTTCATCCGAGCGGCCACCAGGCTTGCCCCGCCCCCGCTGGTGCCCGAGATCCGGCTGCACCTGGCCGATGACGCCTTCGCCCTGTGGGAGCGGTCCGAGCGCCGGCTCGGCGGCCCGAGCCAGCCGCCGTTCTGGGCGTTCGCCTGGCCGGGCGGCATCGCGCTGGCCCGCCACCTGCTGGATCACGCCAGCCTGGTGGCCGGGCGGTCCGTCCTTGACATCGGCTCCGGATCAGGCCTGGCCGCGGTCGCCGCGCTGCTGGCGGGCGCCTCCGGAGCGGTGGCCAGCGAGCTCGACCCGGTGGCGGCCGCGGCCATCCGGCTGAACTCTGCGGCCAACGGCGTCGCGGTCCAGGTGACCGGTGACGTGCTCGACGGGGACGGCGAGGGAGCCGATGTCGTGCTCGCTGCCGACGTCTGGTACGAGCGGGACCTGGCGCGGCGGGTTCTCGGACTGCTGCGCAGGGCGGCGCTCCGCGGCGCCGACGTGCTGACCGCCGATGCCGGGCGCGCGTTCCTGCCGCGCGAGATGCTGCGGCCGCTCGCCGGCTATGACGTCCCGGTCATCGCCGACCTCGAGGACGCCGCGGTCAAGCACACCATGATCCTGACGCTCCGGTGACGGCGGCGCAGGCCCGGCGGCGCGGGATGGCCCCGCGCCGCCGGGAGCCCGCTAGGCGTCGCGGCGCAGGAACAGGAACAGGCCACCCCCGATCGCCGCGGCCGCGTACGCGCAGAACACGCCGAACCCCACCCACGGGGAGAACGGGTTGACTCCCGTCATCTGGTCCTGCCAGATGTGCGCGCCCGCGTAGAACGGGATCCACTTGTCGATGTCGGCCTGGCCGAACCAGCCGCTCGGCGGGCTGGGCAGGAAGTTGCTCAGGATCAGCAGCACGAACAGCAGGCCGATCCCCGCGGCGATCGCCCCCGCGGTGTGCCGGAGCATCGCGCCGAGCCCGAACGAGAGCATCCCGCAGACGGCGAGGAACAGGCCGCCGCCGATCACCTGCCGCAGCGCGCCGGGAGTGCCCAGGGTCGCGCTCACGTGCTGGGTCGCCAGGATGGCCTGGCCGACGAAGAACGCCAGGAAGCTGGTGACCAGCCCGGTGACCAGCGCCACCGCCGCGAACACCGTGCCCTTGGCGGCCAGCAGCGTCGCCCGCCGCGGCATCGTGGTGAGCGAGGTCCTGATCATCCCTGTCGAGTACTCCGAGGTGATCACCAGGGCGCCCAGCACCACGATCACGAGCTGGCCGATGAGCAAGCCGAACAGGCTGATGCTCACGGCCGCCGACCTGACGTAGGCGATCCGCTGGGCCAGCAGCGCGACCGCCTGGGCGTGCGGGAGCACCCGCCCGCCGAACGTCGTCCCGCTCCTGAGGCTGGCCAGCCGCTGGGCCTGCCCCCAGGCGAAGAGCCCTCCGATCCCGACGCAGACCACGACGAGCGCGAGCAGCGTCCAGTACGTCGAGCGGACCGAGCGGATCTTGGTGAACTCGGACCGGAGCGTGCCGCGGAACCCGGCCCGGCCTGGCACGTCGTGCGAGACCTCGCCGCCGACCAGGGCGCTGTGAGCAGTCGCCGCCGCCATCTCAGGCCACCTCCCCGGTCCGGGCCGCGCCGGGCGCCATCCCGCCGACCACGCCGGCCGGCTCGTGCTGGCCGGCGCCGCGGGGCAGGCCGGCGTGGAACTCCACGCTGGAGGCGGTCAGCTCCATGAACGCCTCCTCCAGCGAGGCCTGCGCCGGCGCCAGCTCGTGCAGCCGTATCCCGTGCTCGAACGCCAGGTCGCCCACCTGCGCCGCGGTCATGCCGAGGACGGTGAGCACGCCGGAGCGGTCGTGGCGGACCGTCGCGCCGGCCCCGGCGGCCGCCGCGGACAGCATGTCCGGCTGCGGGGTCCGCACCCGGACCGACTGCTGGCTGTTCGCGGCGATGAACTCCTCCACCGAGCACTCGGCGATCAGCCGGCCCCGGCCGATCACGATCAGGTGGTCGGCGGTGTTCTCCATCTCCGACATCAGGTGACTGGAGACGAACACCGTCTTGCCCTCGGCGGCGAGCGCCTTCATGAGGTTCCTGATCCACAGGATGCCCTCGGGATCCAGCCCGTTCACCGGCTCGTCGAACATCAGGATGCTGGGATCGCCGAGGAGCGCCGCGGCGATCCCCAGGCGCTGCCCCATGCCGAGCGAGAACTCGCCGCACCGCTTCCTGGCGACCTCCCGCAGGCCGACGAGGTCGAGCACCTCCTCGACCCGGCGCCTGGGCAGGTCGTTGGTCTGCGCCAGGCAGAGCAGGTGGTGGTAGGCGGAGCGCCCGCCGTGCACCGCCTTGGCGTCCAGCAGGGCGCCGACCTCGCGCATCGGCCAGGCCAGGTCCCGCAGCTGCCTGCCGTTGACGGTGACGGTCCCGCGCGTGGGCCGGTCGAGGCCGAGGATCAGCCGCATCGTCGTGGTCTTTCCGGCGCCGTTCGGCCCGAGGAACCCGGTGATCCTGCCCGGCTCGACGGTGAACGACAGGTCATCCACGGCGAGCGTGCCGCCGTAGCGTTTGGTGAGGCCCTGCGCCTCGATCATGGAAGGTCCCTTCCTTTCCGCCACCCGGGCAGCGGAGCTGGCCAGGGTGACGTGAGTGTCGGCAGTGAACGGGCCGTCCGCCGGCCGCCGCGCGGCGGCCCGGGGGCCATGTGTGCAGTATGGCGGCGGGCCTGGCCGGAGCGCGTCGCCCGTGAGGCTGATTGCCGTCCGCCTCAAGGCGGAGGCGAACGCCGGTGGTGATTCCCGGCGGCCTGCCAACGCGCCCTGGGTCAGCCGGCGGCTCCCAGGACGGACAGCGCCGGCTCCACCTGGTCGGCGCCGACTCGCTCACCCGACCACGCCGCGGCGCACAGCGCGCGCACGCCGTCGATCCAGGCACCCTCGCCGGCGAGCTTGAGCGGCGATCGCCCGTCCTGGCGCCAAGCCTCCCACCCGCGGCAGCGGAACGGGCCGTCCGCTCCCGTCCCGCTGCCGCGGCCGGTGGCGCCGATCGCCCGGATCGCGGGCTGCGGCTGAAGGAGCCCGGCGAGGTCGGCCGCGACGTAGGTGGGCCGGCGGCCAGGTGGCGCGAGCACCACGTCCCTCGCCGTGCTCACCCCGGTGAGCACGAGCATGCTGTCGCAGCCGGCCCGCACCGCCCCCTCGATGTCGGTGTCGAGCCGGTCGCCGACCACGAGCGGCCGGCGCGCCCCGGTCCGCGCCACGGCCTCGGCGTGCAGCGGCGGCTCCGGCTTCCCGGCCACCAGCGGCCGCGCCCCGGTTGCGGTGACGACGACGGCGACGAGCGCCCCGTTCCCCGGCTGCGGGCCGCGCGGGGTGGGCAGCGTCGCGTCCACGTTCGCCGCCACGTACAGCGCGCCGCCGCGGACCGCGGCCGCAGCCTCGGCGAGCAGGCCGTAGCCGATGTCGGGCGCGTATCCCTGGGCGACCGCGGCGGGCCGCTCGGCCGCGGTCGATACCGGGCGCAGCCCGCGGCCCCGCAGCGCAAGGCGCAGTCCCATCCCGCCCGCGACCAGGACCGGTGACCCGGCTGGGACGCGCAGGGCGATCAGCGTCGCCGCCGCCTGCGCCGACGTGACCACGTCCTCGGCGCGCGCGGGGACGCCGATGCCCGACAGGTGCGCGGCGATCGCCGACGGGGTCCGGAAGGCGTTGTTGGTCACGAAGGCCAGCCGCATCCCGGCCTGGCGCGCCCCGGCCAGCGCCGCCACCGCGCCGCGCACCGGGGCCGGGCCGCTGTAGACCACGCCGTCGAGGTCGCTCAGCGCCGCGTCGTACTCCCGCGCCGGGACGAGGCAGGGCTCGCTCTCCCCCCTCACGCCTGCCCGCTCTCGGCAATCGCGCGGGCGCGCAGCGTGGCTCGGACGCTGCGCAGGGCCTCGGTGTAGTGGCGCAGGTCCGGGCGCATCGCCGCGGCGAGCGCCAGGTGCTCGGCCGCCGCCCCGTGGTTGCCGGACCGGGCCAGCGCCAGGCCGAGCCCGAACTGGGCGTAGTCGTCGCTGGGGCTGGCCTCGACGATGCGGCGGAAGCTGCCGGCCGCCGCCTCGTAGTGGCGGGTGTCGAACTGCGCCCGGCCGAGGGCCTCGAGGATGCTGCGCGAGTCGGGCTCAGCGGCCGCGGCGCGGGCGAGCACCTGGGCGGCCGCCGCGGCGCTCCCCCGGCCGAGCAGGTCGAGCCCGCGCCGGTAGAGCGAATAGGTGTCCTCGCCCTCCGCCGGGCCCGGCCCGGCCGGGCCGCTCCGGGCGCCACCGCCGGTCCGGCCCGCGCGGGCGCCCTCGCTCACGTCGGGCCGGACCGGCTTTTCGCCGGACCGGGAATCCCTGCTGCCTGACGATCCTTCTGACATGTGTGCAGATCCTTCCGTCCTACCGGGCATCAGCGGGCCAGGCCGGCCTGGAGCTGGCGCCGTTCCGTGGCGTCCGCTACGCGCCGGAGCTGGTGAGCGGGCTCGCCCAGGTCACCTCTCCACCGTATGACGTGATCTACCGAGGTAAACAGGACCAGCTGATGGCGGAAGACCCACACAACGTGGTGCGCCTGATCCTGCCGCAGCCGGATCCGGGCCGGCCCGGCGAGGAGTACCGCGATGCCGCGCTGCTCCTGCGGCGCTGGCTCGAAGAGCGCGTCCTGGTGGCCGACCCCGAGCCGGCCTTGTACGTCTACGAGCAGGGACCCGCCGGCGGGCAGGACGGGGACGGCGCGGACCACGACCCGGCGGGCCCCGGGGACCGGACGGGCTCCGCGTTGAACGGCGTCCAGCGCGGGCTGATCGGCGCGCTGCGCCTGGCGGATCCGGCTGACCGCGTCGTGCTGCCGCACGAGGACGTCTCACCGGGCCCGGTGGCCGGGCGGCTCAGCCTGATGGAGGCGACCCAGGCGAACCTGGAGCCGATCTTCCTCCTCTACGACGGGAGCCCGGCCGGGCGGGCGGAAGCCGGAGCGGCCGGGCGGGTCATCGCGGCGGCGGTGGCCCGGCAGCCGCTGGTCGATGCCCGCACCAATGACGGGCTGCGGCACCGGCTGTGGGCGATCACCAGCCCTGCCGACCTCGCCGCCATCGCGGCGGACCTCGCGCCCCGGCAGGCGCTGATCGCCGACGGGCATCACCGCTACGCGGCCTACCGCCAGCTCCAGCGCCGCCGGCATGAGGCCGGGCAGGGGCCCGGGCCGTGGGACTATGGCCTCGCGCTGCTGGTCGACTCGGCCAGCTACCCGCCGCACATCGGGGCGATCCACCGCGTCGTGCCCGGACTGGAGGTCCGGCGCGCCGCGAAGCTGGCGGCCACGGCGTTCACGGTGCGGGCGCTGCCCGGCGGCTCCGCCGACGTCCGCGCGGCGGTGGCCGAGCTTGACCACGAGAGCGCGCATGGCCCCGCCTTCGTGCTGGCCGGCGCCGAGCGCGCCTACCTGATCAGCCGGCCCGATCCGGAGCAGGTCGAGGCGGCCATGCCGGAGCAGGCCTCGGCGCCCTGGCGCGCGCTGCCCGCGGCGATCCTCCAGGAGCTGCTGATCACGAGGGTGTGGGGGCTCACCGACGATGAGTGCTCGGTGCGCGTGGTCCACCACGACGCCGGGGCAGCCGTCGCCGTGGCGCGGGAGGCCGGGGGGACCGCGGTGCTGTGCAGCGCCATGTCACCCGGTGACGTCTACGCGGTCGCGTCCCGGGGGGAGAGGGTGCCCCGCAAATCAACCTCGTTCGCCCCGAAGCCGCGCACCGGCCTGGTGCTGCGGACGTTCGCTCACGGCTGAACCCCCACCGCGCCCGCGCGGCAGCTCCGTGCTCGCGCCCGGGGCCGACCGCCCGCTCCCGGCCGTCACCGCGCCCGCGCGGCAGCGCCGTCACGGCGGATTGACCAGCCTGGCACGATGACGGCATGAGCGAGCACGTGAACGACACCGCGGACGCAGGGGTCATCACCGACATCGGGAACGATGTCTTTCAGATCGACACGCGGATGGCTGGGTATTCCGGCATCACGGCGGGATACCTGATCAGGTCCGAGCGGCCCTGCCTGGTCGAGACCGGCACGGCGCCGTCGGCGCCGGTAGTCCGCGGCGCGCTCACCGCGCTCGGGATCGGCCCGGCCGACCTTGCGACCATCGTGGTGACCCACATTCACCTCGATCACGCCGGCGGCGCCGGCGACCTGGCGGCGGCCTTCCCCGGAGCGGAAGTGGTCGTCCACGAGCTGGGCGCCAGGCACCTGGCGGACCCGTCCCGGCTGATGGCAAGCGCCCGGATGGTCTACGGCGGCGAGCTCGACGCGCTGTTCGGCTCGATGGCGCCGACCCCGGCCGGGCGGATCCGGGCGGTTGGGCGCGTCGGCGCGGTGGACCTGGGCGGCGGGCGGCGGCTGGAGAGCCATCACTCGCCAGGGCACGCCAAGCACCACGTCGGGCTGATCGATTCGGCCAGCGGCGACCTGTACGTGGGCGACGCCGCGGGGATCTACGTGCCCGGGACCGGCGACCAGCGGCCAGCGACGCCGCCGCCGGACTTCGACCTGGGCGTGGCGCTCGGGTCCTTGCGCATGTTCGCTGGTCTCGCGCCGACCCGGCTGCTGTTCAGCCACTACGGGCCGGTCGGCGCCGTGGCCGAGGTCCTGGACCGGGCGGCTGACGAGCTGCGGGTCTGGACCGAGGAGACCCGGCGCGCGCGGCGGGCCGGCCTCGATCTCGACCATGCCGTGGCGATGGTCGCCGAGCGCACCAGGCACCGCTATGCCGTGCTGGATCCCGGTGCCGACCCGGCGATCGCAGCGAAGTACGACCGCATATCGGGCGCCGCGTCGAACGTGGCGGGCATCATGCGCTGGCTCGAGCGCGCCGAGCCGGAGGACGAGGGCCCCCGGGCCGGCGTAGGCGGCCGCTGAGCCCTCCCGTGCCCTGGCTGGACATCATCGGTGTCCGGCACCGGGACCGGCCGGCGGGTCCTCGTCCTCGTCCTCAAGATCGTCGAAGGCGACCACGTCCAGGTCCCCGGCCCGCTCGGCGGCGTCCGTCGCGCCGGCCACGTCCGCCCACGCCGCCCTCGCGAACCAGGACCTCGCCTCGGCATCCCGGCCGACCTGCGTGAGCGCGTCCGCATAGGCGTAGCAGAGCCGGGCCGATGCCGTTCCCCGCACGTTCTCGGTCAGCTCGGGAATCCGCAGCGCCGCCACGGCTGCCTCTGGAAGGCCCTGATCCCGGCGGATGCCTGCCTCGACGATCCGAAGCTCGATCCTCGTGTCGCGGCTGAGATCCTCTGCCTTCACCTTGGTCACCAGGTCGAGGGCGCGATCCAGCCGGCCGAGCCCGCGCTCGCAGTCGGCCATGACCGGCAGGTAGGCATCCTGCCCGGTGATCCGCCGTGCGGCGCGCAGTTCGGCGAGCGCCTCGGCCCATTTCCCGGCCCGGTAGGCGGCGATGCCGCACGTCTCCCGGACGACGCCGACGCGAGCGGCGAGGCCGCGGGCAGCGACCGCGTACTCGTACCCCCGCTCCGGGTCGTCGGCCTGGGCCGCCGCGACCAGCAGCCTGGCCACCGAGTCCGCCAGGTCGGCAGGCAACGTGCGCAGCTGCGCGCGGGCGACCGGGTCCAGGTGACTTGCCCGTATCGCCTCCGGCACCGCGGGCGGGCGCGCCACCAGGCTGGTACTGGCCGCGCGCGCCCCGGCGCCTGGCCTGGCGCGCCTTGCTGATCGCCGGGGATCGGCCGCCCGTGGCCGCGCCATGGCGCCCGCCCGTCCTCGCCGCGCGGCGCCGGTGCCGGCCGCGCGGGCGGCTGCCCGGTCCCCGGACCTGCCCTCGCCCGAGCCCGGCGGCCGTCTCCTGGCCGCGCCGCTCCCGCCAGCCGCGCCGCTCCCGCCAGCCGCGCCGCGGCTCGCGCCTGCCCGGCCGCCCAGCCGGCCCTCGCGCAACCCGCCCCTTGCCGCGCGCCCGTCCCGGTCCCGCCCGCCGTCCCGGTCCCGCCCGCCGACCACTGGCCTCCCGGCTGCAGATCTGTCCTGGCGCCCTCTGGAGACCTCGCCGTCCCGCCCGGCCCGGCCGTCCCGCCCGACCCGGCCGTCCCGCCCGGCCCGGCCGTCGCCGCCTCGCTCGCCGGCCGGCGACCGCCGGCCGCCGGCTTGCACCGTACGAGCCTCTCGCTCGCCACGCTGGCCGCCCAGCTGGCCTTCACCCTCCCTGCGACCCGCCCTGCGGTTCCGGGTACTGTCTGCGCTGCGCCCGCCCCTCCTCGCGCGCGTGCCAGCCTCGTCCTGAGCCACGGGCTCCGATCTAGGCGCGCCTGCGCCCTCCCCCGCCGTGCCCCGGCCGCCAGGGCGCCGACCCGTCCGGCCAAAGGCGTTCCCCCGCCCGGCGCGCCTGACCGCCCGCGCCCGGCCGTCCTCACCGCCGCTGTCCGTCGTCACCTGGCAATCTCCGCCTATCGCGCATGACACGCCGAGGGCCGCCACCCCCATGGTGACGGCCCTCAGCGGCAAGATGTCCGGCGGCGTCCTACTCTCCCACGCAGTCTCCCACGCAGTACCATCGGCGCTGAAGGGCTTAACTTCCGGGTTCGGAATGGGACCGGGTGTTTCCCCTTCGCTATGGCCACCGAAACTCTATGGAGATGTGGTAACCGGCACCTGGGCCATCGCCCAGCTACGGCACCGACCGCACCTCGGGAACCGCACAGTGAACGCGAGCAATCATAAGAAGTAGAGCCAAGTCCTCGGCCTATTAGTACCGGTCAGCTGCACACGTTGCCGTGCTTCCACCTCCGGCCTATCAACCCAGTCGTCTAGCTGGGGGCCTTACCAGGTCGACCCTGTGGGAGACCTCATCTTGAGGCGAGCTTCCCGCTTAGATGCTTTCAGCGGTTATCCCTTCCAAACGTAGCCAACCAGCCGTGCTCCTGGCGGAACAACTGGCACACTAGAGGTTTGTCCGTCCCGGTCCTCTCGTACTAGGGACAGCCCCTCTCAAGTCTCCTGCGCGCGCAGCGGATAGGGACCGAACTGTCTCACGACGTTCTAAACCCAGCTCGCGTACCGCTTTAATGGGCGAACAGCCCAACCCTTGGGACCTGCTCCAGCCCCAGGATGCGACGAGCCGACATCGAGGTGCCAAACCATCCCGTCGATATGGACTCTTGGGGAAGATCAGCCTGTTATCCCCGGGGTACCTTTTAGCCGTTTAGCGACGGCGCTTCCACATGCCACCGCCGGATCACTAGTCCCAGCTTTCGCTCCTGCTCGACACGTCTGTCTCACAGTCAAGCACCCTTGTGCACTTACACTCGACACCTGATTGCCAACCAGGCTGAGGGTACCTTTGGGCGCCTCCGTTACCTTTTAGGAGGCAACCGCCCCAGTTAAACTACCCACCAGACACTGTCCCTGATCCGGATCACGGACCCAGGTTAGACATCCAGAACGACCAGAGTGGTATTTCACCGTTGACTCCACGGAAACTAGCGTTTCCGCTTCACAGTCTCCCACCTATCCTACACAAGCCGCCCCAAACACCAATGTCAAGCTGCAGTGAAGGTCCCGGGGTCTTTCCGTCCTGCTGCGCGTAACGAGCATCTTTACTCGTAGTGCAATTTCGCCGGGTCCGTGGTTGAGACAGCGGGAAAGTCGTTACGCCATTCGTGCAGGTCGGAACTTACCCGACAAGGAATTTCGCTACCTTAGGATGGTTATAGTTACCACCGCCGTTTACTGGCGCTTAAGTTCAAAGCTTCGCGGCCCGAGGGCCGCTAACCTCTCCCCTTAACGTTCCAGCACCGGGCAGGCGTCAGTCCGTATACGTCGTCTTACGACTTAGCACGGACCTGTGTTTTTAGTAAACAGTCGCTTTCCCCTGGTATCTGCGACCGCACCCAGCTCAGGGAGCACGTCCCATCACCGAGCACGGTTCCCCTTCTCCCAAAGTTACGGGGACAATTTGCCGAGTTCCTTAACCACGGTTCACCCGATCGCCTTGGTATTCTCTACCTGACCACCTGCGTCGGTTTCGGGTACGGGCCGCCAGAATGCTCGCCGCGAGGCTTTTCTTGGCAGCATGGGATCACTCACTTCGCCTAAACGGCTCGGCATCATGTCTCAGGCACATGGCGTGTGGATTTGCCTGCACGCCGCCCTACGCACTTACCCCGGGACGTCCAACACCCGGTAGAGCTACCCTCCTGCGTCACCCCTTCGGCTTGCCTAGTACCAGTCCGGATCGCGCGATCGGCGGCTCGTCCCGAAGGATCCGCCGCGTCACGGCGCTTAGCATCGCCGGATTCGGCATGGGCGCATTCAAGCGGGTACGGGAATATAAACCCGTTGTCCATCGACTACGCCTGTCGGCCTCGCCTTAGGTCCCGACTTACCCTGGGCGGATTAGCCTGCCCCAGGAACCCTTGGTCATTCGGCGGAGGGGTTTTTCACCCCTCTTTCGCTACTCATGCCTGCATTCTCACTCGAGTGGCATCCACGGCTGGATCACTCCGCCGCTTCGCTCGCCACCCGACGCTCCCCTACCCATCCGCACACCTGGACCCGCAACCTAATGCGGGCCTGGCTGACGTGCGAATGTCACAGCTTCGGCGGTGTGCTTGAGCCCCGCTAAATTGTCGGCGCAGAATCACTTGACCAGTGAGCTATTACGCACTCTTTCAAGGATGGCTGCTTCTAAGCCAACCTCCTGGTTGTCTCTGCAACTCCACATCCTTTCCCACTTAGCACACGCTTAGGGGCCTTAGCTGGTGATCTGGGTTGTTTCCCTCTCGACTACGGAGCTTATCCCTCGCAGTCTCACTGCCGCGCTCTCACTTACCGGCATTCGGAGTTTGGCTGACTTCAGTAAGCTTGTGGGCCCCCTAGGCCATCCAGTAGCTCTACCTCCGGCAAGAAACACGCGACGCTGCACCTAGATGCATTTCGGGGAGAACCAGCTATCACGGAGTTTGATTGGCCTTTCACCCCTACCCACAGGTCATCCCCCAGGTTTTCAACCCTGGTGGGTTCGGTCCTCCACGCGGTCTTACCCGCGCTTCAACCTGCCCATGGGTAGATCACCCCGCTTCGGGTCTACAGCATGCGACTTAGGCGCCCTATTCAGACTCGCTTTCGCTACGGCTCCCCCACACGGGTTAACCTTGCCACATACCGTAACTCGCAGGCTCATTCTTCAAAAGGCACGCGGTCACTTCACGTCAGCCCGGAGGCTGACCCGCTCCCACGGCTTGTAGGCACACGGTTTCAGGTACTATTTCACGACCCCTCACCGGGGTGCTTTTCACCTTTCCCTCACGGTACTTGTTCACTATCGGTCACCAGGGAGTATTTAGGCTTAGAAGGTGGTCCTCCCGGATTCACACGGGATTTCAGGGGTCCCGTGCTACTTGGGATCCCGTCCGGAAGTCGCAAGAGTTTCGCCTACGGGGGTGTCACCCTCTGTGCCGACGATTTCCATCGTCTTCGGCTACCCAAGCGATTTCTTACTTCCTGCCGGATCAGCAGCTCCGGCTGGACGGTCCCGCTACCCCGCGCACGCAACGCCTGCTGGCTTTGACACGTACGCGGTTTGGCCTGTTCCCCTTTCGCTCGCCACTACTCAGGGAATCGCGGTTGCTTTCTTTTCCTGTGGGTACTGAGATGTTTCACTTCCCCACGTTTCCTCCACCTGCCCTATGTGTTCAGGCAGGGGCGACGGGCCATTACGCCCTGTCAGGTTTCCCCATTCGGAAATCCCCGGGTCAAAGTCTGGTTGCCGACTAACCGGGGCTTATCGCAGGCTCCTACGTCCTTCTTCGGCTCCTGGTGCCAAGGCATCCACCGTGTGCCCTTACTAACTTGGCAACTACAGATGATGCTCGCGTCCACTGTGCAGTTCTCAAGATGCGGACGGTCCCGGCCCGCGGCACCGAAGGCGCCGAGGTTTCCGGTCCTTGCCGAGGTCAGCCACATCGCGCGGCCGTTCCCTCAGGACCCAACAGCGTGCCCGGCCCGGTCTCATCCCGCGGGCCGCGTTCCGTTCCCTTGCCAGGCCGCCGCTTCGCAGCGGCAGCCGTGCACGGGATGTACTAGCGAGCCCCGGGCATGCGCCCGGGCCGAATAACCAGTGCTCCACAAGTGAGCTGCCACCTCAGACCGCACGCCGGACCCCGGCCGGGGCCCGCGCAATGCCGAGATGTGGCTCTGGACGCACCGGCCGCAGAGGGCCGGATGCGCCAGGTGCTCCTTAGAAAGGAGGTGATCCAGCCGCACCTTCCGGTACGGCTACCTTGTTACGACTTCGTCCTAATCGCCGGCCCCACCTTCGACGGCTCCCTCCCTGACGGGTTAGGCCACCGGCTTCGGGTGTTGCCGACTTTCATGACGTGACGGGCGGTGTGTACAAGGCCCGGGAACGTATTCACCGCGACGTTGCTGATTCGCGATTACTAGCGACTCCGACTTCATGGGGTCGAGTTGCAGACCCCAATCCGAACTGAGACCGGCTTTTTGAGATTCGCTCCACCTTACAGTTTCGCAGCCCTCTGTACCGGCCATTGTAGCATGTTTGCAGCCCAAGACTTAAGGGGCATGATGACTTGACCTCATCCCCACCTTCCTCCGAGTTGACCCCGGCAGTCTCCTATGAGTCCCCGGCATTACCCGCTGGCAACATAGGACGAGGGTTGCGCTCGTTGCGGGACTTAACCCAACATCTCACGACACGAGCTGACGACAGCCATGCACCACCTGTGCAGGGCCCTTGCGGACACCGTATCTCTACGGCTTTACCCTGCATGTCAAGCCTTGGTAAGGTTCTTCGCGTTGCGTCGAATTAAGCAACATGCTCCGCCGCTTGTGCGGGCCCCCGTCAATTCCTTTGAGTTTTAGCCTTGCGGCCGTACTCCCCAGGCGGGGCGCTTAATGCGTTAGCTGCGGCACGGAATCCGTGGAAGGACCCCACACCTAGCGCCCAACGTTTACGGCGTGGACTACCAGGGTATCTAATCCTGTTCGCTCCCCACGCTTTCGCTCCTCAGCGTCAGGTAAGGCCCAGAGAACCGCCTTCGCCACCGGTGTTCCTCCCGATATCTGCGCATTTCACCGCTACACCGGGAATTCCATTCTCCCCTACCTACCTCTAGTCTGCCCGTATCCACTGCAGGCTCGGGGTTAAGCCCCGAGTTTTCACAGCAGACGCAACAGACCGCCTACGAGCTCTTTACGCCCAATAATTCCGGACAACGCTTGCGCCCTACGTGTTACCGCGGCTGCTGGCACGTAGTTAGCCGGCGCTTCTTCTGCAGGTACCGTCACTCTCGCTTCGTCCCTGCTGAAAGGGGTTTACAACCCGAAGGCCTTCATCCCCCACGCGGCGTCGCTGCGTCAGGCTTTCGCCCATTGCGCAATATTCCCCACTGCTGCCTCCCGTAGGAGTCTGGGCCGTGTCTCAGTCCCAGTGTGGCCGGTCGCCCTCTCAGGCCGGCTACCCGTCGTCGCCTTGGTAGGCCGTTACCCCACCAACTAGCTGATAGGCCGCGAGGCCATCCCTAGCCGATAAATCTTTCCACCGCGCTCGATGCCGGGCGCGGTCGTATCCGGTATTAATTCCGGTTTCCCGAAGCTATCCCAGAGCTAGGGGCAGGTTCCTCACGTGTTACTCACCCGTTCGCCGCTCGAGTACCCCGAAGGGCCTTTCCGCTCGACTTGCATGTGTGAAGCACGCCGCCAGCGTTCGTCCTGAGCCAGGATCAAACTCTCCATTGGATGTCATGCGCAGCCCCGGTTGCCCGGCCCGGGCCGCCGTGGCTGCTGACTGAAGAGATGCCTCCCCCTCCTGGCCGGGGCCGGGACAGGAGAAGCGATCTGGCATGTACCGTCCGGAAGCCACGTCATGCGACGCAGCTCCCGTTTGACGGGGTTGTGCATGTGCACTGGCTTTTGGCACGCTGTTGAGTTCTCAAGGAGCGGACGCTCACCATCGCGAGTCGCCTGACTCACTCCGGGGCAACCCTGCTAACTTACCTGAATGTCAAGTGACTGTCAAGTAGCTTCGCAGGGCCGGCAGCGGGCTCCCCCGCTGCCACCAGCTTACCTCCGCGCCGTGGTCATCACAGCGCGCCACCGGAAGCAGCGCGCACGTCAACGACCGGTGCGCTGAGGTCTGCTGGGTGGCCCTAGCTGCCGACTTGGCCATGATGCTCATGGGCTGTCCGGCTCGTCCCGGGCCGAAGAGAACACTAGGGAAGCGCGGGCACGGTGTCAAATCACGGGACTGGCGGGAAGGCGCGGGAGCCCGCGCTCGTCGGCGGATGCCCGGGAGCTGCGCTGGGGTGGGCCCCGGAGGCGGCGCAGGCGGCCCCGGAGGCGGGTCAGCCCCGGCGGACCTCGACGCCGCCGACGCCCCGCTTGCCCCGGCGCAGCACCAGGTACCGGCCGTGCAGCAGGTCGCCGGGCTGCGGCGCGGCCTCGACGTCGCGGACCTTGACGTTGTTCAGGTACGCGCCGCCCTCGTCGATGACCCGCCGGGCGGCTGACTTGCTGGGCGTGAGGCCGCAGGCGGCCATGAGGTCGGCGACCGGGGGCAGCGGCCGGCCCGGGGCGCCGGAGACCACCGCGTGCGGCACCTCGGCGAGCGCGGCCCCGAGCGTGGCCTCGTCCAGCTCGCGCAGCTCACCGTGCCCGAACAGGGCGTGGGCGGCCGCGCTTGCCTTTGCGGTCTCCGCCGCGCCATGCACCAGCGTGGTCACATCGTCGGCCAGCACGCGCTGCGCCGCCCTGGCGGCAGGGCGGCGCGCCATCTCCCGCTCCAGGTCCGCGATCTCATCCCTGGTGCGGAACGTGAACGCCCGCAGCAGGCCGGGCACCTCCGCGTCAGCCCGGTTCAGCCAGAACTGATGAAATGCGTAGGGGCTGGTCAGCTCGGCGCTGATCCAGACCGCGCCGCCCTCGCTCTTGCCGTACTTGGTCCCGTCCGGCTTGGTGATCAGCGGGATCGACAGCGCGTGGACCTGCTGGCCGGTGACCCGCCGGATCAGGTCCACTCCGGAGACCAGGTTCCCCCACTGGTCGCTGCCGCCGATCTGCAGGGCGCAGCCGTACCGGCGGTACAGCTCCAGGAAGTCGTTGGCCTGCAGTATCTGGTAGCTGAACTCGGTGTAGCTGATCCCGGCCTGCGCCAGGCGCGCCCGCACGACCTCCCGGCCGAGCATCTGGCTGACCGGGAAGTGCTTGCCGATGTCGCGCAGGAAGTCGATGGCGGAAAGCTCACCGGTCCAGTCCATGTTGCTGACCATGATCGCGCCCGTCGCCCCCGGCGTGAAGTCGAGGAACCGGCTCACCTCGGCCTCGATCCGGCGCACCCACTCGGCCACGAGCTCCCGGGGATTCAGCGCCCGCTCGGCCGACTTGCCGCTCGGATCGCCGATCAGGCCGGTGGCCCCGCCCACCAGCCCGATCGGGCGGTGTCCGGCGAGCTGGAACCGCCGCATCGCCAGCAGCAGCACCAGATTGCCGATGTGCAGGCCTGGCGCCGTCGGGTCGAAGCCGGCGTAGAACGTCATCGGGCCAGCGCCAAGCGCCTTGCGCAGCTCGTCCAGGTCCGTGGAGACCGCGACCAGGCCCCGCCAGCCGAGCTCGTCGATGATGTCGCTCACCGGTGCATACTCCCATCTGGCCGCCGCGCCGGCAGCCCGGTCCCGGCCGTGCCGCGCCGGCGCGGCACGTGGGGGCGGTACGCCGAGACGGCCGGGTCACCCTCGAGCCAGAACCGCCACTCGGCCTCGGCCCCGTCGCGGACCCCCACTCGCGGCCCCCTGGCGATCACCGGCGATCGGGCCTGGTCCGGCCCGCCACGGTGGCCGGCGTCCCCCGTCCCGCCCGCCCGGGCCGCGGCCATCCGCGCCCGCGCCGCGCCCGGTGGCGCGAGCACCCGCAGCGCCCCGTGCGGGTCGCACACGTCCGCCCCGTTCTGCTCCCGGCCGATGCCCAGCGCCTGGCAGAGCCTGGCCGGGCCGCTGGCAAGGCGCGTGGCCGCGCGGGACGGGTGCCCCTGGCCAGGCGCGCCCGCTCCCCCCGGGAGCAGTGCCGCCCCGCCCGCGCCCGGCGGGGCGCCGGAACGGCGGGCCGCGGCCAGGTCGAGGCCGGCGACCACGCGGCCGGCCCGCAGGAGCACCGCCGCCGCCTCACCCGCGGGCTGGCAGACCAGGTTCACGCAGTAATGCATGCCGTAGGTGAAGTACACGTAGGCGTGCCCGGGCGGCCCGAACATCACCGCGTTCCGCGCCGTCTTCCCGCGGAACGCGTGGGACGCGGGATCGACCTCCCCGCAGTATGCCTCGACCTCCACGATCTCGGCGGCGACCAGCCCCTCGCGGGTCTGGTGCGCCAGCACGCAGCCGAGCAGGTCCGGGGCGACCGCGAGGACCGGCCGGCCGAAAAACTCGCGGGGGAGCACGTGCCCGGCGCTCATCCCGAGGCGGCCCACTCCGCGTCGGCGGCGACGGCCTCCCGCAGCGCCGCGAGCTGGGCCGCCACTCGCCGCGGCGCGGTGCCGTTCGGGGTGTCCCGCGCCGCGAGCGCCCCGGTGACCGACAGCACGGCCCGTACCTCCGGCGTCAGGTGCGGCGAGATCTTCCCCAGCTCGTCGTCGCTGACCTCCCACAGCTCGCGGTCGTGGACCTCGCACCAGACCACGAGGTGCCCGACCGCCTCGTGCGCCTCGCGGAAGGCCACTCCGCGCCGGACGAGCCACTCGGCCACGTCAGTGGCGAGCGCGTGGCCGGCGGCTGCCGACCTGGCCAGCCGCTCTCGGTGGAAGCGCATCGAGGCGACCAGCCCGGCCATGGCCGGGAGCACGAGCAGGAGCGTGTCGACCGCGTCGAACACCGGCTCCTTGTCCTCCTGCAGATCCCGGTTGTAGGTCAGCGGCAGGCCCTTCAGCATCGTCAGCAGGCCGGTGAGCCCGCCGATGAGGCGGCCCGCCTTGCCCCGGGCGAGCTCGGCGACGTCGGCGTTCTTCTTCTGCGGCATGATCGACGACCCGGTCGCGTAGGCATCGTCGATCTCCGCCCAGCCGAACTCGTGCGAGGTCCACAGGACGATCTCCTCGCCGAGCCTGGACAGGTGCACGCCGGCCAGCGCCGCCGCGAAGCAGAACTCGGCCGCGAAGTCCCGGTCGGCCACCGCGTCCATCGAGTTCGAGGCCGGCGCGGAGAAGCCGAGCTCGGCGGCGACAGCCTCGGGGTCGAGCGGGAGCGTGGAGCCGGCCAGTGCTCCCGAGCCGAGCGGGCAGATCGCCGCCCGCCGGTCCCAGTCCCGCAGCCGGGCGATGTCCCGGGCGAACGCGTGCGCGTGCGCCAGGAGCTGGTGGGCCAGCAGGACCGGCTGGGCGTGCTGCAGGTGGGTCATCCCGGGGGCGGGAGTGGCCGGGCCGCCGGCCTCCTCCGGGCCGCCCAGGTGCCGCTCGGCCTGGTCCATCAGCGCGGCCTGCAGCTCGGCGATCCGCGCCGCCACCTGCCTGGCCTGGTCCCGCAGGTACAGCCGCAGGTCCGTGGCGATCTGGTCGTTCCTGCTCCGTCCCGCGCGCAGCTTCCCGCCGAGCGAGCCGGCGCGCTCCAGCAGGCCGCGCTCGAGCGCGGTATGCACGTCCTCGTCGGCGGCCGATGGCCGGAAGGCGCCGCTCTGGCAGTCCCTGCTCAGTTCCTCGATCGCGGCGAGCAGCCGGCCGGCTTCGCCGTCGTCGAGCAGGCCGGCCCGGTGCAGCACGCGCGCGTGCGCGCGCGAGGCGAGCAGGTCGTAGCGCGCCAGCCGCCAGTCGTGCTGGACGCTCACCGAGAGCCTGGCCAGCGCCTCGGACGGCCCGGCCTCGAACCGGCCGCCCCACAACCGGACCGCGGGCGTCCCCGGCTCGCCGCTCACGTGTTCCCTCCTCGTCGGGCGAAGCCGCTGGGGTGACAGCGGCATGGGCAGAACAATTCGCACAGGGTACTCGCCCTCACGAGCCGGCCGCGGTCCGTGCCGGGGAGGTCAGCGCGGCGCCGGCGCGGCTGCCCGGTGACGGCCGTCCCGTTCGGCGAGCCGGAGCAGCCCGGCTGCCAGCTCGTTCCCGCCGGCCGGGTCGCGCGAGACGATCAGGACCGTGTCGTCTCCGGCCACCGTGCCGAGAACGGCTCGCAGGCCGGCCCTGTCGATCATCGATGCGAGCAGCTGCGCGGCGCCCGGCGGCGTCCGGGCGATCACCAGGTTCCCGCTGGCCTCGGCCGACAGCAGCAGGTCGGCGGCCGCCCTGGCGAGCGCCGCCACCGGTCCTGAGGCCAGCCGGCCGGGCGGCACCTCCCGGCCGATCAGGGGGGCCAGCCCGGCCAGGCCGCTGGGAACAGCGGGACCGGCAGCCCCGGCCGGACCGGAGCCGGGCGGCAGGGCGTAGCCGGGCGTCCCGTCCGGGCCGCGCAGCTTGACCGCGCCGAGCTCCTCCAGATCACGGGAGAGCGTCGCCTGAGTCACCCGGATGCCGCGCTCGGCGAGCCGGTCGGCCAGCTCCTCCTGCGACCGGACCGGCGCTCCGGCTTCGCTCAGGATCGCCGCGATCTGCGCGTGCCTGGCGGCCTTGGTCGCGGGCGCCACGCGGTCGGGTCGGCCCGGCGCGGTCATCGTCGGCCCTCGCCGAGCAGCCAGGCCAGCAGCGCCTTCTGCGCGTGCAGCCGGTTCTCCGCCTCGTCCCAGGCCAGGCTGGCCGGGCCGTCCAGCACCTTGGCGGTGATCTCCTCGCCGCGGTGCGCCGGCAGGCAGTGCAGCACCCGGCAGCCAGGCGCGGCGAGCGCCAGCTTCGCCTCGTCGAGCCGGAACGGGGTCATCGCCGCGGCACGGCCTGCCTCCTCCCCCTCCCGCCCCATCGACGTCCAGGTGTCGGTCGCCAGCACGTCGGCGTTCGAGCAGGCGGCAGCCGGGTCCGCGACGACCCGCGCCGAGCCCCCGGTGCGCGCCGCGATCGACCGCGCCGCCGCGAGCACCGCCGGGTGCGGCCGGAATGCCTCCGGCGACGCGATCCGCACGTGCAGGCCGGCGGTCACGCCGCCGAGCAGGTAGGAGTGGGCCATGTTGCTGGCGCCGTCGCCGAGGAAGGTGAGCGTGAGCCCGCTCAGCCCGCCGAACGCCTCCCGCACGGTGAGCAGGTCGGCGAGCACCTGGCAGGGATGGAACTCGTCGGTGAGGGCGTTGATCACCGGCACCGTGGCCGCCGCCGCGAACTCGGCCAGCCGGTCCTGCCCGAACGTGCGCCAGGCGATCGCCGCGACCTGCCTGCTCAGCACCCGGGCGGTGTCGGCGGGCGCCTCGCCGCGCGAACCGTGCGTCCCCTGCGCGTCGATGACCAGGGGAGTCCCGCCGAGCTCGGCGATCCCGACCGCGAAGGACACCCGAGTCCGCAGGCTCGGCTTGTCCAGCAGCACGGCCACCGCCCGCGGGCCGGCGAGCGCCTGGCAGCCGAACCGGTCCGCCTTGAAGGTGGCGGCCAGGTCCAGGACCTGCGCCTGCTCGGCCGGCGACAGGTCGTCGTCACGCAGGAAGTGCCTCATGCCATCCCGCCCGCCACGGCCGCGTCCAGGATCGAGGGCAGCGCGGCCACGAACGAATCTGCCTGCTCCGCGCTGAGGATCAGCGGCGGTGCCAGGCGGATCGCATCCGGCTGCACGGCGTTGACCAGGAAGCCGACGCGGCGCGCCGCCTCCTCCACCGCGGCCGAGGCCGGCGAGGTCAGCGCGATCGCCTGCCAGAGCGCGCCGCCGCGCACCCCGGCCAGCAGCGCGTGGCCGGTCCCCGCGATGCCGGAGCGCAGGCGCTCGCCGGTACGGGCGGCGTTGCCCAGCAGCCCGTCGCGCTCGATCGTGTCGAGCACGGCCAGCGCCGCGGCGCAGGCCACCGGATTGCCGCCGAACGTGCTGCCATGGTCGCCCCTGGCGAACCCCGTGCCCGCCGGGCCGAGGCCGATGCAGGCGCCGATCGGCAGCCCGCCGCCGAGTCCCTTCGCCACGGTGAGGATGTCGGGGAGGATGCCTTCCCGCTGGAAGGCGAACCACTGCCCGGTGCGGCCGATCCCGCTCTGGATCTCGTCGAGCACCAGGAGGGCGCCGACGGCGTCGCAGGCCGCCCGGGCCGCGCGCAGGTAGCCCGATGGCGCTGGCACGACGCCGCCCTCGCCGAGCCAGGGCTCGAGCACGATCGCCGCGCAGTCGGGCCCGGCCGCGGCGGCCAGCGCCTCGGCGTCCCCGTAGGGGACGAACCTGACCTGGAGCCCGAACGGGCCGAACGGCTCGCGTATCGAGTCCTTCCCGGTAAGCGCCAGGGAGCCCAGGGTGCGGCCGTGGAAGCCGCCGCGGGCCGCCACGAGCACGGGCCGGCCAGGACCCTGCATGCGGCGGACCAGCTTGATCGCCGCCTCGTTCGCTTCGGTGCCCGAGTTGGCGAAGAAGACCCGCCCGTCGGCGCCGACCAGGCCAAGGAGGCGTTCGGCCAGCGCGACCTGGCCCTCGTGCAGGTACAGGTTGGAGGCGTGGGCGAGCCTGGCCGCCTGAGCGCTCACCGCGGCGACCACCGCGGGATGGGCATGGCCCAGCGCGCTCACCGCGATCCCGCCGATCAAGTCCAGGTAGCTGGCGCCGTCGGCGTCCCAGAGCACGCAGCCGCTGCCGTGCGACAGGGCGACCGGCGGCAGGCCGTAGTTCGGCATCAGGGCGGCCGCGTAGCGTGACCGCAGCGAGTCGGTGGCGGGCTGGTTCGCCTTGGTCGTGGCCGTGGTCACGGGCCCTCCCCTTCCGGATCGGGGACCACCATGGTCCCGATCCCCGAATCGGTGAAGATCTCCAGCAGGACCGCGTGCGGCATGCGCCCGTCGAGCACGTGCGCCTGCGGGACCCCGCCGCGCACCGCGGCCAGGCACGCGGCCATCTTTGGTGCCATCCCGCCGCCGAGCCCGGGCAGCATCGCCTCGAGCGCGCTCGCGGTCAGCTCGCTGATGACCTCTGGCGGGCGGGCGTCCACGATCGCGCCGGGGGGCTCGCTGGCCGGCCAGCGCGCGTACAGGCCGGGCACGTCGGTGAGCACGACCAGCTTCGCGGCGCGCAGGGCCATCGCGAGCGCCGCCGCAGCGGTGTCGGCGTTCACGTTCAGGACGTCACCGTCGTCGCTTCGGGCCACGCTGGAGATCACCGGTATCCGGCCGTCCGCGATCAGCGCCCCGATCGCGCCCGGGTTCACCGACTCGACCTCTCCCACGTGACCGATGTCGACCGGCTCGCCGTCCGGCCCGGCCGGGCGCATCCGCCGGGCCGTCAGCAGCTGCGCGTCCTCGCCGGACATCCCCATGGCGAACGGGCCGTGCTGGTTGATCAGGCCCACGACGTCCCGGTTCACCTGGCCGGTGAGGACCATCCGGACGACGTCCATGGCCTCGCGGGAGGTCACCCGCAGCCCGCCGCGGAATGAGCTGCGGATGCCGAGCCGGTCCAGGTGGGCGCTGATCTGCGGGCCGCCGCCGTGAACGACGACCGGCCGCAGGCCCGCGTACCTGAGGAAGACCACGTCCTGGGCGAACGCGCGGCGCAGCGACTCATCGGTCATGGCGTGGCCGCCGAACTTGATCACGACGACCTGGCCGTGGAACCGGGCCAGCCAGGGCAGGGCCTCGATCAGCGTGGCTGCCTTCGCCAGGGCGCCGACCGGCGCCGGCTGCTCGGTGATCATGTCGAGTACGCCGAGTTCTCGTGGACGTAGGCCGCGGTCAGGTCCGTGGTCAGCACCGTGGCGTCGGCCTGGCCCGCGGACAGGTCCACGGTGATCGTCACGTCCCGGGGCCGCAGGTCCACCTGTGACCGGGGGGCGCCCGGCGCGCCGCCCCGGCACACCCAGACGCCGTTGATCGCCACGTCGACCCGGTCCGGGTCGAACGCGGCGGCGGTCGTGCCGACCGCCGCCAGCACCCGGCCCCAGTTCGGGTCCTCGCCGGCGATCGCGCACTTGAGCAGGTTCGATCGGGCCACCGCCCTGGCCACCGCGACCGCGTCGTCCTCGGTGGCCGCGCCGGTCACCTGCACGGCGATCGCCTTGCTGGCGCCCTCCGCGTCGCGCTGCAGCTGCCCGGCCAGGTCGGCGCAGGCGCGGGTGAGCCCGGCCGCGAACGCCCCGGGATCGGGCCGGGCGCCCGACGCGCCGCTGGCCAGCAGCAGCACGGTGTCGTTGGTGGACATGCACCCGTCGGCATCCAGCCGGTCGAACGTGGTGCGGACCGCCGATCGCAGCGCCTTGTCCAGGTCGGCGGGGGGCAGGTCGGCGTCGGTCGTGAGGATCACGAGCATGGTCGCAAGGGCCGGCGCCAGCATCCCGGCGCCCTTGGCCATGCCCCCGATCGCGTAGCCGTCCCCGGCGAGCGCGCAGGTCTTCGGCACCGTGTCGGTGGTCATGATCGCGTTGGCCGCCGCCGCGCCGCCCTCCGGGGAGGCTGAGGCGGACGCGGCGGCGGCGTCCACGCCAGCCAGCAGCCGGCGCATGGGCAGCCGCTCGCCGATCAGCCCGGTCGAGCAGACGGCGACCTGACCGGCCGGGACGGCGAGCAGCGCCGCCAGGTGCTCCGCGGTGCGCTGGGCGTCATCCAAGCCGTCCTGGCCGGTGCATGCGTTCGCGCCGCCGGAGTTCAGCACCACCGCGCGCACCTGGCCGCCGGCGACCACCCGCTGGCTCCAGCGCACCGGCGCCGCCTTGAACCGGTTGGCGGTGAAGACGGCCGCCGCCGCGGCGGACGGCCCGTCGTTGATCACGACTGCGACGTCCGGGCGGCCGGAGGCCTTGAGCCCGCAGGCGATGCCGGCAGCGCGGAACCCGGACGGCGCGGTGACGCTCATGGCGCGACTCCGATCGTGGTCAGGCCCGCGTCCTCCGGCAGGCCGAGCATGAGGTTCGCGACCTGGATGGCCTGGCCCGCGGCGCCCTTGACCAGGTTGTCGATCGCGGACACGACGATCGCCCGGCCCGACCGGGCGTCCGCGGCCGCCTGGAGGTGGACGGCGTTCGACCCCGCGACGGCCCCCGATGACGGCCACCGGCCTTCGGGCAGCAGCCGGACGAACGGTTCCCCGGCGTAGGCGGCGGCCAGGGCGAATCGCAGGGCCGCGGTGTCCGGCACGGCGGGCCCGCCCGCGCCCGGGAGCCCGCCCGTGCCCGGCTCGGCGAGGCGAGCCGTGCACGTGGCCAGGATGCCCCGGGACATCGGCGCGAGCACGGGGGTGAACGAGACCCGGGCGCGGCACGGGGGATGACCGGACGCGCCCGCGGCGCGGGCGGTCCCGCCGGGAGCCTCCCCCGAGCGCCCCTGCCCGGCCCGGGCGCCGGGCGCCGGATCCTCCCCCGCCCGGCTGCCCGGCACCTGGCCATCCCTCGCCCTGGCGCCCGCCACGACCTCGTCGAGTGCCTGCTCGATCTCCGGGGTGTGCCGGTGCACGCCGCCCGCCTGGTAGGCGGATGCCGAGCCCATCACCTCGCTGGCGAGCAGGTCGGCGCGCAGCGAGCGGCCCGCGCCCGAGGTGCCGGAGAAGGCGACCACGACCAGGTCCTCGACGGTGATCAGCCCTGCCGCCGCCAGCGGGGCCAACGCCAGGATCGCCGCCGTGGCGTAGCAGCCCGGTGCGGCCACGCGGGGCGCGGAGCCGATCGCCGCCCTCGCGCCGGGCAGCTCGGGCAACCCGGTGACCCAGCGGCCGGCGTGAGCGCCGCCGTAGTGGCGGGCCCAGGCCGCCGGATCGGCGAGCCGGAAGTCCGGGCCGAGATCGACCACCTTCGCCTCGCCGGGCAGCCGGGCGGCCAGTGCCGCCGACTGGCCGGCCGGCAGGGCCAGGAAGACCAGGTCCGCGTCTGCTGATTCCAGGGCCGAGTGCGGCGCGAGGGCCAGCTCCGCCAGCCGGGCATCTCCGGCCAGATGAGGGTGGACGTCACCGATCGGCCGGCCGGCGGTGCTGTCCGCGGTGGCCACGGCCAGCTCCAGGTCCGGATGGACGCTGACCAGCCGCAGGAGCTCGCCGCCCGCGTACCCGCTCGCGCCCGCGACGCCGATCCTGATCCGCCTCGTGCCCATGACGCATGATTATGCATCATATCGATTGAATATGCAAACTGGGTGCCCCGCCCGCCTTGCGCCCGTGCCCACGGCATCGCCGCTGTGCACCGCTCGCGCCCCGGTCGCCCCGGTCATCACTGATGATGGGGATCGGCGGGGTATGCCCTGCGGCCGTCGGTGGCCGACGGCATGATGAGGGGCGCGGCGATGCGGAGAGGAGGAGATGCCACATGTGCGGTGCGTCCGGACGGGGCGGCGCGCGTGCCGCTGCCCGCGCCGTCGCCACCGTGGCGCGCGGCGGCCCGCGCCGGGTGCTCGCGCTGTTCGGCCGCAGGACGCGGGCGGCGCTGTGCCTGGCCCCCGCGGTGCTCGCGCTGACGCTGGCCGCCGGATGCGGCCCGGCCGCCTCGTCTCCGGGTCATGGCCGGAGCCCCTCGCCCAAGGCCCTGTCCTGCGGGATGGCCCGGACCGCGGCGGACGTGCCGGTCCGCGTGGAGGTGACCAAGGGCCACGTCCCGTGCCGGACCGCGATGACGATCGAACGCCGGTACGCCGAGGCGATCAGGTCGGGCAAGGCCCCCGGGAATGGCGGAGGCGGCCCGGTCCGGGTCAGGGGCTGGATCTGCCAGGGCTTCGCCACGCCGGTCGTGCTGCAGACCGGCAAGGCGTCCAAGTGCGTCCGCGGCGGGACGGAGATCCTCGAGATCCTGCCCGTGACCTGACGTGCCCGGGCCGGCAGCCCGCCGCCGGCCGGCCCGCGCCGCGGAGCCCGCTCAGCCCGCGCCGCGGAGCCCGCTCAGCCCGCGCCGCGGAGCCCGCTCAGCCCGCGCCGCGGAGCACGGCGCCGGTCAGCCGGCTCGCCTCGGCGACCGCGGCCTGCCTGGCCGCGGCCACCTCCTCGTCGGTCAGGGTCCGGTCGGGAGCCCGGAACCGCAAGGTGTAGGCAAGTGACTTGCGCCCGGGCCCGACCTGTTCGCCGATGTAGACGTCGAACAGCCGCACCTGCTCAAGCAGGCCGCCCGCTTGCGCCGCGCCCGCTGCCAGCGCAGCCTCGACCGCGGACGCAGGCACCCCCGCGTCCACCACCAGCGCCACGTCCTGGGTGGCCACCGGATAGCCCGAGATCCGCGGGGCCGGGGTCGGGCCGAGGGCCGCCGCGGCCCGCTCGATCAGCGACAGGTCCAGCTCCATCGCGCAGGCCCGCGGCGGCAGCCGGAACGCCGCGACCACGCGGGGATGCAACTCTCCGGCGTAGCCGGCCACGAGCCAGCGGGCGTCATCGGATCCTGCCGCGCCGCTCTCCGCCGCGGGCCGGCTCTCCGCCGCGGGCCGGCTCCCCGCCGCGGGCCGGCTCCCCGCCGCGGGCCCGCCCCGCGCCGCCGGCGGCGCGGGCGCGCCCTCCGCCGGCCCGCCCAGCCCGGCGAGGACCACGATCTCCGCGCACCGGCCGGGGTGCCACGGCTCGCGCCGAGCGGCCCGGACCGCGTGCCGGACCCTGCTGGTCCGCAGGACGAGGCGCGCCGCCTCGATCGCGTCGTGGAAGCTGGCCGGCCGGCCGCTCCCCCACCATCCGGCGGCCTCCCGCTGCCCGGTGAGCACCGCGGCGATCAGCCTCGGCTGGTCGGGCAGCGCAGCCTCAAGCTCGGCGATCTCCTCGGCCGTCGGGCCCCGGTCCACCGCCAGGATCGGCGCGGTCCGCGCGCCCTCCGGGTCGTCCTCGCGCCGGCGCGCCACGGACCCGATCTCGAACAGCGCCAGGTCGGCGAAGCCGCGCCCGGCGTTCCGCGCGGCGATGCGGAACAGCCCGGGCAGGAGCGTCGTACGGACCAGCGGCTCCTCGTCCCTGATCGGGTTGGCGACGCGGACCGCGCCGCGGCGCGCGTCATCGGAAGCCAGCAGCATCCTGTCGAAGTCAGCGGACGAGGCGAACGGGCTGCCGATGACCTCCACGTAGCCCGCCCCGGCAAGCGCCCGGGCGATGGCGCCGCGGAGCCGCTGCCCGGGGGTGCGGCCGCGCCCGGCGACCGCCCGCGGCATCCGCACCCCGACCCGCTCGTATCCTTCGAACCGGATGACCTCCTCCGCAAGGTCACTGGGATCCCTCAGGTCGGGCCGCCAGGACGGCGGGCGCACGGTCAGCGCGCCGCCGCCGCCAGCCACCTCACAGCCCGCCTCGCGCAGCCTGGCGATCACGGTCTGCTCGCCGTAGCTGAGCCCCGCGACCTGGTCCGGATAGCTGGCCGGCATCACGATCCGCACCGGCTCGATCGGGGTCGAGGCGAACGAGCGGCCCTGGACGACCGCGCCCCCTCCCAGCGCCGCCAGCATCGCCGCCGCCTTCGCCGAGGCGACCAGCTGCAGCTCGTGGTCTACTCCGCGCTCGAACCTGGCCGACGCCTCGCTGAACAGCCGGTGCCGCCGGCTCATCCGCCCGATCCCCGCCGCGCTGAAGTGCGCCGCCTCGATGACCACGTCGGTCGTGGCCCCCCGGACCTCCGTGGCCAGGCCGCCCATGACCCCGGCCAGCGATATCGGCCCGGAGGAGTCCGTGATGAGGATGTCGTCCGGGTCGAGATCCCGCACGACGTGATCGATGGTCTCCAGCCGCTCGCCGGGCCGGGCGCGGCGCACCACGATCGGCCCGTTTAGCGCCGACCGGTCGAATGCGTGCAGCGGCTGGCCCAGCTCGAGCATCAGGTAGTTGGTGACGTCGACCGCCAGCGACACTGCGCGCATCCCGGCGCGGGCCAGCCGGATCGTCATCGCGAGCGGAGTGCGCCGCGCCGGGTCGATGCCACGGACCTCGCGCAGCACGAACCTGTCGCAGGCGGACGGGTCCGCGATGGCGGCCGGCCAGACGTCCGCGGAGTCGGCATCCCGCTCGGGCAGCCCAGTGCCGACGGGGTCGGTGAACGGCACGCCGAACGCGGTCGCGAGCTCGCGCGCCATCCCCCGGACCGAGAGGGCGTGGCCTTTGTCCGGCGTCACGTTGACGTCGAGCACGACGTCCCGCAGCCCGGCCCAGCCGATGAAGTCCGCGCCGACGGGCGCCTCAGGCGGCAGCACCAGTATCCCCGAGTGATCGTCGCCGATCCCGAGCTCGGCGGCCGAGCAGATCATCCCATCGGAGATGCGCCCGTACCGCTTGCTCACGCCGATCTCGAGCCCGCCGGGCAGCCGCGCGCCGGGCAGCGCGAGGGGCACCAGGTCCCCGACGGCGAAGTTCGCCGCGCCGCAGATCACCTGCCGCGTCGCGGTGCCGTCGCCGGTCGTCACGCGGCAGTGCCTGATCGGCTTCCTGAAGCCGGTCAGCTCCTCGATGTCCAGCACGCGGGCGACGACGACGTCCCTGACGTCCTGGCCGGCCGGCTCGACCGACTCGACCTCCAGGCCGATCCCGGTGAGGCGCCGCGCCACCTCACCCGCGTCGACCGGCTCGGGCAGCGGCGCGTACTCCAGCAGCCACGACAGCGGGACCCGCATCACTCCTCCACTCCGAACGCGCGGCTGAACCTGACATCGCCCTCGATCGTGTCCCTGATGTCGGCCAGGCCACTCCTGATCATCAGCGACCGCTCGATGCCCAGCCCGAAGGCGAACCCGCTGTACCGGCCGGGGTCGATGCCGCAGGCCCGGAGCACGCGGGGATTGACCATGCCGCACCCCGCGATCTCGACCCAGCCCTGCGACTTGCACACGCGGCACGGGGCGCCGCCCGGCAGGGCGGACGCGCCCCGGCAGACGTGGCACTCCATCGACACGTCGGCAGACGGCTCGGTGAACGGGAAGAAGTCCGGGCGGAGCCTGGTCCGCAGCCCTGGCCCGAACAGCGCCTCGACGAAGGCGGAGATCGCGCCGCGCAGGTCGGCCATGGTCAGCCCCTCATCGACCGCGAGCGCCTCCATCTGATGGAACACCGGGCTGTGGGTGGCGTCGAGGGTGTCGCTCCGGAAGCACCGGCCCGGGCTGACCACGTACAGCGGCAGCGGCCGGCTGAGCATCGCGCGGATCTGCACCGGGGAGGTGTGCGTGCGCAGCACCATCCCCGACCGCCGGCCGTGCGGGCCGGCGACGAAGAACGAGTCCTGGGTCTCCCGGGCCGGGTGGTCGGGCGGGAAGTTCAGCGCGTCGAAGTTGAACCACTCGGCCTCGACCTCGGGGCCCTCGGCGATCTCGTAGCCCATGCCGATGAAGACGTCGGCCAGGCGGTCGGCCAGCGTCATGACCGGATGCCGGGCACCCGCGGGCTGCCGGTCCCACGGCAGCGTCACGTCGGCCACCTCGTCCACGAGCACCCGGGCGTCCCGCTCGGCCTCCAGCTCGGCCTGGCGGGCCGCCTGGGCCTGTGCGACGCGCTGCTTGGCGGCTCCGATCCGGCGGCCTGCCTCGGCCCTGGCCTGCGGCGGCAGCGCCCCGATCTCGGCGCCGGCCAGCGTGAGCGGCGCGTGCCTGCCCAGGTGGGCCAGGGAGGCGGCCCTCAGCTCGTCCAGCGTGCCGGCGGCGGCGATCGCCTCGACCGCCTCCCGGGTCATGCGGTCCACCTCCGCGGGCGCGAGCGCCGCCACGCGGACCGGGTCATAGGTGTTGTTCGGTGCGGACATGCGGTCCCGTTCCCCTCAAGCTCGCCTGACGGCTGACCGCCGCCCTGAGCCGCCCGCGCGCGGTGCCCGCCGCCGGCCGGCCCGGCTCGCGGCCTTCACCGATGCGCCCGCCGGGCAGGGCAGAACTCGTCAGCAGCGATCCGTCGGCCCGGCGGGCATGGTAAATCGGAACTCCGCTCCCCCGCCCGGTGCCTGGCCCACGGTGATCGTCCCGCCATGAGCCTCGACCAGTCCCTTGACGATGAACAGGCCGAGGCCGGCCCCGGCCCGCCGCTTGCCCCGCCAGAACTGGCGGAACACCCGCGGTGCGAGCTCCGGCGCGATCCCCGGGCCCTGGTCTCGGACGCTGACCGCAATGCCGGGCTCGCCACGGACCAGCGCGGGTTCGATCACAGTGGTAACCGTACCAGCACCGTGCCGGACCGCGTTCTCGATGAGGTTGGCCAGGATCTGGTCGACCTTGTCCGCGTCCAGCCAGGTCTCGGGCAGGCCAGGCGCCGCCCGGACGACGAACCGGCTGGCCGGCTCGCCCGCGGCGACCCGGCCGGCGATGATCCGCCCGGCCCGGTCGGCGACGTCGACGACCTCCCGGCGGATCTGCATCCGGCCGGCCTCGATCCGGGACACGTCGAGCAGCTCGGTGATCAGCCGGGTCACCCGGTCGGCGTCCGCGTTGACGGTCTCCAGCATGAGCTTCTTCTGGTCGTCGGTGAACCGGGCCCACTTGGCCAGCAGGGTGGCCGTGAACCCCTTCACGCTGGTGAGCGGCGAGCGCAGCTCGTGGGCGACGGTGGACACCAGATCTGCCCTGGCCCGGTCGGCCCTGGCCCGCTGCTCGGCGCCGCGCAGCGCGACGGTCAGCCTCAGCACCGCGCCGGCCCGGCGCTGCCAGCCCACCCGAGGGCCACGGCATCGGGACGCGCGCGTGTAGCCGACCGTCACCAGCAGCTCGGTGCCATCCGGCAGGAACAGCGGCCGCTCGGGATGCCGGGTGCGGATCGACAGCCCGTCGTACGGCCGGGACAGGTCCCACCAGCAGCGGCCCTCGGAGTCCGTCAGCGGCAGCGCCGAGCGCAGGTCCGTGCCGAGCGCCCGCGCGGCGCTGATGCGCGTCAGCCGCTCGGCGGCCCGGTTGAACACGACGACCCGGCCTGACTCGTCCGCCACGACCAGGCCGTCGGGAAGCTCGTCGGCGCGGACCACCGCGCCGGGGCAGAACCCGGCCGCTGCCCGTTCCGGCCCAGCCGCGCCGGCCCCGGCCACCGCGGGCAGGCCGCCACCGGGCGTGCTGGCACCTGCCGCCACCGCTACCTGCCGGTCCACATCGGACTGCCGCCTCGCCCGAACCACCGCCCCCGGCATGCTCTCGCTGCCGCCGGTCCCGGTCCGGGGGGTCAGCTCGGGACGGGCAGGCCGCGCCATCACCGGCCGTGTGTCCTCCCCCGGCCCAGGCACGACGCAACGTGATCAAAGCCTAGCGCGTCAGCCTGGCGCGGCAACCTCGTGCCGTGCCCGGGCCGACGAGTAGAGGCAGACGGCCGCCGCCGCCGCCAGGTTCAGGCTCTCGGCCCGGCCGTAAATCGGGACGGCGACGGTGTCGTCGGCGAGGCGGACCAGGTCGGCGGGCAGCCCCCAGGCCTCGTTCCCGAACAGCCATGCCGTGGGCCGCCGAAGCCGGCCGGCCCGCTCGACCTCGGCCAGCCCGAGGGACGCCCGGCCGTCGGCGGCGAGGACGGCGAGCCCGGCCGCCCGCAGCGCGCCGACCGCCTCGCCCGCCGGCACGCCGACGACCAGGGGCAGGTGGAACAGCGACCCGGCCGAGGACCGGACGCACTTGCTGTTGTACGGGTCGACCGTCGCGTCGGCGAAGATCACCCCGTCGGCGCCCGCCGCGTCGGCGGTGCGCAGCACCGTGCCCGCGTTGCCGGGGTCGCGGACGTTCGCGAGGATCACCACCAGGGCCGGCGACGTCCGGGTCAGGCTGGACAGGGGCACGTCGATGAACGGGCAGACGGCCAGGAGGCCCTGCGGCGTGACGGTCTGGGCCAGCTCGGCCATCAGCTCGCCGCTGATCTCGTGAACCGGTGCTCCCGTCGCCGCGACCGCCGCCACGAGCTCACCATGGCGCGCCCTCGCCTGGGCTGTGCAGAACAGCTCCCTGACCAGGCTGGCCTGTGCCGGGTGGCCGGCCGGGTGCCGCCCGGGCGGCTGCCCGCCCCGTGCCCCCGCGGCGAGCGCCTCCCTGACCGCCTGAGGCCCTTCCGCGAGGAAGAGCCTGGCCCGTTCCCGCAGCGCGCGCTTCGCGAGCTGCCGCGCCGCCCTGAACCGCGGTGAACGCCTGTCCGTTGCCCGCCGCTCCCTCCCCCAGCCCGCGCGCCGCTAGGCGACCGCGCGCGGCGCGTCGACGTCGGCGGGCAGCGCCCGGCGGGCCACCTGGACGAGCGCGGCGAACGCAGCCTGGTCGGCGACCGCCAGCTCGGCGAGCATCTTGCGGTCCACCTCGACGCCGGCGGCCTTCAGCCCCTGGATGAACCGGTTGTAGGTGATGCCCTCAGCTCGCGCCGCCGCATTGATCCGCTGGATCCACAGCCTGCGGAAGAGGCCCTTGCGGTCCTTGCGATCCCGGTAGGCGTAGGTCACCGAATGAAGCTGCTGCTCCTTCGCCTTCCGGTAGAGCCTGGACCGCTGCCCGCGGTAGCCGCTCGCGCGCTCCAGGACCACCCGGCGCTTCTTGTGGGCATTGACCGCCCGCTTCACGCGTGCCATCTGTCGGACTCCCTTGGTGCGTTTGGTGGTGCGGGCCGGGTCACTTGCCCAGCAGCTTCCTCATCGGCGTCAGGTCCGCGGAGGACACGGCCACATCGCCGGACAGGCGCCGAGTCCGGGTGCTCGGCTTGTGCTCGAAGTAGTGCTGCCGGTTCGCCCGGCGGTGCATGATCCTCCCGGTGCCCGTGAAGCGGAAGCGCTTCTTGGCGCCGCTGTGCGTCTTCATCTTCGGCATGTCGCCGCATCCCTTGCTCCGGCGTGCCCGCGGCACGCATCCCTTCACCCCGCTGCCGGCACCGCCCGGCCGCGGGCACGTCGTTCTCTCCGGCTCCGCCGGGATCAGCCCCGCCCGGCCCCGGTGCTCCCGGGCCCGCGCGGCGCCTCGCCCTGGCCCGGGCGGCTGCCCGATCCCGGCACTGGCGGCCGCAGGCTGGCAGGCCGGCTCCCCGGCGAGGGGGGCGGGCCCGGCTTGGGGACGGGCGCCTGCGCCTTCGCCGCCCGCGGTGCCGAGGGCTTGGGGACCTCGGAGCGGGCCTGGCCGCTAGCTCGCGGCGGAGCGGGCCTCGGCCGCGCCGGGGCCGCCGGTGCGGGCGCTGACTGCCGGTCCGGGGCCGCCTGCGGCCGGGCCGGGGCGGTGGCCTCCGGCGCCGGCGGCGCCGTCTCCCCGGCGGCGGCATGCGCCGGCCGGCCGGCCGCCCCGGGTACGTTACCCGACCGCGCGGGCTCGTGCTCGGCCGGGGCCTCACCGGCCCTTGCCTGGGGCGCCCGGCCGCCCCCGCGATGCTCGGCCGTCCGCAGCGCGGCCCGCGCCTCGGACTTCTTGCGGTGCGGCCCGATCACCATGATCATGTTCCGGCCGTCCTGCTTCGGCTGCGACTCGACGAACCCGAGCTCCTCCACGTCTTCGGCGAGCTGCTGGAGCAGCCGGTAGCCAAGCTCGGGCCGCGACTGCTCCCGGCCGCGGAACATGATCGTCACCTTGACCTTGTCGCCCTGCCGCAGGAACCGCTCGACGTGGCCCTTCTTCGTGCCGTAGTCGTGCGGGTCGATCTTCGGCCGGATCTTGATCTCCTTGATGACCGTCTGGGCCTGGTTCTTGCGCGACTCCCTGGCCTTGAGCGCGGACTCATACTTGAACTTGCCGTAGTCCATGAGCTTGCACACCGGCGGGCGCGCTGTCGGCGCGACCTCGACCAGGTCGAGATCGGCCTCCTGGGCCATCCGGAGGGCGTCGGTGATCGAGACGATGCCGATCTGCTCGCCCGATGCCCCTACCAGTCGTACCTCCGGCACCCGGATGCGCTCGTTGATGCGAGGTTCGGTGCTGATGTGACCTCCTGTGTCACCTTCTCCCCGAGCCGGGCGGGTCCCGGCTCGGGCCGTTCATCTCCGCGCCGCGAATCATCTCCGCGCCGCGAAACCAAAGGCCCCGCATGGCACATGCGGGGCCACCAGCCGCGCGGCGACGGCGGGACCGCTCCCGGCGGTCGTGCCGCTGCCGTCACGCACGTTCCGCGCAGGCGCACGCGCCCGCACGGATCGTCCGGCCATCGGCTGGCCGACCGGTGGCCGGCCAGCCGCGGCAGTCTCGGCGCCCCGGCGAATCCGCCGTTGCGCCCGGCCCGCCGGGCGGCTCGCGCCCGCCGGTGACCGCCGGGCAGGCCGCCCACTGACCAAGGCTGCCGCGCTGCTACCCGCCGGCGCGCCGTCCCCGGTCCCGGGAACGCCGGGCGCGGATGCGCCGGCCAGGTGGGAGGTGGCCGAGGTGGTCCTCCGCTTCACGGCCCGGCGCGCGCGCCGGGCATTGTGTTCTCGGTGCAAGACTAGCGCACCGGACAGCGGATCCGGTCAGGCCGGGCCGCCCGCCGCACCGCCTGCGCATGCCGCCTTCTCCCGTCGGCTCAGTTCGGCCAGGCCAGCCCGGCGCATCTCGTCCACCGGCGCGGGCCTGCCGGTCATCAGCTCCACCTGCAGCGCGGCCTGATGGAGCAGCAGGTCGAAGCCGCCGATCACGATCGCGCCGGCGGCGGCGGCCGCCGCGGCCAGGGCTGTCGGCCAGGGGTGGTAGACCACATCGAACACCACCTCGGGTCCCGGCCTGGCCGCGGCCAGCGCGGCCGCCAGCCCGTCGGCGGCCCCCGCCGGCAGGGCCGAGACGACCACGCGCGCACCCGCCAGGCACTCGGCGCCCAGCGGCCGCAGCCTGGCCTCCACGCCCATCCTGGCCGCGGCCTCGCGCAGGCCGGCCGTACGCCCAAGGTCACGCACCGCCACCGTCACCGCCCGCTCGCCGAGGCCGCGCAGCGCGGCCAGAGCCGCGCACGCGGTGGCCCCGGCGCCGAGGATCACCGCCGGGCCGGGCCGCCGTGGCCCGCCTGAGGCTCCTGTGCCGACGTCCCGCTCGGCCAGCGCCCTGACCATGCCAGGGGCGTCGGTGTTGTACCCGAGCCGCTGCCCGGCTGCGAACAGCACGGTGTTGGCGCCGCCGATCTCGGTGACCAGCGGCTCGGCGCGATCCAGCAACGGCAGCACGGCCCGCTTGAGCGGCATGGTCAGCGACAGCCCGGCCCAGTCCGGCCCGCACGAGTCGAGGAAGGCGGCAAGCCCGGCCTCGTCGCACTCGATCGCCTCGTACCGCCACCACCCCAGGCCGAGCGCGGCGTAGGCGGCGCCGTGCAGAGCGGGGGAGAGCGAGTGGCCGACCGGCGACCCCAGCACGGCGGCCCGGACCCGCCGGCGGTCCCGGTCGCTCACCCCTGGAACTCCTGCTGCCACTGCCTGAACTGCGCGTAGCTGGCGGTGAAGTACGTCTTGTGCGGAGTGGACCTCAGGTCGGTGATGAAGTAGATCCAGGTGCCCCTGGCCGGGTGGAGCGCCGCCTCGATCGCCGCCAGGCTCGGGCTGCCGATGGGGCCGGGCGGCAGGCCGGCGTGCATGTAGGTGTTGTACGGCGTGTTGATCTTCAGCTCGGCGTCGGTCGCCGAGGTGCCGTACTTGTTCAGGCCGTAGAAGACCGTGCTGTCGAAGTCGAGGTGCATGCCCAGCTTCAGCCGGTTCCAGGCCACGCGCGCGATCTTGCCGAAGTCCCCGACGCTGCCCGCCTCCGCCTGGACCATGCTGGCGACGATCAGCACGTGGTAGGGCGTGGTGAAGACCTTGGCCGCCGCGGCCGGCAGGTGCAGGCCGGCGGTCCGCGTGGTGAAGTCCGTCACCATCATCTTCAGGATGCTCAGCGCCGACATGTGCGGGGCGAGCGTGTAGGTGTCGGGGTACAGGAAGCCCTCGGCGGTCTTCTCCCCCCACGGTGGCAGCCCGAGCGCCGCGGGGTGCCTGATGAGCCGCATGAACTGCGCGGCCGGGAGCCCGGTCCGCTTGGCGAGCCCGGCGACGACCTGGCTCGCCCGCTCGCCGGGGATGACCGTGAACGTGTTCGCCAGCCTGTGCTTCCCGCTGAGCAGCCACTGGACCGCGATCGCGGCGTTCATGTGGTAGTGCAGGATGTAGACGCCCGGCTGCAGGGTGCTCGCGTTCTGCGCCGCGTTGGCGGCGGAGTCGAATGGCCGCACCGCCATGATCACCCCAGCCCGGGCCAGTGCCGGGCCCAGGGAGATCAGCGCCTCGCCGGGCTGGACCGTGATCCGCACCGTGCCCGTGCCCTGGCCCGGGTAGTCGCCGTAACGGTTCATGATCCAGCCATGGACAAACTGGTAGCCGTACTCCGCCCCGAAGCCGAGCATCAGCACGCCCACGAGGACCGCGGCCAGGAACGCGAGCCTGCCGCGCAGCCGCCGGGGGCGGCGGCCGCGCCCCCGCCGGTGACCGGAACGGCCGCCGGCGGAGCCGTCGCGCCCGCCGAACCGGCGCCCGATCAGGCCGGAGTCGTCGGCGAGCTCGTCATCGTGCCAGCCTGCGTCCGCGTCGTCGCCCAAATCCCCGTCGCCAGGCCAGCCGCCTGGCGAGCGCGGTTCTTCCTGCCACCGCGCGTGCCGGCCCGCGCCGTTCGGCGGGGTGCCGGGCTCTGGCTGAAGGACCGGGCGCGCCCAGGCACCGCCATCATGGGCCCCGGGATCCTCCCACCGGAACGACCCCGAATCCGCCCTCCGGAACGACCCCGAATCCGGGCCGCCCCCGGCACCCGGGCCCTCCCACCGGAACGACCCCGAATCCGCCCACCGGGACGACCCCGAATCCGGGCCGCCCCCGGCACCCGGGCCCTCCCACCGGAACGACCCCGAATCCGCCCACCGGGACGACCCCATGTCACCAGCGTGGTCCCGCCCGGCGGGCGGGCGGGACCGTTCGCCGGGGCCGCCTGGACGGCCATACCCTGGCTCGTCGGCCGCCTGCCACTCCCCGGTGGCGCGGTACCCGTCCCGGGCGGCATCGTAGCCGTCGCCGGCCGCGCCGTACCCGCCGTCCGGGTATGCCGGACCGTGCCAGCCGCCCGCCGGCGGCCGCCGCGACCACGGGCCTTCGTCCGCGTCGTCCTCCCACGCGAAGCCGTCCGGCGCGGCGCGCGTCCCGGCCTCCCAAGCCGGGCGGGCGCCGGGGCCGGTGCCGAACTCCTCGCCGAGATCGTCGAAGTCCGCGTCGCCGTAGGGCTCGCCCCCCCGCGCGGGATCCCTGCCGGGCAGCCAGTCGTCGCCACCGGAGCTCATTCACTCACCGCCCGCATCGGAGCTGACCAGCTCGCCGACTGGGTTCCCGGTCAGGCGCTCGGCGTCCAGCGCCTCTTGCAGCAGCGTCGCTGCCGCCGCCTGATCGACGACGGCACGCCGCTGCCGGGAACCTCGTCCGCCCGCGCGGAGCGCGGCCTCGGCGAGCACGGTCGTGAAGCGCTCGTCCACGAGCCTCACGGAGGCCGGCGCGATCGCCCGGGCGAGCGCCACCGCGAACGCGCGCGCCGCCGCGGCGGAGGCGCCCGGCCGGCCCGACAGCCCGACCGGCAGCCCCACCAGCACCTCGACCGCTGCGCGGTCGGCGGCGAGCCTGGCCACCTGCGCCACGTCGCCGCGGCCCCGCCGCACCGTGGCGACGGGGCTGGCGAGAATGCCGCGCGGGTCGCTGCCGGCGACGCCGATCCGCACCGACCCGACGTCCACCGCCAGCCGAGCGCCCGGCCTCACCGCACCGCTTCCCATGCGCAGTGACGTCGCGTCTTCCCTGCCCGGATGGGACACGACTTCACGGTACGCCACCCGGTGAGCTGATGTCGGCGATAACGTCGCGAACCGCATCAAACGCCTCTGCGAGCGCCTGGCCCGCCCGGTCGCCGAGCGCCGCGCCACCACCCTGGGCGATATCGTCCCGCCCGCCTCCCCGGCCGCCGAGGGCAGCCGTCGCCCGCGCGATCAGCTGGCCGGCCGCCAGGCCGATGCCGCGGGCTGCGTCGTTGACCGCGATCACGACAGCCGGACGGTCCGCGGGCACGCCGGCCACCACCACCACGGCGGGCCGCCGGGCCGGGACCAGGCCACGGATGTCGACGGCGAGCTTGCGCATCCCGTCCGCGGGCGTCCCGTCCGGCGCCCGGTGAGCAACGTAGGCGACGCCGTTCACATCGTCGGCCTGCGCCGCCGCCTGCGCCGCCACGTTCGCGAGCTGGGCCGCCTGCATCCGCTGCAGGTCGCGCTCGGCCTCGCGGAGCCTGGACACGATCCCCGCCACCCGTTCCGCCAGGTCCGCGCGGGGCGCCTTGAGCTGCTCGCTGAGCTGGGTGACCAGCAGGCTCTCGCGGGCCAGGAAGCGGAACGCGTCGATGCCGACCAGCGCCTCGACCCGCCGGACGCCCGAGCCGATCGACGATTCACCAAGGATCTTGACCAGGCCGAGCTGACCGGACCTGGCCACGTGCGTGCCGCCGCACAGTTCCCGCGAGTAGTCGCCGACCTCCACCACCCGAACCTCGTCCCCGTACTTCTCGCCGAACAGCGCGAGCGCCCCCATCGCCCGGGCCTCGTCCAAAGACGTGTAGAAGGCCCGGACGTCGAGGTCGTCGATGAGGACCTCGTTCACCTCGGACTCGACATCGGCGAGGACGGACGGCGGCACCGCGCCGATGGCCGTGAAGTCGAACCGGAACCGGCCGGGCGAGTTCTCCGAGCCGGCCTGGGCCGCGGACTCGCCGAGCGCGCCCCGGAACGCCCGGTGCACCAGGTGCGTCGCCGTGTGCGACCGGGAGATCGCCCGGCGCCGGTCGACGTCGATCCGGGTGCGCACCGCGTCGCCGATCGTGACCTCTCCCCGGGTGACTCGGCACCGGTGCACGATCAGGCCGGGAACGGGCGACTGCACGTCCCGGATCTCGACCAGCCCGCCGTCGCCGTGGCCCTGGACACGCATCACACCGGTGTCGGCCAGCTGGCCGCCCCCCTCCGCGTAGCAGGGCGTGCGGTCGAGCACGACGTCCACCTCGGTGCCCTCGCCCGCCGCGGGTACCGGCGACCCGCCCGAGAGCAGGCCGATCACACTGCCGTCCGATTCGATCTCGTCGTAGCCGGTGAAGGTCACGGCGCCGGATCGCTCGAGGAACCGCGCGAACACCGAGATGTCCGCGTTGCCGGTCTTCTTCGTCGCCGCGTCCTCCTTGGCCCGCTGCCGCTGCTGCGCCATCAGCCGGCGGAACTCCGCCTCGTCGACGCTCAGGCCCTGCTCGGCCGCCATCTCCAGGGTCAGGTCGATCGGGAACCCGTAGGTGTCGTGCAGCTGGAACGCCTGCGCCCCGCTGATCGCGCGCCCTCCGCGCCGGACGGCTTCCTCCGCGGCCGCATCGAAGATCGCCGTGCCGGTGCGCAGCGTCGCCAGGAACGTGCCCTCCTCCGCGTCGAGCACGGTGTGGATCCGGGGCGCGTCCCTGACCAGGTCGGGGTACTGGTCGCCGAGCGCCCGGATCGCCACCGACGCGAGCTCGTGCAGGTACCGGTCGCCCAGGCCGCCTTGCGCCGCGCGGCCGCCGTCACCGCCGCGCTGCGACCCGGCCAGCAGCCGCAGGTTCCGCACGGTCCGCCGGACGATGCGGCGCAGCACGTATCCCCGGCCCTCGTTGGACGGGATGACGCCGTCGGCCACGAGCATCACCGCCGCCCGCACGTGGTCAGCCACCACCCGCAGCGCCACGTCGGCACGGTGGTCACGGCCGTACTTCCGCTCGGTCAGCTCCGCCGCCTTGTCGAGCACGCTCCAGGTGGTGTCGATCTCGTAGAGGTTGTCCACTCCCTGAAGCAGGGTCGCCATCCGCTCCAGGCCCATGCCGGTGTCGATGTTCCGCGACGGAAGCTCGCCGGCGACGTCGAAGTCCTCCTTGCTGCGGACCGCGCTGAGCTGGTACTGCATGAACACGAGGTTCCACACCTCGAGGTAGCGGTCCTCGTCGGCCACCGGCCCGCCCTCGCGGCCGTACTCCGGGCCGCGGTCGTAGTAGATCTCCGAGCACGGGCCGCCGGGGCCCGGCACCCCCATGTGCCAGTAGTTGTCCGCCAGCCCCCGGCGCTGGATCCGCTCCTCCGGCACCCCGATCTTGTCCCGCCAGATGGCGAACGCCTCGTCGTCGCCGGTGTAGACCGTCGTCCAGAGCCGGCTCTCCGGGAAGCCGAAGCCGCCCTCGGACTCCGGCCTGGTGAGCAGCTCCCAGGCCAGCGGTATGGCCTGCTCCTTGAAGTAGTCGCCGAACGAGAAGTTCCCCAGCATCTGGAAGAAGGTGGCGTGCCTGGTGGTCTTGCCGACCTCGTCGATGTCCGGCGTCCGCACGCACTTCTGCACGCTCACCGCCCGCCGGTAGGGCGGCACCCGCTGGCCGAGGAAGTACGGCTTGAACGGGACCATTCCCGCGTTCACCAGGAGCAGGGTGGGATCCTCGGCGACCAGGCTGGCCGACGGCACGATCGCGTGCCCCCGCTCGGCGAAGTAGTCAAGGAAGCGGCGGGCGATCTGTGCCGACTCCATCAACGGCCATCCTTCTGGTTGTCGCTGCCTGCGGCGCGCCCTCCGCCGGGCGGCACCTGCTGACCTATGAGGGTATTGCCTGCCCGGGGCTGGCGCCGATCGATATACCGAGCGTGACGGGCGGCGTGCTCGGCCATGCCTTCCCGGACGTCACGGACGAAGCGCCAGACTCCCCGCCCGCCCGGCCGGCGCAGGCCAGCTTGACCGCCGCGGCGCACCAGCCCGGCCAGCCTGCGGTACGCGACGACCCCGCCGATCGCGCCGGCCGCCAGGCCCCATGCCGTGCCGATCATCAGCCACAGGAGGCGGCGCATCACCGGGCGGCCCCGTTCCGCGCGGGCAGCTCCCGCACCCGGCCGGAGCGGCGCAGCGCGAGCGCCCGCCGCACGCCGTAGCCGGCCGCCGCCAGCTTGAGCACCGGCCCGCCCACCCCGGAGGCGATCAGCCGCGCGGTCCCGGCGAGGGCCGTGACCTGGTCCGAGAGCTCGGACATGCTGGCGGACACCTGCTCCACGGTCTCTGCCAGGGCGCCGGTCCGGGCCAGCTGCTCATCGGCCCGATCGACCGCGGCCTGCGCGCGCCGCAGCAGGTCGTCGGCGCGGTCGCGGTAGCCTTCCAGCAGCGCGGTGGCAGCCGAGACCAGCCGGGCGACCCTGGCGAGCACGTAGCTGGCCGCGCACATGGCGACCGCGAAGAACCCGGCCGCGACCAGGGCGGCCACCTGCCCGGCTTCCATCGGCTCTCCCTCCCGGCTGGCCCGGCGATCGCTGCGCCGAACCCTATCGCGAGACGCCATCCGGCCGGGCGCGCTACGGGGCGGGGCCGTCGCCGCCGGGCACGGGGCCATCCCCGCCGAGGGCCTCGCGCACGCGCGCGGCGCGGTCTGCCCAGCGGGCCTCCGCGCCGTGCCGGGACGGCTCGTAGTACCTGCGGCCCCGGGCCGGAACGGGCGCGTACTCCTGCCGGACGATCCCCTCGGGGAAGTCGTGCGGGTACAGGTAGCCCTCGCCGTGCCCGAGCCGCGCCGCGCCCGGGTAGCTCGCGTCGCGCAGGTGCACGGGGACGGGCCCGGTCCGCCCGCTCCTGACGTCCTCCGTGGCCGCCGAGATCGCCCGGATCACCGCGTTCGACTTGGGCGCGAGCGACAGGTGGATCACCGCCTGGGCCAGGTTGATCCGCGCCTCGGGGAGCCCGACCAGCTCGGCCGCCTGCGCCGCGGCGACCGCGACGGCCAGCGCGGACGGGTCGGCCATCCCGATGTCCTCGCTGGCGTGCACGACCAGCCTGCGGCCGATGAACCTGGGATCCTCCCCGGCCTCGATCATCAGCGCCAGGTAGTGCAGCGCCGCGTCAACGTCGCTGCCCCGGATCGACTTGATGAACGCGCTCGTGACGTCATAGTGCTGGTCGCCGGCCCGGTCGTAGCGGACGGCGGCGCGGTCGACGGCGCGCTCCAGCGCCGTCACGCCGATCTCGCCGCCGCCGGGCAGGGCGAGCGCGGCCGCCTCCAGGCAGGTGAGCGCACGGCGGGCGTCCCCGCCCGCCATCCGGACCAGGTGGCCGGCGGCCGGCTCGGCCAGGCTGACCCGGCCGCCCAGGCCGCGCTCGTCGGCGACGGCCCGCCTGATCAGCTCCCGCATGTCCGCCTCGCCGAGCGGCCGCAGCGTGAGCAGCAGCGAGCGGGACAGCAGCGGCCCGACCACGGAGAACGACGGGTTCTCGGTGGTCGCGCCGATGAAGGACACCCAGCGGTTCTCCACGGCCGGCAGCAGGGCGTCCTGCTGCGCCTTGTTGAAGCGGTGCACCTCATCCACGAACAGCAGCGTCTGGGTGCCGCCGTGGCCGAGCTCGGCCCTGGCCGCGTCTATCGCCGCCCGCACCTGGCCGACCCCGGCCGAGACCGCGGAGATCTCCACGAGCCGGCGGCCGGTCACCTGGCTCAGCACATGGGCGAGGGTGGTCTTGCCGGTCCCGGGCGGGCCCCAGAGCAGCACGGACATCGGCGCCGCGCGCTCGGCCAGGGTGCGCAGCGGCGAGCCCGGGCCGGTCAGGTGCGGCTGGCCGAGCACCTCGTCGAGGCTGCGCGGCCGCATCCGGACCGCGAGCGGGGCGACCGCCCGCGCGGCGTCCTCCGCGGCGGCGTCGAAGAGGCTGGCGCGCTGGCCCGTGCCCGGCGTGGACATGTGTTCGACGGTACTCGACGCCGCGGCCCGCGCCGGCCCCGCCGCCTCAGCGCGAGTCGTGCGCGACCCTGACCGGATGCGCCGGGGCCGGCTCCAGCACCACGTCTACCCCTGCCTCCCGGCGCTGGTCGGCCGTGATCGGGGTCGGCGCCCCGGTCAGCGGGTCGAATCCGGAGGCGGCCTTGGGGAACGCGATGACGTCCCTGATCGACGGGCGCCCGGTGAGGAGCATGAGCATCCGGTCCCAGCCGAACGCGATCCCGCCGTGCGGGGGCGGCCCGTAGCGCAGCGCGTCGAGGAGGAAGCCGAACTGGCGGCTCGCCTCCTCGCGGGACAGGCCGATCACGTCGAAGACCCGCTGCTGCAGGGCGGGGCGGTGGATCCGGATGGACCCCCCGCCGATCTCGGTCCCGTTGCAGACGATGTCGTAGGCGTCGGCCAGCGCCCCGGCCGGGTCGGAGTCGAACTTGCCGGCCCACTCCGGCAGCGGCGCGGTGAACGGATGGTGGACCGCGGTCCAGCCGCCCTCGCCGTCCTCCTCGAACATCGGCGCATCGACTACCCACGTGAACGCCCATGCCGCAGGGTCGATCAGCCCGCACCGCGCGCCGATCTCCAGCCGGGCGGCCCCGAGCAGCGCTTGCGCGGTGGCCGCCGGCCCGGCCGCGAAGAACACGCAGTCCCCCGGGCCCGCCCCGGCCGCGCCGGGCAGCCCGGCGCGCTCGGCGTCGGACAGGTGCCGGGCCACCGGCCCGGCGTCGGCCACCGCGCCATCGGCGCGCACGAGCACGTAGGCGAGCCCCTTCGCGCCGCGCGACCGTGCCCATTCCTGCCAGCCGTCGAGCTCGCGCCTGCTCTGCGCCGCCCCGCCGGGCATGACGACCGCGCCCACGTGCGGTGCCTGGAACACCCGGAAGGCGGTCCCCGCGAAGTAGGCGGTCAGGTCCCTGAGCTCGCAGCCGAAGCGCAGGTCGGGCTTGTCCGACCCGAACCTGCTCATCGCCTCGGCGTAGGTCATCCGCGGGATCGGCGTGGCCACCTCATGGCCGGCGATCTCCCGCCACAGCAGCCGCACCAGCTCCTCGGCCACCTCGATCACGTCGTCCCGGGTCACGAAGCTCATCTCCAGGTCGACCTGGGTGAACTCCGGCTGCCGGTCGGCCCGGAAGTCCTCGTCGCGGAAGCAGCGCACCAGCTGGTAGTACCGCTCCAGGCCGGCGACCATCAGCAGCTGCTTGAACAGCTGGGGGGACTGCGGCAGGGCGTACCAGCTCCCCGGGCGCAGCCGCACCGGGACCACGAAGTCCCTGGCGCCCTCCGGGGTGGAGCGGGTCAGGAACGGGGTTTCCACGTTCACGAAGCCCAGCCTGGCCATGAGGTCACTGACCAGGTACGCGGCCCGGGACCTGGCCCGGATCGCCGCGGCCATCTCGGGCCGGCGCAGGTCCAGGTACCGGTAGCGGAGCCGGACCTCCTCGTTCAGCTCGCCGCTCCCGTCCAGCGGGAACGGCAGCGGGTCGCACGCGGAGAGGATCTCGAGCCGCTCGGCGGCGACCTCGATCTCGCCGGTGGCCAGCTCCGGGTTCTCGTTCCCCGCGGGGCGCCGCCGCACCCGCCCGGTGACGAGCACGCAGTACTCGGCCCGCAGCTCGTGGGCGACGTCCTCCTCGCGCAGCACCACCTGGACGATGCCGCTGGCGTCCCGCAGGTCCACGAACGTGACCCCGCCATGGTCCCGGCGCCGCGCCACCCAGCCCGCGAGCGTGACCCGCTCTCCGGCCTGCGCCGCGCGCAGCGTGCCCGCCTCGTGCGTGCGGATCATCGCCTACCCAGCCTTCCTGTCGAAGCGCACATCCCCGGCCGCCCGCCGCCGCCCGGCCGCAGCGCCCGGCACGGCCGCCGAGCGCCCCGGGGCCGCCTCCGCGGCGGGGCCGGTGCCGCCCGCCGCCGGGCGATGCCAGGGGAACGGGCCGCGCGTCGGCCCGGCTCCCCCGGCCCCGGGCTTCAGGCCCGCGCCGGTCCGGTGACGGGAGCCAGCCCGGCCAGGAACGGATTGGCCCTCCGCTCGGCCCCGATCGTGGTGCGCGGCCCGTGGCCGGCCAGCACCACGGTCTCGTCCGGCAGCGGCAGGCAGACCCTGGCCAGGCTATCGAGGATCGCCTGGTGGTCGCCGCCGGGCAGGTCGGTCCGGCCGATGGAGCCGGCGAACAGCAGGTCGCCGGTGAAGATCGTGCCCGGCGCCGCCGAGCTGCCCGCGCCGGGCCCGGTGCCCGCCGGAGCGGCCCCCGGCAGCCGGAACGTCACCGATCCCCTGGTGTGCCCGGGCGCGTGGTCGACGACGAGCCGCACCCCGGCCAGCTCGATCGCCGCCCCGTCGGCGAGCTCGCGGACCTCCTCCGGCTCGGTGAACGCCAGCCCGCCGAACAGCTGCCGCCCCGCCCCCGCCGGCAGGCCCCTGGCCGGGTCGGACAGCAGCGCGCGGTCGGCCGGGTGGATGTAGGCAGGGATGTGCCGGGCGCCGCAGACCGGCGCGACCGACCACACGTGGTCGACGTGGCCGTGGGTGAGCAGGACCGCCGCCGGGCGCAGGCGGTAACGGTCGGTGATCTCCTCGATGCCCGGCTCGGCGTCCTGCCCGGGATCGATGATCAGGCACTCCTCGCCGGGCCCGGCCGCGAGCACGTAGCAGTTCGCGGCGAAGGAGCCGGCCGGGAACCCGGCGATCAGCACGGCCACCTCCTGGCTGGCTTGTGACGCATCCAGGCTACCGGGGGCGCGGCGGGAACCCTGCCCCGGTCACGGGACGGCTGCGGTTAGCGTCGAAGCGGTAACAGCCCTCCTGCGCACTTGCCCTGCCCGGGTACCATGCGCGAAGTTTTGTCACGGCACCACGACCCGGTTCGACACGGGAGGGCTGGACGGTGGCGGGGAAGCAGGAGCGCCGGCGCAGGCTCGCCAGGCAGCGGTACGAGCGCCGGCTGGCCCGGCAGGCGCAGCGCCGGCAGCGCCTGCGCGCCTGGACGAAGCTGGCCTCCGGCGCCGCCGTGCTCGCCGTGGTCGCGGGCGCGGTCACGCTTGCCGTGCTGCACCTCGCCGGCGCCGGCAAGGCGAGCGCGAAGGCGCTCGCCTCACCGTCCGCCCCGGCGACCTCGCCGGCTTCTGCGGCCAGCGAGCCCGCCAGGCACTGCACGTACATCCCGACCGGGAAGGCGGCCCGGGACGTGGGCCTGCCCCCCGTGACTCCCGACTGGCGGGCCCGCTACCGGGCGGTGATCACGACCAACCGCGGCCCCATCGTGATCGACCTGCTCAACTCCAAGGCCACCTGCACGGTGAACTCGTTCGTATTCCTCGCGCGGAAGGATTACTTCAACCGCACCCCCTGCCACAGGCTCACCACCAGCGGCATCTACGTGCTCCAGTGCGGCGACCCGACGGGGACCGGCACCGGGGGCCCGGGATACGAATTCGCCGACGAGAACCTGGCCGGCGCCAGGTACCTGGCCGGCACGGTCGCGATGGCGAACTCCGGGCCGAATACCAACGGGAGCCAGTTCTTCCTCGTCTACCGGAACTCGCCGCTGCCTCCCTCGTACTCGGTGTTTGGCGCGATCGTGAGCGGACTCAATATCATCCAGAAGGTGGCAAAGGCGGGCACGGACAACGCCAACGGCAAGGGCGACGGCCACCCGAAGGAGAAGGTCGTCATCGAGCGCGTGACCATCACGAAGACCTGACCAGGCCGCCGCCCGGCGCGGCGGGCCAGCCAGGTACCGAACGGGAGGTGAGCGGTGAGCACGGGAAGCCATCCGTGGGGCCGGGTCGCGGAGGACGGCACCGTCTACGTGCGCACCGCAGCGGGCGAGCGCGTCGTCGGCATCTGGCAGGCCGGAAGCCCGGAGGAGGCCCTGGCATTCTTCACGCGGCGGTACGAGGCGCTGGCAACGGAGGTGGGGCTGCTCGAGCGGAGGATGGGCGCGGCCGGGCTGGCAGCCGGCCAGGCGAGGTCCACGATCGCGCGGCTGCGGGCCGCCGTGCAGGAGGCGAAGGCCGTCGGTGACCTCGGTGCCCTGCAGCGCAGGCTGGACGCGCTCGCCGACCGGGCCGACCAGATGCAGCACGAGCAGAAGGCGGCGCGCGAGCGGGCCAAGGCCGAGGCGATCGAGATCAAGGAGCGGATCGTCGGCGAGGCCGAGGAGCTGGCCGCGCACGCGACCCACTGGAAGTCGGCGGGCGAGCGCATGGCGCAGCTGCTGGAGGACTGGAAGGCCGCCCCGCACGGTGACCGGCAGCTCGAGGCCGGGCTGTGGAAGCGGATGTCCGCCGCGCGCACCGCGTTCGCCAAGCGCAGGAAGGCGTACTTCACCGCGCTGGAGCACGAGCGCGAGCAGGTGCGGGAGCGCAAGCGGCAGATTGTGGCCCGGGCCGAGGAGCTGTCGTCCTCCACCGACTGGACCGCCACCGCCGCCGCCTACCGCGCGCTGATGGCGGAGTGGAAGGAGGCGGGGCGAGCCGACAAGGTCGCCGAGGACGAGCTGTGGAAGCGGTTCCGTGCGGCTCAGGCGGCGTTCTTCGACGCGCGGTCCGCGGCGCTGGCGGCCAAGGACAACGAGCTGAGGGAGCGCGCCGCGGCCAAGGAGGAGCTGCTCGCCGAGGCCGAGCGGCTGCTCCCGGTCAGCGACGCCCGGGCCGCCCGCGCCGCGCTCCGCTCGATCCACCAGCGCTGGGACAAGATCGGCCCGGTGGCGCGGGAGGTGAGCGAGCGGCTGGAGAACGGGCTGCGCAGGGTCGATGAGGCGGTGCGGAAGGCGGAGGACATCCAGTGGCGCCGCTCCAGCCCGGAGGCGCTGTCCCGCGCCCGGGACACGGTTGACCAGATCCGCAGGACGATCAGCCAGCTCGAGGGGCAGATCGCCCGGGCCGCCGAGAGCGGCGACGAGACGGCGCTGCGGCGCCTGCGCCCGGCGCTGGCGGCCAGGCAGTCCTGGCTGGCCGAGGCCGAGAAGACGCTCGCCGACCTGACCGGGTGACCGTCCGCACCGCCAGCTCGCCGCCGCCGCCCGCCCGGCCGGCGGCTTCCCGCGCGGGCGGGTTGGATGAGTTGCCCTGGTCGCGGGGTCTCTTGACGCGGTCGTGATTGCGCCGGGCGGGCCTGACGGCGCGGGGCGGGCGTGGTGCCTGCGGGGGGTTGAGGTTGCGCCTGCGGGCGATGCCGGCGATGACCGCCGCGCGGGCTGCATCGGGGGGCTGAGGGGGGAAGGGCGGCCGGTGGCCCGGCGGGCGACGCGGACGGCCCGGGGGCGGGGCCCGTTCCCGCCTGGCGATGGAGGTGATCAGCGCGATCAAGGCCCTGGACACGACCGCCGCCGCGACCGGGGATGCCGTGCGCTCAGCGGCGACCTGGCGGGCACCGGGTACCGGCCGCCGCCGCGACCGGGGATGCCGTACTCGATCTCCGAGGCCTGGGCGAGCGCGCATGGCGCGGATCCGGGCTCGGCCAGGGCGACGACATCGCCCGGCTCAGGTAGCAGATCACCGAACTCACCGAGGCCAGCCAGCTACTGCGGGCCGATGCCGCCGAGCGCGGCCAGGACCTGGCCGCCGCAACTGGGCCGCCGGCCCTGTCAGGGCCGTGCGCCGAGCCGGTCAACGGCTGGGGTCATGCGATGGCAATGCGACAGGGGTGCGACGGAGCTTGGAGTGCTTCCCCCCTGAGCACCAGCAGCGCGTCCTGGCCACGGTCATGACAAAGATCACCCGCAACAAGCCTCAACCCCCGGCGGCGGCACCGCAGCTGCCACAGGGTCTCACGCGCGCCCGGCACAACCACAACCGGGTCAGAAAACCCGGCGACCACGGCACCTGCCCCGACGGGCCGCCCGCCATCGTTCTGGACAACCTGCCGGACGGAGCCCTCGCAGCATGATCAACTTTCGCTCAGCATTGGGCTAGTGGGTCACGCGGTGCGCGTCGTAGACGCCGTCGACCAAGCGCACCGCCCGCAGCACATGGCGCAGGTGCTGGGGGTCACCCATCTCGAACGTGAACTTGCTCAGCGCGACGCGGTCCCGGCGGGTGGTGACGGTCGCCGAGAGGATGTTCACGTGCTGCTCGGAGATCGACCGGGTGATGTCGGAGAGCAGCCCGGTCCGGTCGAGGGCCTCCACCTGGATCGCGGCCAGGAACCGCGAGCTCTCCTTCGGCGACCATCGCACCGACACCAGCCGCTCGGGCTGGCTCTCGATCAGGTGCTGGACGTTGGCGCAGTCGGCGCGGTGGACCGAGACGCCGTTGCCGCGGGTCACGAATCCGGTGATCGCGTCGCCGGGCACCGGCGTGCAGCACTTGGACAGCCGCGCCCACACGTCGGCGAGCCCCTCAACGGCCACCCCCGAGTCACCGCTCACCAGCGGCGACGCCGAGGGCCTGGTCAGCATCGTCGCCTCGGCGAGGTCCTCCTGCGCTCCGGCCAGGCCGCCGGCCGACCGCACCAGCTTGGCGACGACCGACTGAGCGCTGACGTGGCCGTCGCCGACCGCCGCGTAGAGGGCGGACAGGTCCTGGTAGCGCAGGTCGAGGGCGATCGACTGCAGCGCGTCCGCCGTGGCCAGGCGCTGCAACGGGAGGCCCTGCTTGCGCATCGCCCGGGCGATCATTGCCTTGCCGGTCTCCGCCGCGGCCTCCCGGCGCTCCCTGGAGAACCAGTGCCGGATCTTGTTCCTGGCCCGGGCGCTCTTGACGAAGCCGAGCCAGTCCTGGCTCGGCCCCGCATCCGGCGCCTTGGAGGTGAGGATCTCGACGGTGTCGCCGTTGGACAGCTGCGACTCCAGCGGCACCAGGCGGCCGTTCACCTTGGCCCCGACCGTGCGGTGCCCGACCTCGGTGTGGATCGCGTAGGCGAAGTCCACCGGCGTGGCGCCCAGCGGCAGCGCGATCACCTCGCCCCGCGGGGTGAACACGTACACCTCCGCGCTGCCGACCTCGAACCGCAGCCACTCGAGGAAGTCCGCCGGATCCTCGGTCTCCCGCTGCCAGTCGACGAGCTGGCGCAGCCAGTCCATGTCGGCCGGGCTCCGGCCGTTGTTCCGCTCCTCCTTGTACTTCCAGTGCGCGGCGACCCCGTACTCGGACCGCCGGTGCATCGCCCGGGTCCTGATCTGCAGCTCCACCGGCTTGCCGCCGGGGCCGATGACGGTGGTGTGCAGCGACTGGTACATGTTGAACTTCGGCATCGCGATGTAGTCCTTGAACCGGCCGGGGACCGGGTTCCACTTCGCGTGCACCTGCCCGAGCACCGCGTAGCAGTCGCGGACGGTGTCGACCAGGACCCGGATCCCGACCAGGTCGTAGATGTCATCGAAGCCCACGTTCCTGGCGATCATCTTCTGGTAGATCGAGTACAGGTGCTTCGGCCTGCCGGTCACCCGTGCCTTAATCCTCGCCTCCCGCAGGTCGGCCGCGACCTCGTCGATCACCTCCTGCAGGTAGGCCTCGCGGCGCGGCGCCCGTTCCGAGACCAGCCTCGCGATCTCCTGGTACCGCTTGGGGAACAGCGTCATGAACGCCAGGTCCTCAAGCTCCCACTTGATGGTGTTCATCCCCATCCGGTGGGCGAGCGGGGCGTAGATCTCCAGCGTCTCGCGCGCGATCCGCTCCTGCTTCGGCCTGGGCAGGTAGCGAAGCGTCCGCATGTTGTGCAGCCGGTCGGCCAGCTTGATGACCAGCACCCGGATGTCCCGGGACATCGCGACGACCATCTTGCGCACGGTCTCGGCCTGCGCCGCCTCGCCGTACTTCACCCGGTCTAGCTTCGTCACGCCGTCCACCAGCATGGCGATCTCGTCCCCGAAGTCCCGGCGCAGCTCGCCCAGCGTGTACGGGGTGTCCTCGACCGTGTCGTGGAGCAGGGCCGCGGCGATCGTCTCGTGGTTCATCCCGAGCTCGGCCAGGATCGTCGCAACCGCGAGCGGGTGGGTGATGTAGGGGTCGCCGCTCTTGCGGGACTGGCCGGCATGGCACCGCGCCGCGGCCTCGTAGGCGCGCTCGATCAGGCGGACGTCGGCCTTCGGGTGCGTGGCGCGGACCGTCTTGATCAGTGGTTCCAGGACCGGGTTGACGCCCCCGCCGCGGGCGGCCGCGAACCGTCCGAGCCGGCGCCGCATGCCCAGGTGGCCCGGGCCATCGGGCGCGCCAACGAGCGGGGTCACCCCGCTGCCCGCCACCGGTAGCGCCTGGCCGCCTGCTGCCGGCTCCGTGGCCTCCTGGGTGACTCCGCGACCGGCCTGCCCGGCCGTCGCCACGTCACTGGCCACTGCCGCTCCTCGCGTCAATCGAAGCATTCAGTGTATCCGGGCCGACGCTCCGTCACACACTCGCGGCGCGGGCTGCCGCCCGCGGCGCCTTGCGGGCGCGGGCCCGCCGTGGCATCCGGCCCGCCGTGGCATCCGGCCCGCCGTGGCATCCGGCCCGCCGCGGCATCCGGCCAGCCGCGGCATCCGGCCAGCCGCGGCGCCCGGTCAGAGGCCGAGCACCGCCCGGACCGTCAGGCCGGGCAGATTCGCCCGCCCGCCCAGGAAGCCGAGCTCGATCAGGACGCTCAGCGCGGTCACCTCGGCACCGCACCGGCGGATCAGCTCGGCGGTCGCCGCGGCCGTCCCCCCGGTGGCCAGCACGTCATCGACCAGCAGCACCCGATCCCCCGGGGCGAATGCGTCCACGTGGACCTCGACGGTCGCGGTTCCGTATTCCAGCTCGTAGCTCTGCGCGTGGGTCGGGCCGGGAAGCTTGCCGTGCTTGCGCACCGGGACGAACCCGACGCCCAGCCGGCAGGCCACCGGGGCGGCCAGGATGAAGCCGCGGGCCTCGATCCCGGCCACCTTGTCGACGCCCTCATGGCCCGCGGCGAGCGCGGCGACCGCCGTGCCGAACGCGGTAGCATCCGCGAGCAGCGGGGTGATGTCCTTAAACACCACGCCAGGCTCCGGGTAGTCGGGGACGTCCCGGATCAGGCCGGCCAGCGCCGTGGCCGGGTCGGGACCGGCGGGCGGCTCCGCCGGCGCCCCGCGGAACGCCAGTCCCTCGGCCTGCGCCGCGGCCACGGCCTACCGCCGCTTCTTCTTGCCCGACGGGCGCCGCTGCGCCGAGCCGGCGCGCCTCGGCTGCTGCCTGGGCCCGGTGACCCTGCGCCCTGAGCTGCCGGCCGCCCGTCCCGCGGCGACCGGCGCGGCCTCGGGCTCGCCGGGCGCGGCGTCGTCCTCGCGCTCGTCCGGCACCGGGTCCCCCGGGCCGGGCTGGCCGCCCGAGGCGCTCCGCCCGGCAGCCGGGACGCCGCCCGTACCCAGGGCATCCCCGTCGGCCGCGCCGCGCCGCCCCGGGCCCGGGCCTGCCGCCGCCCCGGGCGCGGCCGGATCGCCCCCGGCCGCCGGGGTCGCGACGGCATCCGTCACGCCGCCGGCGCCCGCCGCGGCCTTCGCCTGCCGCTTGAGGCTGCCCGCCCGCTGCGCGACCTGCTTGGCCAGCTGCCGGTACTCGGGCTGGCGCTCCTTCAGGTCGGCCAGGACCGGGGTCGCGATGCAGATCGAGGAGTAGGTGCCGGACAGCATCCCGACGAACAGCACCAGCGACAGGTCCTTGAGCTCGCCGTTGCCGAGCAGCGTGACGCTCACCGCCAGGATCGCCACCACCGGGAGCAGCGCGATCAGCGAGGTGTTGATCGAGCGGACCAGGGTCTGGTTCAGCGCGAGGTTCGCGGCCTCGCTGTAGGTGGCCCGCCGGGTCGCGAGCAGGCCGGCGGTGTTCTCCCTCACCTTGTCGAACACCACCACGGTGTCGTAGAGGGAGTACCCGAGGATGGTGAGCAGCCCGATCACGGTGGCCGGGCTCACCTGGAAGCCGAGCAGCGCGTAGATGCCGACCGTGATCACGATGTCGTGGGCGAGCGCGACCAGCGCGGCCGTAGCCATCCGCCACTCGAACGCGACCGTCAGGTAGAGCACGATCACGACCAGGAACGCGATCAGCGCCTGGAGCGCCTTGTCCAGGATCTGCGCGCCCCAGCTCGCGCCGACCGCCTGCAGGCTGACCTGGTCGCGTGGCAGGCCGAACCTGGCCGCGACCGCGTCCTGGATGGCGAACTCGGTCCGCTGCCCGAGCACGGGGGTCTGCACCGTCCAGCCGGACCGGCCGACCCGCTGGACGGTGATCGTGCTGCCGCTGCCCGCGCCGACGAACGTGTCGGTCACCTGGGACTGCGTCACGCTCGCCGAGGTGGTGAACTTGTAGACCTCGCCGCCCTTGAAGTCGACGCTGTAGGACAGGCCGCGGATCGCCAGCGCCGCGATCGCGACGACCAGGATCACGCCGGAGAGCGTGTACCACAGCCGGCGGCGGCCGACGAAGTCGATGGAGACCTCACCGCGGTAGAGCCGCCCGCCGATCGCGCCGATCCGGCCGATCGCGCCGAGCTGGCCAGCCGCGGCGGTGCCGCGCGGTGCCATCACGCCTCCCTCGGGGTGATCGCGCCCCGGGCGCCGGCGGCTCCCGGGGCGCCCGGGGCTCCTGGGGCCGCTGACGCCGCCGCGCCCGGCGCGGGCCTGGAGGCCGGCCGCGTGCCGCGCCACGGGGACCGCGCCCCGAGCCGCGCCGGGTCGAGCCCGGAGAGCCGGTGGCCGCCCCCGTAGAACCTCGTCCTGGCCAGGAGCGTGACCATCGGCTTGGTGAACAGGAACACGACCACGATGTCGATCAGCGTGGTGAGCCCGAGTGTGAACGCGAAGCCCCGCACGTCGCTGATCGCGAAGATGTACAGCAGCAGCGCGGCGAGGAAGCTGACGGTGTCGGAGACCAGGATCGTCCGCCTGGCCCGCTGCCAGCCCCGCTCCACCGCGGCCCGCAGCGACCTGCCCTCCCGCACCTCGTCACGGAGCCGCTCGAAGTAGACGACGAACGAGTCCGCGGTGATGCCGATCGCGACGATCAGCCCGGCCACGCCCGCCAGGGAGAGGGTGTAGCCCTGGTACTTGGACAGCAGGATCACCGACAGCCAGGTCAGCAGCGCCGACGTGGCCAGGCTGAGCACCGAGACCAGCGCCAGGCCGCGGTAGTAGAGCAGCGAGTAGATCACCACGAGGCACAGCCCGACCGCCGCCGCGATCAGGCCCGCGTCGAGCTGCGCGGATCCGAGCTGGGCGGAGACCGACTGGACCGTCTGGCTCTGGAAGCTCAGCGGCAGCGCCCCGTACTTGAGCACGTTGGCCAGGTCCGTGGCGGACTTCTGGGTGAAGTTGCCGCTGATCTGCCCCCGGCCGGTGGTGATCGGCTGCTGCACGAACGGGGCCGAGATGACCTTCCCGTCGAGCACGATCGCGAAGTTGTCGAGCACCGAGGTCGGCTGGCCGGTCGAGGGATTGAAGTACGTGTTGTACATCCGCGTGGTCTGGGTGCCGAACGCCTTGGTGCCCTGGCCGTTCAGGTTGAAGTCGACCACCCACTGGCCGGTGTTCGGGTCCACCCCGGCGCTCGGCGACTGCAGCCAGGTGCCGAGCACGATCGCCGGGCCGAGCACGTACTTGACGCCGCTGGAGTCGCACGCGACGATCTGCGCGCCCGGGGAGTTCCAGCGGTTCGAGGCGTCGCCGTAGACCGCGGCCTGCCAGTTCTTGTTCGCGCAGTCCAGCTTCTTGAACAGGGCGAGCGCGGCCGGCTTGACCAGGCCGGCGTCGCCGGTCACATAGAGCGGCGCCGGGGAGGAGCCGGCCGGGGCCGGGCTGGTGCGGCCCGCCGATGGCGTGGCGCTGGCCGAGGGGGAGGCGCTGCCGGAAGCCTTCGGGCGCGCCGGGGAGGAGGCGGCACGCGATGGCGAGGAGCCCGGCGACGCGGAGGAGCCCGGCGACGCGGAGGAGCCCGGCGACGCGGAGGAGCCCGGCGACGCGGAGGGGCTCGGCGACGGGCTCGGGGTGACCGCGGGGGCGGCCGACGGCAGGCCGGGGCCCGCGGGCCTGCTGCCGGCCGCGCACTGCGCGGCGCCGGGGACGATGGTCGTGCAGAGCAGCACCTGCCGGAACCTCAGCTGCGCGGCGGTCAGCAGGGGCGCGATCTGCTCGGCGCTCTTGCCGGGGATCGAGATGTTGATGTACTGGGATCCCTGCTGCTGCACGGTCGCCCCGGTGACGCCGGTTCCGTTCACGCGGCTCAGGAGGATCCCGATCGCCGTGCTCATCTCCGCCGAGCTCGGCACCCCGCCGTTGGGCGCGACGGCCTTGAGCGTGATCGTCGTCCCGCTGGACAGGTCCAGGCCGAGGCCCACCCTGAACCTGGTGTGCCATAGCCCCGGGTGGAGCAGCGTCCCGCCGACCACCGCAAGGAACATCACGATGATCAGCGCCGCGAGCGCCGCCAGGTGCCGCCCGGGCCGCGAGATCGTCACGCCGCCCCCCGGCCTGGACCCGCCCGCCGCCCGGGGCCCGCCGCCGCGAGGCCCCGGTGAGGAACCGCCCGACCAGGATGGTCTGTCGCTTGGGGGAGCCACCTGTCCCTAGTCCTTAGCTCGATCGGGCCCTGACGGGCTGCTAGCCGTTGCGGTCCTTGACTTCCCTGTCCTCGCCCACCGGCTGGCTCTCGGGCGCGCCGGAGCCGTCCGCGGCCGATCCCGCGGCCGCGCCGGCCGTCACGTCCTCATCCGGCGGGAGGACGTCCATGATCGCCCGGCGCAGCATCCGCACCTGGACGCCGGGCGCGATCTCGACCACGACGTCCCGGTCATCGCCGGAGACCACCGTGCCATACAGGCCCGCCGTGGTGCGGATCTTCTGGCCGGGCACGACCTCCTGCTGCATCTGCATGGCGCGGCGCTGCCGGTTGCGCTGCGGGCGGATCATCAGGACGTAGAACAGGCCGATGAGCACGATCAGGACGATGAAGAACAGCGGGCTGGTGCCCTGCGTGGTGCTCTTCGCGGCGGCGAGAATCAGTGTCCCCATCGCGGGGCTTCCTTCCAGTTGATGAGCGCAGCGACCAGTCACAGCCAGGCGCGGCGCCGGCGGTGCGGCGCCGGCCCCGGGCTGCTGGAGAAGGCCAACTGCCGAAGTGTAGCGGCGTGGCTGCCGCGTACCAACAGGCTACGGCGTCCGCGCAGTGATCGTGACCACCGGCAGCCGCGGGGGCAGGGACGGCGGGCACCGGCGCCGCGAGGTCAGTCGAAGAGCGTGATCACGGCGTCGGGCTGCCCGGCCTGGGCCGGCGGGCTCAGGCCGAGATGGGTCCACGCGGCCGGCGTCGCCACGCGGCCGCGCGGCGTGCGGGCGATGAACCCGGCTCTGACCAGGAACGGCTCGGCGACCACCTCGACGGTCTCGGCCTCCTCCCCCACGGCCACCGCCAGCGTCGACAGGCCGACCGGCCCGCCGCCGAACCGGCGGACCAGCACGCTCAGCACCTCCCGGTCGAGCCTGTCGAGACCGATCTCGTCCACCTCGTACAGCTCGAGCGCGGCCCGCGCGGCCTGCCGGGTGACCACTCCGTCGCCGCGCACCTCGGCGAAGTCCCGCACCCGGCGCAGCAGCCGGTTCGCGATCCTCGGCGTCCCCCTGGCGCGGCCCGCGATCTCGTCCGCGCCGTCGTCGCGCAGCGGGACGCCCAGCAGCCCCGCCGAGCGGCGGATGATCACGCCGAGCTCGGCCGGGTCGTAGAACTCCAGGTGGCCGGTGAACCCGAACCTGTCCCGCAGCGGCGCGGGCAGCAGCCCGGCCCGGGTGGTCGCCCCCACCAGCGTGAACGGCGCGATGTCGAGGGCCACGGCGGTCGCCCCCGGGCCCTTGCCCAGCATCACGTCTACCCGGAAGTCCTCCATCGCCAGGTAGAGCATCTCCTCGGCGGGCCGCGCCAGGCGGTGGATCTCATCGATGAACACGACCTCGCCCCCGGTCAGCGAGGTGAGCACGGAGGCCAGGTCGCCGGCCCGCTCGATCGCCGGGCCGCTGGTGATCCGCAGCGGCGCGCCGAGCTCGGCGGCGATGATCATCGCGATCGTCGTCTTGCCCAGTCCCGGGGGCCCGGACAGGAGCACGTGGTCCGGGGCCTTGCGCCGCCGCAGGGCTCCTTCGAGGACGAGCGACAGCTGCTCGCGGAGCCGGGGCTGGCCGACGAACTCCGCGAGCTGCCGCGGCCGCAGGGCGCCCTCGATCTGCCGCTCGTCCAGGCCGGCGAGGGGGGAGACGATCCGCTCCGGGTGGCCGTCGCTCACTTGCGCCCCAGCACGCGCAGGGCCGCCCGCAGCGCGGCCGCCACGTCCACCTCGGCGCGCTCGCCGGCGCCGTCTCGGTGCCCGCCCGCGCCGGATCCGCTCCCGGCGGTGCCCGCCCCGGCCCGGCCGGCCGCGAGCACCTCGGGCTCGATCACCGCGATCGCGGCATCGGCCTCCCTGGCCTGCCAGCCGAGGCCGACCAGCCCGGTGCGCACCTGGTCCCGCCAGGTCGGCCCGGCCGGGCCGGCGCCCGAGCCCGGGTCGGCGGCCGCGGAGCCCGCCTGGCCGGCGCCCGCGCCCGCCGCGCCGTCGGCCGGCGGCCCGAGCCGGCCGGCCAGTTCGAGCACGATCCGCTGGGCGCCCTTGCGGCCGATGCCCGGGACGCGGGTCAGCGCGGTCAGGTCCTGGGCGGCCACCGCCCGGCGCAGCTGGTCCGGCGTGAACGTGCCCAGCATGGCCAGGGCCAGCCGCGGCCCGATCCCGCTGGCCGTCTGGAGCAGCTCGAAGGTGCTCCGCTCGTCCTCGGAGGCGAAGCCGTAGAGGGTCAGCGCGTCCTCGCGCACGACCAGTGACGTGGCGACCCTGGCCCGCTCCCCCGGCCGCAGGGCGGCCAGCGTGCCCGGCGAGCACTGCACCAGGAGGCCGACCCCGCCGACGTCGATCACCGCGGCCTCGGGCCCGACCGAGCTGACCGTGCCGTCCAGGTGCGCGATCACGACGCTCCTCCTCTCCGCGCCGGATGCCGCCAGGTGCCGGCCAGTATGCCGTCCCGCGGCGCCGCCAGCCGCGCCCGGGCCGCCCCCCGCCACAGATGGCAGATGGCCAGGGCGAGCGCGTCCGCCGCGTCCGAGGGCCGGGGCGGGTCGGGAAGCCGCAGCAGCCTGGTCACCATGCGCGTGACCTGCGCCTTGTCGGCTCGGCCGCTGCCGGTGACCGCCGCCTTGACCTCGCTCGGCGTGTGCAGCGCGACCGGTATGCCGCGCCGGGCCGCGCACAGGATGGCCACCGCGCCCGCCTGGGCCGTGCCCATGACCGTGCGCACGTTGTGCTGGCTGAACACGCTCTCGACGGCGACCGCGTCCGGCCGGCACTCGGCGAGCCACGACTCGATCTGCTCTTCGACGGCCACGAGCCGGATGCCGACCTCCGCATGCGCGGGCGTGCTGACGACCGCCGTGCCGACCAGCCGGAGCCGGGTGCCCGGCCCGCCGTCGACGATCCCCAGGCCGCACCGGGTCAGCCCCGGATCGACGCCGAGAACGCGCATGGCACCTCCGTCCGCGGCGCCCGGCCTGCGGGCGAACACCTGTTCGGCAGCCTACCGCCGGATGCGGCGCGGGGCGGGCAGCCGGGGCGGCGTGTCGGAGACTGGGGGCATGACGCGGGCGAGCGGCGCGGGCGCGGGGCGGGGCATGGCGGTCATGGTCAGGCGGCGCAGTCACTGGGCGTGGGGTTACGACGATGAGCTGGCCTCTGAGGCGGAGCTGCGGGCGACCGCAGAGCTGATGAGCGCGGTCACCGGGCTCGAGCTGCCCGGCGGGCTGGAGGCGCCGGTCCCGCTGGAGCGGGTGCGGCTGCGCCAGCCGCGGGTGGCGGTGCCGCCGCGGCTGGCGGCGATCTGCTCGCAGCGGCCCGGTGACCGGGCGGTGCACGCGCACGGGATGGCGTACCGGGACCTGATTGCCGCGTTCCGCGGCCGGTTCGAGCACGTTCCCGACGTGGTGGCCAGGCCCGGCGATGAGCATGAAGTGGAGGAGCTGCTGGCCTGGTGCGAGACGGCGGGGCTGGCGCTCATCCCGTTCGGCGGCGGGACGAGCGTGACCGGCGGGGTGGAGCCGCGGGTGGGCCCGGGGTACGCGGGCACTGTCTCGGCCGACCTGTCGCGGCTCGGCCGGGTGCTCGAAGCCGACCCGGTCTCCGGCGCGGCCCGGATCCAGGCGGGCGCGACCGGCCCCGCGCTGAACGCGCAGCTGGGCTCGCACGGGCTGATGCTGCGGCACTTCCCGCAGTCGTATGAGTTCTCCACCCTCGGCGGCTGGATCGCCACCCGGTCGGGCGGGCACTATGCGACCGGGCCCACCCGCATCGACGATCTCGTGGAGTCGGTGCGGGCGGTGACCCCGGCCGGGATATGGCAGTCGCGGCGGCTGCCGGGCTCGGGTGCCGGGGTGTCGCCGGACCGGCTGTTGCTCGGCTCGGAGGGCATCCTCGGGGTGATCACCGAGGCGTGGGTGCGGGTGCAGCGCCGGCCGGCGTACCGGGCATTTGCGTCGGTGCGGTTCGGCTCGCTGGCCGCGGGGGCCGACGCGGTCCGGTCGATCACCGGATCGGGGCTGGCCCCGGCGAACTGCCGGCTGCTGGATCCGGCGGAGGCGGCGATCGCGGCCGGGGGTGATGGCACGCACGCGCTGCTCCTGCTCGGCTTTGAGTCCGCCGACCACGACGTCACGCCGTGGCTGGAAGCCGCGCTCGCGCACGCCAGGGCCTGCGGCGGGACGCGGGAGCAGGCCCGGTCCTCCGGGCCAGCCGGCACCGGCCAGCCGGGCGGCGCCCGCCGGCGCGCCGCGACCGGGCCGGGGGAGGCCGGCCGGGCCAGGGCCGCCGGGCAGGGCGGCCGGTGGCGCGGGGCGTTCCTGCGGATGCCGTACCTGCGCAACGCGTTCCCGGCCATCGGGCTGATCGCCGAGACCTTCGAGAGCGCGGTCACCTGGGATGCCTTCCCTGCCTTCCACCAGGCGGTGACCGGCGCGGTGCAAGAGGCCGCCCGGCGAGCCTGCGGCCAGGCGGTCGTCACGTGCCGGCTCGCCTTCGCCTACCCCGACGGCCCGGCCCCCTACTACACGGTGCTGGCTCCCGGGCGGCGCGGCGAGGAGGCGGCCCAGTGGGACGCGATCAAGACAGCGGCATCCGACGCCGTGCTGCGGGCAGGCGGCACCATCACCCACCACCACGCGGTCGGCCGCGATCACCGGCCCTGGTATGACCGGCAGCGCCCAGAGCCATTCGCCGCGGCGCTGCGGGCCGCCAAGGCAGCCGTCGACCCCAGGGCCATCCTGAATCCCGGCGTGCTCATCGACCCGCCCGAGCCCGGCTCTGGCCGGCAGCGCCGGTGACGACCGGGAACCCTGGCCCCTGCGGTGGAGGTCCGGGCCGTGGTAGCCCGGATTGTCCGCGTACCGCTCGGACTCCGGGTCGAACGGGCGCTCCAGGCCGGCCAGCGTGCCCGCGATCTGGCTGCTGGGCATCCGGCTGGCCAGCTCGCTCACCACCGGGCGGCGCCGCCGGGTGCGGACCGGCTGGCTGGCTGCCCGGGCTGCCCGGCGGTGAAGTTCCGCTTGACCAGGTCCTGAACCATCCCGGGTTTCGTGCACACCTCCTTTGTTGGGAAGGAGAACGGCACGATGCCAGTCAGGTACGGCAAGTCGGTGAGGGAGAAGGCGGTCCGCCTGGTGCGGGAGCACGCCGCTGACTACCCGTCGGAGCACGCGGCGGTCACCGCGGTCTCGGGACGGCTGGGGATGAGCGCGGAGGCGCTGCGCGGCTGGGTCCGCCGGGCTGAGACCGATGCCGGGGATGATATGTAGCACGCAAGAGCAGAGCGGATGGCTGAGGAGAGACAGCGGGCCGCCGCCGAGGATCGTGCACGCTCCAGCAGGACGACGATGGCGTGTGGTGTGCCTCCGCGCTGATCCGCCCCGGTGCCGGAGCTGTTGGCGACGGCGCCACCGCCGGCGAGGCGCTCGCCGGCCTGCGCCAGGCCCTGACCGCGTTGATCACTGAATCGGCGTCCCGGACGAGATCACGCTCGAAGTCGCCTATGCCACTGGCAGGCCATCGCGTCCTGGCACTCCACGGCCTGGCTGCGAGATTCCGGCCGCATCCGTGCCCCTCACGTCCCGTACGATGGCGCGGTTCTGCCTGCGCCAGCCGGGAGCGGGGTCAGCCCGGGGCAGTCGCGGCGCTGCCCGGCCCTGACCAGCCGACGGCCGACCGGCACCGGGAACCGGCTGCCAGGCGGATCGTTGCGGGCAGCCCGCCGCGGGACTGCTTCACGCTCCCGCTGGAAATCGGTCACCGGCCCGGTAGCCGGTACCGCTCGCAGGGTGTCGCCGCCTGCCCGGCAGCGTCCCGGTACGCCAGGTGCTGCCGGGTGACGGCCTGGTCCTCGACGAGGACGGAGCCGCTGAACTCGCCGGAACCGGTGAAAACCATGAAGGCGACCGTGGTGCCGTCGAAGATCCAGAAGTCGTCAGCGGGCAGGTGCAGGCTGATGCCAGATCAGGGTCCTTGCCAGCGAGGAGCTCCTGGTACGGCTGGTCGTCAGTCACGACCCCTGCGACGTCCGCGTCTCCAGCCGCCAGGCGGTGGCATGGACGCCGCGGAGCAGCTCGTTGATGGCCGCCTCCGGGTCAGGCACCCGTCCTGGTCTCCCTGGCGTACCGCAGCAGTCCCTGGGCACCTCGGCGAACGTCTGCCCTCGCATGGCCCGTCCAGTCGAAGGCCACCTGGCCCGCATGCCGGAGGCCAACCCCGCCGAGGCCGCCGCCGCATTTGAAGATCACCTCAGCGCGCTCCTCGCGGATTCGGTTCAGAAGTAGTCGAGCAGGTAGGGGTCGCAGGCGAACGCGGCGTCGAGCGCCGCGTCGCAGCGGGCGTCCCCGCCCCTGGCCAGGCCCGCCAGCCGCAGCGCCGCCATCGGCGTGCCCGCGAACAGCGCGGCAAGGCCCCGGGGGCCGAGCCGCACCGGCTCCGCGGCGCCCGGGCCCGCGCCGGTGCCGCTCCGGCCGGGCCGCAGGCGCCCCTCGCCGCCGCGCACGATCAGCGTGCGCGGCCCCTGGTTGCTGGGGATGCCGGCATCGGCCAGGTCCAGCGCCACGCTGACCTCGGTGCCCGCCGGGAATCCCCGGCCGGCGACGGCTGCCTCCGGGTCGAGCACGCGCAGCATCCACTGCCGGTGGCGGCGCAGGTCCACTTCCCCGTCGGCGGTCAGCCAGCCGAGCGCGTCGCGCGGGTCGGCGTTCACGTGGACCACCTCGGTGACCGAGGCGTGCGAGGCGACGATTCCCCACAGCGCCCTGGCCGTCCGGGCCGAGGCGGCCTGAAGCGCATGGACCATGATCTCGCGGTCGCCGCCATGCCAGCCGTAGGCCAGGAAGCCGTCCGGCGCCAGGTAGCCGAACACCTCGGGGTCGGCCAGCCAGCGGCGCGTCCGCCCGGGGTCGAACGTGCACGGGCCGCAGTCCCGGGCCCCGCGGTAGACCGCGCCCAGCACTGCGGTCACCGCCTCGGCGTCCTCCGGGCCTGCCCGGCGCACCGGCACCTGCCCGCCGTCCGCGCCGGGCGGCGGGGCCTCCCCCGGGCGGTGGCCGCGGGCCGGGGCGCGGGCCGCGGGCTCACCCGGCAGCGCCCGATCGGGCGGGAGCAGGTTTCGCAGCGACCGGGCGGGCACCCGTGCCCGGTACAGGCCGCCCGCCAGCTCCCAGCCGAGCGCCCGGTAGAGCGGAAGCGTCGCGGGATAGAGTACGCAGACCGCGTACCCTCGGCCGGCCATCACGCGCAGCAGCTCGGTCATCAGCAGCCGGCCGATCCCGCGGCCGCGCTCCTCGGGCGCCACCTTGACGCCGCCGACCCCGGCGGCGCGCAGCGCCCGCCCGCCCCACCACTGCCGCATGTCATAGAACCTGGCGGTGCCGACCAGCCGCCCGTCGCGCCAGGCCCCGTACTGCCGCTCATCCTGCGCGCAGGCGCTCACCTCGGCTCGCCAGAACTCCCGTTCCCGGGCGCTGACCGGGCCGAACGCGCGGTGGTGCAGGTCCAGCTCGGCCTCCAGGCCATCCGATGCGCGCAGCGGCCGGATCCGCACCGCGCCGGCCGCCGGCTCCGGCGCGGCAGGCCACGGGCCGGGGGACGCCGGACCGGTCACCGGGCCCGCCGGCTCAGCTCAGCCTCTCCAGGATCTCGTCCGGGACCGAGTAGTTCGCGTAGACGTCCTGCACCTCGTCGGACTCCTCCAGGACGTCGATCAGCCTGAAGACCTTCCGGGCGGTCTCCTCGTCGAGCGGCACCTCGACCGACGGCAGGAACGGGGTCTCGGCCGACTCGTAGTCGATCCCGGCCTGCTGCAGCGCGGTGCGGACCTTCACCAGGTCACCGGGCTCGCTCACCACCTCGAACGACTCACCGAGGTCGTTGACCTCCTCGGCGCCCGCGTCCAGGACGGCGAGCAGCACGTCGTCCTCGGTCAGGCCGGGCGCCTTCGGGACGATCACCACGCCCTTCCGGCTGAACAGGTACGACACCGAGCCCGCGTCGGCCATCGAGCCGCCGTTGCGGGTGAGGGCGACCCGCACCTCCGATGCGGCCCGGTTCCGGTTGTCGGTCAGGCACTCGACGAGCAGGGCGACCCCGCCGGGGGCGTACCCCTCGTAGGTGACGGTCTCGTAGGCGGCGCCGCCGGCCTCCAGCCCCGCGCCGCGCCGGATCGCCCGGTCGATGTTGTCATTCGGCACCGAGCTCCGCTTCGCCTTGAGCACCGCGTCGTAGAGCGTCGGGTTCGCGTTCACGTCGGGCCCGCCGCTGCGCGCCGCCACCTCGATGTTCTTGATCAGCTTGGCGAACAGCTTCCCCCGGCGGGCATCGACGACGGCCTTCTTGTGCTTCGTGGTGGCCCACTTGGAGTGGCCGCTCATGACTCTTCCCTTACCATGTCGGCGAAGATCGCGTGCACGCGGGTGTCCCGGGTGAGCTCGGGGTGGAAGGCGGTGGCCAGCGCCCGGCCCTGGCGGACGGCGACGATCCTACCCGTGCGCGGCTCGGTGGCCAGGACCTCGACGCCCGGCCCGACGTCCTCCACCCACGGCGCCCGGATGAACACGGCCCGGAACGGGGCGTCGCCGGCCCCGCGCACGAGCAGGTCGCTCTCGAATGACTCGGCCTGCCTGCCGAACGCGTTCCGCCGGACCGTCATGTCGATCGCGCCGAGCGTCTCCTGGCCGCTGGCCCCGCCCACCAGCCGGGCCGCCAGCATGATCATGCCCGCGCACGAGCCGAACACCGGCATCCCGGCGGCTATCCGCCCGCGCAGCGGGCCGGCCAGGTCGAAGACGGCCGCCAGCTTCCAGATCGTCGTGGACTCGCCGCCGGGGATGATGAGGCCGTCCACCGCGTCCAGCTCGCCGGGCCGGCGGACCGGGACCGCGCGGGCGCCCGCGCCCGCGACCGCCTGCAGGTGCTCGGCGACGTCACCCTGCAGCGCGAGCACGCCGATCGCCGTGTGCGCCCTGGGGCCGGCGGGACGCGCCGGACTTGGACCGATGAGCGCCGCGTCGCTGGTCGGCACCAGTACCCTCCTGTAGTCACAACGAGGCCAGAACCGAGCGTATCCGCGCCGCGGTGGTTGCCACAGCCACGCTGCGGGTAGCGATCACTCAGCTACTCAGCGCTGCCTCGCCCGCATCCTCTCCGGCCGGCGCCGGCGCCCTCCCCGGCACAGCGCGGCCCGGCTGCGGGCACGGCCGCGCCCGGCGCCGCGTTCCCGGATCAGGCCCTCGGCAGCCCCGGAAGGCCCGCGGGCTGCCAGCTGAGCGAATCCAGTCGGGAGGACACGGATGGGGCAGGCCTGGACCTTCGATGGCGCGCCGGTCGCGGCGACGGCCACCGCCGGGGCGCTGGTGACGCTGCTGGAAGGCACGACGTTCTGCATCTGCGAGTCGTCCGGCGACATGCGGGCCGCCGGGGCGCAGGGCCTGTTCGTCCGCGACACCAGGCTGATCAGCCGGATGGAGCTGACCATCAACGGGCAGGCCCCCGAGCCCCTCGCGCCGCAGTCACGGGAGCCCTACGCCTGCACGTTCCTCGCCCGGATGCCGCCGACCTCGGGGCTGGCCGACAGCACGCTGCTCGTCGCGCGGCGCCGCGTGCTGAACGACGGCATGCACGAGGAGATCACCCTGCGCAACCTCGGCACCGAGCCCCTGCCGGTGAGCCTGCGGGTCGGCGTCTCCGGTGACTTCGCCGACGTGTTCGAGGTCAAGGAGGGGCGGGCGCACGGGGACCCGGCCGACGTGGACGGCCTCACCATCGACGTGGACGAGGACGAGATCAAGCTGAGCCGTCAGGTCGGCTCGCACCTGCGCGGCGCGTCGATCACCGGCACCCGGCGCACCGACTCCGAGCTGGAGGTGTCCGCCACCCAGCTGACCTGGCACGCGGTCGTGCCCGCGCACGGCTCGTGGAGCGCCTCGCTCTACATCACCCCGTCGCTCAACGGCCGGGACCTGATCGAGTTCCGCTCGGCCCAGGCGCGGGCGGTCGCCGAGGCGAGTTCGGCCGCCGCGGCCGCCGGGCCCGAGCAGCGGCTGGCCGACTGGCGGCGGCAGAGCCCGCTGGTCAAGGCCTCCGACGCCCGGCTCGCCTCGGTCTTCGCGGCGAGCACCGAGGACCTGGGGTCACTGCGGATCTTCGACCCGGAGCATGCCGACCGCGCGGTGATCGCGGCGGGCGCGCCATGGTTCATGACGGTCTTCGGCCGCGATTCGCTGCTGACCTCCTGGATGGTGCTGCCGCTCGACCCTTCGCTCGCGCTCGGCACGCTCCGCACCCTGGCCGCGTTCCAGGGCTCGAAGGTGGACCCGGCCACCGAGGAGGAGCCCGGCAAGATCCTGCACGAGATGAGATTCGGCATGCAGGCCTCGCTGTGGCTGGGCGGCGGGAGCGTCTACTACGGCTCGATCGACGCCACTCCCCTGTTCGTCATGCTGCTCGGCGAATTGCGCCGGTGGGGGCTGGAGCGCCGGGTCATCGACGAGCTGCTGCCGCACGCCGACCGGGCCCTGGACTGGATCGCCGCCTACGGTGACCGGGACGGGGACGGCTTCGTGGAGTACCTGCGCTCGTCCGAGATGGGCCTGGCCAACCAGGGCTGGAAGGACTCCTTCGACGGCATCACGTTCCGGTCGGGCCAGATCGCCGAGCCGCCGATCGCCCTGGCCGAGGTCCAGGGCTACGTCTACGCCGCGTACCTGGCGCGCTCGCACTTCTGCGCCGAGCGGGAGGACGCCGACGGGGCGGCGCATTGGGCGGAGAAGGCCGAGTCGCTCAAGGCCGAGTTCAACCGGAGGTTCTGGCTGCCCGACAAGGGCTACTTCGCTCTCGGCCTCGACAAGGACAAGCGGCCGATCGACTCGCTCGCCTCGAACATGGGCCACTGCCTGTGGACCGGCATCGTCGACGCCGGCAAGGCCGCCGCCGTGGCCAGGCACCTGGTCAGCCCCGACATGTTCACCGGCTTCGGGATCAGGACCCTGGCCGCCTCCAGCGGCGCCTACAACCCGATGAGCTACCACAACGGCTCGGTGTGGCCGCACGACAACGCGATCTGCGCCGCCGGGCTGATGCGCTACGGCTTCGTCCGCGAGGCGCAGCACGTCTCGACCGGGATCCTGGAGGCCGCCGAGTACTTCGGTGGCCGGCTGCCCGAGCTGTTCTGCGGCTTCGACCGGAGCGAGTTCAGCGAGCCGGTGCACTACCCGACCTCCTGCTCGCCGCAGGCGTGGGCCTCGGCCGCGCCGTTCCACCTGCTCCGCACCCTGCTGCGGTTCGACCCGTCGGCGCCCGCGGGCAAGCTGTGGTGCGATCCGGCGATCCCGCCGCGGTTCCTGCCGCTGCGCATCGAGGCGCTGAACGTGGCGGGAGCCCGGGTGAGCGTGGACGTGACCGAGGACGGCTGGTCGCTCGACGGGCTCGGCGAGATCCTGGAGCTGGTCCGCTCCGGCCGCGACCCGCTCACCGCCCTGGGCAGCTGACCTGCCGCTTCCCGTCCCGGCCGCCAGCCGCGGCCAGCGCGGGAAGCGGCGCGGCCCTGGCTGGCCGGCAGCTCAGGCCGGGCCGCATAGGGCGGCGTGCCACGCGAGGGCGGAGGTGTCGGTCAGCGACGCCACCTGGTCCACGATCACGCGGAGCCTGGCCGTGTCCGAGCCGGCCGACTCATAGGCCGGGCGGAACATCGGGTCCAGAGAGCCCGGCGCGCCGGCCGCCAGCGCCCCGGCGAGGTCAGCGAGGACCTGGCGCTCCCGCGCCTGCGCGGCCGCCGCGCCATCGCGGCGCATGACGTAGTGCGCGGTCACTCCCTTCAGCAGCGCGCACTCTAGGCGCTGGCGCCGGGGGACGGCAAGATCGGCGAAGTACCGGGTGAACGGGCCCGCCTGCCCCAGGTGGGCGGCGAGGGTGGCGCGCAGCGCGGCGTCGCAGAACCGCCCGATCAGCTCGCTGGTGAGGTTCTTGACGGCGGCGGCGGCCACCGGGCCGCCGTCGAAGCGGTCCGGCCACCACGGCAGGGCAAGCAGGCCGGCGAAGACGCCGAGCAGCTCCTCCAGGCTGGTCCAGCCCGGCGGGCAGTACTCGGCGAGGGTGAGCCGCGCCACCTGGTCGCGCTCTGCCGGGTCGCGGAGCTGGTCCAGCCTGATCAGCCCGGCGTGCAGGCCGTCCTCCAGGTCGTGCACCGAGTAGGCGACGTCGTCGGCCCAGTCCATGACCTGCGCCTCCAGGCAGCGGCGGCGGCCCGGCGCGCCGTCGCGGATCCAGGCGAGGATCTCCGCGTCCTCGTCGTAGCAGCCGTACTTCGGGCCCGGGCTCGCGAGCCCCGGCGCGGGGGCCGGGCCGGGGGCGCGGCCGGCTCCGGGTGCGGCGCCGGAGGCCAGCCACGGGTACTTCAGGGTCGCGTCCAGGGTCGCCCGCGTCAGGTTCAGCCCGGCGCCGGGGACCTTCGCCTCGATCCTGGTCAGCAGGCGCAGGCTCTGCGCGTTCCCCTCGAACCCGCCGCACCCGGCCGCGATCTGCGCGAGCGCGACCTCGCCGTTGTGGCCGAACGGCGGGTGCCCCAGGTCGTGCGCCAGGCACGCCGCGTCCACCAGGTCCGGGTCGCAGCCGAGCGCCCCGCCGAGCTCGCGCCCGATCTGCGCGCACTCCAGCGAGTGGGTCAGCCGGGTCCGCGGGAAGTCAGCCTGCCCGGCCTGCACCACCTGGGTCTTGGCGGCGAGCCTGCGCAGCGCCGAGCTGTGCAGCACCCGGGCGCGGTCCCGCTGGAACGGGCTGCGCCCCTGGCTCGCCTCCCGCCTGGCCGGCTCGGGAACCAGCCGCGCCGTGGCCCGGGCGTCATAGCCAGGGGTCACCGGCTGTCGCTGCCCCCAGCGGACTCGAGCACGACCGCCCGCCCGGCCTCGAGCCGGGCGACCGGGACCCGGAACGGCGAGCACGACACGTAGTCCAGGCCGGCGCCGTGGAAGAACCGCACCGACTCCGGGTCCCCGCCGTGCTCGCCGCAGACCCCGATCGTCAGGCCCGGCCTGGCAGCCCGGCCCTCGTCCACCGCGATCCTCACCAGCCGGCCGACTCCCTCGGCGTCCAGGGTCTCGAACGGGGAGACGCCGAAGATCCCCATCTCGATGTACCGGCCGAAGAACGCGCCCTCCACGTCGTCCCGGGAGAAGCCCCAGCCCATCTGGGTCAGGTCATTGGTGCCGAGCGAGAAGAACTCCGCCGCCTGGGCGATCTGCCCGGCGGTCAGCGCGGCCCGCGGCACCTCGATCATCGTGCCGATCGGCACGTGCAGGTCCACGCCGGTCTCCGCGGCCACCTGGGCGAGCACCTTCTCGGCCTCCTCGCGGGCGATCTCCAGCTCCTGCACGGCGCCGACCAGCGGGATCATGATCTCCGGGTGCGGGTTGCCGCCCGCCTTCACCCGGTCAGCCGCGGCGCGGGCGATCGCCCGGACCTGCATCGCGAACAAGCCGGGGATCACCAGGCCGAGCCGCACGCCGCGCAGGCCGAGCATCGGGTTCTGCTCGTGCAGGCGGCGGACCGCCTCCAGCAGCCTGCGGTCCCGCTCGGTGGCGCCGTCCCCGGCCAGGGCCACCTTGACCGACAGCTCGGTCAGGTCCGGCAGGAACTCGTGCAGCGGCGGGTCGAGCAGCCGGATCGTCACCGGCATCCCGTCCATCGCGGCGAGGATCTCCACGAAGTCGCCCCGCTGGAGCGGCTCGAGCTCGGCGAGCGCGGCCTGGCGCCCGGCGTCGTCCTCGGCCAGGATCAGCCGCTCCACGAGCTGGCGGCGCTCGCCGAGGAACATGTGCTCGGTCCTGGTCAGCCCGATGCCCTCGGCGCCGAAGCGCACCGCCCGGGCGGCGTCCTCACCGGTGTCGGCGTTGGCCTGCACGCCGAGCCGCCGCCGGGCGTCGGCGTGGGTCATGATCCGGTGCACCGCGGTCACCAGCTCGTCGGAGGCCGGGTCGAGCTTGCCCTCGAAGTACTCCACGACGGGCGAGGCGACCACCGGCACCTCGCCCAGGTAGACGGCGCCCGAGGTGCCGTCGATCGAGATCACGTCCCCCTCGCGGACGGTGATCTGGCTGCCCGGCCCGCTCCCCGCGGCGGTGAACCGGCGCGCGGCGACATCCACGTCGAGCTGCTCGGCCCCGCACACGCACGTCTTTCCCATCCCCCGCGCGACCACGGCCGCGTGGCTGGTCTTGCCGCCGCGGCTGGTCAGGATGCCCTGGGCCGCGATCATGCCGGGCAGGTCGTCCGGGTTGGTCTCGCGCCGGACCAGGATCACGTGCTCGCCCCGCTCGGCCCACTGCGCGGCGGTGGCGGAGTCGAAGACGGCACGGCCCACCGCGGCGCCCGGCGAGGCGCTGATCGCCGTGGTGATCGTGGTCGCGGCCTCGGTCGCGCCGAACCGCGGGAACATGAGCTGGGCGAGCTGCTCGCCGGTCACCCGGCGCAGCGCCTCGTCCATGTCGATCAGGCCCTGGTCGGCAAGCTGGACCGCGATCCGGAAGGCCGCCGCGGCAGTCCGCTTGCCGACCCGGGTCTGGAGCATCCACAGCTTGCCGCGCTCGATCGTGAACTCGATGTCGCACAGGTCCTGGTAGTGGTTCTCCAGCGTCTTCATGATCGCCAGGAGCTCGGCGTAGGACCTGGGGTCGATCCTCTCCAGGTCCTGCAGCGGGACCGTGTTGCGGATGCCGGCGACCACGTCCTCGCCCTGGGCGTTCTGCAGGTAGTCACCGTAGATCCCCTGGTGCCCCGTGCTCGGGTCGCGGGTGAACGCCACGCCCGTCCCGGAGTCGGGGCCGAGGTTGCCGAAGACCATCGCGACCACGCTCACCGCGGTGCCGAGGTCGCCGGGGATCCGCTCCTGGCGGCGGTACAGGATCGCGCGCTCGGCGTTCCACGAGTCGAACACCGCCCTGATCGCCATGTCCAGCTGCTCGCGGGGCTGCTGCGGGAACTCGCGGCCGGTCGCCGCCCTGACGATCGACTTGAACGTCTCGGTCAGCGCCCGCAGGTCGCCGGCGTCCAGGTCGAGGTCGCTGGCCGTGCCCTTGGCCCGCTTGGCCTCGTCGATCGCGCGCTCGAACTCGTGCCCGCCGATGCCCAGCACGGTCTTGCCGAACATCTGGATCAGCCGCCGGTAGGAGTCCCAGGCGAACCGCTCGTTGCCGGCCTGCGCGGCCAGGCCGTGCACCGAGGCGTCCGACAGGCCGATGTTCAGCACCGTCTCCATCATCCCCGGCATGGAGAACTTGGCGCCCGACCGGACGCTGACCAGCAGCGGGTCGGCCGGGTCGCCGAGGGTCCGCCCCATCGCGCGCTCCAGCCGCGCCAGGTGCTCATCCACCTCGGCGGCCAGGCCCTCGGGCAGCGTGCCGTGCCTCAGGTAGTGCCGGCATGCCTCCGTGGTGATCGTGAACCCGGGCGGGACGGGCAGGCCCAGGTTGGTCATCTCGGCCAGGTTCGCGCCCTTGCCGCCGAGCAGGTCCTTCAGGTCCTTGTTGCCCTCGATGAAGTCGTAGACGAGCTTGCCCACTGAAACGTCTCCTCGCGATGCCTGTCGGGCGGCGCGCGGTGCCAGCGAACCCGGTGCGGCCCGCTCCCCCGGCGAGCGCCCAGCGGCGGGCACCTGGCGGCAGCCCTGATGCGCGGCCGGCCGGCCCTCACCGCTGACTCTACCGACTCGCCGCGCCCCGCCCGGCGGGACTCCGGCCGCGGAGCCGGCCGCGGGGCCGCCGCCGGCCGGTGCGGCCGGGCCAGGAGGCCGCCCGGCGCGGGTAGACGGGGCCCGCCAGCGCGCCCAGGGTGGCCGGGGAGGCCGCGTCACGGCGCCGGCGTGCCGTACGCTGACCGCGGAGGTGCGTGACGAACCGCCGGTGACCGTAGGCCCGCGTCCCCGCCCGGGCGATGAGCGTGTTGTGGATGTGACCAGTGAGCTACCCGCCGAGAAACCCGCAGACCGGAGCGCTCCACCACATCGAGCTCTGGGTTCCCTCCCTGACCCGCGCCCGCGCGGAGTGGGGATGGCTGCTCGGCGAGCTCGGCTACGAGCCGTTCCAGGACTGGGGTGACGGCTGCAGCTGGCGGCTCGGCGACGGGTACCTCGTCGTCGAGAAGTCGCCGGCCATGGTCGCCTGGCGTCACGACCGGATGCGGCCCGGCCTCAATCACCTGGCGTTCCACGGCGGCTCGAGGGCCGAGGTGGACAAGATCGCCGCCGCCGCGCCCGAGCACGGATGGGCGATACTGTTCGCGGACAAGCACCCCCATGCCGGCGGGCCCGACCACTACGCCGCCTACCTGGCCAACTCCGACGGCTTCGAGGCCGAGATCGTGGCCGCCGCGGAGTGAGCCCCGGCGGTGCCCTCAGCAGCCGCCCAGGCGCTCGCTCAGGTACGAGACCAGCTTGTCGATCCCGACCCGGTCCTGCCGCATCGAGTCCCGCTCCCGCACCGTGACCGCCTGGTCCTGCAACGTCTCGAAGTCGATCGTCACGCAGTACGGCGTGCCGATCTCCTCCTGGCGGCGGTAGCGGCGGCCGATCGAGCCGGCGTCGTCGAACTCGGCATTCCAGTGCTTGCGGACCACCGCCGCGATGTCGCGGGCCCGGGGTGACAGGTCGGCGTGGCGCGACAGCGGCAGCACCGCGACCTTGACCGGCGCCAGCCGCGCGTCGAGCCGCAGCACCGTGCGCTTCTCCATCCTCCCCTTGGCGTCGGGCGCCTCATCCTCGTCGTAGGCGTCCAGCAGGAAGGCCAGCATCGACCGGTCGACCCCGGCGGCCGGCTCGATCACGTAGGGGATGAACCGCTCCCCCGACTCGGCGTCCAGGTACGACAGGTCGTGACCGGATGCCTTCGAGTGGGTGGAAAGGTCGAAGTCGGTGCGGTTGGCGATCCCCTCCAGTTCGCCCCACTCCGCGCCGGGGAAGCCGTACCGGTACTCGATGTCGACGGTCCGCTTGGAGTAGTGCGAGAGCTTCTCCTTCGGATGCTCGTACAGGCGCAGGTTCCCCGGCCGCAGGCCCAGGTCCTGGTACCAGGCCAGGCGGGTGTCGATCCAGCGCTGGTGCCACTCCTCGTCGGTGCCGGGCCGGACGAAGTACTCCATCTCCATCTGCTCGAACTCGCGCGTGCGGAAGATGAAGTTCCCCGGCGTGATCTCGTTCCGGAACGACTTGCCGACCTGCGCGATCCCGAACGGGATCTTGCGGCGCGAGGTCTGGAGCACGTTCGCGAAGTTGATGAAGATCCCCTGGGCGGTCTCCGGGCGCAGGTAGGCCAGGCCGGCCTCCCCGGCCTCCCCGCCGCGCTCCACCGCGCCCAGGTAGGTGCGCAGCAGGCCGTTGAACATCCGCGGCTCGGTGAACGACCCCCGCGCCCCGCAGTTCGGGCAGGCCAGGTCGGCCAGGCCGTGCTCCGGCTCGCGCCCGCCGTGCCGCGCCTGGTAGCCCTCGATGAGATGGTCCGCGCGGAACCGCCGGTGGCACGACTGGCACTCGGTCAGCGGGTCCACGAACTCGGTGAGGTGACCGCTCGCCGCCCAGACCTCAGGCGCCAGGATCACGCAGGAGTCCAGGCCCACGATGTCCTCGCGCTCGGTGACCATCGCGCGCCACCACTGGCGCTTGATGTTGTTCTTGATCTCCGCTCCGAGCGGGCCGTAATCCCAGGAGGCCCGCAGGCCGCCGTAGATCTCGCTGGACGGGTAGACGATCCCGCGCCGCTTGCAGAGGCTGACCAGGGTTTCCATGCGGTCACTGCGACGAGCCATCGGGCATCTCCAGGCACCTTCGGCGGTTCCGAGCGGACTGCGGCGTCACGGCATCGCCGCGCGCCCGGCCGGGCGGGGGCGGCGGCACCTGCCAGCTTAGCCGTGACCGGCGGCCTCCCGGCGCCGCTATCGTGGTCGCCGGCCGCCCGCCGGCCACCGCGGCCGGCCCGCGGGGCGGCCGGCCAGGGAGGAGGACGAGCCGTGCCTGCAGATCGCCGCGGCCCCGCCGGCCACCGGGCCGGCGCGGGGAGGCCGGCACCGGCGCCGGCACCGGGCCGCCGCGCCCGCGGGCCGCGCCCGCTGCCGGACCGGGCCGCGCTGTTCACCCCGGGGGCATCGCCGCTGCGGGAGCAGCTCGAGCGGCGCAGCGCGGCGCCCTTGCTGTGGCTTCACCAGCTGCCGGCCTGGGCGCCGCCCCTGGGGATGGTGGCGCTGATGCTGGCCGGCCTGGCCGCGCCCGTCCCCGTGGCCGTGCCCGCGCTCGGCGCGCTCGCGGCCCTGCTGTCCTGGCTCGCGGCGGTGAGCTGGCCCCGGCTGCCGGCTCAGGCGCGGCTGCTGCGGGTGGCGGCGGTCGCGATGATCCTGGCCGCGGCGGTCGCCCGGGCGCTGCGCTAGCCCGTGAGCGGCGGGCCGGGCCTGGCCAGGGATCTCGCCGGGCCCGTCAGGCGGGGACCGGGTTCGGCTCGGCGCCGCCGTAGCGCCGGTCCCGGCGGGCGTAGATCTCGCACGCCTGCCACAGGTGGCGCCGGTCGAAGTCGGGGAAGAGCGTGTCCAGGAAGACGAACTCCGCGTAAGCGGACTGCCAGATCAGGAAGTTGCTCATCCGCTGCTCCCCGGACGATCGGACGAACAGGTCCACGTCGGGGATGCCGGGCTCGTCGAGATACCGGGCGACGACCTTCTCGTCCACCTTGGCGGGATCCAGCCGACCCGCCGCGGCGTCCGCGGCGATCGCCGCGGCCGCGTCGGCGATCTCCGCGCGGCCTCCGTAGTTCACGCAGAACTGCAGCGTGAGCACGGTGTTCCGGGCGGTGAGCCGCTCGGCGTCCTCCAGCTCGGAGATCACGCTGCGCCACAGCCTCGGGCGGCGCCCGGCCCAGCGGACCCGCACCCCCATCTCGTGGAGCTGATCCCGGCGCCGGCGGATCACGTCCCGGTTGAAGCCCATGAGGAACCGGACCTCCTCCGGGGACCGGCGCCAGTTCTCGGTGGAGAACGCGTAGGCCGACAGGTACGGGATGCCGAGCTCGATCGCCCCCATGATCACGTCGAAGAGCGAATGCTCGCCTGCCTTGTGCCCCTCGGTCCGCGGCAGCCCGCGCTGCCTGGCCCACCGGCCGTTCCCGTCCATGACGAGGGCGACGTGGCGCGGCAGGAGCTCGGCCGGGATCGCCGGGGGCCGGGCGCCGCTCCGGTGGGGCTCGGGCGGACGATAGCGCCTGCCGCTGGAACTCATGAGTGCTCCACGTGGCGTAGCGAACGGATCGAGTGCTCCAGGTGCCATTGCGTGTAGGCCGCGACCAGGCCGCTGCACTCTACCTGGTGGCGCCGCTCGCTCGCGTCCGCCGCCGCCCAGTCCCCGCGCAGCAGGGCGCTCATCAGCCCGAGCGTGGCGGTGCTGGCCGTGGCCGAGCCGGGGGCATGGCAAGCGGCGCACACCAGGCCGCCGGCCGCGATGCCGAACGTGCGCAGCCCCTGGCCGCGCCGCGCCGGGACGGGGCGCGCCGGCGGCTCGCCGGGCAGCCGGGCGCCGCAGATCGCGCACTCGTCCAGGGCCGGGGCGTAGCCGGCGAGGGCGAGCGAGCGGAGCAGGAACGCGTCCAGCACCAGCCGCGGCGGGTGCGTGCCCTCCACCAGCGTGCGCAGCCCGCCGACCAGCAGGAGGAACTGCCGCAGCGCCGGCTCCTTCTCCACCGCCGTGAACCGCTCCGCGGTCTCCAGCATCGCGGTTCCCGCCGTGTACCTCGGGTAGTCACCCGCCAGGGCGTCCCCGTAGCTGCGCACGGACTCTGCCTGGGTGATCACGTCGAGCGTCCGGCCCGCATGCAGCAGCAGGTCCACGTGGGTGAACGGCTCCAGCCGGCCGCCGAAGCGCGACCGGGTCCGGCGCACCCCCTTGGCGACCGCCCGGACCCGGCCCGACCGGCGGGCGAGCACGGTGACGATGCGATCGGCTTCACCCAGCTTCTGGGTCCGCAGCACGATGCCGTCATCACGGTAGGCGCCCACGGCGCCCATTCTCCCGCACGCCTGCCCGGCCCAGCCTGGGCGGCGGATGCGGCCCGGCGTGAGCACGAGCGCCCCGGCCGACCCGGCAGCCGCTGGCCGGTCAGCCGGCCTGAGCCGCCTCGGCCATCCAGATCACATCGCTAGCCCGGGCCTGGCTCACCCCCAGGCACCGGGCGATCGCGCCGACCGCGGCGCGCTCGGGCTCACCGAGCCGCCCGCCGTCCAGGCCGACCTGGACGACCGAGGCGAGGAACCACTCCCTGGCGTGCTCCTCGAGCTGCAGCGCGAGCCGCTCGATCACCAGGCCGCCCGGCTCGCTGCCCGGCCGCGCGACCGGGTCGCCGGCCGCGGCGAGGTCGCGGGCCAGGCTGTCCTCGCCGTACCCAGCCACGCCCGACCGCCTGATCAGATCCACGGCCCGCCGCCGGGTCGCCGGGCTCGGCGGGCGAGCGGCGGCGCAGCCCGCCCGCAGGACGGCCAGGACCGCAGCCTTCGTGCCCGCGGCCAGCGCCGCGCGCATCTGCGCGACCGTCGGGACGGCGAGGAGCTCGACGCGGTAGCAGGTCTGGCAGACCGTGCAGGCCAGGTGCTCGGCGGCAGCTCCGGCGGGGACCAGCGGCACGCCGAGCAGGTGCATCCACCGCCGCCCCGCCCGCCGCCAGATCGCGCGATCGCCGCCGCAGCGCTCGCAGTGCGCGACCCCGCGACCCACCGTCCGGTAGAGCGTCCTCCAGCCGACCAGGCTCATCGTTGCCTCCAACCCGCCTGCAGATGGCGAGCAGCCCCCGGGCGCTCACACGCCAGCGGCCCGATCATCACACGAACCCGGCCGTCAGGCGAGCAGTTCAGGAGAACATCTGCCTGTCGCCAGCAATCGTGCGCATCGCCATGACCTGCGGATTCGCCCCGGCGGGCCGGCCGGGCGCGCGCTCCGGTCAGTCGTAGAACCCCAGCCTGCGGAGCTGCCGCGGATCCCGCTGCCAGTCCCTGGCCACCTTCACCCTCAGGTCGAGGAAGACCCGGCTGCCGAGCAGCGCCTCGATCTGGCGCCTGGCCCGCGAGCCGACCTCGCGGAGCCGCGAGCCCTCGGAGCCGATCACGATCGCCTTCTGGCTGGGCCGCTCGACGTACATCACCGCGTGTACGTCGATCAGGTCCGCACGGCCTTGCCTCGGTGCCATCTCCTCGACCACCACGGCGACCGAGTGCGGCAGCTCATCGCGCAAGTCCTCCAGGATCGCCTCCCGGATCAGCTCGGCGACCAGGTGCTGCTCGGGCTCGTCGGTGAGCTCCCCGTCCGGGTAGAGCGGGCGGCCCGGCGGCAGGTGGCCGATCAGCACCGCGGCGAGCACATCGAGCTGGAACCCGGTGACGGCGGAGACCGGCACGATGTCGGCCCAGTCCCCCAACGCGGCGACCGCGGCAAGCTGGCGCGCCACCCGCTCCCGGGGCGCCTGGTCGGCCTTGGTCACGATCGCCACGACCGGCGTCCCGGCCTGCCGGGACAGCTCGGCGGCCAGGTGCGTGTCACCCGGCCCGACTCGCTCGGAGGCGGGGACGCAGAAGCCGATCACGTCGACTTCGGCCAGGGTGGACCGGGCGAGGCTATCCAGGCGCTCGCCGAGCAACGTCCTGGGGCGATGGAGCCCGGGAGTGTCGAGGATCACAAGCTCGGCGTGGTCCCGCCGGACGATCCCCCGGATGACGCCTCGCGTGGTCTGCGGCCGGCTGCTGGTGATCGCCACCTTCGCGCCGACGAGCGCATTCATCAGGGTCGACTTGCCGACGTTGGGCCTGCCGACGAAGCAGGCGAACCCGGCCACGGACTGCTCGCCGGCATCCGGCTCGGCGCCGGGGCGGCCCGACGGCTCGTTCACGCTCGCGATTGTCTCCCAGTCGGCGGCCCGGACCGCGCCGGACCCGGCAGCAGGCGCCCCAGGAGCGCGGCGGCGGTCAAGCGGCTGCGTTCACGGAGCGTAGATGTGGCGGACGGCTCCGTCGGAGCCGGCGTGGATGATCAGCGCACCCGGGCCTGCGTCGCGCACCGTGGCGATGTCGGCGGGGCCCGGCGGCTGCCCGTCGCTGACCATGGCTGCGGCCTCGAGCGACGACGCGCCGCTGGAGACCGCCATCGCGACCGCCAGCGCCAGCGCGGACAGCTGGAGCGAGGGCAGCGCGACCGTGGCGGCGGCGTAGGTGCGGCCAGTCTCATCCCTGACGGCAGCACCCTCGGCGGAGCCGACGCGAGCCCGGGCGGCCCGGGCCAGCGTGATGATCTTCTCGTCCTCGGGCCCGAGGTCATGAGCCTCGTTCACCGCACTGAGCTTACTGGCGCGGGCCATCCGGCGGGGGCTGCGGGCGTGCGCCGGGCGGCCGGCTCCCGCCAGGCACCGCGTCCCCGGGCGGCCCCGCCCCGCCGGGCGGGCCCGCTTCGGCGGCCGGGGCTGCCGGTTCCCCGTCGGCACCGACCCGCTGGACGGTGACCGTCCCGATCCGGTTGCGCCGCCCTGCCAGGCTCTCGGCGGTCAGCCGCAGCCCGGCCACCACGGCCGTCGATCCCGCGATCGGCACCCGGCCGAGTCTTTGGGCCAGCAGCCCTCCCACGGTCTCCACGTCCTCGGCCTCGATCCGCACGCCGAACAGCTCGGCCAGCTCATCCACCGGCAAGCGCGCGGTGACGCGGGCCAGGCCCTCGCCGAGCCACTCCACGGCCGGCACGCCGCGGTCGTATTCGTCGGCGATCTCCCCCACGATCTCCTCGATGATGTCCTCGATCGTGACGAGCCCCGCCGTACCCCCGTACTCGTCGATCACGATGGCAAGGTGGATCTGCCTGGCCTGCATCTCCCGGAGCAGGTCATCGATCGGCTTGGAGTCGGGCACGAATGTCGCCGGGCGCATCACCGTGGTGACGGGCTGGGTCTCCATGCTGCCGGGATCCTCGTAGACCCGGGCCACGATGTCCTTCAGGTAGGCGATGCCGATCACGTCGTCCAGGTTCTCCCCCACCACGGGAATCCTCGAGAAGCCGCTGCGCAGCGCGAGCGACAGCGCCTGCCGAAGGCTCTTGCCGCCTTCCGCGAACACCACGTCCGTGCGCGGCACCATCACCTCGCGGGCGATCGTCTTGCCGAACTCGAACACCGAGTGGATCATGGCCCGTTCCCCCGGCTCGATGACCCGCCGGCGCTCCAGCAGATCGACCAGGCCCCGGATGTCCTCCTCCTCTCCCGATGGCCCGGACGGCACCCGCCCCCGGCCCAGCACGCGCCCGGCGCCGAGCAGCATGCCGGGCAGCGGCCCCAGGAGCCGCACGACCGGATGCATGACCGAGGCGGCGCCTCGGGCCACGCTCGCGGCATGCTGACGCCCCAGGGCGCGCGGGACGATCCCGGCGGCCAGGTAGATGGTCACGGTCATGACGAGGGCGGCGATCAGGTACGCGCGCCAGCCCGGGCCGAGCCAGCTCCGCAGCGCCGCCGTCACCAGGACGGTCGCCGCCAGCTCGGCCGCGACCCTGGCCAGCAGCAGCACGGCCACGTACTCGGGCACCTCGGCGAGGGCCTCCTGCAGGGAGGCCGACGCCTCGTGCCCGGGAGCCGGCAGTTCCCTGGCGCCCGCGCGGGAGACCCGCAGGAGCGCGGTGTCCGCGCTCGCGCACCAGCCCGCGATCAGCACGAGCGCCGCCGCCGCGACGATCAGCCACCCCATGGCCCGGGCCTAGCCGGCGGGCGGGCCCGCGTCCGCCTCCGGCCCGCCCGCCTGGTCGTCCGGGACGGGGCCCGCGGCGCCGGGGGGAACGGCCCGGCCATCGCCGGCCGTGACGTCCGGCGGCCCGCCGGCCCCGGGGGCCTGCCCGGATCGGCCAGCCCCGCCGGGCCGGTCGCGCGGCAATCCGCCGGCCCCGCGCCGCACGTCGGTGCCCGCCGCGCCGGCCGGGCGCCCGCGCGCGGCCCGCCAGGAGGCGAGGAGCCGGTCCTGCAGGCCGAACATCCTCGCGAGCTCCTCGGGCTCGGCGTGGTCGTACCCGAGTAGGTGCAGGATGCCGTGGGTGCAGAGCAGGTCGAGCTCGTCCTGGAGGCCGTGACGGGCGCGGCGGGCCTGAGCCGCGGCCACCTGAGGGCAGATCACGACGTCCCCGAGGATGCTCGGCGGGCCGGAGGAATCCGCGGGCGCCTCCGCCTGCGTGCCTCCCGGGTGGGGCGCCCGCAGCTCGTCCATGGGGAACGCGAGCACGTCGGTCGGCCCCTCCTCGTCCATCCACTCCTCATGGAGCCTGGCCATGGCGGGCTCATCGACCAGCAGCACCGACAGCTCCGCGAGCGAATGCACCCCCAGATCGTCGAGCACGTACCTGGCCAGGCGGGACAGTCCCGCCTCGTCCACGGCCACCCCGGACTCATTGACGACCTCGACGCTCATGCCGCCCCGCCGGGCTCGTCCGCCATCCCGCGCGTCACCCGCGCCGCCCCGCTCACCGGTTCCGGCCGCCCTCGCGCCTGGCCCGTCCGCCGGGCAGCCCGGTCGCCGCGCGGGCCGCGTCATAGCGCGCGTAGGCGTCCACAATCCTCGCGACCAGCTTGTGGCGGACCACGTCGTGCGCGGTGAGCTTGCAGAAGTAGACGTCGGGCACGTCCTGAAGCACCTCCTGGACCACCCGCAGCCCGCTGACCTGCCCGGCAGGCAGGTCCACCTGGGTCACGTCACCGGTCACGACGACCCGGGAGCCGAACCCCAGCCTGGTGAGGAACATCTTCATCTGCTCGGGCGAGGTGTTCTGTGCCTCGTCCAGGATGATGAACGAGTCGTTCAGGGACCGGCCGCGCATGTAGGCCAGCGGCGCGATCTCGATCGTGCCGGCGGCGAGCAGCCGCGGGATCGAGTCCGGATCGACCATGTCGTGCAGGGCGTCGTAGAGCGGCCGCAGGTACGGGTCGATCTTCTCGTAGAGCGTGCCGGGCAGGAAGCCGAGCCGCTCGCCCGCCTCCACGGCCGGCCGGGTCAGGATGATCCGGTTGACCTCCTTGGCCTGCAGGGCCTTCACCGCCTTGGCCATCGCCAGGTAGGTCTTCCCCGTCCCGGCCGGGCCGATCGCGAACACGATCGTGTGAGTGTCGATCGCGTCCACGTAGCGCTTCTGGTTCAGCGTCTTGGGCCGGATCGTGCGGCCGCGCGCGGACAGGATGTCCAGGGTCAGCACGTCCGCCGGGCGCGCGCCGGACCTGCGGCGCAGCATCGCCACGCTGCGCTCCACGACCTCCGGCGTCACCTCGGTGCCGCTGGCGACCAGCGCGGTCAGCTCCTCGAAGACCTCCCCGATGACCGCTGCCTCCGACGCCGAGCCGGTCACGGTGATCTCATTCCCGCGGACATGGATGTCGGAGTCGAATGCCTCCTCGATCACCTGCAGCAGCTCGTCCCGCGAGCCGAGCAGGCTCACCATCGAGTGCGGCTCGGGTATCACGATCCGCAGCGATGTCCGGCCGCCCGATTCAGGTACGGTGCCCGGGTCACCCGGTTCCTTCTCCAACACCCCGCCTCATCCGAACACGGTCACCACGGCAGGCCGGGCCTGGCCCCGCGCGCTCCGCCCCGGGCCCGCCAGGCGCGCCCGGCTCATCCGGGCGGCCATCCCATCACCCGGCCGCCGAGGACGTGCGCGTGCGCATGATGCACAGTCTGGCCGGCGTGACCACCCGTATTGAAGACAACCCGGTACCCGGTCTCGGCGATTCCGCTGGTCACGGCCACCTGATGCGCCTGCGCCGCCACCTCCGCGAGCAGCGCGCCGTCGGCCGCGGCGAGGCTGGCCAGGTCACGGTGGTGAGCCTTCGGTATCACCAGCACGTGAATCGGGGCCTGCGGATTAATGTCGCGGAACGCGAGCGTCCGCCCGGTTTCGAGCACGCGGGTCGCCGGGACCTCACCAGCCACGATTCCGCAGAATAGGCAATCTGGCACGGGCCGATCTTAACGTGTGCGCCGCCTTCCGGCGCCGTGACATATAGGGTTGCATCACTGCGAACCCCCGGGGCGGCCGCCGCCTCGCGCCCGCGCGGGACCTGCTGGCGGAAGCGGCTCGTGGCCGACGTTCACGGGCCGCGCCGAGGTGACCGCTCGCCGGCGTCGCCCGCCGGCGTCGCCCGCCGCGGCCCCGCGGGGCGGCGCGGGCACCCGGGCGAGCGACGACCTTGGAGCGGCGGGATCGTGAAGCTGAGACGAGCATGGCGGACCCGCGCTGCGTCGGCCGATGACAGCGCGTGAACCTGAACGCGGGGCCGCGCGTCAAAGGAGAGTGACCGAGACCCTGGTCGCGGACGACGCGGCCAGGGCCGCCCCAGCAGCGCGCGACGGAGCAGTGGAAGCCGGGATCCCGGATGCCAGGGCGACGATCGGCGAGCTGTACGAGGCGCATTACCGTCCGCTGGTGCGCTTGGCAGCCCTGCTGGTGCATGACATCACGACCGCGGAGGAAGTCGTGCAGGACTCGTTCGTCGCGCTTCACGCGGGCCTGCACAGGCTGCGCGACCGGGAGAAGGCGCTGTCGTACCTGCGCGCTGCGGTCGTCAATCGGTCACGTTCCGTGATCAGGCATCGCGTCGTCGTCGACCGCAACCCGGCGCAGGCACCGCCCGACATGCCGAGCGCCGAGCACAGCGCCCTGGAGCTGATCGAACGGTCCTCGGTGGTCAAGGCCCTCCAGGTGCTGCCGGGCCGGCAGCGCGAGGTCGTCGTGCTGCGCTACTACGGCGACCTGTCCGAGGCCCAGATCGCGGCGGCCATGCGCATCAGCCGTGGCGCGGTGAAGAGCCACACATCCCGGGCGATGGCGACGCTGCGAGAGGTCCTGGAGCGGCAGGGATGAGCCGCGGCGGCCGGCGGCACCGGCAGGCTCCCGATGCCCGGCTCGAGCAGGCGATGCGGCGGGCGCTGCACCAGTTCGCGGATGCGATCGAGCCGGCGGCCGATGGCCTGGAGCGGATCGAGGCGAAGATCGCGGCCAGGCGGCGCGCGGGCTGGCTCGCGCGCGTGACCGGCCAAGCCCGCGGGGCCGCCCGTCCCGCCGCGCACAGGCGGGCCGGCCCCGGCTCGCGCCGGGCCGGCCTCCCGGCCGGGGCCTGGGCGGCGGCGGCAGGCGCGGGAGGGGCGCTGGCCGAGGCAGCGCGGGCGGTGGCCGGATGGCTGCGCCCCGGGCCGGGCCCGCGGGCACCGCTCGGCTGGCTGCGCCCGGCCGGCGCGCTGGCCACCGCCGCGATCGTCGTCGTGGTCGCCACGCTGGCGATCACCACGCTCCCGCAGGTGATCTCGCCGAGCAACAACTCCGCCACCCTGGGACCGGGTGCTCCGGGCGGGCCGGCGGGACCGGCGCGCCTCCCGGCGAGCCGGTCACCGGGCGGCTCCGCGGCGCGATCGGCTACGCCGGCCGCGTCGCCATCGCCACGCTGCCCCTCTCCCGCGCGCACGCGCAGCCGAAGGCCCTCGCACAGCCCGGGCATGACGCCGACGCCCGGCCCCACTCCGAGCCCTCAGCCGACGCCGACTCTCACGCCCACGCCGACCCCGACGACCTCGTCACCGGCGTCCAGCGACTCGGCGTCGGCCACGCCGACCCTTGGCGCCTCCGGGCAGCCGGCCCAGGTCCGCACCGCCGCGGGCGCCAGGCCCGCCCGGCCTCGATCGCGCCACCACCGCCGCCACTGCGGCACCGGGTAGCGGCCCGCCGCCCGGCCGCCAGCGGCCGGGCGGCTTACCAGCGGCCGCACCGGCTCAGGACGAGCGCGGCCGCCACCGCCCCGGCCGTCGACGCGCGCAGCACCGTGGGGCCGAGCCGTGCGGGAACGGCGCCGGCGGCGGCGAAGCGGGCGGACTCCTCCGGGCTGATCCCTCCTTCCGGGCCCGTGACCAGGACGATCTCGCCGCTGGCAGGGAACGGCAGCGCCGCCAGGGCGGTGCCTGCCCGAGGGTCAAGCACCACTGCCAGCGCCGCTCCGGCCACCCGTCCGAGCACCTGATCGGTCGATGCCTGCTCGGTGACCACCGGGAACCGCGCCCGGCGCGACTGCTTGGCGGCCTCGCGGGCCGCCGAGCGCCAGCGGCCAAGCGCCCGGTCCGCCCGCCCCGGCCGCCACCTCGCCACGCAGCGCTGGGCGGCCCACGGGATCACGGCATCGGCCCCGACCTCGGTCAGCATCTCCGCGGCCAGCTCGCCGCGATCGCCCTTGAGGATCGCCTGGACGACGGCGATCCGGCAGCCGGGCTCCGGCTCCCGGCGCCGCCCGACCACGGCCAGATCGAGCTCGCCGGCGCGCGCGGCGGTGACCACGCACTCGGCCAGGAGCCCGGCTCCATCGGTCAGGTCGACCCGCTCGCCGACGCCGATCCGCCTGACCGTGGTCGCGTGATGACCCTCCGCTCCGGCCAGCGTGACCAGGTCACGGGCGAGCTGCGCGGCCTCGCACACGAACACCGGCGGCGCCATGAGGGCACTGGCCCGGGTCAGCGGCCGTTGAATGCGTCCCGCAGGCGGGAGAAGAACCCCTGCTCCCCGGGTGCGAACCGGCCGGGCGGCGACTCCTCCGCCCGCAGCCTGGCGAGCTGGCGCAGCAGTTCCTCCTGCTCGGGGTCGAGCTTGGTGGGGGTCTCCACGGTCACGTGGATGATCAGATCGCCGCGGCCCGGGCCGTGCAGGCGAGCCGAGCCCTGCCCGAACAGCGGGATCGTCTGGCCGGACTGCGTGCCCGGCCGGATGTCGATGTTCGCTGGGCCGTCGAGCGTCTGGATCTGCAGCGTGGCTCCGAGCGCCGCCGCGGTCATCGGGATCGTGAGCGTGCAGTGCAGGTCATCGCCCTGGCGCTCGAAGACCGGGTGCGGCCGCTGGACGACCTCCAGGAACAGGTCACCGGGCGGGCCGCCGCCCGGGCCCACTTCGCCCTCGCCGGCCAGCTGGATGTGCGTGCCGTCCTCCACCCCGGCCGGGATCCGCACCTTGATCGTGCGCCGCGTCCTGACCCGGCCGTCACCGTCACATTCGTGGCATGGCCGCCTGATCACGGTGCCGAACCCCCCGCAGCCCGGGCATGGCCGCGACGTCATCATCTGGCCGAGCAGGGACCTGGTCATCTGCCGGACCTCGCCGATGCCGCCGCAGACCTCGCAGGTCACCGGATGGCTGCCCGGCGCGCTGCCCTCGCCCGAGCACGTTGGGCAGACCACCGCGGTGTCCACGGTCAGCTCCCTGGTCGTCCCGAACACGCATTCGGCCAGGTCCAGGTCCACCCTGATCGTGGCGTTCCGCCCGCGCCGTGCCCGGCTCCGGGGGCCGCGGGGCGCCCCGCCGCCGAAGAACGCGTCCATCAGGTCGCTGAAGGCGAAGCCGGTGGCGAACCCGCCCGCGCCGCCGCCCGGGGCGAACGGATCGGCACCCAGGTCGTACATCTGGCGCTTCTCCGGGTCCGACAGGACCTCGTACGCCTGGGTGATCTCCTTGAACCGCTCCTGGGTCACCGGGTCCGGGTTGACGTCCGGGTGCAGCTCACGAGCCAGCCGCCGGTACGCCTTCTTGATCTCGTCGGCGTTGGCATCCCGGCGCACGCCAAGCGTGGCGTAGTAGTCGGTCGTCACGCTCACCCCTACGACTCCGCCAGAATCTGACCCGTGTACCGTGCCACCGCGCGCACCGCCCCTATCGCCGTCGGATAGTCCATCCGGGTGGGCCCGACCACCCCGAGCTTGGCCAGCGGCCGGTCGGCCGACCCGTAGCCGGCGGTGACGACCGACGTGCTGCGCAGGCCTTGCACATCATTCTCCGCGCCGATCCTGACCGTCACCAGCGACCGCTCGTCGCACTGGCCGAGCAGGCGCATCAGCACGACCTGCTCCTCCAGCGCCTCGAGCACCTCGTTGAGCCCCTGGGAGAAGTCAGCGGGGGTCAGGTTCGACGCTCCGCCGACCACGATCTTCTCATCACTCCTGCCCACGAGGGTCTCCAGGAGCACCGAGAAGACCGCGGCGGCGTTGGCGTGCTGAGCCGGCCCGACGCGCCGCGGCAGATCCGCGGCGACGGAGGGCACCTCGCTCAGCGCGCGCCCGCACAGGCAGGAATTGAGGACCGAGCGTAGCCCCGTGACGGAGTCCTCGTCCACGTCGCCGGGCATCTCGACGACCCGCTGCTCGACCCGCCCGGTGTCGGTGATGACGACCAGCAGGAGCTTGCGGCGGCTGAGGGTGACGAGCTCGACGTGGCGGATCGCCGACTTGCTCAGCGACGGGTACTGAACCACGGCGACCTGGCGGGTGAGCTGCGCGAGCAGCCGGACCGTGCGCATGACCACGTCGTCGAGGTCGTAGGCGCCGGCCAGGAAGGTCTCGATCGCCCGGCGCTCGGCGGCCGAGAACGGCTTGATCGCGGAGAGCTTGTCGACGAACAGCCGGTAGCCCTTGTCCGTCGGGATCCTCCCGGCGCTGGTGTGGGGCTGGGTGATGTACCCCTGCTCCTCCAGCACCGCCATGTCGTTGCGGATCGTGGCCGGGGACACGTCCAGGTGGTGCCGGTCCACCAGCGACTTGGACCCGACCGGCTCGTTGGTGGACACGAAGTCCTCGACGATGGCGCGGAGCACCGCCAGCTTCCTGTCGTCCAGCACGCGTTCACCTCCCTGGCACTCACTGGTCCCGAGTGCCAAGTCTATGGCCGAACGATACTTGGACACTCGCGTCAAGTCACCGTCGCGGGCGCCGCACGCCCGGCCAGGGGTTACGGTGAATGGAGAAGGCGGCGGCCCGGCGGCCGGGGGCGTGGCCCCGGCGGCGCGTGGTGACGGGCAGGTGCCGCCGGACGGGAGGCGATGACCAGCATGCGAGCGCTGCGCTGAAGGTCCGATGACTGGCCAGCCAGGTGGATTCGCGCGGGACGGGGCGCCCGGGCCCGACGGGAGGGCGGCCGGGCGGCCCCCCGAAGGCCTCGGGCCGTACCGGGTGCTCGACGGGTCGGCCCCGGGCCCGGCAGCGCAGCAGGACCAGCCTCCGTGGCAGGACCAGCCTCCGTGGCAGGACAAGCCGCCGTGGCCCGGCGCGCTGCGCCGGCCCGGCGGGCCCTCTGGCGCCGTGCCACCGGGCCATCAGGTCTGGGCGGCCGCGGGCTACGCCGGCGCGGCCATCCCGGTGGCCGGCTTCTTCCCGCCGCTGCTGGTCTACCTGCTCTGGGCCCGCCGCTCCCGGTTCCTGCGGGCGCACGCCGCGCAGGCGGCCAACCTCGCGCTCACCACGTCCCTCTACCTGGTCTGCCTGGTGATAGTGGCGGGCATGCTCGCCCTCGACTCTGTCACCCTGGGCCTTGCGGCGGGGGCGGCCGGGCTGCTGATGCTGTGGTCGGCCCTGGTGGTCCAGCTCGCCCGCGGCGCCCGGGCCGCCGGTGACGGGGCCTTCCGCCCGGCCGCGGGCTGGCTCTGCGCGACGTTCCTGCGGCCGTGACGGCCGTCCCGGCGCGTCGCGGCGCGAGCCGCCTCCTCAGTCCAGCAGGCCCCGGACCACGGCGTCGGCCAGGAGCCGCCCGCGCCTGGTCAGCACCACCCGGCCCGCGGCGAAAGCCCCCGGCTCGGCCAGGCCGTCCGCCACGGCCCTGGCCGCCGCGCGCCGCCCCCCGGCCCGCAGCTCGCGCAGGTCGCACCCGGAGGCCAGCCGGGCGGTCAGCATGACCCGCTCCATCCGGCGCTGCTCGCCGGTGAGGACCTCCCGGCCCTGGCCCGGGCTCACGCCAGCGGCGACGCGCCTGGCGTAGGCGGCCGGGTGCCGGACATTCCACCAGCGCACCCCGCCGACGTGGCTGTGGGCGCCCGGCCCGATGCCCCACCAGTTGCCGCCGGTCCAGTAGACCAGGTTGTGCCGGCACTGCGCCCCTGGCCCGGCGGCCCAGTTGGAGATCTCGTACCAGCGGAATCCGGCGGCCGCCAGCAGCTCGTCGGCGGCTGCGTAGCGGTCGGCCAGCGCATCGTCGTCCGGTGCCGGGATCTCGCCGCGCCGGATCCGCGCGGCCAGCCTGGTGCCCTCCTCCACGGTCAGCGCGTAGGCCGACAGGTGGTCCGGGGCCGCTGCGATCGCGTCCTCCACCGACCGCCTCCAGTCGGCATCGCTTTCTCCTGGCGTGCCGTAGATGAGATCGAGGCTGACCTGGCTGAACCCGGCCTGCCGGGCCCAGCCCGCGCACCGGGCGGCCCGCCCGGGCGAGTGCGCCCGCTCCAGCACCGCGAGCACGTGCGGCGCGCTGCTTTGCATCCCGAGGGAGACCCGGGTGAACCCGGCCTCGCGCAGCCCGTCCAGCGAGGCCCGGTCCACGCTCTCGGGGTTGGCCTCGACCGTGATCTCCGCCGTGGCCGCCAGCCCGAGCTCGCCGTCGATCGCGCGCAGGATGGCCCCGAGGTCGGCGGGGCGCAGCAGCGTCGGCGTCCCGCCGCCGAAGAAGACCGCACCGGCCGGCGGAGCCGCCGGGCCGAGCACCTTCCGCGCGAACGCGATCTCCGCGATCGCCTGGCCGGCGTAGCTCTCCCGCGAGGCGCCCGAGCCGAGCTCGGCCGCGGTGTAAGTGTTGAAGTCGCAGTAGCCGCACCGGGTGCGGCAGAACGGGACATGGACGTACACGGCGAACGGCGCGCCGGCCAGCTCCCGGGCCGCCGCGGCCGGGAGCTGGCCGTCCGCTGGCACCGGGAGCCCTTGCGGCGGCCTGCCCGCCACGCTCAGCGCGCCTCGCCGGCGGCCCGAAGTCGGCCATGCCGCGCGCCGCCGGCGCCGGCCGGGGTGATCCGCGGGGCCGTCATGGCTCAACGCTAGCCGAGCCGCGAGCTACGCTGGGACCGGAGCGCGGCGCCGGGCGGATGGCCGGCCCCGGCGAGGGCGGAAGGCGGTGCGTGCCGATGACAGCGGGCGGCTTCGGGCAGTTGCGGGCCACCGACGCGGACCGGGAGAGCGTGCGGGTCATCCTCGAGGAGGCGCACGCTGAGGGCAGGCTGACCTGGGAGGAGTTCGACGCCCGGGCGACTGCGCTGGAGAGCGCGCGGACCTACGACCAGCTCGCCGAGCTCACCAGGGACCTGCCGCGCCAGGCGGCGGGCGCCCCGCTGGCGGTCCGCCAGGGCCTGCCGGCCGCGCCGCGCGGCACGAACGCTCTCGCGATCGCCTCGCTCGCCTGCGGCGTCAGCCAGCTTCTGTTCTCGCCGCTGACCGGGATCCCGGCGGTCGTCCTCGGGCACATGGCCCGCGGGCAGATCCGCCGCACCGGCGAGGATGGCGCCGGGATGGCCCTGGTGGGCCTGGTCCTCGGCTACTCGGGCCTGGCCGCGGCGGTGATCGTGGCGTCCGTGGTGGTGATGCTGGGGCTGTGGATCTTCCATTGACCGGCCGGCCACGCCCGATCAGCCCCGGCGATCCCCGCCCTGCTCGGCCGACAGCGCCGCGGCGAACGCCTCCTGGGGGACCTCGACCCGGCCGATCATCTTCATCCGCTTCTTGCCCTCCTTCTGCTTCTCGAGCAGCTTGCGCTTGCGGGTGATGTCACCGCCGTAGCACTTGGCGAGAACGTCCTTGCGCAGCGCGCGGATCGTCTCGCGGGCGATGACCCGCGCCCCGATCGCCGCCTGGATCGGAACCTCGAACTGCTGGCGCGGGATGAGCTCCTTCAGCCGGGCGGTCATCGCCAGGCCGTACTCGCGCGCCTTGTCCGCGTGGACGATCTGGCTGAACGCGTCGACCGGCTGCCCCTGGAGCAGGATGTCCACCTTGACCAGGTCGGCCTCCTGCTCCCCGGCCGGCTCGTAGTCCAGCGAGGCGTAGCCGCGGGTCCGGGACTTGAGCTGGTCGAAGAAGTCGAAGATGATCTCCGACAGCGGCATCGTGTACCGGATCTCCACCCGGTCCTCGGACAGGTACTCCATCCCGGCCAGGACGCCGCGCCGGGCCTGGCACAGCTCCATGACCGCGCCGATGTAATCGGCCGGGGCGAGGACGGTGGCCCGGACGACCGGCTCGAAGACCGCGGCGACCTTGCCCGGGGGGATCGCGCCGGCGCGAGCCGGGCCGCCGGCGTTCCCGCCGGGGAACTCGCTCGGGTTGGTCACGGTCACCTCGGCGCCGGAGTCCATGACCACCCGGTAGACCACGTTCGGCGCGGTGGAGATCAGGGCCAGGCCGAACTCGCGTTCCAGCCGCTCCCTCACGATCTCCATGTGCAGCAGGCCGAGGAACCCGCACCGGAAGCCGAAGCCGAGCGCCGCAGAGGTCTCCGGCTCGTAGACCAGCGAGGCGTCGTTCAGCCGCAGCTTGTCGAGCGCGTCGCGGAGCTCGGGATACTGATCGCCGTCGACCGGGTACAGGCCGGAGAAGACCATCGGCTTGGGGTGAGCGTAGCCAGGCAGCGGCTCGGCCGCCGGGCGGGCCGCGCTGGTCACGGTGTCGCCCACCCGGGCCTGGCGGACGTCCTTGACCCCGGTGATCAGGTAGCCGACCTCCCCTGCGGCCAGGCCCTCGGTGGGGACCGGCTCCGGGGAGATCACCCCGACCTCCAGCGTCTCGTGGACCGCTCCGGTCGACAGCATCAGCGTGCGCTCCCGCCGGTGCAGCCGCCCGTCCACCATGCGGACGTAGGTGACGACGCCCCGGTAGGTGTCGTAGATCGAGTCGAAGATCAGCGCGCGGGCCGGGGCATCGGGATCCCCGGCCGGGGCCGGCACCTGGGCGACCACCGCGTTGAGCAGCTCCGCGACGCCCTCGCCGGTCTTCGCGGAGACCCGCAGCACGTCCGGCGGCTGGCAGCCGATGACCCTGGCGAGCTCGGCGGCGTAGCGCTCCGGCTGCGCGGCCGGCAGGTCGATCTTGTTGAGCACCGGGATCAGGTGCAGCCCGGCGTCCAGGGCCAGGTAGAGGTTGGCGAGCGTCTGGGCCTCGATGCCCTGCGCGGCGTCGACGAGCAGGACTGCCCCCTCGCACGCCGCCAGCGACCGGGAGACCTCATAGGAGAAGTCGACGTGCCCGGGCGTGTCGATCAGGTTCAGCACGTAGTCACGGCCGTCACGGCCGCGCCACGGAAGCCGGACCGCCTGGCTCTTGATCGTGATGCCCCGCTCCCGCTCGATGTCCATCCGGTCGAGGTACTGCGCCCGCATCTGGCGGTCCTCGACCACGCCGGTGAGCTGGAGCATCCGGTCGGCGAGCGTCGACTTGCCGTGGTCGATGTGGGCGATGATGCAGAAGTTCCTGATCACCGCCTGATCGGTGCGGGCGGGTATGGGCGGCACGCTCATCCACTCGTTCGGGCTGGATCATCGGTGGGGGACCGCGCGGGCCGCCGGGGCGGCCTGCCCGCCCGCCGGCGCGTCCCGGCCCTCGCCGGGCGGCTCGCGCTCGCCGCGGGCCGGTGTCCTCGTCGCGTCTATGGTGGCACGTCCAGGCGGGTGCCCGCGCCGCTGGTGGCACGCCCAGGCGGGCGCTAGCGCCGCGGGCAGGGCGCTAGCGCCGCTGGCAGGCCGGCCGGGCCAGGCCGGCGCCCTGCCCGCCGCCGCTCCTGGTTTGAGCGCCACCGCGGCGTCCGATATCCTTCATGGTCGGCTCTCGCCTGCCCGTCTGCCCGCAGCGCCGTGCCAGCCGGACGAGCAGCACCTGAACGCATCACCGACCAGCACCCAAGCGAGGCATTCGCGTGGCGAACATCAAGTCCCAGATCAAGCGCATCAAGCAGAACGAGAAGGCCAGGCAGCGCAACAAGGCCGTCAAGTCGTCGCTCAAGACCGCAGTGCGGGCGTTCCGCGAGGCCGCCGCCGCGGGTGACGCCGAGCGCGCAACGCAGGCGCTGCGGGTGGCTTACGTCAAGCTCGACAAGGCCGCGGGCAAGGGCATCATTCACAAGAATCAGGCGGCCAACCGCAAGTCGGCGATCGCCAGGCGGGCCGCCGCGCTGCGCCAGGGCTGAGCGGGCCGGCCAGCCGGCCCGGGCGGGCGCGGCCGGCCCGGGCGGGCGCGGCCGGCCCGGGCGGCGGGATCCAGCAGCGCCACCCGGACCTTCCGGATCACCCGGCCGGCCAGCGATCCTTCCCGGCGGCCTGCCTGCCGGCCGGCCGGCCCCGGCCTGCCCCGGCGGGGGCGGTCCCGGCCCGGCATCCGGCGACCGTCCGCAGCAGGCGCTCCAGCGCGTATCCCGCGCTTGCCCCCTCGCCCTTGACCTGAGCGTCGGCCTCCGCGACCGCCATGTGCGCCCGGGCCAGCCCCCCAGCGGTCCATCCCCGGAGCTGCTGCCGCGCCTTGTCGGCCAGCCACGGCGCCATCCCGGGCACCGGCGCCCGGCCGCCCTGAGCCTCGGCGACCTGCGCGAGGACCCGTATGCCGCGCGCGAGAGCGCTCGTGATCAGCACCGGTGCCGTCCCGGTCGACAGGGCCCACCTGAGCTGGACCAGCGCCCCGGCCAGGTCTCCCTCCAGCGCCCGGTCCGCCACCGTGAACCCGCTCGCCTCGGCGCGGCCCCGCCAGTACCGGCCCACAGCCTCCGCCGTGATCACCCCGGCCGTGTCGGAGGCAAGCTGATCGCAGGCCGCGGCCAGGTCGCGCAGGTTGGTCCCGACCGCGTCGACGAGGGCGCGCAGGCCGCGGTCGTCGGCCTTCCGGCCGGCCCGGGCGAGCTCGGCCCGGGCGAAGTCGAGCCGCTCCCCGAACCGCCTGATGGCCGGGCAGTCGATCCGCCGCGCCGCCGAGAGCGCCGCCAGCACCGCCCGTCCCTTCGCCCCGCCGCTGTGAGTCACCACTAGGGTGACGCCCTCGGGCGGCGCCTGCGCCAGCGCCGCCAGCTCGGCCGCCACGGCCGGGCTGGCGTCCTGGACGTCCCGGACGACGACGGCGCGCGCGCCGCCGAACAGCGACGGCGAGACGAGCATGGCAAGCTCGCCGGGCCGCAGGGCGGCCCCGCTGACCTGCTGCACGTCGCGGCCGGCCCCGGTGACCTCCCCGGGCGCGGGCCCCGCGGCCGACCTCTCGCTCGCTGCCGGCTCCCCGTCCGCGGCCTGGGCTCCTGCCCCGGCCCGGCCGCCGGCCGCCCCGGCGATGGCCGCCGCCACCGCCCGCTCGACCAGCAGTTCCTCCTCGCCGACGATCAGCGTGACGGGCGCGCGCGCAGCCATGACCGCCAGCATGCCACGGGTCAGGGGGACACCGGCTGGCCGCCGCGCCAGACCCGGTACGGCCGCAGGCCGTACGACCAGGCGAACGCGCCCTCGTGGTCGGCGTCCCAGGCAACCAGGTCGGCCAGCCTGCCCCGGGTCAGCGCGCCCCGGTCGGCGGCGCGCAGCGCCCGGGCGCCGCCCACGGTCGCCGCCCGGAGCGCCTCGGTGACGCTCATCCCCAGGCCGGCGACGGCGAGCGTGATCACCAGCGCCATCGAGGTGATCCCGTTCGTCCCCGGCGAGTGACCGGAGCCGAGCGCGATCGTGGCCCCCCGTTCCAGGAGCGCCCGGGCCGGCGGCATCCGCCCGCTCTCGGGCACGACCGCCGGGCACAGCACCGCGGTGACTCCGGCCCGCGCCATCGCCGCCACGTCGTCGTCGTCCGCGCCGTTCAGCAGGTCGGCGGACGCGCAGCCGATCTCGGCGGCCAGCCGGGCGGCGCCGCAGTCCGGGTCACCGCCCGCGTGCACCCGGGGCAGCAGGCCGCTGGCCCGGCCGACGCCGAGGATCCAGCGGGCCTCATGGTCGCTGAACCGCTCCTTGTCGCAGTAGACGTCCACGCTGTCAGCCCCCGCGGCGGCCGCGTCCGGGCACCACCGCCCCACCGCGTCCACGTAGTCGTGGCGCCGGCCGAAGTACTCGGGCGGCAGCGCGTGGGCCGCCAGGAAGGTGGCGTGCACCCTGGGCATGCCCGGCTCGCTCTCCAGGGAGCGCAGCAGCCGCACGTCCGCCAGCTCGCCGTCCCTGGTGAGGTGGTAGCCGGTCTTCGCCTCGATCGTCGTGGTGCCGCTGAGCAGCCAGTCGCGCATCCGGATCCGCACCTGGTTGCACAGGGTCCACGGGTCGGTGCCCCGGGTCACAGTCACGGTCGATGCCAGGCCGCCGCCGGCCGCGATGATCTCGCCCTGGGAGGCGCCGCCGGACAGCATGGCGAGCTCGGCCCAGCGGTTCCCCGCGTAGACGGGATGGGTGTGGGCGTCGATCAGCCCGGGCGTGACCAGGGCGCCGCCCAGGTTCTCCACGTGATCGACATCGACGATGTCCTCAAGCACGCCGGGAAGGCTGGACGGCAGCTGGGCGGCGGGGCCCACCCATGCGATCCGGTCATCGTGGATGAGCACGGCCGAGTTGCTCCAGATCTCCGAGCCCGTCCACAGGCGGCCGATGTTCGTCAGGAGACGGAAGCTCATCGGCTTCCTCCGCGGCATCGGTGGTGCTACGACCGCAACGCTCGGTCCGGCCGGGACGCTCATACCATATCCGGTGGGGCATGGTAACGCACCAGTTGGCCGGCGCGCCATGGCTACGCGCTGCTCGCCGCCACCGCGTACCGGCCCAGCTCGGCCGCCAGGCCCGGCGGCACGCGGGCGATCAGCTCGGTGCCCGCGGCCGTGTGCTCGGCGCGGAGCACCTCGCCCTCGGCATGCGCCCGGGCGAGCAGGTCACCCCGGTCGTACGGCAGGACCGCCCGGACCTGCGCGTGTCGCCGCGGCAGCAGGCGCTCGATCTCGGCGAGCAGGCCGGGCACTCCCCTGCCGGTGCGGGCGGACACCACCACCGAGCGCGGCTCGGCCAGCCGCAGGCCGCGCAGCGCCACCTCGTCGGCCAGGTCCGCCTTGTTGAACGCGACCAGCTCCGGCACGTCACGGGCGCCCACCTCGGCAAGCACCTCGCGGACGGCCGCGATCTGGGACCTGGGATCAGCGTCGGAGGCATCGACCACGTGCAGGATCAGGTCGGCGTCGGTGACCTCCTCCAGGGTGGAGCGGAACGCCTCGACGAGCTGGTGCGGCAGGTGCCGCACGAACCCGACCGTGTCGGTCAGCGTGACCGGCGATCCCGACGGCAGCCGGGTCTTGCGGACGGCCGGGTCGAGCGTGGCGAACAGCGAGTCGTCCACCAGCACGTCCGCACCGGTCAGCCGGTTGAGCAGGCTCGACTTGCCGGCATTGGTGTAGCCGGCGATCGCCACCGACGGCACCTCGCGGCGGCGGCGGCGGGCGCGCTGCACCGACCGGCCGACCGACATCTCCGCGATCTCGCGGCGCAGCCGGGCCATCCGGGCGCGCACCCGGCGCCGGTCGGTCTCCAGCTTGGTCTCGCCCGGGCCTCGGGCGCCGATGCCACCGCCGCCGGCCACCCGGCCGCCCGCCTGCCGGGAGAGGGACTCGCCCCAGCCGCGCAGCCGCGGCAGCAGGTACTCCATCTGCGCGAGCTCGACCTGGGCCTTGCCCTCCTTGCTCTTGGCGTGCTGGGCGAAGATGTCCAGGATCAGGGCGGTCCGGTCGATCACCTTGACCTTGACCGCTCCCTCCAGGTTGCGCAGCTGGCCCGGGGTCAGCTCGCCGTCGCAGATCACGGTATCGGCCCCGGTCGCCGCGACCAGCGCGGCGAGCTCGGCGGCCTTGCCGGCGCCCACGTAGGTGGAGGCGTCCGGCCTGCCGCGACGCTGGACGAGCCCGTCCAGCACCACCGATCCGGCGGTCTGCGCCAGCTGGGCGAGCTCGCGCAGCGAGTTCTCCGCCGCCTGCTGCGTGCCCTCGGTCCACACGCCGAGCAGCACCACGCGCTCCAGCCGCAGGGCGCGGTACTCGACCTCACGGACGTCCTGCAGCTCGGTGGACAGGCCCGCGACCCGGCGCAGCGCGTGCCGGTCCTCCAGGTCGAGCACGCCGCGTCCCTGGCCATGATGATCACCGGCGGCCTGGGCACGGGCCGGGCTGGCGGTCGCGCCGCCGGGGCCGGCCGTACCGGGGAGAAGTTCTGAGTCTGCTGTCATCTGCCATCCACAACGCCGGCCGCCTCGGATGGCGGCCCGGTCACCCGATGCTGCCACGCGCGGCCAGCACCGTCACGTGAATAACACCGCGGGCGGCAAGCTTGTGCCCGCGCCCGGCGCGGCTCCCCCGCCGGGCCGCCTTGGCGCGCACGGCCCCGCGATATGTACGTGACTGGGCATCACTCCTAGGATCAAGGGGCAGCGTCGAGAAAGGCAACGGCGGATGAGCGACAACCACGGCATCGAGATCACCGGCCCGATGGGCGACCGGTTCACGGAGATCCTGACCCCCGGAGCGCTTGACCTGGTGGCCAGGCTGCACCGGGAGCTCGCCCCGCGGCGCGCCGAGCTGCTCGCCGCCCGGGCCGAGCGGCAGCTCGAGCTCTCCGCGGGCGCCATGCTCGACTTCCTGCCGCGGACCGCGCACATCCGGGACGACCGCTCGTGGCGGGTCGCCCCGCCCGCCCCGGGGCTGGTGGACCGGCGGGTGGAGATCACCGGGCCCACCGAGAGGAAGATGACGATCAACGCGCTGAACTCCGGCGCCAAGGTCTGGCTCGCCGACTTCGAGGACGCGAACACCCCGCTGTGGGAGAACATGATCACGGGCCAGATCAACCTCGTCGACGCCCTCGACCGCACGATCGGCTTCACCAGCGCCGACGGGAAGGAGTACCGGCTGCGCCCCGACGACGAGCTGGCCACGATCGTGGTCCGGCCGCGCGGCTGGCACCTGGACGAGAAGCACATCCTCATCGACGGGCAGCGCGCCAGCGGCAGCCTGGTCGACTTCGCGCTGTACTTCTTCCACTGCGCGCGCCGCCAGCTCGCCAAGGGCAAGGGCCCCTACTTCTACCTGGCGAAGATCGAGAGCCACGAGGAGGCCAGGCTGTGGAACGACGCGTTCTGCCTGGCCCAGGACGCGATGGGGATACCGCGCGGCACGATCCGGGCGACCGTGCTGGTCGAGACGATCCCGGCGGCCTTCGAGATGGACGAGATCCTCTACGAGCTGAGGGAGCACAGCTCCGGGCTGAACGCGGGCCGCTGGGACTACCTGTTCTCCATCATCAAGAAGTTCCGGACCCGCGGCCGTGACTTCGTGCTGCCGGACCGGAACGCGGTCACCATGACCGCGCCGTTCATGCGCGCCTACACCGAGCTGCTGGTGAAGACCTGCCACGCCCGGGGCGCCCACGCGATGGGCGGCATGGCCGCGTTCATCCCGAGCCGGCGCGACCCGGAGGTGAACGAGCGGGCGCTGGCCAAGGTACGCGACGACAAGCTGCGCGAGTCCCGGGACGGCTTCGACGGCTCATGGGTGGCCCACCCGGACCTGGTCCCGGTCTGCCAGGAGGTGTTCGACGGCGCGCTCGGCGACGCGCCCCACCAGCTCGGCAGGCTCCGCGACGACGTGGCGGTCACCGCCGCCCAGCTGCTGGACATCGCGAGCACGCCCGGGGAGGTCACCGAGGCGGGGCTGCGGAACAACGTCAGCGTCGGCCTGCAGTACCTGGCGAGCTGGCTGGCCGGGACCGGTGCCGTGGCGATCTTCAACCTGATGGAGGACGCGGCGACCGCCGAGATCTCCCGGTCCCAGGTGTGGCAGTGGGTCCACAACGGCGTCCGGCTCGCCGAGGGCCCGGTGGTCAGCAGGGACCTGGTCGACCGGGTCATCGGCGAGGAGCTCGCCGCGATCGCCCGGTCCTACGGCGACGGCTACGACGCGGCGAAGTTCGCCGAGGCAACCGGCCTGTTTCGCGAGGTGGCGCTCGCCGACGACTACGCGGAGTTCCTCACGCTGCCCGCCTACGAGCGCATGCCGTAGCGCGGGCGGAGGATCCGGCCGACGGCGACCGGCAGGTGCTCATAGCCGCGCAGCACGACGCCCGCCCTGCGCTCCGGCCCGGCGGCCGGCTCGATGCCGGGGAAGCGCCGCAGCACCCGCGGGAACGCCACCGCCCCCTCCAGCCGGGCGAGGGCGGCGCCCAGGCAGAAGTGCAGCCCGCCGCCGAAGCTGAGCGGCCCGGGACCGGGCCGCCCGGGCCAGAACCGGCCGGGCTCGGTGAACCGCCGCGGGTCCCGGTTGGCCGCTCCCGTCATGAGCACGACGTGGTCATCCGGGCCGACCAGGATCCCGCCGACCCGGGTCGGCCCGGCCGGCCGGCGGTCGCCGGCGAACTGGACCGGCGAGTCGAACCTGAGCACCTCCTCCACGAACGCCTCCGCGGCCACCTCGCCCGTCCGCATCCCCTGCGCGACCGCCCGGTCGGCCATCGCGATGGCCAGCCCGTTGCCGAGCAGGTTCGTGGTGGTCTCGAATCCGGCGACCAGCAGCAGGATCAGGTTGTGGAGCAGCTCGCTCCCGGTGATCCGGCCGTCACCGGCGTCACAGGCCGCCACCAGCGCGCTGAGCAGGTCGCCCGCGGGCCGGGCGCGCCGCAGCGCCACGAGGTCGCTCATCATCTCGCCGAGCGCGACCGCCGCCTCGTCGGCTTCGGCGAGCCGCGCGGCGCCGGCCAGCGGCTCCAGCGTCGCGGTCAGGCTCCGGGCCAGCGGCCGGAACGGCGCCCGGTCCCGCTCCGGCACGCCGATCAGCTCGCAGATCACGGTCACCGGCAGCGCGAACGCGAACTCGTCCATGAAGTCGACGGGCTCGCCGCCGGACCCGCGCTCGGCCATGGCGTCGAGCAGCGCGTCGGTCAGGCGCTCGACCGCCGGCCGCAGGTCGCGTACCCGGCGGGCGGTGAACTCCCTGGCCATCAGGCCCCGGATCCGCGCGTGCCGCTCGCCGTTGAGGTTCAGCAGGCTCTCGGCGCTGAGCGAGGGGTGGTCACGCCATCCCGGGTAGACCCGGTCGAGCCGCTCGGCGTCGGGCACGAGGAACCGGGGGTCGCGCAGCACGGCGCTGGCCGCCTCGTACCCGGGCACCAGCACCAGGCCGTCGCCGGCCCGGATCGCCTGGCCAAGGGCGTGCAATCGGGCGTAATGGGGGTAGGGGTCGGCCATCCCGGCCGGCTCGAGCAGCTCCCGGAAGATCTCCTGAGCCTGGCTGCCGGTGGCTTCCTGCTGCGCGGTCACCGTCGCCTCCCGGTCCTTGTGCTCCGTTTCCGACAATATGCCGCCCGCCCGGCGGGCCCGGGCAGTCGCGGGCCGCTCCGGCCGGGAGCGCGGGGCGCGGGCCAATGCGCGGGGTTCTCCCCGACGCGAGGGCCGGCCCTTCCCCGGTAGCGTCCTGTCCGCTCAGCCAGCCCGCGCGGCCCGCGGTGACCCGCGCGGCGCGCCACGGCGCGGCGGGAAGGAGGCCTCGGTGAACGGCACCCAGTCAGCATGGTCACGCACCCTCCTGGCCGCGGCTCTGGGCGCCGCGCTGGCGGTCGCCGGCACGGCGTGCTCAAGCGGCGGCACCTCGGGCGGCGGCACCGCTCCGGCGACGACCGCCCCGGCGACGACCGCCCCGGCGACGACCGCCCCGGCGACGACCGCCCCGGCGACGACCGCCCCGGCGGCCGGGCTGTCCGGCACGTGGTCGGGTCGCTACAGCGGCGCCTTCAGCGGCGAGTTCCGCCTCCGCTGGACGCAGCGAGGGTCCGCGCTCAGCGGCACGATTAGGCTGTCATACCCCGCCCGGACCCTTGCCCTGCACGGCACGCTGACCGGGAACAAGATCCGGTTCGGCACGGTGGGCTCCACGGCGATCACCTACTCGGGCACGGTCACCGGCAACTCGATGTCGGGCACCTATCAGGTCCACATGCCGAACGGGGCCGTGGGCGGCCCCTGGAGCGCCACCCGGGCGTGACCGGCCGCCGTCACCTGGCCGGCGTTGTCGCCGGCCGGCTGCGACCTGACCGCTAGCGGCCAGGCCTGGGTCGATCCCGTCGCGGTGACGCGCGGCCCAGGGCACCATGAGCTTCATGGACACCCCGCGCGTGCCCCCCGTCCAGCCAGCCCGGGCCCGGGAGCGCCCGTCGCATGGCCAGCCCGGCGGGCCGGCGCCGGCGCCGGCAGGCCGCGAGGCCGAGACCGCCGAGATCGAGGCGATGCTCGGCGACGTCACCCGCGGCCTCACGGCGCTCACCCTCACCGGGGCTCCGGGGATCGGCAAGACCACCCTCTGGCGGGAGGGCCTGCGGCGGGCGGCGGGCCGCGGGTATCGCGTCCTCGCGGCCCGGCCCAGCCAGGCGGAGCGGGCCCTGTCCTTCGCCGGCCTGGCCGACTTGCTGGAGCAGCTGCCGGCCGGGGCCATCGAGTCGCTGGCACCGGTCCAGCGCCGCGCCATCGAGGTGGCGCTGCTGCGAGCAGAAGCGGGGCCGGGGCCACCCGGCCGCGCGGCGCATGCCGCCATGCTGTCGCTCGTCAGGCAGCTGGCCGGGGTCGGCCCGGTCCTGATCGCCGTGGACGACGCCCAGTGGCTGGACGACGCGACGGCCGAGATCCTGGCGTTCGCGCTGCGCCGGCTCGAGCGCCTGCCGGTCGGCGTGCTGAGCACGGTCCGGGTGGAGGACGGCAGGCCGGAGACGTTCGACAGCGTGGTCCCGGCGGGGCAGCGGCGGGACCTGATGATCGGCCCGCTCGGAGTCGCCGCCCTGCACGTCATCGTCAGGCAGCGACTGCGCCGGCCGCTGCCCAGGCCGGTGCTGGTCCGCGTGGTCACCTCCTGCGGCGGAAACCCGTTCTACGCGCTGGAGATCGCCAGGGAGCTTGAGCGGACCGGGATCCCGCCCCCCGGCGAGCCGCTGCCAGTCCCCGGTGAACTGCAGGGCCTGCTCCGGTCCCGGATGGCCAGGCTGCCCAGGCGGACCAGGGACGCGCTGCTCGAGGCGGCCTGCCAGTCTCAGCCGACGGCGGCAACCGTGGACCTTGAGGCGATCGCGCCCGGCGAGGAGACTGGCATCGTGTTCCTGGAGCGGACCGGGAGGCTTCGCTTCAGCCACCCGCTGCTGGCCGCCGCGGTCCGGGAGGCCGCGCCGATGGCCCGGCGCCGGGCGGTCCACCGGCGCCTCGCGGCGCTGGCCGCCGACGCCGAGGAGCGCGCCAGGCACCTGGCGGCCGCGGCCACCGGTCCCGACGATGCCGTCGCGGCGGCGCTGGACGCGGCGGTGGACCAGGCGGCCCGCCGGGGGGCGCTCGCCGCGGCGCGTGAGCTTGCCCGCCGCGCCGTTGAGCTGACCGCCGATCCGTCGGGAAGCCTGGCGACGTGGCGTGCGATCAGGTTCGCCGAGCACTGCGTGCTCGGCGGGGGCGACCCGGCCGAGGCCAGGGCCGTCCTCCAGGCGCGCCTGCCCGGGTGCCCCCCCGGCGACCTGCGGGCGGAGCTGCGGCTCAAGATCGCCTGGGCGATGCGGGAGGAGGGACGGGCCACCGAGGGCTACCGGGACCTATGCGAGGCGTTCACGGAGACGACCGACCCGCGGCTGACCGCGCGCTTGCACCTGCAGGCGATCTGGATGGCCGAGGCCGATCCGGTCCACGGCATGCGGCACTGCGACGCCGCGCTCGCACTGCTGGACGAGGCGGCCGACCCGGGGACCTTCTCCAGCCTGCTCATGCACCGCGCCTACCTGCGGCTCATCAGCGGCGGGGGCGCCGATGACGAGGCGATCGAGCGGGGCAGGCGGATCGAGGAGCGCGCGGTCCGGGACGGCCTGACCGACCGCAGCCCCGTACCGGTGATCTGGCCGCTGCTGAAGGACGACCTCGCCCGGGCGGCGAAGGTGCATGCCGAGCACCTGGAGTGGGCCCGCCAGGCGGGGCAGCAGCCGCTGGAGCAGTCGATGGCCTCGTTCCTGTCCCAGATCGAGCTCCTGCGGGGCGACTGGGAGGCCGCCGCCCGGTGGGCCGCCACCCTGGCCGACATGGTCGAGCAGTCAGGGTCGCAGTTCTACTGGTTCAACCATCTGATCGCCCGGGGCATGGTGGACGCCCATGCGGGCCGGCACGACCTCGCCGCGGCCGCGGGCGCGCAGGCGCTGTCGATCGCCGCGGCCGCGGGCGACGAGCCACGGGAGGCCGATGCCCGCCAGCTCCTCGGGTTCGTGGCCCTGTCCGCAAATGACCCCGGCGGGGCGGCACGCCACCTGGTCGCCGCCGACCGCATCCTCACCGGGCTCGGCCAGGTCGAGCCGGCCCAGTACCGGTTCCATCCGGACCTCATCGAGGCACTGATCGGCATCGGCGAGCTCGACGCGGCGGCCGGGCACGTGCGGCGGCTCGGTGACCGCGCCCGGGTCCTCCCCAGGCCGTGGACGCTGGCGACCGGCATGCGCTGCCGCGGGCTGCTGCTGGCGGCGCGGGGCGACATCCCCGGTGCGGTGGCGGCGATGCGCGAGTCGCTGAAGCACCACGAGGACCTGCAGATGCCGTTCGAGCGGGGCCGGACGCTGCTCGCCTACGGGCAGGTCCTGCGCCGGGGGAACGAGCGCCGCCGGGCCCGGTCCGCCCTTGACGAAGCGCTGGCGATCTTCACCAGGCTCGGCGCGCCGGCCTGGGCGGACCGGGCGCGCGGCGACCTGCGGCGGATCCCGGTCCGGCGCTCCGCCGCGGGGCTGACCGGCACCGAGGAGCAGATCGCGCGGCTCGCCGCGGCCGGGCTGACCAACCGGCAGATCGCCGAGCGGGCATTCGTCAGCCCCAAGACGGTCGAGGCGATCCTCACCCGCGCCTACGCCAAGCTGGGCGTCCGCTCCCGCGTGCAGCTCGCCCAGGTCATGGCCCGGCGCGCCGGGCCCGCCGGCCAGCCGGGGCCCGCCGACCGGGCCGCCTGGCGCGCCGGGCCCGGGCTCGGCGATGATGAGGGTGAGGCGATCCGGGAGGCGGGCCCATGACCGAGCGGGCACGGCGGGCGCGGCAGCGGGCCGGGCGGACTCAGGCGGGGCACGGCGGGCCCGCCGCGCTCGCCGCACGCCTGGCCGCGATCTGCGGGACCGGGGCGGTGATCACCGACCCGATGGAGCTGCGCACCTACGAATGCGACGGCCTGACCGCGCACCGGTCCTGCCCGGGCCTGGTCGTCCTGCCGCAGACCGCGGCCGAGGTCGCCGCGGTCGTCCGGGCCTGCGCGGACGCCGGGATCCCGTTCGTCGCCCGCGGCAGCGGGACCGGGCTGTCCGGCGGCGCGCTGCCGAGGGCCGATGGCGTGCTGATCGTCACCTCGCGGATGCGCCGCATCCTGCACATCGACCCGGCCAGCCGCCGCGCCGTCGTCGAGCCGGGCGTCCCCAACCTGGCCGTGAGCAAGGCCGCGGCCCCGTACGGCCTGTTCTACGCGCCCGACCCGTCCAGCCAGCAGGTCTGCTCGGTCGGGGGGAACGTGGCGGAGAACTCCGGCGGGGCGCACTGCCTGAAGCACGGGTTCACCGTGCACCACGTGACCGGGCTGGAGGTGGTGACCCCGGACGGGGAGCTGACCTGGCTCGGGGACGGCACCGGCACGGCCCCGGGCTACGACCTGGTCGGCGCGTTCATCGGATCGGAGGGCACGCTCGGCATTGTCACCAAGATCGTCGTGCTGCTAACCCCGCTCCCCCAGGCCGTCACCACGCTGCTCGCCGCCTTCGAGTCCACCGGGCAGGGCGGGGCGGCAGTCTCGGCGATCATCGGCGCGGGCATCCTGCCCGCCGCGATCGAGATGATGGACGCGCTGTCGATCGAGGCCGCCGAGGCAGCCGTGGCCTGCCGCTACCCGGAGGGAGCCGGGGCGGTGCTGATCGTCGAGCTCGACGGCCCGGCGGCGGACGTCGCGGCGGAGACGGCCGCGGTGCGCGAGCTGGCCGCCCGGGCCGGGGCGTTCGAGATCCGCGAGGCGGCGGACCCGGCCGAGCGGGCCGCGATCTGGACCGGCCGCCGGTCGGCGTTCGCCGCGGTGGGCCGGATCAGCCCCGCGTACATCGTGCAGGACGGCGTCGTGCCCCGCACCGCCCTGCCCCGGGTCCTGGACCGGATCGGCGAGCTCTCCGCGGAGGCCGGGCTGCGGGTGGCGAACGTCTTCCACGCCGGCGACGGGAACCTGCACCCCCTGGTGCTGTTCGACGACGCCAGCGCCGAGCAGTCCGCCGCCGCCGAGCGGCTCTCCGGCGCGATCCTGGACGAGTGCATCGCCCACGGCGGGTCGATCACCGGGGAGCACGGCGTGGGCGTGGACAAGTCCCGTTACATGCCGAAGATGTTCGGCGCCGAGGATCTCGACACGATGCAGCTGCTGCGCTGCGCGTTCGACCCGGCGGGGCTGTGCAACCCGGGGAAGGTGTTCCCGACCCCGAGGCTGTGCGGCGAGGTCCCGGGCGTGCGGCGCGGGGCGCATCCGCTGGTGGCGGCGGGCCTGGCGGAGCAGTTCTGATGGTGAACGAGCCGCCAGCCCCGGCACCCCGGGTGGCCGGCCCGGTCCCGGCGCCGGTCGCGGCGGCGTGCCGGTCGGTGCGGCCCGCCGGGCCGGCCGACGTGGTGGCGGGCGTCCGCCCATCGGCGGTGGCCCGCCCGGCCAGCACCGCGGAGGCGAGCGCGCTGCTGCGGGCCGCCTCCGGGCTCGGCCTGGCCGTCGTCCCGCGCGGGGCCGGCACCAAGATCGGCTGGGGCTCCCCGCCGGCCCGGTGCGACCTGGTGATCGACATGACGGGGATGGACCAGGTCACCGAGCACGCGGCCGGCGACCTGGTGGCGACCGTCCAGGCAGGGGCCAGCCTGGAGCAGCTGGCGGAGGCGCTCGGCGCCGCGGGCCAGCGCCTGGCGCTCGACCCGCCGGCGCTGCCCGTGCCCGGCGATGGCCGCCGCACCCGCGGAACCGTGGGCGGCGTGCTGGCCGCCGGAACCGCCGGCCCGCTGCGGCTGCGCTACGGCGCCGGCCGGGACCTGCTGATCGGGGTCACGTTCGTGCTCGCCGACGGCACCGTTGCCCGGTCCGGCGGGAAGGTGGTCAAGAACGTGGCCGGCTATGACCTCGGCAAGCTGCTCGCCGGGTCCCGCGGCACGCTCGCCCTGATCACCGAGGCGACGTTCCGCCTGCACCCGGTCCCGGCCGCCACGGCGCACGTCGCCGCGGAGTGCGCCAGCGCGGCGCAGGCCTGCGAGCTGGTCGCGGCCGCGCAGGCCGCGTCGATCTCCCCCGTCGCCGCCGAGATCGCCTGGGCCGCGGGGCCGGAGCCGGTGCGGGTGGCGTTTGCCCTCGAAGGCGACCCGGCCAGCGTGGCCGGCCGGGCGCGGGAGCTGGCCGCGCGGGCCAGGGCGAGCGGGGCGGCCGAGGTGCTGGCGGGGGCGGCGCCGCGGTGGTGGGGCGCGTTCCCCTGGGATGGCCCGGCCGGCGGCCTGGGCGCGGCGCCCGGCCGGGAGGCCGGCACGCTGGTTCAGGTCGCGTTCTGGCCGGGCGACCTCGGCCTGGTCCTGGCTGAGATCCGGGCGACGGCAGCCGGCGCGGGAGCCGAGGTCGCCGTGGGCGGATCGGCCGGCGCGGGGATCCTGCACGCGCTGGTACCGGGCCGGGTGCCGCCGGAGCGGGCCGCGGCGTTCGTCTCCGGCCTGCGCGGCGCGCTCGGCCGCGCGCTGTCCGCGCCGCTGACCGCGGCCCCCGAGGCCGGCCAGCCCGCCCGTGGCCAGCCTGCCGACGGCCAGCCCGCCCGTGGCCAGCCTGCCGACGGCCAGCCCGCCGACGGCCTGCCCGCCCATGGCCGGGCAGGGCCGGCGTGCCGGGCCAGTGCCGTCGTGCTCGCCGCGCCGCCGGCGGTGCGCGAGCTCGTCGACGTGTTCGGCCCGGTGCCCGGCCTGGCCCTGATGCGGGCCGTCAAGAGCCGCTTCGATCCCGGCGGCATCTTGTCGCCGGGCCGCTTCGCCGGGGGGATCTGATGCCCGCTGGCTCCGGGACCCCGGGCGAGCTCGACCCGGCGGGCGAGCTCCGCGAGATCGTCGGGGACTGCGTTCACTGCGGGTTCTGCCTGCCGTCCTGCCCGACCTACCAGCTGTGGGGCGAGGAGATGGACTCCCCCCGCGGCCGGATCCACCTGATCGCCCAGATCCTCGACGGCGCCCGGGACGCCGCGGCCGCGGCCGAGCACCTGGACCGCTGCCTCGGCTGCATGGCATGCGTGCCGGCGTGCCCGTCCGGGGTCCGGTACGACCGGCTGATCGAGGCGGCCAGGGCATGGCAGGCCGAGGCGGAGCCGCCGCCCCGCCCGCGGCCCGCGCCCCGCTCCGGGGCGGCCACGCCGGCGGCCCGGCCGCTGCCGCCGCGATCGCGCCGTGAGCGGGCGTTCCGCGAGCTGATCTTCGCGACCTTCCCCTACCCGGCGAGGCTCAGGCTCCTGGCCGGGCCGCTGCGCGCGGCCCAGCGGACGCGCCTGGACCGGCTGCTGGGCCACGGCGAGGCGCTGCGGCGCCTGGCGCCCGAGCTCGCCGCGGCGCTGCGGGTCGCGCCGCGGGCCGGCGGACCGGCGAACGGCCCGGCCCGTCCGCCCCGGGGGCGGCTGCCCGAGCACGTCGCGGCCCGGGGGCCGCGCCGGGCGCGGGTCGGCATGCTCACCGGCTGCGTCCAGCGGGTGTTCTTCCCGCAGGTGAACGTGGCCACGGCCCGGGTGCTCGCGGCCGAGGGCTGCGACGTCGTCATCCCGGCCGGGCAGGGGTGCTGCGGCGCCCTGTCGCTGCACGGCGGCAGGCGCGCCGAGGCCGCCGGGTTCGCCCGCTCGCTCATCGGGACGTTCGAGCGGGCCGGCGTGGACGCGATCGTGGTCAACTCGGCAGGCTGCGGGTCGGCGATGAAGGAGTGGGGGGACCTGCTGGCGGACGAGCCCGGCTGGGCGTCACGGGCCGCCGCGGCCGCGGCCAAGGTGACCGACCTGAGCGAGTTCCTGGTCACGCTCGGCCCGGCGGCCCCGCGGCACCCTCTCGCCCTGACCGTCGCCTACCACGACGCGTGCCATCTCGCGCACGCCCAGCGGATCACCAGCCAGCCCCGTGAGCTGCTGCGGGCGATCCCGGGCCTTCAGCTCGCCGAAGTCGGCGACGGGGGGACCTGCTGCGGATCGGCCGGCATCTACAACCTCGTCCAGCCACAGGCGGCGGCCGAGCTCGGCGAGCGCAAGGCGGCGGCCGTCGCGGCCACCGGCGCGGGCCTGGTGGTGGCGAGCAATCCGGGCTGCGCCCTGCAGATCGCCTCCGCCCTCGCCTCGGCCGGCACACCCCTGCCGGTCGTGCACCTGGCCGAGGTCCTGGACGCCTCGCTGCGCGGCCGGCCGGCCGGCTCCCTGCTCTGACGGCTGCGGCACCCGGAGGTCACGGTCACGGCCGGAGGGCGCCGTGGCCGGGTCCCAGGTCCGCGGTCAGCACCCCGCGGCCAGCGCGGCAGCCAGCCATGCGGGGCTCACCTTTCCCTCGGCCACGATCACGGCGGGGCCGGCCAGCAGGCTGGCGTCCGGGCCCGGGACGACGGCCAGCTCGCCCCCGGGCACGAGCACCCGCCACCGGGCTGGGCGGCCGCCCGGCCACTCCCCGGCAGCCACCGCGGCGGCCACAGCCGCCGCCACCGCCCCGGTGCCGCAGGACCGGGTCTCCCCGGATCCCCGCTCATGGACCCGCATCTCGATCACATGGTCCCCGGCCAGCCGCGCCACCTCCACGTTGACGCCCTCGGGGAACGCCGCCGGGTCCACCACGGGGGGAACGGACAGGTCGGCATGGGCGACCGGCCAGTCCACCAGGCATGCCAGGTGCGGGTTGCCGACGCTGACCGCCACGCCCTCGCACCGCCGGCCGCCGATGGCCGCCGAGCCGGCGCCGGTGACCCGGGCCGGCCCCATGTCCACGCTGAACGTGCCATCCGCCGACTGCCGCACCAGCCGCGTGCCCGCCCGGGTGGCGATCGCCACCTGCGGGCCCTCGGCCAGCCCGTGCTCGGTCAGGTACCTGGCGAACACCCGTATCCCGTTGCCGCACATCTCCGCGGCGCTGCCGTCGGCGTTGCGGTAGTCCATGAACCACTCCGGGCCCCGATCCGCCGTGGCGGGCGCGAGGGCCCCCGGCCCGGCGGCCGTCGCCCGGACCGCGCGCAGCACCCCGTCGGCGCCGATTCCCTCGTGCCGGTCACAGAGCCGGCGGACCAGCCCTGGCGTCAGCTCCAGCCTGCCGTCCGGGTCGGGCAGGACGACGAAGTCGTTCCCGGTGCCATGCCCCTTGGCGAACCGCATCCCCCGATGCTAGCTAGCGGCCCGCGCACCGCGGGCGGCCGCCGCGCGGCCCGGGCGCGCGCGGCCCGGGCGCCGCATGACCCGGGCGCGCGTGGCCCCGGGTGCCGCGGGGCGGCGGGCTCGGGGCGGCGGGCTCGGGGCGGCCGTGGTCAGGCGGGCATCCGCCGGGCGGGGATCAGCGCCAGCAGCCGCCAGCCGAGCAGGAACAGGCCGAGGAAGGCGGCGGAGACGACCACAAAGCCCGCCTCGGTCCCCTGGCCGCCCAGCACGCGGAGCGCCTGGCCGAGCGCCACGGTCGCGCCCCACACCCCTACCCCGGTCGGCATCAGCGCCGCCGGCCGGCGCCAGGCCCTGGTCGCGGCCTCGCCGACCGACAGGCCCGCCAGGAACGGCCAGGCGGTGCTGGCCACGCCTGCCAGGCTGACCCCGTCGTGGTGGCTGGCGCGCCCGATGACGACGAACGCGAGCACCAGGGCCACGTCGATGGCCAGGCCTGCGGCTCGTCTCATGGCTCACTCCCGGCTCGGGTGCGGCAGTGCCCCCCCAGCGTAGCGGCCGGCTCTGCTCAGCCGCCGCCTGGCCTGCCCGCGGCCGCCGGCCGGCCGGCGGCGCGCGCGGATTCGCCGATCGCCTCCAGGGCGGCCTCGGTGGGCACCGGGCCAGCCGCGGGCAGCCAGCGGATCCTCGGGTCGCGGCGGAACCACGATTCCTGTCGCCGCGCGAACCGCCGGGTCGCCAGCACGGTCTGCGCGCGGGCCTCCTCCTGCGTCCACTCGCCGTCCAGGTAGCGCAGCACCTGCGCGTAGCCGAGTGCCCGGCTCGCCGTGCGCCCGGCGCGCAGGCCCGTTCCCGGCGGGCCGGAGCCGATCAGCCGGGCGACCTCCTCGACCAGGCCGTCCCGCCACATCCGGTCCACTCGCTCGGCGATCCTGCGATCCAGCTCGGCCCGGGGAACGTCCAGGCCAAGCTGGACGACGGGGCGGACCTCCGCGTACGGCGGGAGCGTGGCGGTGAACGGCCGGCCGGTCAGCTCGATCACCTCCAGGGCGCGCACGATGCGCCGGCCGTTCCCCGGCAGGATCGCCGCCGCGGCCACCGGGTCGGCCGCGGCCAGCCGCGCGTGCATCGCGGCCGGGCCGGCCTCGGCGAGCTGGCGCTCGAGGCGGGCGCGGATCCCCGGGTCCGTGCCGGGGAACTCCAGGTGGTCGATGACCGCGCGCACGTACAGGCCGGAGCCGCCGACCAGCAGCGGCACGCGCCCGCGCGCCATGATCGCGTCGATCGCGGCGCGGGCCAGCCGCTGGTACTCGCGCACGCTGGCCGGCTCGGTCACGTCCCAGACGTCGAGGACGTGATGCGCGATCCCGCCGCGCTCGGACGGGGCCAGCTTCCCGGTGCCGATGTCCATGCCGCGGTACAGCTGCATGGAGTCGGCGTTGACGACCTCGCCGTCCAGCGCCCGGGCCAGGCGCAGCGACAGCTCCGACTTGCCGGCGGCCGTCGGCCCGACGACCGCGATCACCGGCGGCGGCATGCCATCAGTCTGGCAGACGCCTAGCCGGCCTCGAACGACCGCTTGGACAGGCCGATCATGTAGCCCTCGATCCTGGTCCGGACCGGACCGCCGGGGTCGCCCGCGGCGCCGAGGGTGATGAACAGCGGCACGTAGTGGTCGGCGGTGGGGTGCGCGAACGGCATGCCCGGGGCCTTGGACCGGAACGCCGCGAGCGTGTCCACGTCGCCGCGGGCAAGCGCGTCGGCCGCCCAGGCATCGAAGTCGGACGACCAGCCGGGCACGGTGCCGCGGCGGAGCATGTCCGCCGTGACGAACGGCAGGCCGTGGGTCATGAAGCCCGATCCGATGACGAGCGTGCCCTCCTCGCGCAGCGGGCGCAGCCTGGCCCCGATCGCGAGCAGCCGGGACGGGTCCTGCGTCGGCATGCTCAGCTGCAGCACGGGCACGTCGGCGAGCGGGTACATGACCTTGAGCGGCACCCACGCGCCGTGGTCGAGCCCGCGGCCGGGGTGCTGGTGGACCGGCTGGCCGTCCGGCATGAGGGCAGCGACCCGCCGGGCGAGCACGCCCGCGTCGGGGGTCGGGTAGGTCATCTGGTAGTAGCGCGGGTGGAAGCCGGCGAAGTCGTAGACGAGCGGCGTGCCCGCCCCAGGGGCGGACAGCGCCATGGGCGCGCTCTCCCAGTGCGCGCTGACGATCAGGATGCTGGCCGGCTTGGGCATCCGCCGCGCCCAGGCGAACAGCTCCCCCATCCACCGCGGGTCGTCCAGGAGCGGGGGCGCGCCGTGGCTCAGGTACAGCGCCGGCAGCGGGCCGTCCCCGGGCTGCCAGGACCGCTGCGCGGCGCTCGCCGCCGCGGCCGTGGCGAGGAACTCGTCGAATGCCCCGCCGGGCACCGCCGGGCGCGGGGGAGGAGACGGCAACCGATGATTGAACATTCAACTATATTAGGCGGGCGAGGACCCCCGCGCAAGCTCCCGGGAGGCTACCGGGCAGGCCGGCCGACGTTCGGAACCTGGCAGGTCTACCGGTAGCCTCGCCAGCGTCGCCCGGCTCCGGGCCGAGGTCACGGCCGCCGATGGAAGCCGCGGCGCGCCCGGCCGCGGGCTCAGGGCGCGAGCTCCCAGGAGGCCACCGCGTAGCCGACGTCGAGCGGCGCCCCGGCGTACCAGAGGCGGGCGCGAACGCGGCGGAGCCCGGCGGCGCCGGCCAGCACCTGCCACGCCGCCCGGCCGCTCGCCATGACCTCCTCCGCCCGGCGCGGGTCCAGCCGGGCCAGCGATCCGGCGTCGCCGGCGCCGAGCGCGCGGGCGACCAGGGCGTCGAAGGCCTCCGCGCCGGGATCCGGGGCCCCGGGCACGCCGAGCGCCCTGCGCGCGCTGCCGTCGGCGAGCACGAGCAGCGCGACCCGGGCTTCCCGCCCGGCCAGCGCCGCCCCGAGCGCTTCGCATTCCCCCGGGGGGGCGCCCGTGGCCACCTCATGCGGCTCGGTCCGCCACGCCGCGCCGGATCCGGGCCGCCCGCCGGGCAGGCACCGCCGCAGCAGCCAGGCGCCGATCGTGAGCGACAGCGGCAGCACCGGCTCCCCGTCGCCGACCACCACGGGCGCGCCCAGCCCGCGCAGGCTGCCGGCGGCCGTCGCCGGGTGCGCCCTGGTGAGCGAGCCGCCCCCGACGACCGCGATCAGGCCGGGCCTGGCCCGGGCGAGCCGCCCCACCGCCGCGTAGCACGCGGCCCGCAGCAGGCGCAGCTGGGCGTCCACCTGCCCGGGCGGGCTGGCCGGGCCGACGGCCGGGTCGCCGGCCGGGCCGCGCGGGGGGAGGGGGGCGGCGTCGGGGCGCCCGGCCGACCCCATCACCTCGGGCACCAGCAGCGGGGGATGCGGGCAGATCGCCGCGGCGACGAGCACGCCCGGGCCAGTCAGCCCCGCGGGGCCCGCGACGGCATGCCGAGCGGGACCGGCCTGCCCCGGCGCCCCCCGTGCCCGCCCCCCTGCGGCCCGCCGTCGCCGTCCATCGCCAGGGCGGCGGCCCTCCGCCCGCCGGCGCCGCGCAGCGCCTCCCACGCGTCCCCCGCGCGGGTCCGGCGCACCGACATCGGGGCGCCGTCGGCGAGCAGGTGATGCGGCGCGGCCGCCGTCACGACGGTGGTGACCACGTCACCGGGGCGCGGCGGCGCCCCCGGCGGCGGGGTGAAATGGACCAGCCGGTTGTCCCGTGCCCGTCCCGACATCCGGCGGGTCATCTCGTCCTTGCGCCCTTCGCCGTCGGCCACCAGCACCTCCACCACGCTGCCGACCAGGGCCTGGTTCTCCGCCAGCGCGATCTCCTCGACGGTGGCCACGAGCCGCTCGTACCGGTCCGCCACCACCTCGGGCGGCACCTGCCCGTCCATCCGCGCCGCCGGGGTCCCCGGGCGGGGCGAGTACCGGAACGTGAACGCCCCGGCGAACCGCGCCCGCCTCACCACGTCGAGGGTGTCGGCGAAGTCCCGCTCGGTCTCACCGGGGAAGCCGACGATGATGTCGGTCGTGATGGCCGCCTCCGGGATCGCCGCCCGCACCGCGCGGAGGATCTCCAGGTACGAATCGCGCCGGTAGGCCCGGCGCATCGCGCGCAGGACGCGGTCCGAGCCGGACTGCAGGGGCATGTGCAGCTGGGGCATCACGTTCGGCGTCTGCGCCATCGCGGCGATGACGTCGCCGGTGAAGTCCCGCGGGTGCGGCGAGGTGAACCTGACCCGCTCCAGGCCGTCGATCTCGCCGCAGGCGCGCAGCAGCTTGCCGAACGCCAGCCGGTCGCCGAACCCGGCCCCGTAGGAGTTCACGTTCTGCCCGAGCAGCGTCACCTCGAGCACGCCATCGGCGACCAGTGCCCGGATCTCGGCGAGCACGTCACCCGGCCGGCGGTCCTCCTCCCGGCCGCGCAGCCTCGGCACGATGCAGAACGTGCAGGTGTTGTTGCAGCCGACCGAGATGGCCACCCAGGCGGAGTACGGTGACTCGCGCCTGGCGGGAAGCACCGACGGGAACCGCTCCAGCGACTCGGCGATCTCCACCTGTGCGCGCCGCGTCGCCCTGGCCCGGTCGAGCAGGGCGGGAAGCGAGCCGATGTTGTGCGTGCCGAACACCACGTCCACCCACGGCGCCCGGTCGGTGATCGCCGCGCGGTCCTTCTGCGCCAGGCAGCCGCCGACCGCGATCTGCATGCCGGGCCTGGCCCGCTTGAGCGGAAGCAGGTGGCCGAGGTTCCCGTAGAGCCGGTTGCCGGCGTTCTCCCGCACCGCGCAGGTGTTGAAGACGATCACGTCCGGGTCGGCGCCGGCCGGCGCCCGCCGGTACCCGGCCTCCTCCAGCAGGCCGGCCAGGCGCTCGGAGTCGTGCATGTTCATCTGGCACCCGTAGGTGCGAATCTGGTAGGTCCGCTGACCCGCCATGCGCGGCATGGCCCCAGCGTAGACGCCGGGCGCCCGGCATTGACACCGCCGCCGCCCGGCTGAGATCGTCTGCTCACCCCCGCGCAGGTCAGCCAGGGCCCGCGCGCCGCGCCAGGCCAGCCAACGACGGAGGCCCCGTGACCAAGCCCGTCCCCGACCTGACGATCCTGCGCCCCGTTCCCGTCGCCGCCGCGCCGGCCAGCGAGCTCGGCGAGGGGCCCTGCTGGGACGCCGAGGCCGGGGCCCTGTACTGGGTGGACATCCCCGCCGGGCTGGTCCACCGGCTCGACGGGCAGGGCTCGCATGCCTGCTGGCAGGTCGGCCGGGCCGCTGGGGCGGTCGTGCCGCGGGCGGGCGGCGGGCTGGTGGTCGCCGCGGGCAACGGGTTCTACTCCCTGGATCCGGCCACGGGCGAGGTGAGCCTGCTCGCCGACGCCCCGGGGCAGCCCGGGACGCGGATGAACGACGGCGCCTGCGACCGGGCGGGCCGCTTCTACGCGGGAACGATGGCCTGGGACGAGTCGCCCGGCCGCGGCAGCCTGTACCGGCTCGGCACCGACCATGCCGTCACCGAGATCCTCACCGGCCTGGGCATCTCCAACGGCATCGGCTGGAGCCCGGACGGCCGGCTGATGTACTACATCGACTCGCTGGACTACCGGGTCGATGTCATCGACTACGACCTGGCGACCGGGGCGATGGGCGAGCGGCGGCCGTTCGTGCGGCTGGGCTCGGGCCAGGTGATGCCGGACGGGCTGGCGGTCGACGCGGAGGGCGGCGTGTGGGTGGCCGTCTGGGGCGGCGGGGTCATCCAGCGGTATGACCCGTCCGGGCGGCTCACCGCCGTGGTCCGGGTGCCGGCCGCGCACGTGACGAGCTGCGCGTTCGGCGGGCCGGGACTCGACGTGCTGTTCGTCACGACCGCCGCCGGCCCGGGGCCGGGCGCCGGCTCCCTGTTCACCTGCGACGCCGGGGTCCGCGGCCTGGCCGCGCCTCCCTACCGCGGCTGACCGGCGGCGGCCGGATGCAGCCGGCCGCCGATAGGGCACGATATCCCTATGACCGACAACGTGACGACGATGCCCGGCAACGCGGCGTCCCAGGCGGAACCGCACCTCACGCCGGCCGGCGCGGCTCAGCAGGACGACGGCGGCGGGCCAGCGCTGCCCCAGATCCCCTACGGCGCATGGCCGTCACCGATCACCGCCGCCCAGGTGGCGGCAGGCCGCACGGCGGTGGCCCATCCGCTGGTGGCCGGGGGCGCCGTCTGGTGGCAGCAGGACCTGCCCGACGAGGGCGGCCGGACCACGATCATGCGCTGCGGTGCCGGCGGCCAGGCGCGGATGGTGCTCCCCGCCCCGTGGAGCGCCCGGACTCGCGTCCACGAGTACGGCGGCTGCTCCTACCTGCCGGTCCCCGCACCCGCGGGGCGCGGCGACGGGCCGGGCCCGTGGTTCGTGTTCGCGAACTTCGACGACCAGCGCCTGTACCTGGCCGGGCCGGAGGTGGCGGAAGGCGCCGGCGAGCCGGCGCCGCTCACGCCGGACCCGGCGGCCTCGGGCAGCGCGGCCAGGCCCGCGGCGGAAGACCCGGGCGGCCCCGCCGCGGCGGCCGCGGCGCTCGGCCCGCGGGCGCTGCGGTACGCCGACTTCGCCCTCTCCCCCGACGGGCGGGAGATCTGGTGCGTCCGCGAGCGCCACGAGCGGGGGAAGGTCAGCAGGGCCATCGTCGCCGTCCCGCTGGACGGCTCGGCGGCGGCGGATCCGGCGGCGGTGCGGGTGCTGGTGACCGGATCGGACTTCTTCGCGTTCCCGACCCCGTCGCCCGACGGGCAGTGGCTGGCCTGGATCTGCTGGAACCACCCGCACATGCCGTGGGACGGCACCGAGCTGCGGGTGGCGCCGCTGAGCGACGGGGTGCCCGGCAAGGGCCGCCTCATCAAGGGCAGCAACCGGGAGTCGGTCCTGGCGCCGGTCTGGCGGGACGGCTCGGCGCTGTACGTGGCGACCGACTGGACCGGCTGGTGGAACATCTACGAGATCGGCCTGCACGGCGAGCCGCCGCAGGCGCTCTACCCGGCCGACGAGGAGTTCGCCGAGGCCCTGTGGCAGCTCGGCGTCCGGCCGTTCGCGCGGCTGGGTGACGGTCGCCTCGTGGTCCGGCACGGGCGGGGCGGCACGCGGCTGGGCGTGCTCGATCCGGAGACCTCGGAGCTCGCCGACTTCAAGCTGCCGTTCTCGGTCTTCTCCGGCAACGTGTCCGCGGACGGCACGACGATCGCCGGGATCGGCGGCGGGCCGCTCGAGCCGAACTCGGTGGTGCGGATCGACGTCGCCACCGGCCAGTGGACCGTGCTGCAGGCCGAGATCGCCGAGATGCCCGACCGCCGTTTCCTGCCGGTGCCCCGCCACGTCGAGATGGAGGGACCGTACGGCCGCGTGGTCCACGCGCTCGTCTACCCCCCGGCGAACCCGCAGGTGACCGCCCCGGCCGGGGAGCTGCCGCCCTACATCGTCTGGGTCCACGGCGGGCCGACCTCGCACGTGACCGAGCGCCTCAGCCTGGAGCGCGCCTACTTCACCAGCCGCGGCATCGGGATCATCGACGTGAACTACGGCGGCTCCACTGGCTACGGCCGCCTCTACCGCACCCGGCTGAACCGGGAGTGGGGCGTGGTCGACGTGGCCGACGCCAAGGAGGCGGCGCGGGCGCTGGCCAGGGCCGGCGAGGCCGACCCGGGCCGGCTGGCGATCCGCGGCGGGTCGGCCGGCGGCTGGACCGCGCTCGCCGCCGTCACCACCGGAGCCGAGCAGGACCCGGTGTTCAGCGCGGCGGTCTCCTACTTCGGCGTGTCCGACCTGCGCGGATTCTCCGAGTCCACGCACGACTTCGAGTCCCGCTACCTGGACGGCCTGATCGGCCCGCTGCCCGGCTTCGAGCCGGTGTACGCCGAGCGCGCCCCGGTCGGCCACGTGAACGCCAACACCTGCCCGGTGCTCCTGCTGCAGGGCCTCGACGACCCGGTCGTCCCGCCGCAGCAGTCGGAGAGCATCGCCGCCGACCTCGCCGCCCACGGGATCCGCCACGCCTACATCGCGTTCGAGGGCGAGTCGCACGGCTTCCGCAGGGCCGAGACGATGGTGGCCTCGCTGGAGGCCGAGCTGTCGTTCTACGGGCAGGTCCTGGGCTTCACGCCGCGGGACGTGCCAGTGCTCAAGCTGGCCGAGCCGGGGACCAGCTAGCGGAGGCGATCGCCAGCCGCTCCCGGACCGCCGCGGGCTCCGGCCCCTCCGGCACCGTCAGTTGTCGTTGTAGGCGGGCCTGGTGACGTGGGTGACCACGGTCTTCCCGTTCACCACGCGGGTCACGGTGGCGGTGACACCGGAGCCGCCCGAGGTGACCACCGGGCCGGCCACCCGCGGGCCGCCGGCCCCGTGCGCGCCCGTGGCCGGGGTGCCCGCCGAGGTGGCCGCCGCTGACCCGGATGCGGGGGAAAGGGCGTGGCTGGCCAGCGCCACCGTCGCCACGCCCGTGCCGGCCAGGAGCGCGGCCGCCGTCCAGTTCGACAGGACCCGCACCCGCCTGACCCCATCGGCCCGGGCGCGCACCGCGCCAGGGGCAGCCTCCGGCTCATCCCGCGCTGCCCCTGCCGGATGGCCGCCGAGCGGCCGCCGCCCGTCCCTGTCGCCGCCTTCCATCATGGCCAGTTCCTCCGTTCGCCCACCTGGCGCCACCTGATCGCTCCCAGCATGCGCGGCGGGCCGTGAAGCGGCCGTGAGAGAACGGTGTGAGCCGTTCACATGCCCGGCCGGCGCCCAGCAGGCGGGACGGCGATGCCAGGCGCGCCGAGCCCGCGCCCCGGACCTGGGCGCTCAGCGGGTGACTGGCGACGGCCGGCAGGCCGGACGCTCGCCGCGCGAGCCGGCCTCGATCACCGCCCCGATGCGCGGATGACGGCCCGGCAGGCTCAGCGCGGCCGGCGGCCGAGCCGGAAGTACGCGATCGGGCCCACGAAGTTGACCGCGATCGCCAGCGCCCACCGCCACTTGGGGCCGCGCACCTGGCTAGCCGGACGACGCGCGAGGTCGGTCCAGGCCGCGCCCGCGAGCCCGGCTTGCACGGCGCCCGCCGCGATCAGGAGGGCGCGCCGCCGGCCGGACAGGTCCCGCCAGGGACGGCGCGCCCGCCGGACGGCCGGGACCTGCGGCACCGCGCCCGCGTGCTCATCGCTCTTCGGCTTCACCGGCACGTCCTCGTCAGGTGCCCGCCTGCTCCGTCCGGGAAGCCCCGGACACGGGCCGACCTTGGCCATGACCGCCAGCGCGCCGGGCCGGCGGGCCGGCAGGACGCTCACCGCCGCCCGTCACGCTGCCGCCGGCGCCACCTTCGAGGAACCGCTTCAGCGCGTCCCAGCTCGCCCGTTCCCGGCGATCGCCGATGCGCGTGAGCACGCGCGTCAACGGCCGCAGCCAGCCGCGCGGCACAATGCCCCAGCTCCAGCTCAGCCTCGTGCCCCCTGGCACGGGTTCGAAGGTGAGCGTCCCGCGCACGTCCATCGCGGCCATCGTGGTGACCGAGTCGAGGCGCTTCGGGCGCTCGTACCCGGTGGTCCGGATGGTCATCGTCACCGGGCGCCCCGCCGCCCTGGCCCGCGCCTCATACGTGGCGCCGGCGCCGGGCGGCCCGGGGGACGTCTTGCGAACGCCGAGCACGCGGGGATTGTACTTGGGCTCATTCCGCTCGTCGGCGACGAAGTCGAAGACCTCCGCGGCCGGCCGGCCGATCACGACCTGCCCTTCGATGCGCGCCACGGCGCCGCCTCCGATCGCCCCGGGGCCTGCTGTGCCCACCGGTCCAGGATGAGGCGGGACATGACGCCACGCCAGGGCCGAACGTCCCGCGCGCTCACCAGGAGCCGGGCTCGGCTTCCTCCAGCACCACGCCGCCGGCCGCGAGCACCTCCCGGACGACCTGCTGGGCCAGGGCGGCCGGATAGCCCTTCCGCCCCAGCATCGCCACGAGGCGCCGGGCCTGGTCCCGCGGCCGCTGCCCCGCCATGCCCGCCAGCCGGCGCTCCGCCAGCGACCTGGCCGTGGCCAGCTCGGCCTCCGGATCCAGCTCCGCCACCGCCTCCCGGACCTGGCCGTCCGCCACGCCGTGCCGGGCGAGCTCGGCCGCGAGGGCCTGCCGGGCCAGGCCACGCCCGCGGTGGCGGGACTCGACCCACGCCCTGGCGAACGCGGCGTCGTCGATCAGGCCCGCGTCCTCGAGCCGCCCGAGCACCGCGCTCGCCGCGCCGCCGGGGATCCCGCGCCGTCGTAGCGCCTCGGCGAGCTGCGCGCGAGTCCGCGGCGCGGCACCGAGCAGCCGCAGGCAGATCAGCCGGGCGGTGTCCTCCGGATCGTCCCGCGCGCCGCCCGCCCTACCGGGCACGGGCCTGCCCGGGCACCACCTCAAGCGGCGGCCGGGCCGGGCCCGCCGCGGCCGGGGTGCCCGCCGCGGCCGCCGGGCCGGACGACGTTCCCGGCCTGCCGGGCGCCGTCGCCGGCGTTCCCGCGTCCAGCCGGGGCCCGACGCCGAGCTTCTCCTTGATCTTCTTCTCGATCTCGTCTGCGATGTCCGGGTTGTCGCGCAGGAAATTCCGCGCGTTCTCCTTGCCCTGGCCGAGCTGGTCGCCGTCGTAGGTGTACCAGGCCCCGGACTTGCGCACGATCCCCTGCTCCACGCCCAGGTCGATCAAGCCCCCCTCGCGGCTGATCCCGGTCCCGTAGAGGATGTCGAACTCGGCCACCTTGAACGGCGAGGCCAGCTTGTTCTTCACCACCTTCGCCTTGGTCCGGTTGCCGACCGGCTCGTTGCCGTCCTTCAGCGTCTCGATCCGCCGCACGTCCAGCCGGACCGAGGCGTAGAACTTCAGCGCCTTGCCGCCCGTGGTCGTCTCCGGGCTCCCGAACAGCACGCCGATCTTCTCGCGCAGCTGGTTGATGAAGATCGCGGTGGTCTTGGTCTGGTTCAGCGCCCCGGCGATCTTGCGCAGCGCCTGCGACATGAGGCGCGCCTGGAGCCCGACGTGGCTGTCCCCCATCTCGCCCTCGATCTCGGCCTTGGGCACGAGCGCGGCCACCGAGTCGATCACGACGATGTCGATCGCGCCGGAGCGGATCAGCATGTCGGCGATCTCCAGCGCCTGCTCGCCGGTGTCCGGCTGGGAGACGAGGAGCGCGTCGGTGTCGACGCCCAGCTTCCTGGCGTACTCCGGGTCCAGCGCGTGCTCGGCGTCGATGAACGCGGCGATCCCGCCCGCCCGCTGGGCGTTCGCCACCGCGTGCAGGGCCAGCGACGTCTTCCCGCTGCTCTCCGGGCCGAAGATCTCCACGATCCGGCCACGGGGCAGGCCGCCGATGCCGAGCGCGACGTCGAGCGCGATCGACCCGGTCGGGATCACCTCGATGGGGGTCCTGGCGTCATCGCCGAGGCGCATGACCGCGCCGCGGCCAAACTGCCGTTCGATCTGCGCGAGCGCGGTCTCCAGGGCCTTCTCCCGGTCCCCCGCCCTGAAGCTCGCCTTGTCGTTCGGTGCCATGTGAACTCCCGTCGGGTCGAGGGCCGTCACCGGGCCGCCCTGCCGCGGCGGCGATCGCGCGCCCTGCCGTGCCGTCCTGTCGGTGCCGACGGTACGCGCCGCCGCCGACAGCCCGCCTCCGCTGCGCCTGCCGGGCCGCGCCCGGCGCCACTTCGCGCGCGGCGGCGCGGCCCTGCCGCCAAGGCAACTCTAGCGAACAGTTGTTCGATCATGAAGCCGGCGCGCCGGGCCCGTCAGCCCGGCCCGCCGGGCAGCTCGAAGGCCTCGCAGACCGCGCGCCACACCGCCTTGGCGTCCTCGCCGTCGGCCAGCGCCTGGTCCGCGGTCCGCCCGCCGAGCCCGGCCAGCACGTGGTCCTTGCTGACGCTGCGCGCGTAGGCGGGGCCGAACTGCTCGTCCATCCGGTGCCAGAACTCGGTGAGCCGCACGGCCGACAGGCTACCCCGGCACGGCCGCCAGGTGCTAAGGTCCGGGCTGACGGCCCGCGCCGCCGATGCCGCGCGCCGCCCGCGCCCCGCGGGCCCGCAGGCCCCGGTGCGCCGCCCGCGCCCCGCGCCGACGACGGAGGACCCGCGATGACACGCCCGGCCATCAGCGCCGCCCGCGGTCGCGGGCTGTCCCGTCGCCGCCACGTCGACCTGCTGCGCACCTCAAGCGCGACCTGTCGCTCCTTCTGCTGATCCCGCCCCACGCCGAGCCCGCCGGCGGCCCCCGGCCGGCGGCGCGCGGCCCGATGACGCGCAGAAGGAACTTGAGCCATGCCCGTTCACCCACGGCAGCGCGGCGAGGGCCAGTGGGCCCTCGGCCAGTTCGAGCCGCTCAACGCCACCGAGCGGCTCAAGCGGGACGACCCCGGCCTTCACGTCAGGGAGCGGATCATCACCCGCTACGCCCGCGCGGGATTCGGCTCCATCGACCCGGCCGACCTGCGGGGCCGGTTCCGCTGGTGGGGCCTGTACACCCAGCGGCGCCCCGGCGTCCCCGGGGGCCGCACCGGCTCGCTGGACGACGCGCAGGTCGAGGACTCGTTCTTCATGATGCGCATCCGGGTTCCGGGCGGCCAGCTCACCGCTGGCCAGGTCCGGGCCGTCGCCGGGATCGCCAAGGAGTACGGCCGCGACCTGGCTGACATCACCGACCGGCAGAACATCCAGCTTCACTGGATCGCCATCGAGGACGTGCCGGAGATCTGGCGGCGCCTGGAGGAGGCCGGCCTGTCCACCGTGCAGGCCTGCGGCGACGTCGCGCGCAACATCCTCGGCTGCCCGGTCGCCGGGATCGACGCCGCCGAGGTGCTCGACGCCACGCCGGCGCTGCGCGCCACCGAGGCGGTCGCCGCCGGGAACCCGGACTTCGCCAACCTCCCGCGCAAGTACAAGACGGCGATCTCCGGCTGCGCCGCGCAGTGCACGCTGCACGAGGTCAACGACGTCTCGTTCGTCGGCGTGGCCGGCCCGGGGGGGCAGCCGGGCTTCGACCTGTGGGCCGGCGGCGGGCTGTCCACCAACCCGATGATCGCGGCCAGGCTCGGCGCGTTCGTCCGCCCGGACCAGGTGGCGGCGGTGTGGGCCGGCGTCACCGGGCTGTTCCGCGACTACGGCTACCGGCGGCTGCGCAGCCGGGCGCGCCTGAAGTTCCTCGTCGCGGACTGGGGGCCGGAGCGCGTCCGCGAGGTGCTGGAACGCGAGTACCTCGGCGCTCCGCTCCCCGACGGCCCGGCGCCTGCGCCCCGGCCCGCCGGGACGCGCGACCACGTGGGGGTGCACCGCCAGCGCGACGGGCGGTACTACGTGGGGGTCGCCCCGCACGTCGGCCGCACCTCGGGCAGCCAGCTGTGGCAGGTGGCCGGCCTGGCGGAGCGCTACGGCTCGGGCCGGCTGCGCACGACGACCAGGCAGCAGCTCCTGCTCCTGGACGTCGGCGAACGAGACGTCCCGGAGCTGGTCGCCGAGCTTGAGGCGATCGACCTGCCGCCCGACCCGCCGGCGCTGCGCCGGGGCGCGATGGCCTGCACGGGCCTGGAGTTCTGCAAGCTGGCGATCACCGAGACCAAGCAACGCGCCCGCGACCTGTACGGCGAGCTCGCCCGCCGGCTTCCCGGGTTCGACGCGCCGGTGGCGATCCACGTCAACGGCTGCCCGAATTCCTGCGCCAGGTTCCAGCTCGCCGACATCGGGCTCAAGGGGATGATCGTCGACGGCGAGGAGGGGTTCCAGGTCCACCTCGGCGGGTCGCTCGGGGCCGAGCCGGGGTTCGGGCGGAAGGTCCGCGGCCTCAGGCTCACCGGGCGCGAGCTGCCCGGCTACGTGGAGCGGCTGCTCCGGGCCTACCTGGCTCACCGGGCGGACGGCGAGGACTTCGCCGCCTGGGCCCGCCGCGCCGACGAGGGCCTGCTCAGGTGAGCGCGGTCAGCGCGGAACGCTCCGGCCAGGCGGCGGCGCCGGCCCGCCGCGATCCCTGGCGCGGCTACCCGGTCGAGCTCGACCTGCGCGGCAGGCCCGCCGTGGTCGTGGGAGCCGGGCCGACCGGGCTGCGCCGCGCCAGGGGGCTGCTCGCGGCCGGTGCCCGCGTGACGGTCGTCGCCCCCGCGCTGGATCCGGGCTTCGCCGGGCTGCCGGTCACGGTCCGCCTCCGCCGCTACCGGGCCGGCGACCTGGCGGGGGCGTGGCTGGCGCACGCGGCGACCGGTGACGTGGCGGTGAACGCGTCCGTCGCCGCCGAGGCGCGCCGCCGCGGCATCTGGTGCGTCCGGGCCGACGACGCCGGCGCGTCCGCCGCCCGCCTGCCGGCCGTGGCCCGGCACGGCGAGGTCACCGTCGCGGTCACCGCGGGCGGCGACCAGCGCCGCTCTCAGCGGCTGGGGGCGGCGATCGCGGCCGCGCTGGCCGACGGCAGCCTGGCCGCCCGCCCGGCCTGGCCGCCCGCCCCGGCGGCCGGCCAGGCCGGGGCCGCGGCAGGCGCCGCCGCGGGCTGGGTCGCGCTGATCGGCGGCGGCCCGGGCGACCCGGGCCTGATCACGGTGCTGGGCCGTCGGCTGCTCGCCGAGGCCGACGTGGTCGTGGCCGACCGGCTGGGCCCGCGCGCGCTGCTCGCCGAGCTCGGCCCGGACGTCGAGGTGATCGACGCCGGGAAGTCGCCCGGGGCGCACGCGCTCACCCAGGACCAGATCAACGAGCTGCTCATCGCCCGCGCCCGGGCCGGCCTGCGCGTGGCCAGGCTCAAGGGGGGCGACCCGTTCACCTTCGGCCGGGGAGCGGAGGAGGCGCTCGCCTGCCGCCGGGCCGGTATCCCGGTCCGGGTGGTGCCCGGGGTGACCAGCGCGACCGCCGTGCCGGCCTGGGCCGGCATCCCGGTCACCCACCGCGGGCTGGCCAGCGACTTCGCGGTCGCGTCGGCTCACCTGGACCCGGCCGGCCCCGGCGCCGGGGTGGACTGGGGCGCGCTGGCCGCCGGCCCGGCCACGCTCGTGCTGCTGATGGCCACGGCGCACCTGGGCCGGGTCGCCGCCGAGCTGATCGCCCGCGGCCGCGCCGCCGCGACCCCGGTCGCGGTGATCAGCCACGGCACGCTGCCCGCCCAGCGCGTGCTGGTCTCGACGCTCGGCAGCGTCGCCGGCGCGGCCGCCAGGGAGCGGATCGGCCCGCCCGCCGTAGTGGTGATCGGCGAGGTCGTCAGGCTCCGCGAGGAGCTGGCCGGCGCGCGCCCCGCGGGCCGGCGGGGGGCGGCGTGACCGGCCCGGTGCTGATCGCCGTGGCGCATGGCAGCGCGGATCCCGGGGCGGCCGAGACGGTCGCCGCCCTCGCCCGGCAGGTCCGGCGGCTCGCGCCCGTGGTGCAGGTCCGCACCGCGTTCCTCAGGCACGGCCGGCCGGCGCTGGCCGAGCTGGCCGAGCTGGCCGGGCCGGCCGAGGTGACCTGGCCGGCCGGGCCCGCCGGGCGGCCGGCCGGCCCGGCCCGCGGGCCCAAGCCCGTCCCCCGGGCCGTGATCGTGCCGCTGCTGCTGTCGGCCGGGCATCACCTGGAGGCCGACGTCGGCGCCGCGGCCGAGCGAGCCGGCCTGCCCGCGGCCGCTCCGCTCGGCCCGGACCCGCTGCTGTCGGTCGCGCTCGCCCGGCGGCTCGCCGAGGCGGGGGTGGCCCGCGGCACCCCGGTCGTGCTGGCCGCCGCCGGGTCGGCGGACCCGCGCGGCCCGGCAGCGGTACGCGCGCAGGCGGCGATGCTCTCCCAGCTGCTCCGGGCGCCCGTCACCGCCGCGTTCGCGGCGGCCGCCGGGCCGACGGTCCGCGAGGCGGTGGGCCGCCACCGGCGCGCCGGGCGGCCGGTCGCGGTGGCGAGCTACCTGCTCGCCCCCGGCCGGTTCCATGACCTGGTGCGCTCCGCCGGAGCGGACCGGGTAGCGCGCCCGATCGGTGATCACGCCGCGGTGGCCGCAGTCGTGCTCGACCGCTACCGGGGGGCGCTCGGCGCCCGGTGACCACGCCCGGTGACCGCGCCGGGTGCCCGCGCCACCTCCGCGCGGGCGGGAGCAGGGCGGCCGGGTGCGCCCGGTCGGCCGGAAGCCCAGAATGGACGCCATGACCAGCGCCGAGCCGCCGGGCGAGCCCGGCGGCGCCAGCCTTCCCGTGCGGCACGCGGCCCGGGTCGTGCTGCTCGACCCGCAGGACCGGGTGCTGCTGATGCGCTATGACGACGGCCCGCCGAACGGCGTCCACTGGTCCACTCCGGGCGGCGGGCTGAACGCCGGCGAGGACCACCGCGGCGCGGCGCGGCGCGAGCTGGCCGAGGAGACCGGCTGGGACGACATCGCGCTGCTGCACGAGATCCACCGGTGCGAGATCACGATGGAGTACGAGAACGTGATCGTCCGCCAGGCGGAGCGGTTCTTCCTGGCCAGGACCGCCCAGCCGCGGCGCCAGATCACGGGGGTGGACGAGATGCACGCCAGCGACGGCATCGCCGCCTGGCGCTGGTGGACGATCGCCGAGCTGGAGGCCACGAGCGAGGACGTCTGGCCGTCCGGGCTGGCGGACCTGATCAGGCGGGAGCTGGGGCCGGGCCGCTGAGCGGCCCGGGCTGTCGGGCCGCCGCGGCAGGATGGAGGCATGGCAGTTCGCGCGGGGACCGAGGCCGGGGGGACGGCCGGCGATCCGCGAGCCGCCCCCGGTGACCCGCTGGCCGGGTTCAGCGAGCCGACCGCGGCGTGGTTCCGCGCCGCGTTCGCCGAGCCGACCCCGGCCCAGGCGCTGGCGTGGCAGGCGATCGGGGCTGGCGAGCACACGCTGGTCGTCGCGCCGACCGGATCGGGCAAGACGCTCGCGGCGTTCCTGTGGGCGATCGACCGGCTCGCCCGCGACCCGGCGCCTGGCGCGCCGCGGCGCTGCCGGGTCCTGTACGTCTCGCCGCTCAAGGCCCTCGCGGCGGACATCGAGCGGAACCTCCGCTCCCCGCTGGCGGGCGTCTCCCAGGCCATGCGCCGGCTGGGCCTGCCCGGGCCGGACATCACCGTGGCGGTCCGCACCGGCGACACGGCCGCCGACGAGCGGCGGCGGCTGGCGAGCAAGCCGCCCGACATCCTGATCACGACTCCCGAGTCGCTGTTCCTGATGCTCACCTCCCGGGCGCGCGACGTTCTGCGCGGCGTGCAGACCGTGATCGTCGACGAGATCCACGCGCTGGCCGGGACTAAGCGGGGCGCGCACCTGGCGCTGTCCCTGGAGCGGCTCGACGCGCTGCGCGGAGCGGGCCCGGCCGGTGCCGGCCAGCCCGGCGGGACGGGCGGCCCGGGCGGGCACGGGACCGGGCCGGCGCAGCGGATCGGGCTCTCCGCGACCGTGCGCCCGGCGGAGGAGGTCGCCGGGTTCCTCGGCGGCGCGCTCCCGGTGACGGTGATCGCCCCGCCCAGTGACAAGCGCCTCGACCTGCGGATCGTCGTGCCGGTCGAGGACATGTCCGATCCTGGGGACGGGTTCGCGGACCAGCGCGCACCGCGTGGCGCGCGCGCCCCGGCCGGCGCGCTCTCCCCCGCCGAGGTCGCCGGCCAGGCAGGGACGGGCGATCCGGGCGCCTGGCCGCCGCCTGCGGACTCGCCGGGCCCGGCACCCGGCGGGCCCGGCCGCGCCCGCTCCATCTGGCCGCACGTCGAGGCCCGGGTGCTCGACGCCATCGAGGGCCACCGCTCGACGATCGTGTTCGCCAACTCGCGCCGCCTCGCCGAGCGGCTGTGCGCCAGGCTGAACGAGCTGGCCGCCGAGCGCGCGCTCGAACGGGCCGGGGCGGCCGGGGCGGACCCGGGGCCGGTAGCCCCGCCGGTCGTGGCCCGCGCCCACCACGGCTCGGTCTCCCGCGCCGAGCGGACCGCGATCGAGGAGGCGCTCAAGGCCGGGCAGCTCCCCGCGGTCGTCGCCACCTCCAGCCTGGAGCTCGGCATCGACATGGGCGCCGTCGACCTGGTCATCCAGGTCGAGTCCCCGCCCTCGGTGGCAAGCGGCCTGCAGCGCACCGGCCGGTCCGGGCACCACGTCGGAGACGTCTCGCGAGGCGTGATCTTCCCCAAGTACCAGGCCGACCTGGTGCAGGCGGCCGTGGTCGCCCGCCGCATGCGGGCCGGGCAGATCGAGGAGCTGCGGATGCCCCGCAACCCCCTCGACGTGCTCGCGCAGCAGATCGTGGCGATGACCGCGATGGACGACTGGACGGTCGGCGACCTGCACGCGGTGGCCCGGCGCGCGGCGCCGTTCGCCGGGCTGACCAGGCCGGTGCTCGAGGCCGTGCTGGACATGCTGGCCGGGCGCTACCCGAGCGAGGACTTCGCCGGGCTGCGGCCGAGGCTGGTCTGGGACCGCCCGGCCGGCCTGCTCCGCGGCCGCCCGGGCAGCCAGCGCATCGCGGTCACCAACGGCGGCACGATCCCGGACCGCGGCCTGTTCGGCGTGTTCCTGGCCGGCGAGGCCGGCCGGCCCGCCCGCCACTCCCGGCGGGTCGGCGAGCTCGACGAGGAGATGGTCTACGAGTCCCGGGTCGGCGACGTGTTCGTGCTCGGCGCGAGCTCGTGGCGGATCGAGGACATCACCGCCGACCAGGTGCTCGTCTCGCCTGCCCCCGGTTTGCCCGGGAAGCTGCCGTTCTGGCACGGCGACGCGCCGGGCCGGCCGGCCGAGCTCGGCCGCGCGGTCGGCGAGTACTGCCGCGAGCTGGCCGGGTCCGATCCGGGCCGGGCGGCCTCGCGGCTGCGGGCGGACGGGCTGGACGACCTGGCGGCCAGGAACCTGCTGGCCTACCTGGCCAGCCAGCGGGAGGCGACCGGGTACCTGCCGGATGACCGGACGCTGGTCCTGGAGCGGTTCCGGGACGAGCTCGGCGACTGGCGGCTGGTCCTGCACAGCCCGTACGGGGCCGCGGTGCACGCCCCGTGGGCGCTGGCGATCGCGGCGCGGCTGCGGGAGCGCTACGGCGGCATGGACGTCCAGGCGATGTACACCGACGACGGGATCGTGATCCGGGTGCCGGACTCCGATGAGCCGCCCCCGGCCGGATTCGCCGTGCTCGATCCCGAGGAGGTCGAGCCGCTGGTCACCGCCGAGCTGGGCTCGTCCGCGCTGTTCGCGTCCCGGTTCCGGGAGTGCGCCGCCCGCGCGCTGCTGCTCCCCCGGCGGCGCCCGGGCCGGCGCACCCCGCTGTGGCAGCAGCGCCAGCGCGCCGCCCAGCTCCTGGCCGTCGCCCGCGGCTACGGGAGCTTCCCGGTCGTGCTGGAGGCCGTGCGCGAGTGCCTGCAGGACGTGTTCGACGTGCCGGCGCTGGCCGGCCTGATGCGGGACCTGGCCGGCCGCGCGGTCCGGCTGGTCGAGGTGGAGACCGCCTCGGCGTCGCCGTTCGCCCGCTCGCTGCTGTTCAGGTACGTCGGCGCGTTCATGTACGAGGGGGACGCGCCGCTCGCCGAGCGCCGGGCTCAGGCGCTCGCCCTCGACTCCGCGCTCCTGGCCGAGCTCCTCGGCCAGGCCGACTTCAGGGAGCTGCTGGACCCGCTGGTCGTCGCCGATGCCGAACGGGACCTGCAGCGGCTGTCGCCGGCCCGGCGCTGCACGTCGATGGAGCAGCTCGCGGACCTGATCAGGGAGGCAGGGCCGTTCTCGGCGGCAGAGGCGGCCCAGCGGTGCGCCCTTCCCGCCGGGCACCCGGCCGGGGCAGTCGCGCCAGCCCGCGACCGCGCCGGAGCGCAGCCGCGCAGCGAGCTGCCCGCCGAGGGCTGGCTGGCCGAGCTGGCGGCGCAGCGCCGCGTGATCGAGGTGCGGCTGGCCGGCGAGCCCCGCTGGGCCGCGGTCGAGGACGCCGGGCGCCTGAGGGACGCGCTCGGAGTGCCGCTGCCGGTCGGCGTGCCGGCCGCGTTCACCGAGCCACTGCCGGACCCCCTCGGTGACCTGGTCGCCCGGTACGCGCGGACGCGCGGGCCATTCACCGCCGCCGCGCTGGCCCGCCGGTACGGCCTGGGGATCGCCGTCGTCACGGGGGCGCTGCGGCGGCTCGCCGCGGACGGCCGGGTCGTGGAGGGCGAGTTCCTGCCGGCGCTCGCCGGGCCGCAGTGGTGCGACGCCGGGGTGCTGCGGATGCTGCGGCGGCGCTGCCTGGCCCGGCTCAGGCAGGAGGCCGAGCCGGTGCCGCCCAGCGCGCTCGCCGCGTTCCTGCCTGCCTGGCAGGGCGTCACGCGGCAGGCAGGGCAGGATCCGCCGGGCACCGGCGGCGGCCCCGCGGCGTGGCGGCGGGGCCGGCCGGGCGGGCCCGATGCCGTCTACGCCGCGATCGAGCAGCTCGCCGGGGCAGCGGTGCCGGCCAGCGCGCTCGAGTCGCTCATCCTGCCGGCCCGCGTCGACGGCTACGCCCCGGCGATGCTCGACGAGCTGACCTCGGCGGGAGAGGTGGTCTGGGCCGGCGCGGGCGCGCTGCCCGGGGGCGATGGCTGGCTGGTCCTCGCCCCGGCGGCCTCGGCACCGCTGCTGCTGCCGCCGCCCGCCGAGATCACCCTGACCCCGGTGCACCAGGCCGTGCTCTCCGAGCTGGACGGGGGCGGCGCGCTGTTCTTCCGCGGGCTCGCCGACCGGGCCGCGCGCCGGGCGCCGGCGGCGGCGAGCGACCAGGCGGTCGCCACCGCGATCTGGGACCTGGTCTGGGCCGGGCTGGTCACCAACGACACGCTGGCGCCGCTGCGGACGGTGCTCGGCCCGGGACGGGCGCGGCCGGGACCGCCACGCGCGCCCGCGGCCGCAGTCCACGCGCGGCCGCCGTGGGCCGGGCTGACCGGGCTGACCGCCGGCTCGCCGCGGGTCAGCGTGCCGCGCCGGCCCGCGTTCGGCCGCGGGTCGCTGCCGTCGCCCGCGGGACCTCCGACGGTGAGCGGCCGGTGGTCGCTCGCCCCGGCGCGCGAGCCGGACGAGACCCGCCGGCTGCACGCCCGCGCGCTCACGCTGCTCGACCGGTACGGCGTCCTGCTGCGCGGCGCGGCCTCGGCCGAGCGGGTCCCCGGGGGCTTCGGCGCGCTCTACCCGGTGCTGCGGGCCATGGAGGAGGCGGGGCAGTGCCGGCGGGGCTACTTCGTCGAGGGGCTGGGGGCGGCCCAGTTCGCGCTGGCCGGCGCCGTGGACCGGATGCGCGCCCTGGCCGAGCCGGGTGCCGGGCCCGGCGGGCCGCCCGCGCAGCCGACGGTCACTGTGCTCGCCGCAGCCGACCCGGCCAACGCCTACGGCGCCGCCCTGCCGTGGCCGCCCCGCCCGGACGAGGCGCGGGCAGGCCACCGGCCGGGGCGCAAGGCGGGGGCGCTGGTAGTGCTGGCCGACGGGCACCTCGTGCTCTACGTGGAACGGGGCGGCAAGACGCTGCTGTCGTGGACCGCCGACGACCGGCTGCTCGCCCCCGCCGCAGCTGCCCTGGCCGGGGCGGTGCGCGCCGGAGCGCTCGGCCGGCTGACCGTGGAGCGCGCCGACGGCGCGGCCGTCCACGATTCACCGCTGGCGCGGGCGCTGGGGGCGGCCGGGTTCCGCCCGACGCCGCGCGGGCTGCGCCTTGCGGGCTGACCGGAACCGCGGCACCAGCGCCGCCGTGTCGCGCGCGTAGTCCGCGTACTCCTGTCCCAGGGCCGCCGTCAAGGCCGCCTCCTCGACCCTGATCCTGATCACGAAGGCCAGCAGCGGCACGGCCAGCAGGACCAGGACCGACAGCCAGCTTCCCAGCGCGACGCCGATTCCGGCCAGCGCGACCAGGGCCCCGGCGTATCCAGGGTGACGGATGGCCCGGTACGGGCCGTGCCGGACGACCCGGTGGCCGCTCTGGATGCCGACCGCGAACGTGAAGAGGCAGTCCAGCGTGATCATGGCCCAGACGCGGAGCGCCGCACCGGCGACGATCATCGCCTCGCCGGCCAGGCCGGCCACGGGACGGGCGCCGATCGCCCCCGCGCGCACCCCGGCCGCCGCGAACGCCGCCAGCACGGCGGCCGCCAGCAGCCCGGCGATCACGAGGAACGTCCACTCGCGCAGCTTCGCGCGGGCCGCCGCTGCCCAGCCGGCCCGCGCGCCTGACCGGGCAAGCAGCCGCAGGCGGAACGCGGCCTCGGTGCCCCCCCAGGCCAGCGCGGAGATCCCCGGCACCGAGCCGGCGAGCGCCCCGGCGCCGGCGAGGTGCGCCCCGGCCGCCGGCATAATGATGAGTATGCGCCTGTCAGCCCGGGCCGACTACGCCCTGCGCGCCGCGATCGAGCTCGCGGCCTCGGGCGGCGGGCCGGCCACCTCCGACCAGCTGGCCAGGGCGCAGCAGATCCCGGCCAAGTTCCTGGAGGCGATCCTCACCCAGCTGCGCCGGGCCGGCCTGGTACGCAGCCAGCGCGGGCCCGAGGGCGGCTTCTGGCTCGCCAGGCCGCCCGGGGATATCTCCCTGGCCGACATCATCCGCGCGATCGACGGGCCACTGGTCGGAGTGCGCGGCGAGCGGCCGGAGAACCTCGGTTACGTCGGCGCGGCGGAGCCACTGCAGACCGTGTGGATCGCGCTGCGGGCCAGCGAGCGCGCGATCCTCGAGGAGGTCACGCTGGCCCACCTGGTCACAGGATCGCTGCCCGAGCGGGTCCGCGAGCTCGCCCATCTGCCCGGCTCCTGGGAGGCGCGAGCCGCGCGCTGACCCCGCCGACGGCGTGCATGCCGGCGGGCGGGCGAGCCGCCCCGCCTGCCGGCGGCCAGCTCCGCTGGCACCCGGCCGCACCAGGGAGGCGTCAGACGGGGACCATGTTCGAGATCTCGCGGGCCGACCTGCTCACCTGGTCGAAGACCGGCTCGTCCACCCGGATCCCGGGCCCGAGCGGCAGCGCCGCCCCGCCCGGGACTGCGATCTGGGCGACCGCCCCGACCGGGGCGGCGCTCAGGCGGGCCGGACCGACGCGCCCGAGGTGGCCCATCCCCGCGGCCGAGGGCACCGCGACGGCGGGCCGGGCGCGGCCGGCGCCCGCACCGGGACCGACCGCCACGGGCTCCCCCGCCTCGTGCCGCCCGTGCTCCGGGGCGCGCCCGGCGCCGGCGACCTCGATGCCCGGCTCGATCACGTCGGCGAACACCGGCTCACTCTGCAGCTCGGCGAGCGCGAAGTTGTCGGAGACCTCCCGCAGCACCTGAGAGAGCGGCGTGCCCAGCGCGGAGCAGATCGCGGCGAGCAGCTCGGAGGAGGCCTCCTTCTGGCCGCGCTCCACCTCCGACAGGTAGCCGAGCGACACCCGCGCCGAGGCCGAGACCTCGCGGAGGGTGCGACCCTGCCGCAGCCGCAGCCGGCGCAGCGCGTCACCAAGCAAGTGACGAAGCAGGACCATCGTCGCAATCCCTTCCCGAGGCTTCCCGGCCCACACCTCCACCGTACCTGGCTTTACCGACAGTACGGGAGAGGGCACCAGCGCGTGTTCCTGAGAAGTAACGCTGTAATCAATCGCCGTCTTCCGGGCGGCCGGGCGGCGGGGAAGGCGGAGGGCCGGGCGGCTGGGATGGCGTCCAGCCGGGTCCGGGCGCGGTCGCGGTGAGCGCATCGACCAGCAGCCCCAGCAAGTCGAGCACGGTCCTCTCCCGGATCTGAGCGCGGTCGCCGGCCAGGCGCAGGGCACGGTGCACCGAGGACGCCGGCATGCTGACCGCGATGTGCACGGTGCCGACCGGCTGGCCATCCGCAGGCTCGGGCCCGGCCACCCCGGTGGTCGCCAGGGCGACCGAGACGCCGAGACGGCGCCGGGCGCCGGCCGCCATGGCGACTGCCACGTCCGGGTGGACCGCGCCGACCCGGCCGAGCAGCTCGGCGGGGACGCCGAGAAGCGTGGCCTTCAGGTCGGTGGCATAGGCCACGATGGCGCCGCGGAAGACCGCGGAGGCGCCGGGCACGGCGGTCAGCGCGGCCGCCACGAGACCGCCGGTCAGCGACTCCGCCGTGCCGACCGTCAGCCCGCGCCGCGCGAGCATGCGGATCGCGGCGGCGGCCGGCTCACCGGGCCGGGCGGGCACCGGCCCCGTCGGCCTCACCGGGCGCTGCCGTCCCGGCCGCCACCGGCCTCCGCAGCCCGGCCGCGCGCCGCCTCCTCGGGGGACCTGCGGCGTGGCACCGCCCGCCGGAGCCGGACGGCGCGGGCCACGTAGTCGGCGCCGGTCACCACCGTCACCACGACCGCGATCGCCATGATCGTCTCCTTCGCCCAGGCGAGGCCGATCGGCAGCACGTAGAGCCCGATCGCGGTCATCTGCAGGACGGTCTTGACCTTGCCCCCCCTGCTCGCCGGGATGATGCCGTGCCGGATCACCCAGAACCGCAGGACCGTCACGCCGACCTCGCGCACGGCGATGATCGCCGTCACCCACCACGGCAGCTCGCCCAGCGCCGACAGGGTGACCAGGGCCGACCCGGTGAGGGCCTTGTCGGCGATCGGGTCGGCGATCTTCCCGAAGTCGGTGACCAGCCCGCTGCGCCTGGCCAGCTCGCCGTCGAGCAGGTCCGTCGCGGAGGCGACCGCGAACACGGCGAACGCGGCGACTCGCCATCCCGCGCCACCGGTGACCAGGAAGCCCACGAACACCGGAACGAGCGCGAACCGCAGCACGGTCAGCGCGTTGGGAACGTTCACCCAGCCGGGCGGCGCCGCCGCCCCGCCGTTCGCCTCCCGCCCCAGGCCAGCGGCAGCTCGCGGCGGCGCCACGGCGCTCTCCGCGCCGGCCGGCGATCCCGGCCCCAGGTCTCGGGGACTCCCCGGGGGAACGGGCCCGGCGGGGCACCGCGGTTCAGCCAAGCCCGCCGGGCGGTCCCGGACGGCCGTTCTCGTGCCCATCCGCCGGGCCGGCCCTCAGGTCCACCCCCTCCGAGCCGGTCACGCGCACCCGCACGATCTCGCCGATCGCCAGCGGGCGGTCCGATCGCACCAGCGTGGCGCCATCCACCTCCGGCGCCTGGTGCTCGGCGCGGCCGCCGTATCGCCAGCCCCGGCCACGAGGCGCCGGCAGCCGCTCCTCGATCAGCACGTCCTGGGCCTCACCGACCCGCTCGGCGGCCCGCTGGTCCATCAGCTCGTCGGCCAGGCCGGCCAGTTCCTCCACCCGGCGGGCGATCTCCTCCTCGGGGAGGTGGCCGGGCAGCCCGGAGGCGGCCGTCCCGTCCTCGTCGGAGTAGCCGAAGATGCCGATCGCGTCCAGCCGGGCGGCCTCGAGGAACCGGGCGAGCGCGTCGAAGTCCGCCCTGGTCTCCCCCGGGAACCCGACGATGAAGTTGGACCTGATGCCCGCCGCCGGCGCGCGCTCCCGGATCTGCCCGATCAGGTCGAGGAAGCGGCTCGCGTCGCCGAACCGCCGCATCGCCCGCAGCACGGTCCCGCTGGCGTGCTGGAACGACAGGTCGAAGTAGGCGGCCACTCCGGGGGCTGAGGCGATCACCTCGATCAGCCCCGGGCGCAGCTCGGCCGGCTGCAGGTAGCTGACCCGTACCCGCCTGATGCCGGGCACGGCCGCCAGATCGGGCAGCAGCGACTCCAGCAGCCGCACGTCGCCGAGGTCCTTGCCGTAGGACGTCGAGTTCTCGCTCACCAGGAGCAGCTCGCGGACGCCCTGGCCGGCCAGCCAGCGCGCCTCGGCCAGCAGGTCGGCGGGCGGGCGGGACACGAACGCGCCGCGGAACGCGGGGATCGCGCAAAAGCTGCACCGCCGGTCGCACCCGGACGCGATCTTGAGCGGGGCGACGACCCCGTCGCCGAGGCGGCGCCGCAGCACCGGGGACTCGCGCAGCCACCCGGGCCCGGCCGCCGGGGCGGGGGCACCGGCGGCGGCCGGCTCCGGCGCCGCCGTGGTGACGGTGGCCCGGGCCGGCCCGGGCGGCGCCGGGTCGAGGCCTCCCGCCGCCGCGGCGCGGGGCCTGACCACGCCGTGACCGGGCACCTGGCCGACGGCCGCGGACGGGCGGTCGGCCGGGGCGATCGGCAGGAGCCCGCGCCGGTCCCGCGGCTGGTGCGCGGGCCACCGCCTGCCCGCGGCCACGTCCCGCAGGCGCTCGGCGATGCCCGGGTAGTCGTCGAAGCTGAGCACCTGCGCCTCGGGCAGCTCCTGGGCGAGCGCGGCGCCGTACCGCTCAGCCAGGCAGCCCGCCGCCACCACGGCGGCGCCGGAGCCGGCCGCGGCCAGCAGCTCGTCGATCGACTCCTGCTTGGCCGCCTGGATGAACCCGCAGGTGTTGACGATCACCACATCGGCCTCGCCGTCGGTGAGCCGCCACCCGCCCGCCTCCAGGCGCGCGGCGAGCTCCTCGGAGTCGACCTCGTTCCGCGCGCAGCCGAGCGTCACCAGGCGCGCCGTCCGGCCGGCGCCTGCGGGCGGGGTCGCGGAGCCGCTCGATCGCACACCGGCAGACTACGGCAGCCGGCCGCCTGCCCGGAGCGCCGGTCCGGGGCCGTGAGCACGCCCACCTGCGCCGCCAGGTCAGGCTCTGCGCGGGCGCAGGGCGAGCGTGACGGTGGTCACCGAGCCGGGAGGGATGGGATTCCTGCCGTTCACCCGCAGCCGGACCGCCGCCGGGTTCCCCACCACCAGCGTGACCGCGTGCTGCTCGATCCAGTGCACGGACGCGCCCGCGTAGATCACGCCGCTGAAGATCGTCGTCCCGGTCGCGGAGGTGAGCTGGACCCAGCAGTTCTGCGTGGCGGTCAGGCTGATGTCCAGCCGACGGTGGCCGTGGCGGGCGGCGGCCGGATGCCCGGCACGCTTGGCGCGGCCGGCCTCCAGCTGAGTCCGGTGGGGCACGGCGGGCGGCTTCGCGGCCGCCGGGGGGACCGGGCCGGCCGGCCCGGCGAAGTGCTGGTAGGCGAAGATGCCCCCGATGGCGATCACCGCGACCGACATGGCCGCCGTCCAGTTCGGCCGGCGCCGTTCCTTCAGCTTCACGGGCGTGACCGGCTGGAACACCTCGGCGGCGCTGATCGCCTCCGGCGCGCCCATCGTCGCGTCATACTCATCGATCAGCGGCCCGGGGTCGAGCCCGATCACCCGCGCGATGCTGCGAATGTGGCCGCGCGCGTAGAAGTCCCCCCCGCAGCCGGAGAAGTCACCCCGTTCGATGCCCCGGATGATCGTCTCCCTGATGCAGGTCCGCTGGCTCACCTGGGTGATGGTCAGCCCCGACTGCCGGCGCCCGGCTGCCAGCGTCTCGCCGATGCTCACGCCGCGCCTCCCCGTTCCGCGGTCAGCCGCTGACCGACTGCTCTCGGGCACATCGATCCGATCCCGCTCCCCCGTTCCCCTGAGCGCAGGGGCTGGTAACTCAGTGTAGACATCCGGCTACGAATCAGCGGCGTGGCGCTCCGGTCGCCGGCCGGCCTGTGCGGCCCGCCGCGCGAAGGCGCGAGCCGCCCCCGTGATGCCCGCCTCCGGGGACGGGAACACCCCCCCGATGACCCGGCTTGGGCCACGGGCTGGTCAGGCGGCGGTCATCGGCGGCGAGCCGCCGGGCGGTCAGGAGCCGCGCAGGGAGTCGAGGAGCTCGGGCAGGTCGTCGGGCCGGACCAGGACGTCCCTGGCCTTGGAGCCCTCGCTCGGCCCGACCACTCCCCTGCTCTCCAGCAGGTCCATGAGCCGGCCCGCCTTGGCGAATCCGACCCGCAGCTTGCGCTGGAGCATCGAGGTGGAGCCGAACTGGGTGCTCACCACCAGCTCCGCGGCCTGCAGCAGCAGGTCCAGGTCGTCGCCGATGTCCGCGTCGACGTCGCGCTGCCTGCCCTCGGCGGTGGCCACGTCCTCGCGGTAGTCGGGCTGCGCCTGGCGCTTGCAGTGGGCGACGACCTCGCGGATCTCCTTCTCCGTGACGTAGGCGTTCTGCAGCCGGATCGGCTTGCTGGCGCCCATCGGCAGGAACAGCGCGTCGCCCTGCCCGATCAGCTTCTCGGCTCCCGGCTGGTCGAGGATCACGCGGCTGTCGGTGAGGCTGGAGGTGGCGAAGGCCAGCCGGGACGGCACGTTCGCCTTGATCAGCCCGGTCACCACGTCGACGCTCGGCCGCTGCGTGGCCAGCACGAGGTGGATGCCGGCGGCCCGGGCCAGCTGGGTGATCCGGACGATGGCGTCCTCCACGTCCCGCGGCGACACCATCATGAGGTCGGCGAGCTCGTCGACGATCACCAGCAGGTAGGGGTAGGGCAGGTACTCGCGCTCGCTGCCCGGCGGCGCGCTGACCTTGCCGTTGCGCACCGCCTTGTTGAAGTCATCGACGTGCCGGAACCCGGTCGCCGCCAGGTCGTCGTACCGGCGGTCCATCTCGCCGACCACCCACTGCAGGGCGTCGGCCGCGCGCTTGGGGCTGGTGATGATCGGGGTGATCAGGTGCGGGATGCCCTGGTAGGCGGCCAGCTCGACGCGCTTGGGGTCGATGAGGATCATCCGCACCTCGCCGGGCGTGGCGCGCAGCAGGATCGAGGTGATCAGCCCGTTGATGCAGGTGCTCTTCCCCGCCCCGGTCGCCCCGGCGATGAGCATGTGCGGCATCTTCGCCAGGTTGGCCACGACCGTGCGGCCCTCGACGTCCTTGCCGAGGCCGACGACCATCGGGTGATGGTCGGACTCGGCGACCGGCGAGCGCAGGACGTCGCCCAGGCTCACGATCTCGCGGTCGGCGTTGGGGATCTCGATGCCGATCGCGGACTTGCCGGGAATTGGTGACAGTATCCGCACATCGGCGCTCTTGACCGCGTAGGCGATGTTCTTCGACAGCGCGGTGACCCGCTCGACCTTCACGCCCGGGCCGAGCTCGATCGCGTAGCGGGTGACGGTCGGCCCGCGGGTGAAGCCGGTCACCTGGGCGTCCACGTCGAACTGGTCGAGCACCATCGTGAGCGCCTCGACCACCACCTCGTTCGCGCGGGTCCGCACCCTGGGCGCGCTGCCCGGCTTGAGCAGGGCCGCCGGCGGCAGCGTGTAGCTCGACGAGGTGGCCGGCAGCGTGAGCTGCTCGCCGACCCGGCTGGTACCGGGCCTGCCCTCGCCCGGCCCCGCGGCGCCCCGGCCGATGCCGCCCCCGGCCCCGCCGGCGGGGCCGGGGGACGCGCCGGCCCCCGGCGCGCCGCCGTCCGGGGCGCCGGCGCCGAACCAGGCGGCCCGCCACGACGTCTCGGCCCCCGAGCCCGGGCGCCCGGCGGCACCCGGCGCCCCGGCGCCCCATCCCGCCGGGTCCGCGTCCTGATCCTCCTCCGGCGCGCCGAACATCAGCGCCTCGGCGATCACCTCATCGTCGGAGGACCTGCGCGGCACCGCAGGCCCGTCCCCCGGGCGGCGGCCGGGGCGCCCGGGGCCGTCCGCCGCGCCTCCGTCATCGCCTGCCGGGGCGGGGCCGGAGGACGGCCCGGCCCCGGCAGGCCGGGCGGGCCCGCCGGCCCGGCCCCGTGGCACCAGCCCGCCGACCAGCGGCGTGTCATAGGGCCGCTGATGGTCCCCGCCCTCGATCGCCCCGGGGCCGCCCCGCCCGCCGAGCCTGGGCGCGGCCCGATCGTCGGCCGCGCTGGTGCCCGCGGTGTCGTCGAGCCCGCCGCGCGCCCGGCGGAGCAGGAACGCCAGCTCGCCGAACCGGTCCGGGATCCGGTGCACCGGCGTCCCGGTGATCACCAGGACGCCGAAGGCGGACAGCAGCGCCAGCAGCGGGACCGCCAGCCACGCCGACAGCAGCGCGACCAGGGGCGCCGAGACGGCATAGCCGATCAGCCCGCCCGAGGAGCGCATCGCCGCGCCACCGGACGCCAGCGTCGGGCTGCCCATCGCGATGTGGACGACGCCGAGGGCGCCGACGACAAGCGCGCACCAGCCGATCACCATCCGCGCGGTCTGCGCGTTCCGGTCAGGGTGGCGCAGCAGCCGCCAGGCGAGCAGGGCCAGCAGGACCGGGACCGCCCAGGCCCCGGCCCCGAACGTGCCCCGGACGAACCCGGTCAGGATCTGCCCGACCGGGGTGCCCATGTGCCACCAGACCGTGCCCGATGCGACGACCGCCGCGCCGAGCACGGCCAGGCCCGCCCCGTCGCGGCGGTGCGCCGGGTCCAGGTCTCGGGCGTGATCACCGAAGAGCCTGGCCGTCCAGCCCACGCCGGAGGCCAGCTCGGCCCAGATCGCGATGATCGCCGTGAGGATCCAGCCGGCCAGGATCAGCACCGGGTTCGCCGACCCGCGCAGGCGGGCCGCCAGGCCGCCGCCGGCCGCGCGGCCGCGGTACGCCCGGGCGCGGCCGGCGGCGCGGGGGCCGTTCCGCCCTCCCCCCGCCCGCGCGGCCCCGGTCCGGGTGCCGGCGGCACCGCGTGCCCGCCCGCCGCGGGATGCCGCCCCGGACCCGCCGGAGGCACGGCCCGCCGGGCCGCCCCTGGGCCGGCGACCAGCCGCTCCGGTGTCAGGGCGCGCCGCACCCCGGGGCGCACGAGTCGCCATGATTCACACGGTAGCCACAGTTCCCCCGGTTCCCAACGACCCTCCCGGCGTGTCGGCTCCCGCAGCCGGATGCGCCGCTGCGGCGCGCGGGCCGGAGGCCGGGCTCCGGCGGCGCTCCCGCAGGCCACGCGGCCGGGGCGGGTCCCGGCCATGGCCGGCACGTTGACGGCCCGCCGAAACGGCCCGTAGCGTCGGGGCGTGCGGATCGCGGTCATCGGCGGCGGGCCGGGCGGGCTCTACCTCGCGGCGCTGGTCAAGCAGCTCGACCCGGCACATGAGATCACGGTCTGGGAGCGGAACGCACCCGACGACACGTTCGGCTTCGGCGTGGTCTTCTCCGACGAGACCCTCGGCGGCATCGAGCACGCCGACCCTTGCATCTTCTCGGCGATGGAGCGCGAGTTCGCGCGGTGGGACGACATCGACGTCCACTACCGCGGCCAGGTGATCACCAGCGGCGGGCACGGCTTCGCGGCGCTCAGCCGGCGGCGGCTGCTGCAGATCCTCCAGGAGCGCTGCGCGGGCCTCGGCGTCGCCATGCGCTTCGGCGCCCCGGCCCCGGACCCTGCCCGGCTGGCGGCCGGCCACGACCTCGTGGTCGCGGCGGACGGGGCGAACTCGGCCACCAGGGCGGCGTTCGCCGGCGCGTTCCGGCCGAGCCTCGACGTGCGCCGCTGCAAGTACATCTGGCTCGGCACCGACCTGGTCTTCGATGCGTTCAAGTTCTTCATCGTCGACACGCCCCACGGCGTGATGCAGGTCCACGGCTACCCGTACGACGCGGCCGGCAGCACGTTCATCGTGGAGATGCACGAGGACGTGTGGGCGGCGGCGGGATTCGCCGGCCTGGCCCCCGCGGACCTGCCGCCCGGCGAGTCCGACGGGGCCTCCATCGAGCGGATCGCCGGCCTGCTCTCCGGCATCCTGGGCGGCCACCGGATCGAGGCCAACAACTCCCGGTGGATCAGCTTCGCGACGCTGCGCTGCGAGAGCTGGCGCCACCGCAACATCGTGCTGCTCGGCGACGCGGCGCATACCGCGCACTTCTCCATCGGCTCGGGGACCAAGCTGGCGATGGAGGACGCGCTGGCCCTGGCCGCGTGCCTGAACGAGAACAGCGGGCTAGACGCCGCCCTCGGCGCCTACGAGGCCGAGCGCCGGCCGGTGGTCGCCTCCACCCAGCGGGCCGCCCAGGCCAGCCTGGAGTGGTTCGAGGACCTCGGCCAGTACGTTCACCAGGATCCCGAGCAGTTCGCGTTCAACATCATCACCCGCAGCCGCCGCGTCACCCACGGCAACCTGCGCCTGCGCGACCCCGAGTTCACCGCGCGCGCCGACGCGTGGTTCGCCCGGCAGTGCGCGCGGCGCGGCTGGGGCTCCGGCGAGGTCGTGCCGCCGATGTTCCAGCCGTTCTCGCTCCGCGGCCTGAGCCTGAAGAACCGGGTGGTCGTCTCGGCCATGGACATGTACTCGGCGGCCGACGGCACCCCGTCCGACTTCCACCTGGTCCACCTCGGCGGGAAGGCCCTCGGCGGTGCGGCCCTGGTGATGACCGAGATGGTCTGCGTGAGCGCGCCGGGCCGGATCACGCCGGGCTGCGCCGGGCTGTACGCGCCCGCGCACGAGGCCGCATGGGCGCGCATCACCGGCTTCGTGCACCGGCACTCGACCGCGAGGATCGGCCTGCAGCTGGGCCACTCCGGCCGGAAGGGCTCGACCCGGCTGATGTGGGAGGGCATGGACGAGCCGCTGGAAGAGGGGAACTGGCCGCTGGTCGCCCCATCGCCGGTCCCCTACCGGCCCGGGGTCAGCCAGGTCCCGCGCGAGCTGACGGTCGGCGAGATGGACGAGATCAGGGAGCAGTTCGTCGCGGCGACCCGGGCCGCGCAGCGCGCCGGGTTCGACCTGCTGGAGCTGCACTGCGCCCACGGCTACCTGCTGTCCTCGTTCATCTCCCCGCTCACCAACCGCCGGGCCGACCGGTACGGGGGCGACCTGGCGGGGCGGCTGCGCTATCCGCTGGAGGTGTTCACGGCCATGCGCGAGGCCTGGCCCGCGGACCGCCCGATGACGGTGCGGATATCGGCCACCGACTGGGCGGACGGCGGGATCGCCGCGCCGGACGCCGTGGCGATCGCGCGGGCGTTCGCGCGGGCCGGGGCCGACGCGATCGACGTCTCGACCGGCCAGGTCACGCCCGATGAGCGGCCCGCGTTCGGCCGCTCGTACCAGACCCCGTTCGCCGACGCGATCAGGAACCAGGCCGGGATCGCCACGATCGCAGTCGGCCTGATCTCCTCCTACGACGACGTGAACTCGATCATCCTGGCCGGCCGCGCCGACCTGTGCGCGGTGGGCCGCGCGCACCTGTGGGATCCGAACTGGACGCTGCACGCGGCCGCCGCGCAGGGCTACCACGGCCCGGGCGCGCGGTGGCCCGACCCGTGGCAGGCCGGCAGCAGGCCGCCGCAGGCCGGGCGGGCCGACGGCCCCAAGCCCCGGCTCCAGCTCATCCGCGACCTGAGCGCAGGCGCCGGCCGGACCCGCCACGCCCGATGGCGGCCCCGTGACGGCCAGGCTCGCCTGCCCGGCTGCGGCCCGGTGGCCGCCAGGCCCGCCGGCCCGGCGGGAGCGGCCCCGTGACGGCCGAGCCGGTCAACCCGCCCGGGCTCGCCGCGCCGTCAGGGTTCAGCCACGCGGTCGTGGCCCCGGCGGGCCGCCTGGTCTTCCTCGCGGGCCAGACGGCGACGGACGGCTCGGGGGCGATCACCGGGGACGACGTCGCCGCGCAGTTCGAGCGGGCGCTCGCGAACCTGCTCGCCGCGCTGCGCGCGGCCGGCGGCGGGCCGGAGCACCTGGCCAGCGTCACGATCTACGCCACCGACCTGGCGGACTACAGGGCGCATGGCCGCGAGATCGGCGCGGCCTGGCGGCGGCTCGCCGGCCCGCGCTACCCGGCCATGGCCGCGGTCGGCGTGTCCCGGCTGTGGGACGCCGCGGCGCTGGTCGAGCTCCAGGGCGTCGCCGTGCTGCCCTGAGCCAGCCGCGCTCCCGGACCCCGCCTCCCGCGACCCCGCGCGGTCGGGGGCGTTGACTACCTGGACAGCGCCGAAATACTGGTCACGGTTGCCCCGCACGCCCCGAGGAGGGCATCGCCGATGCCGCTCACGCCGTCCGCCCACGCCGACACGTTCTGCCGCGATCACCTGCCCCCGGCCGATCAGTGGCCGGACTTCGAGTTCTCCCTCCCCGAGCTGGCCTACCCGGACCGGCTCAACTGCGCCGACCGGCTGCTCGCCGACGCGATCGCCGCGCACGGCGCCGGGCGCCCGTGCCTGCTGCCGCAGGATCCCGCCGAGCCGGCCTGGAGCTACGCGGACCTGCGAGCGACCGCGGGCCAGATCGCCGCCGTGCTCACCGAGGATCTCGGCCTGCTCCCGGGGAACCGGGTGCTGCTGCGCGGGCCGAACAACCCGTGGCTGGTGGCGTGCTGGTTCGGCGTGCTGCTGGCCGGCGGGGTGGTAGTGGCCACGATGCCGCTGCTGCGCGCCGCCGAGCTCACCACGATCAGCCAGATCGCGCAGGTGCGCCTGGCGCTGTGCGACGAGCGGTTCCTCGGCGAGCTTGAGTCGGCCGACGCGCCCGGCATGCGGATCCTGAGCTTCCGGCCCGGCCCGGCGTCATCCGCCGCCAGCCCGGCCGGCGGCCCGGGCGACGCGAGCCTGAACGACCTGGCCCGGCGCAAGCCGCCGGCGTTCCGTGCCGTCGCGACCGCCGCCGACGACGTCGCGCTGATCGCGTTCACCTCCGGGACGACCGGCCGGCCCAAGGCCGCGATGCACTTTCACCGGGACGTGCTCGCGGTGGCGGACACGTTCTCCGCCCGCGTGCTCCGGCCGGTTCCCGGCGACGTGTTCACCGGGACCCCCCCGCTCGCCTTCACCTACGGCCTCGGCGGGATCCTGATCTTCCCGATCCGGGCCGGGGCGTCCACGCTGCTGATCGAGCGGGCCACCCCGGCCGAGCTGGCCGACATCATCGCCGAGCGCAAGGTCACGGTCGTGTCGACCGCGCCGACCGCGTACCGGGCGATGCTCGCCGCGGGCAAGGCGGACCGGCTGCGCGGCCTGCGGCGGCCGGTCTCGGCGGGCGAGACGCTGCCCGCCTCGGTCTGGCACGCCTTCTACGACGCGACCGGCGTGAAGATCATCGACGGCATCGGCAGCACGGAGATGCTGCACATCTTCATCTCCGCGGCCGACGAGGCGATCCGGCCGGGCTCGACCGGCGTGCCGGTCCCCGGGTACCGGGCGGCGGTGATCGGCGAGGACGGCGCGCCCGTGCCCGACGGGGAGCCCGGCAGGCTGGCGGTGAAGGGGCCGACGGGCTGCCGGTACCTGGCCGACGAGCGGCAGCGCGGATACGTGAGCGGCGGGTGGAACTTCACCGGCGACACCTACATCCGTGACTCCGACGGCTACTTCTGGTACCAGGCGCGCTCGGACGACATGATCGTCTCCTCCGGGTACAACATCGCGGGCCCGGAGATCGAGGACGTGCTGCTCACCCACCCGGACGTGGCCGAGTGCGGGGTGGTGGGGGTCCCGGACGAGAGCCGCGGGCAGATCGTCAAGGCGTTCGTGGTGCTCTCCGAGGGCGCCGCGGCCGGGCCGGAGAAGGCCGCCGAGCTGCAGGAGTACGTCAAGGCGCGGATTGCGCCCTACAAGTACCCGCGGGCGGTGGAGTTCCTCCCCGCGCTGCCCCGGACCAGCACCGGCAAGCTGCAGCGGTTCAAGCTGCGCGAGATGTCCGCCCGGTAGCGCGGCCGCCGGGCCGGCCGCCGCCTCAGACCTCGACGACCACCGGGATGATCATCGGCCTGCGGCGGTAGTTATCGTTCACCCACTTGCCCACGGTCCGCCTGATCAGCTGGCCGAGCTGGTGCGAGTCGTTGATCCCATCGGCGGCGGCGTGCGCGAGCGCCTCCTCGATCAGCGGCCGCACCTGGTCGAACGCCGCCTCGTCGATCCCCGAGCCCCGGGCGTGGATCTCCGGGCCGGCGACCAGCTTGCCGCTGGTGGAGTCGACGACGACCACGGCCGAGATGAAGCCCTCCTCGCCGAGGATCAGCCGGTCCTTCAGGGACGTGGGGGTCACCTCGCCGACGGTGAGCCCGTCGACGAACACGTACCCGCAGTGCAGCCTGCCGGTGACCGATGCCCGGCCGCCGACCAGGTCGACGACCATGCCGTCCTCGGCGAGCACGATGCGCTCGGGCGGGATGCCGGTCTGAGCGGCGAGGTCGGCATGCGCCTTCAGGTGCCGCCACTCGCCGTGGATCGGCAGGAAGTTGCGCGGCCGGACCATGTTGAGCACGTACAGCAGCTCCCCGGCGGGAGCGTGCCCGGAGACGTGGACGAGCGCGTTGCCCTTGTGCACGACCCGGGCGCCGAGCCGGGTCAGGTCGTTGATCACCCGGGAGACCGCGGTCTCATTCCCCGGCACCAGGGAGGACGCGAGGATCACGGTGTCACCCGGGGCGATCCTGATCGGGTGGTCGCGGCCGGCCATCCGGGCGAGCGCGGACATCGGCTCGCCCTGCGACCCGGTGGAGATCAGCACCACCTCGCGGGGCGGCAGCTCCTCGGCCTCCCGTGCGTCGACCATCAGCCCGCCCGGCACGGACGGGACCCTCAGGTAGCCGAGCTCCCTGGCGACCCCCATGTTCCGCACCATCGACCGCCCGACCAGGGCGACCTTCCGGCCGTGCGCGGCGGCCGCGTCAAGGACCTGCTGCACCCGGTGGACGTGGCTGGCGAAGCAGGAGACGATGATCCGCTGCGTGGCCGCGCCGAACACGTCGGACAGCACCGGGGCGATCGCCCGCTCGCTGGTCACGATCCCGGGGACCTCGGCGTTCGTGGAGTCGGACATCAGCAGGTCGACCCCCTCGGCGCCCAGGCGCGCGAACCCGCCCAGGTCGGTCAGCCGGCCGTCGAGGGGCAGCTGGTCCATCTTGAAGTCGCCGGTGTGCAGCACCACGCCGGCGCCGGTGCGGATCGCAACCGCCAGCGCGTCGGGGATCGAGTGGTTGACCGCGAAGAACTCCAGCCCGAACGGGCCGAACGCCTCCCGGGAGCCGGCGCTCACCTCGACCGTGCGCGGAGCGATCCGGTGCTCGGCGAGCTTGCTGGCGGTGAGCGCCAGCGTCAGCCGCGAGCCCACGAGCACCAGGCCGGGATTGCGCCGGAGCAGGTAGGGAACCGCGCCGATGTGGTCCTCGTGGGCGTGGGTGAGCACCATCGCGTCCACCTCGCCGAGGCGCTCCTCGATCGCGGTGAAGTCCGGCAGGATCAGGTCGACCCCCGGGGTGTCCGGATCGGGGAACAGCACGCCGCAGTCGACGATCAGCAGGCGGCCCTGGTGCTCGAAGACCGTCATGTTCCTGCCGACCTCGCCGAGGCCGCCCAGCGCGACGATCCGCAGCCCCCCCTCGGGCAGCGCCGGGGGCGGCCCGAGCTCTGGATGTGGATGGCTCACGTCAGCTTCACACCGCCGGCCACCAGATCGGCCCGCAGCCGCTCGGCCTCCGCCGGGGTGGCGTCCACCAGCGGCGGGCGCACCGGCCCGGCGGGCAGCCCGAGCATGGCCAGCGCCGCCTTCGTCGTGATGACGTTCTGCGTCCGCGTCATGCCCGTGTAGACCGGCAGCAGCTCCCGGTGCAGCCGCAGCGCGCGGGCCACCTCGCCGGCCAGGTACGCGTCGATCATCTCGTGCAGCCGGTCGCCGACCAGGTGCGCGTGCACGCTGACGAAGCCGCACGCGCCGACCGACAGCCAGGGAAGGTTCAGGATGTCGTCGCCGCAGTAGAAGGCCAGGCCGGTCGCGTTCATCACCACCGAGGCGGCGCCCAGGTCACCCTTGGCGTCCTTGACCGCCACGATCCGCGGGTGCTGCGCCAGCTGGATCAGCGTCTCGGTCGCGATCGGCGTCCCGGTCCGCCCGGGGATGTCGTAGACCATCACCGGCAGGCCGGTGGCATCGGCCACGGCGGTGAAGTGGGCGACCAGGCCGGCCTGCGGCGGCTTGCTGTAGTAGGGCGTGACCACGAGCAGCGCGTTCGCGCCCGCCCGCTCGGCCCGCCGGGCGAGCTCGCAGCTGTGCGCGGTATCGTAGGTGCCCACGCCCGCCACCACGGTGGCCCGGCTGCCGACTGCCTCGACCACGGCGCGCAGCAGCCGCTCCTTCTCCTCGTCCGACGTGGTCGGCGACTCGCCGGTGGTGCCGCTGATCACCAGGCCGTCGTTGCGCATCTGCGTGATCAGGTGCTCGGCGAGACGGGCGGCCCCGTCATAGTCCACGGCCAGGTCGCCGGTCATCGGCGTGACCATGGCCGTCAGCAGGCGCCCGAACGGGGCGCCGGGCATGGGGAGGGGCTCGCCGCTCATCGCGGTCGCGGTCTCACTCATAGACCGAACGCTACCCGGCCGCGCCCGCCCGGTCACGGCCGCACGCCGTCCGGGCGCAAACGGCCAGCCCGGGCGCGGACCAGACGGCGTGAGCTCGGGGGTACTCACGCCGCCTGCGTCCACTCCATTATTGCCCGCCGTTGCACGGTGCATTACTCACCGTGCGCGACCTGCTTCGGTATGCGACGAACGTGCCTTCCGCGGGCCGGCCGCCGGACCGCTCGCGGCGGGGCAGGTGCCGGGCCCGGGACTGCGGATGACCGCTCCGGCGTCGGGATGGCGCCCGCGCGGCGCGGCCCGGGGCCGGGGTGCCGTTCACCCGGCTGGGCGATCACGTCGTGGAGCAGCCGGACCGGCAGGTGATCGTGCGGGCGCTCGCGCACTGCCGCCGCCGGTACCGGCGGCCCTGCCGGTGCCCGGTCCCGGCGGCGGTGACGGCGCCCGGAGCCCGTCAAGAAGGCGCTCGCCACGCTGGACCGGGAATGGGACGGGCTGATCGCGCACCGCGAGTACCCGATGATCAGCCTGGACAATGACGTCAGCGAGCGGGCGCTGCGCCGGCCGGTTGTGACCAGGATGAACGCCTACGGCTCCCGCACCGGCGACGCCGCCCGGCTCGCCGCCGTTCCTGGCCAGCCGTGCGGGACCTGGCGAACCGGTCAAGGCACCGCGGGTTAACGTCGCGGCCGCCGCTCGATGATCTTTGCGTGCAGGAGCCTGCCGGCGAACTCCACCCGGAGACGGGAATCGGCAGCCTCGTCCGTGGAGCGGAGCTTCAGCTTGGAGTAGGTGCAGGTGAGCCCGTCGGTGTTGATCACGATGCCCGGCGAGCTGACAACGAACAGCTTGCCGTGCACCACGTCCGCGTCGATGCGCAGGGCGCGCAAGGTGATCACCGCTTCGGTGAAATCGAGGGTGACCCGGCACTCTCGCGTGCGCAGCGCGATGCGCGCAGGCACCAGCCAGCGTCCCTCCTTCACATACTTGCCGCCGTGCTGCTCGACCACCAGAACGTCCCTGGCTGCGGGAGCGCCCGGCAGGTCGGCGGTGAGCACGGCCAGCTCGCCGAGCGTCCGGGCGGAAAGCGCACGCTCCAGCCGGGCGTCAAGCTCCGCGGCGGTGAGCCGTCCGTCACCGCCGGCAACCCGCAGCGCGTCCACCACGCGGTCGCGATCCTCATGCGATGCCCGCAGACCGGGCAGATCATCCGGCACAGCAACCAAGCTAACAGGGTAAGCCCTCCCCGGTAGGCACCAGGCAAAGTGGGTGGCTTCCGGCGGCGGGGGAAACTGCAATGCGCTCCGTCACAAAGCCCGGTCACGCGATTCCCGAATACTTACGATGAGCCCGGGCGCGCACAGCGGCGGGGTCCCCGCATGTATGAGATGCAGGGACCCCGCCTGACGGCTCATCGCGGCCCGCCGATTGCCCCGGCGAGCCTGGTCCGCTGGGGCAATCAGCGACCCGTGCTCTGGCCGTCGCCAGCGGTCGGGGAGCCTCGCCAGAGAACCGGTTTCCCGGGCCTCCGGCCTCCCGGCGGCGGCTCCAGGTCTCCCCGAAGGCGCCTCCGGGGATCTCCGGGGTCTCCCCCGGATGGTTCCCGTCCTCGCTGGTAGGGATGTTTCTACTCCTGCCGGGCAGGCAGCGCAAGGGGGGACCGGAACATTCGCGGAGAACTTTCCGGCCGTCCACAGGTCCGCCCACCGGACTGCCCCGGCTATCCACAAGGCGCGCGGTTGTCCACCGCGTCGTCCACAGGGCCAGCGGGAGGAACGCGCGCGGCCAGCCGCCGCCGGCGTCAGAACACCGGGATGATGTCGTCGGCGCTGATGTCCTCTGACACGTCCACGCCCTCGATGTCAAGCTCGGGAACGGCGGGGAACTCGATCCCCCACCGCTGCACGATCACCCGGATCTTGGCGATCGCGTTGCGCCAGTTCTCCGCCTGCTCGTCGTAGGAGAGCACGCCGAGGCCGGCGTCCCGGGCATGGTCCATGAGCACCCGGTGATTGGGCAGGAAGTACGGCGGCAGCTCCCAGAAGCCGGACGGAGGCTCCCACAAGATCATCGACAGGAACACGAACCCGGCCCGCAGCTGCCGGGTGATGATCGACTTGACCTCGTCGGTCAGCCCCGGCCACTCGTTCTCCAGGATCGTCATGCAGATCTGCAGGTGACGCGACTCGTCGCGGCCGATCTTGTGGAACATCTCCGAGAACACCGGGTGCCGGGTGCCCGACGCCATCCCGCGGAAGAGCGTGGAGGCCGCCATCTCCCCCATCATGAAGCTGGTGAACAGCACCGGGAGCGTGTACTTGCCGACCGCCTTGTTGTAACCGTTCCAGTACCGCCCGCCGTTGTGGTACAGCCAGCCGATGTTGTTGTGCGCCGCCCGCTCCAGGTCGCTCGCTGGGGTCCAGTCCAGCGGGCCGCCTGGCCAGAGCTTCGTGATCGCCCGCTGGCAGCACTCCTCGTGGTTCATCTCATCGCGCGTGATCGAGAAGAAGCACTTGCGGACCGGGTCCTCCTCGTGCTTCTCGAACGCGCGGATGGTGGCGCGGGCGAAGACGGCAGGGCCGGATGCGTCGAAGTTGGCCAGCACCGCGAACCAGTACATGATCCCGAGCCGCTGCTCGTGGGTGAAGTCCTCCGGCCGCAGCCCCTCCCACGGCAGGTCCGCCGGGTTCCACGCCATGACCTTGGACTTCTCGTAGATCGCCGCGAGCCTGGTGGTCTCGACGCGCCACTCGATCGGGTAGATGTTCGGCCGCGGGATCTCCGGCGCGGGCCAGAACCCGCCGTCGGGGATCACCAGGTCCCGGTCCGCCCTCGCCTCCGCCATGCCCGCGCTCCCTCTGGTGCTGCCCGCCTGCGCCCCGCGCCGCCTCGGGCCCCTGGGGCCCGGATTCATTGTGACACTCCCAAGCCCAGCCGGCGATGGCATGTCATACCGAGCGTGCGGTCCCCGGCGCCGCGGCACCTCCTCGCAGGCAGGCCCTGCCGCGCCCCAAGTCCTTCCGGGGCGCCCGTACCCGAGGACCGCACCGCTCCTGGGCGCCCGCCGTGCGCTGGAGTATGCTGCGCGTGTCCCGGGATCGGCCCGGGACGGCGCTGAGCCAGCGAAGCCGGTGCGAATCCGGCGCTGTCCCGCAACGGTGATGCCGCCGCCAGCCAGGCGGAGGACGAGCCCGGGCGCCTGTCCAGCGTCCACGACCTGTCCTCGGAGGAAGGGCGGCTCGTTCCGGTCCCCCAGTGGTATCGCAACGGACGCACTTCGTCCTCCGCGGTCCCACCGGAGGATGAAATGATCAGGCGAGTTCTTCCGGCGCCTTCGCGCCTTCTTCCGGCGCCTTTGCGCCGGGTCATCACCCCCGCTCTGGCCCTGGCGGCCGCCGCCGGGCTCGCCGTCGCGGCGGCCGGCTGCGCAAGCTCCCCGGGCACGCCGGGCGGCGCCAGCCCCGCGGCGTCCGCAGGCCGCGCGTTCCCGGTCACGATCGCCGCCGCGAACGGGCGCGTCACGGTCGAAAGGCGCCCGGCGGCGATCATCTCCCTCTCGCCGACGGCGACCGAGATGCTGTACGCGATCGGCGCCGGATCCCAGGTGAGGGCCGTGGACGCCGACTCCGACTACCCGCCGGGCGCGCCGCGCACGAAGCTGTCCGGCCTGACGCCGAACATCGAGGCGATCGTCGCCTACAAGCCTGACCTGGTCGTGGTCTCCTATGACGCGGCGACGCTGGCCAAGCGCCTCGCGGCATTCTCGGTCCCGGTGCTCGACCTGCCCGCGCCGCCGAACCTGGGCGGGGAGTACGCCGAGTTCCTCCAGCTCGGCGAGGCGACGGGGCACCTCGCGCAGGCACGCCGCGAGGTCGCCAGCCTGCGCGCGCAGATCGCCCGGATCGCCGCCGCCGCGCCACGCCACTCCAGGCCGATCACCTACTACTACGAGCTCGACCAGACCTACTACTCGGTCACCTCGGACACGTTCGTCGGCAAGCTGCTCAGCCTGCTCGGCATGAAGAGCATCGCGGACGCGGCCAAGGGCGCGGCGGCCGCCGGGGGGTACCCGCAGCTGTCGGCCGAGTACATCCTCAAGGCCAATCCGGACTACATCATCCTGGCCGACACGATCTGCTGCCATCAGAGCGCGGCGACCGTGGCCAGGCGCCCGGGCTGGGCGAGCCTGACCGCGGTCCGGACCGGGCATGTCATCGCCCTGAACGACGACATCGCCTCGCGCTGGGGGCCACGGATCGTGGACCTGCTCCGCACGGTCCTGGCCGCGATACGGCGCGGCCGGTGACGCAGGCCACCCCCGCGGCGCGGGACCAGAGCCGGGCCGGCGCCACCGGGCCGGGCAGCGCCACCGGGCCGGGCAGCGAGGCCGGGCGGGTCCGTGCGTGGCCCGCGGTGCTGGCCGCCGCCGTGCTGCTGCTCGCGGCGATGGCCGCGGGAATGGCGATCGGCCCGGCGGGCGTGCCGTTCGGCCAGGTCCTGGCCGCACTCACGGTGCACCTGCCATGGCACCCGGCCGTCGCGGTGCCCCCGATCAGCGCGGCGATCGTGTGGCAGATCCGCATGCCGCGGGTCCTGCTCGGCGCGCTCGTCGGGGCGATGCTCGCCGGGGGAGGCGCCGCCTACCAGGGCGTGTTCCGGAACCCGCTCGGCGACCCCTACCTGCTCGGGATCGCGCCGGGCGCCGGCCTTGGCGCGACGATCGCGATCGTCAGCGGGGCCAGCCCGGCGGTGCTCCCGCTCGCGGCGTTCGCCGGCGGCGCGGCGGCGGTGGCGCTGACCTACTCGATCGGAGCCGGCGCGGGGAGGCGGGGCGAAGGCGAGGCCCAGCCGGGCGCCGGAGCGGGCACCCCGTCGGGGACCGCGTCGATCCTGCTGGCGGGGATCGCGGTGGGGGCGCTGTTCACCGCGGTGCAGAGCTACCTGGCGCAGCAGCACTCGCAGAACCTCCAGCAGATCTACGCCTGGATACTCGGCGGGCTGTCCGGCGCGACCTGGAGCCAGGTGCAGCTGATCGCGCCCTACGCCCTGGTCGCCGCGGCGGGGCTGCTCGTCCACCGGCGGCTCCTCGACGTGCTGCGGGTCGGCGAGATAGAGGCGGCCAGCCTCGGCGTGAACGTCCCCAGGCTGCGGCTGCTCGTGGTGGCCGCCGCGACGATCGGGACCGGGGCCGCGGTCTCGGTGAGCGGGCTGATCGGGTTCGCTGGCCTCATCGTCCCGCACGTGATCCGGCTGGCCGCCGGGCCGAGCTACCGGATCGTGATGCCCGCCTCGCTGATCGGCGGCGCGGCGTTCCTCGTGCTCGTGGACATCGGAGCCAGGACGCTGCAGGCACCCGCCGAGATCCCGATCGGGGTGCTCACGGCCGCGGTGGGCGGGCCGTTCTTCCTCTTCGTGCTCGGCTCCCGGCGCGCCCGGCGGAGCTCGGCGTGATCCGGGTCAGGCGGCTGCGGGTCACCCTCGGTGGCTCCGTCGTGCTCGACGGCGTCAGCGTCGACGTCGCCGCGGGCGAGTGGGCCGCGCTGATCGGCCCCAATGGCGCCGGCAAGACCACGTTGCTGCGCGCCATCGCCGGCCTGATCCGCGCGGACGGCGAGGTGACGATCGCCGGGCGGCCCGGGCACGGGATCTCCCGCCGGATGCTCGCCCGGCTGGTGGCGTTCGTGCCGCAGCACCCGCAGTTCCCGGCGGACATGACCGGCGCCGAGTACGTCCTGCTCGGCAGGACGCCGCACATCGGCTACCTCGGGGTGGAGTCCGCGGCCGACCGCCGGGCCTGCGCCGGCCTGCTGGCCGAGTTCGGCATCGCCCGCCTGGCGCCGCGGCGGCTGTCGACGATGTCCGGCGGCGAGCTCCAGCGGCTGGTGCTCGCCCGGGCACTGGCGCAGGAGGCGCCGGTGCTGCTGCTCGACGAGCCGACCAGCGCGCTCGACCTGGGACGCCGCGTCGAGGCGCTCGAGCTGATCGACGGCCTGCGCAGAAAGCGGTCGCTGACGGTGCTGTCGGCGGTCCATGACCTCACCCTGGCCGGGCAGTTCGCCGACCGGCTCGTCCTCCTGGCAGGCGGACGGGTCGCCGCGGACGGGCCGCCCGCCGCGATCCTGCGGCCCGAGCTGCTCGGCCCGCACTTCGGGGCGGGCGTGGAGGTGATCGCCACGGCCGGCGGCGACCTGACGGTGATCACCCGGCGCCCCGCCCGGCCCGCCGCGCCGTGACATCGGCCAGCCGCGAAGTTGAGAAAGAAGTCTTTCGCAACTAGCATTTCACAACGTGCCCTCCGATGCTCGCGCCGGCTCGCCGGAGAACCCGGCCGAGATCACCGACCCGCGAGCCCTGCGGGCGCTCGCCCACCCGGCACGGCTGGCGATCATGGAGCACCTGATCCTCGAGGGCCCGGCGACCGCCACTCAGGTCGCCGACGTCGCCGGGCTCTCGCCGTCGGCCTGCAGCTACCACCTGCGCGCCCTGGCGCGCTACGGGTTCGTCGCGGAGGACCGGTCCGGCGTCGCGGACCGCCGGCACCGGCCGTGGCGGGCACTCCGGACGGCGATCACGGTCGGCGGTGACCCCGGCCGGCCCGGGGCACTGCGGGCCGCGGAACGGCTGCTGTTCGAGAGCCTCCAGGCCAGGATCGATGAGATCCACTCCGCCTACCTGGACCGCCAGGCGGAGTATCCGCGCGACTGGCAGGTGGCGGCGGGCACCAGGCAGGATGTCGTCCACGTCACCCCGGACGAGCTCGTCCTCCTGCGGGAGCAGGTCGCCGAGCTGATCGGGCGGTACCGCCGGCTGCGCCCGCAGGATCGCCCACCGGATGCCCGGCGGGTCAAGGTGATCGCGGACTTCACGCCGTGGTTCAGCCCAGGCGACCAGCGGTGACCGGCCGGAGGGCCGCGCGGGCGCGCGCGGCGGCCACGGGCGGCCCGGCGAGGGGCCGGCTCGCCTCCCGGTGGCGGGGCGGCCCGTTCGGCGTCCGGGACTTCCGCCTGCTCAGCCTGGGCCAGCTCACCTCGACCGTGGGCGACTACTGCTACGCGGTGGCGCTGCCGTGGATGGTGCTGTCCGCGCGCGGCGGCGCCGTCCTGCTCGGCACGGTCCTCGCCTGCTACGGCGTCCCCCGGGCCGTGCTGATCCCGGCGGGCGGCGTCCTCGCCGACAGGCTCGGCGCCCGGCGGGTCATGCTCGCCTCGGACGCGATCCGGTGCGCCCTGGTCGCCGCGCTCGCGGCGCTCGCGGCCAGGCACGCGGACTCGCTGGCGCTGCTCGGCCCGGTCGCGGCGCTGCTCGGGGCGGGGGAAGGCGCGTTCCTGCCGGCATCGTTCTCGGTCATGCCGGCGATCCTGCGCCGGGAGAGCCTCGCCGCGGGCAACGCGCTGTCCACCGCTACGACGCAGGCCGGCTCGCTGGCCGGGTCGGCGCTGGGCGGCCTGCTCGTCACCATGGCGGGGCCAGCGGCCGGGTTCGCCGCCGACTCCGCGTCGTTCGCGGTATCGGCGATCACGCTGGCGCTCATGCGCGTCCGGCCGCGTGCCGCCACGCGGACCCTGGCCGGGGCCACGGCGGCGGACGGCATGCCAGCCACGGAGCGGGCTGCCCGTGAGCCCGCCGCGGAACCCGCGGGCGCCTGGACCTTGCTCCGCACCTCCCGGCTGCTCCAGGTCATCCTGGCGGTCTGCGTGATGGCGAACCTCAGCTCCGGCGGCACGTTCGAGGTCGCGCTGCCGGCCCTGGCCCGCGAGCGGTTCGGCGCGGCTGGCTACGGCGCGCTGCTCGCCAGCCTCGGCCTGGGGTCGCTGATCGGCACCCTGGCCGCCGGGCGCTCCGGCTCGCTGCGCCGCCCGGCGGTGGTCGCGTTCAGCGCGTTCGCCGCCGAGGGCGCGCTCCTGGCCGCAGTGCCCTTCCTCGGCCTGGCCGCAGCGGCCGGGATCATCGCCGCGTTCGGCGTCGGCAATGGCTTCGGCAATGTCGTGACGATCACGCTGCTCCAGCGCTGGGCGCCCCGCCGCCTGCTCGGGCGGGTCATGAGCCTGGTCATGCTGGCGGCAATCGGCAGCTTCCCCGCGTCGGTGGCGGTGGCCGGCGTGCTCGTGCGCCACCTCGGGCCCGCGCCGTTCTTCCCGATCTGCGGCACAGTGCTCGCCCTCACCGCCCTGGCCGGCTTGTCCCAGCGCCAGGTCAGGGACCTCGGCGCGGCACCCCGCCGCGCCGGCCACGGGGATCCGCAGGCCGAGCCGCCCGCCGGTCAGGCGGCGGTGGTGGTCAGATAGGCCGCCCACTGCGGGTCGCCGTCACGCGCGGCGCCGATCAGCCGCCAGTGCGCGCCCCGGGGGGCGAGCGGATCCCAGCGCAGCTTCCAGCCGAGCTCCTCGATCAGGTGATCGGCCTTGCGGTGGTTGCAGCGGGTGCAGGAGGCGACGCAGTTCTCCCAGACGTGCGCCCCGCCGCGGCTGCGCGGGACCACATGGTCGATCGTGTCGGCGGCACCCCCGCAGTACGCGCACAGGAAGTTGTCCCGGCGCATCAGCGCCGCCCGGGTCAGCGGCACCCGGTTGCGATGCGGCACGCGGACGTACCTGAGCAGGCGGATCACCGACGGGACGGCGAGCATGAGCGACGCCGAACGGAGCACGCGGCCGGATGCCTCGCCATGCAGGATCTCCGCCTTCTCGGCGAGGACCAGGCCGACGGCCCGGCGCAGGCCCACCGTGGTCAGCGGCTCATACGTCACGTTGAGCAGCAGCACCCTGCGCAAGGCCACCTCCCAGCCCGGCGGCCGTCGGGCTGCCGGGTCACCCGTGACTAGTGTGGCCGCACCGCCTGCCGAGCGCCAACACCTATCCGCGGACAGTCCCGCCCGGACGCCCGCCGCGCGGGCGGCCGCGGGCCTGCATGCCCACCGGGCGGGCCGCGTCCCGGCTGCGGCCGCTACCCTGGAGTCCATCATGAACAGCACGCAGGACGGGCCGGCGCCGGCGACTGCCGGGCAGAGCTTTTACGAGGAAGTGGGCGGCGAAGAGACGTTCACCCGCCTGGTCGACCGGTTCTACGCCGGGGTCGAGTCGGACCCCGCGCTCCGCGCGGTCTACCCGAGCCGGGACCTCGGGCCTGCCCGCGAGCACCTGCGGCTGTTCCTGATCCAGTACTGGGGCGGGCCGGCGACCTACCACGAGCGGCGCGGCCATCCCAGGCTGCGGATGCGCCACGCGCGTTTCTCGATCGGGGAGGCCGAGCGTGACGCCTGGCTGCGCCACATGCGCGCCGCGCTCGATGAGCTGTCCCTCGACCCGGCGCATGACGAGCAGCTGTGGCAGTACCTCGTCATGGCCGCGCACAGCCTGGTGAACCGGCAGCCTGACGCCGGGCCGGCCCCCGGCTCCGGCCGCCGCGACCTCGGGCTCACCCCGGCCTGATCCGCCTCCCCCGCTCGCCCCGCGCCCGCGCCGGGCCGCCCGGCGGCAGGCCACGGGGGCCGGGCCGGGTCAGGCCCGGACCCGCTTCCCGGCCGGATCGTACAAGGGCCGCAGCGAGGCGATCGCGGGGTGGTCGGCGCCTGCGATCCGCACCGTCCACTCGCCGGAGTCCAGGTACTCCTGGTCGACCGGGACGCCGGCCTCGATCATCGCCAGCCCGGTGGCACCGCCGAGCGTGAACCCGTAGGAGGCGGAGCGCACGTACCCGGCCGGCCGGCCATTCCGGCTTACCACCTCCGCATGGAACATCAGCGGCTCGGGGTCGGTCACGAGCACCTGGGCGAGCCGCCGTCGCGGCGGGCCGAGAGCCCGCCGGGCGCGTACCGCGTCCGCCCCGATGAAGCCGCCGGGCTTGTCCAGGGCCACGGCGAAGCCCAGGCCGACCTCGTCGGGAGTGTCGGTGTTGTCCACGTCATGGCCGTAGTCGCGGTACCCCTTCTCCATGCGGAGGCTGCCGAGCGCCCGCAGGCCCGCGTGGCGCAGGCCGAACGGCCCCCCGGCCGTGACGATCCGGTCGTAGACGCCGACCGCCTGCTCGGCCGGCACGTGCAGCTCGTAGCCGAGCTCACCCAGGTAGGTGATGCGGATGGCGAGCACTCGCGCGAACCCGATCGAGATCTGCCGCGCGGCGCGGAACGGGAACGCCTCGTCCGACACGTCGGCATCGGTCACCGCCGCGAGCAGGTCCCGCGCCCGCGGGCCCTGGATGCTGAGCAGCGCGTAGCCGCCGGTGACGTCCGCGGCGAACGCGTGGGCGGCGCCGAAGTGGCGCAGCATCCAGGTGAGCACGTGCCGGTGCGCGGTGTCCGAGGCGACCACGTAGAACCGGTCCTCGTCCAGCTTGGTCACGGTCAGGTCGGCCTCGATCGTGCCGCCCTGGTTGAGCCACTGGGTGTAGGTGACCCGGCCCGGCTCTCCGTTCACCCTGTTCGCGGACAGCCGCTCCAGGATCCGGCCGGCGTCGCGGCCCCGGACGTCGAACTTCGCCATGAACGACATGTCCATGACGATCACGCCCTCCCGCGCCGCCCGGTGCTCCTCCTCCCATCGCCGCCACCACGGCGGCCGCCCCCAGGAGAGCCCGGGGTCGGCGGGCGGGCGCTCCCCGGGCGCGTACCAGTCGGCGCCTTCCCAGCCGCTGACGTCCCGGAAGAACGCCCCCGCGGCCGCCAGCCGCTCGTGCAGCGGCGAGAGCCGGGCGCCGCGGGCAGTCCGCATCGGCCGGCCGGGGTAGTGCGTCGCGTACACCAGGCCGAGCGACTCGACGGTCCGGGTGGCCCGGTACTCCGGGGTCGCCTGGTACGGGTGGAGCCGGTCGATGTTGATCGCGGTGACGTCGGCATCTGGCCGGCCGGTGGCGATCCAGTGCGCGAGCAGCCGGCCGATCCCCCCGCCGGTCAGGATGCCGATGGAGTTCAGGCCCGCCGCCACGAAGAAGTTCCGCAGCTCGGGCGCCTCGCCGACGATGGGGAGCAGGTCGGGGGTGAAGCTCTCCGGCCCGCAGAAGAACTTCCTGATCCCCACCTGGCCGGCGACCGGGACCCGGGCCATCGTCCGCTCCAGGAACGGCGCCATCCGGTCCCAGTCGGGAGGCAGCTCGCCGAAGGAGAAGTCCTCGGGGATGCCGTCGACCCGCCACGGGGCGCATGACGGCTCGAAGAGCCCGAGCATGAGCCCGCCTCCCTCCTCCCGGTAGTAGCCGTAGGAGGCGGGATCCTCCAGGACCGGCCATGACGGGTCCACGCCCTCGATCGGCTCGGTCAGCAGGTAGTAGTGCTCGGCAGCCTGGAGCGGCACCGGCACGCCCGCGAGCTCGCCGAGCTGGCGGGCCCACATGCCCGCGCAGTTGACCACGTACTCGGCCTCGACGTCGCCCCGCGGCGTGCGGACGCCGGCCACCGCCCCGCCGCTGGTCAGGAACCCGGTGACGGGCACCCCCTCGACGATCCGCACGCCGCGCATCCGGGCGCCCTTGGCCAGGGCCATCGTGACGTCCACCGGGTTGACCCGGCCGTCTCCGGGGATGAAGAACCCGGCCAGCACGTCATCGGTGCGGGCCAGCGGGAACAACTCGGCGACCTCGCGCGGCGAGATCTCGTGGACCTCCACGCCCAGGTAGGAGTTGAACGCGGCCACCCGCCGGTACTCCTCCAGCCGGCCCGGCTCGACCGCCAGCTCGATCAGGCCGACCTGGCGCAGCCCGGTCGGTTGCCCGGTCTCGGCTTCCAGCCGCGCGTACAGGTCCCTCGTGTACCGGCGCAGCTCGGTCGAGGTCTGGGAGGTGGAGCCGAACGTGGCGATCAGGCCGGCCGCGTGCCAGGTAGTCCCGCTGGTCAGCCGGTCCCGTTCGAGCAGCAGCACGTCACCGACGCCGAGGTGCGCCAGGTGATAGGCAACGGAGGTGCCGATGACCCCGCCGCCGATCACCACGACGCGGGCACGGTCTGGCAGCTCCGGCGTCACGCGGGCCGGCCCCGGCGCCACGCGGCCGGCCGCCTCCGGCGGCACGCCTCAGCCCCGGGTCAGCTTGCGGTAGGTGACGCGGTGCGGCCTGGCGGCCTCCGCGCCGAGCCGGTCGATCTTGTTCTTCTCGTAGGACTCGAAGTTCCCCTCGAACCAGAACCAGCTGGACCCGCCCTCCCAGGCCAGGATGTGGGTCGCGATCCGGTCCAAGAACCACCGGTCGTGGCTGGTGATGACGGCGCAGCCGGGGAACTCCAGCAGCGCGTTCTCCAGCGACGACAGCGTCTCCACGTCCAGGTCGTTCGTGGGCTCGTCGAGCAGCAGCAGGTTCCCGCCCTGCTTGAGGGTGAGCGCCAGGTTCATCCGGTTCCGCTCGCCGCCGCTCATGACCGCGGCCGGCTTCTGCTGGTCGGCGCCCTTGAAGCCGAAGGCAGCCACGTAGGCCCGGCTGGGGATCTCGGCCTTGCCCACCCGGATGTAGGACTCTCCGTCGGAGATGACCTCCCAGACGTTCTTGTCCGGGTCGATCCTGGCGCGGGCCTGGTCCACGTAGGCGATCCGGACCGTCTCGCCGATCGTGATCGTGCCGGAGTCCGGCCGCTCCTCGCCGACGATCATCTTGAACAGGGTGGTCTTCCCGACGCCGTTCGGGCCGATGACGCCGACGATCCCGTTCGGGGGCAGGCTGAAGCTGAGGTCCTCGATCAGCATCCGGTCGCCGAACCCCTTCGACAGGTCCCGCGCCTCGACGACCGTGCTGCCCAGCCGCGGGCCCGGCGGGATCTGGATCTCCTCGAAGTCGAGCTTGCGGCGCTGATCGGCCTCGGCGGCCATCTCCTCATACCGCTGGAGCCTCGCGCGGCTCTTGGCCTGCCGCGCGCGCGGGCTGGACCTGACCCACTCCAGCTCCTCCTCCAGCCGCTTGCGGCGCTTGGCGTCCTTCAGCCCCTCGACCTTCAGCCGCGCCGCCTTGGTCTCCAGGTAGGTCGAGTAGTTCCCCTCGTAGGGGTAGGCGCGGCCGCGGTCCAGCTCCAGGATCCAGCCGGCCACGTGGTCCAGGAAGTACCGGTCGTGCGTGACCGCGACGACGGTCCCGGGGTACTTCTCCAGGTGCTGCTCGAGCCACTGCACCGACTCGGCGTCCAGGTGGTTGGTGGGCTCGTCGAGCAGCAGCAGGTCGGGCTGGGACAGCAGCAGGCGGCAGAGCGCCACCCGCCGCTTCTCGCCGCCGGACAGCGGCCCCACCTCGGCGTCGGCGGGCGGGCACCGCAGGGCGTCCATGGCCTGCTCCAGCTGGCTCTCCAGGTCCCAGGCATTGCGGTGGTCAAGCTGCTCCTGCAGCCTGCCCATCTCCTCAAGCAACTCGTCCGAGTACTCGGTCGCCAGCTGCTCGGCGATCTGGTTGTACCGGTCGAGCAGCGCCTTGGTCCCGGCGACCCCTTCCTCGACGTTGCCGAGGACGGTCTTGGCGTCGTCCAGCTTCGGCTCCTGCTCAAGGAGCCCGACGGTGAACCCCGGCATCAGCCGCGCCTCGCCGTTCGACGGCTGCTCGACGCCCGCCATCATCCGCAGCAGCGTGGACTTGCCCATGCCGTTCGGGCCGACCACGCCGATCTTCGCGCCCGGCAGGAACGCCAGCGTGACGTTGTCGAGGATCACCTTGTCGCCGTACGCTTTGCGAACAGCCTGCATCTGGTAGATGAACTCGGGCATGTACCAAGCGTAGGGGCACAGGGCAGGCACTCGGCACCAGGCAGCCACCCGGGCGCGGCCACGCCCGCCGGGCACCGCGCGGCCCCGCCGGGCACCGCGCGGCCCGGCGCGGCCGACGCGGGCCGGGCCTGCCCGCCCGGGCGCTCGCCGCGCCGGAGCCGCCGCCTCGCGGGGGCGCTCACCTGGCCGGGGCGGCCATCTCCTCCTGCTCCGCCCCGCCCGTCGGCCCGTCCTCTTCCTCGGGCGGCGGACCGGAGATCGCGCGCTCGTCGAAGAACGCCTCGTCCTCGAGCAGGTCGTCGTCCCCGGGCTGGGCGTCACAGCCCCCGGCGTCCGCGACCGCGGCCCATGGCGAGCCGAAGGCACCGGGCTGGCAAGCCGCGGCGGAGCCATCCGGCAGCCCCGGCACGGCGCCGCCGCCACCGGGATCCGCGCCCGGCGTGCCGCCCGCGGCCTTGGATGCCGCGTACTCCGAGGCCGTCAGCCCGGTCTGCGGCCTGACCCGCTGGAACCCTGCGATGCCGTGGGACAGGTCGTGCCCGATCGCGCTCGCGTCCACCTCGACAGCCTGCCTGGTGATCCCGTCCTTCTCGTACGGCCGCACGGTGAGCCTGCCCTTGACCACCACCGGGTCGCCCTTGCGCAGGCAGACCGCGGCGTTGCTGGCCAGCTTGCGCCAGCAGATGACGGTGAGGTAGGAGGTGACGCCATCCACCCACTCGCCCGTCACCCTGTCCTGCCACCTCGGGGTCCACGCGACCCGCATGGTGAGGTTCACCACGCCCGGCTTGATCGTCTTGGCGACCGGCTGGGTGGCGATGAACCCCGCAAGGCTGATGTGAGCCTCGTTGATCATCCTGATCCTCCTTCGCCCGCTGGCTCGCTCGACGCGCGAGTGGCTCGCGCGCGTCTCACGATCCCCGTCATCGGGCGGTCGCGGGCGCCCGGCGCGCAGGCTGTGGACAACGACCAGCGGAGCACACTGTCCTGTGGACGCGCACGCGCCGGCGGCCGCGCAAGGTGGTAGTGGCGGCTGCAGGCCCCGTGAGGCAGGCCCGCGGCGCGCGCGAAGCGGCGACCGCCTGGCCGGGCCGCCCCGCGCGGCTACCCCGCGTGCGGGCCGCCCATGGCGATGGTGACCTCGTCCCGGTACCGCGCCAGCTCCGACAGCTCCCGCTCGGCGGGATCGATCACCATGGAGTTGACGACCTCGGCGATGTGCTGCCGCGCCGCCGCCGCGACGCGGGCATGCTCGCGTCGTGCGCGGCGCCGCACGACGCGCAGCCCGATCGTCTCGGTCAGCCACCCGAGCACCAGCGCCAGGACGGTCCCGAGCGTCAGCCACGGCGTCAGCGCGAGGGGGTCAACCTCCGCGAGGCCGGCCGGATGCGCGCCGAGCCCGTGCAGGACCCCGATCATGGCGATCCACAGCACCCCGAGCCCCGCCGCGCCGGCGAGCAGCCCCTGCCACAGGTCCCCGAGCCACCACCACCACTGGGCGGTCTTCTCGGCTGGCAGCGACTTGCCGATGGCGGCGCCGATGGCAGCGGGTATCTGGTCGGCCCGGGAGCGCACGGCCGCCCGCACCGTCTGCGCCCACGGCCTGGGCAGCGGTCCGGCTACCTGGTCGCCCAGGTGGGTGAGGGCGTTGTCGATTTCGGCCTGCTGGGCTCCGGACGGTCCGGCGGTGACCGAGCGCAGATCGTTCCAGAGCATCCCGAGCCGCACCTTGCGGAGCGGGTCCCGGCCGGCGAGCCGGAGGGCGAGCCAGGCGGCCGGCCAGCCGACGAAGTCGGCGGCACGCAGCTCCCTGGCACTGAGCAGCGCGTCGCCGATCGCGGCCACGCCGGCCGCGGCGCAGAACGTGTCGGTCAGCAGGCCCGGCGCCTGCGGCGGGATGCCGGTCACCGGGGCGCCCAGATTCCCCGCATAGGGGAGCAAGCCTGCGGCCGCGCGGTCGACGTCCGCGGCGATCCTGGCCACGGCAGCCTGCCGGGCGGCGACGCCGTCGGCCAGGAGCGCGCGAAGCTCGGCAAGGCCGTATCCGGTCACCGCCGAGGTGACCATGACCGGCACGTCGTGCAGGCCCTCCGCGTCGAGCAGGCGGCGCAGGTCCGCGACGCAGTCGTCGAGCTGGCCGCCGTCGAGCAGGTCGGCCTGGTTGAGCACCACGACAAGGACGCCGGAGTGGCTGGCCAGGGGCACCAGGAACCGGTCGTGGACGGCGGCGTCGGCGTACTTCTGCGGGTCGAGCACCCAGACGAGCACGTCGGCTAGGCTCACGAACCGGTCGGCCAGGTCGCTGGCGTGGCTCATGACCGAGTCGTGGTCGGGCAGGTCGAGCAGGACCAGGCCCGCCAGGTCCTGCTCTCCCCCGTCCAGCGCGCTGGCGCGGGAGTACCGGTGCCTGGCGGGCACTCCGAGCCAGTCGAGCAGCGCGCCCGACCCCTGCTCGTCCCAGACGCAGGCGTGCGCCTGCGAGGTCACCGGCCGGGTCACCCCGACGGCGGAGAGCTCTGCTCCGGCGAGCCGGTTGAACAGCGACGACTTTCCGCTGCCGGTACCGCCGGCCAGGGCCACGACGGTGTGGCGCGCCGACAGGCGCATCCGGTCGCCGGCCCTGGCCAGCACGTCCTCGGCGTCAGCGAGCGCATCCTTGCTGAACGCGTCCCGCCCCGACCGGGCCGTGCCGATCTCGACCATCCTCGCCAGCGCGAGCAGCCGCTCGGACAGCCCTTCAGGCGCGTGCTCAGCGGCGTCCGCGAGGTCGCGCGGCTCGCGCCGCGGCCTGCCGCCCGCCCGGCGCTCCCGGGCCGGCAGGGCGCCGGGCGGCGGCGCCACGCCACCGAAGCCGCCCACGGGCTCCCCCGCGGGGCCGGACTCGGCGGCGGGCGCGGTGCCGGTGCCTGCGCCCGCCGCGCCGTCCCTCACCGCACCGGGAGGGCCGGCCAGGCTCTCGCCGGCGGGGCCTGCACGGCCGGCGCCGGGGAGCGTGGCAAGGCCGGCTGCTGGCTGGGACGCGGATGTCATCGGGCTGACTCCAGGGCATTGCTTGCTGCGTACAGGTCGGCAGGTGAACCTTCCTCGGCCCGCTCGATGGCGTCGATGATCCCGGTGAACCGCAGCGACTCCTCGGCGAACAGCGCGCCGACCCGCTGGTGCAGGTCCTGCCTGGCCTGCCCGCCGATGTCGCGCATCAGCCCGGCCCCGAACAGGGAGGCGAGCAGGCGCTGCGGTACCGCGCTCGCCCCCTCGGTCACGACGACGTCGCCGGCCCCGTAGCCGAGGGCGCCGATCGTGAGCACGAGCGCGAGCGACTCGGGATCGAAGGCGGCCACCCGGGCGATCGACCGCCGGATCACCCGCTCGGTCTGCACCAGGCGGAGAAGGTGCTCCTGCCAGGCGGCGACCGCCTGCGCGGCCCGGCCAGGGAGGCCGGGCGAGGACCGCCCCAGCGCGTCCAGCCCGCCCTCGGGCAGGCTGCCGGCCAGGCCGGCCTGGCCGTCCGGGAAGCCCCAGTCATGGTCGCCTTCCCACTGGCGCAGGGAGGCGTACGCCTGCTCCGCCTCGGCCAGTTCCCGGGCTGCCTGCTGGGCCTGCGCGAGCAGCCCGGCGCCGGCCGGAGCGGCCCGCCACCGCTCGATCGCGTCCTCGGCGGCCCGGTCGCCCAGCGAGACGATGAGCGCCTCCACGCTGGTCCGCAGCGCCGCCTTGAGCGCGCGTGCCCGCTCCGAGCCCGGCGCCTGGCGCCTGCCCTTGGGCGCCGGGCGCCGTGACCCCTTCACCTGGAGCGTCCGGAGCAAGTCGCCGGTCCCGGCGAAGTCCTGCCACCGGGCCAGCACCTCGCCGCGGAGCAGCGAGCCGCTCCTGGTGGCCTCGTCGAGCTCGGCGAGCGCCGCGGCGTAGGCGGCCTCGGCGGCGGCCCGCAGCTCGGCGCGGACCGCCACCTGCGCCTGCGCCTGCTCGGCCAGGGCGGCGACCCGGCCGGGAAGGCTGTCGAGCACGCCGGACATGGTCTGGGTCAGGATCGCGATCCTGCGCTCGCTGCTGACCGCCGTCTCCCGGAGCCAGGCCCGCACCGGCGCGGACACCGCCGCGGGAAGCTGGGCGTCGGTCACCGTGGTCTCGGGTATCACGAACCGCTGCACCTCGCCGAGCCCGTTCGCCTCGAGCATCGCGCCGAAATGAGCGGTCAGCTGCGCCGATGCCGGGGGCGGGACGCGAGACAGCACGATGCCAAGCGCCGCGCCCCGGTCCCGCGCGTCCTTCAGCAGCTCCCACACGGCGGCGTCGGCGTACCGGCGCGCGGTGGTAACGAACAGCCACAGGTCGGAGGCGTCCAGGAACTGGCGCGCGAACTGCCGGTGCGCGGCCACGACCGAGTCGATGTCCGGCGTGTCGAGCAGGGCCACGCCCCTGGGCATGCCGTCGCTGGCCGCGAGCACGAGCAGCCCGTCCCGGCCGGGCATCGCCAGCCCGCTCTGCCGCACCCGCGGCAGCGTGGGCAGGAACACGTTCTCGGCGAACCAGCCGATGTCGTCGGGATGGCAGGCGAGGACCGGGCTGTTCGTGGTGGGCCGGCGGATTCCCGTCGCGCTCACCTGGCTTCCGGCGATGCTGTTGAGCAGGGTCGACTTGCCCGCGCCGGTCGAGCCCACCATGGCGACTAGGAGCGGGGCGCTGGACTGCCGCAGCCGGGGCAGCAGGTAGTCATCGATCTGGCCGAGCAGGTGGGCACGGTCGGCCCTGGCTTCCTCGACGCCCGGGCAATCGAGCAGCAACGCGAGCCTGACGACCGGCGCCCGCAAGCCGAGCAGCGCGTCCTCCAGCTTCCGGGCGTCCACCCGGACATGAGATTCCGGCTCCCCGCCGACGTCGCCCGGCGGGCCGGCCGCATGCCGGGGCCGAGGCGCCGCGTGGCCCGGCTCCCCGCCGGCGTGCGGCGCGCGGGAGGGCGGCCCGGCCGCGGGCGCAGGACCTGGCGTGGTCACGCCGGAGCCGCCCCAGGGCACCGACGTGGCCGCCGCCTTCTGTCCCTCGTTCATGCCTGCGAGCCTCCGCTTGGCATAGTCACGTACCGGCGCGGTGACCCGGCGTGGCCACCGCCGGGCGCCGCCGAGGGCGCATCCGCCGCAGGCCAGCCCGCATACTGACGCAGCCCTGGCGTAATTGTGCGCCGTCCACGCAGGGTACCGCCGGTAATGACCAAAACGGGACTGCCGGGATCCGCGCCGGTTGCCTGCATCATCCGCCGCGCCGCGCCGCGGGAGGCACCGGCTGGCGTGGACTCAGCGTCCCCGGTTCCTGGCAGCCGATCCCCGGGCCGGCAGGGCCATCGCCATGAGCGCCGCGCACGCGGCGACCGCGACGACCGGGCCGCCTCTGGGCGAGATGTTGGTCAGCGCGGGCACGCCGCTCATCCGCAGCGCCCGCTTGGCGTCCTGCGCCGCCGTCAACCCGGCCGGGGTGCCGATCACCAGCGCGGGCTCGACGCCGCGGGCCAGGATCTCCGCGATCGCGCCGGGCTCGCTTCCCACCACCCACACGGCGGACGGACCGGCGGCGCCGAACGCCAGCCGCACGGCGGCGGCCGCCGGGCCGATGCCGACGGTCCGCGCCAGGCGCAGGCTCAGCGGCTCGCCCGCCTTGCAGATCAGCGTCGGAGGGGCCGACCCGTCGGCGCCGGGCAGCGCGGCGTGCGCGCTCTCGACGCCGGCGGCGGCCATCGGCGAGTCGGCGACCACCGGAGCCCCCCCAGCCAGCGCCGCCACCCCCGCTTCCAGGGCCGGCTCAAGGCAGACCAGGTCGGCGGCGTAGCCGAGGTCCGCGGTGGCCAGGATGATCCGCTCGGTGACCACCCGGCTGAGCGGCGGGAGCCCGCTCAGGTCGACCCTCGACCGCAGGGTGCTCAGGTCGTCGCTGAGGTCCCCGGGCCCGGCAGCCGCAGCGGAGCCCTGCCCGGCTGGCATCCCTTCAAGCCGCGTCACGTGATGTCCTCACTACCGTCCGTCATTTCCTCCTCAGCATGGCATGGCGGCGGGCCCGGTCGCCGCGGTTCCGGCCGCTCGCCGGGCGGCGGGCCCGGTCGCCGCGCCTGCGTGATCCGGGCCGCCCGCGAGCGGCCCGGATCACCGGCATCGGCGGCTAGACTGCGTGCCACTCAGCGCCCGCGGCAGCGCACCGGGCAACCGGCACGGCACCGGCAAGGGTCCGCGCCGGGCAGCGCCCCGGTGGCAGGCCCGGCCACGGCGAGCGGAGCGTGGATGGCAACGGCGAACGCCGGCGGCGGCCGGCCCCTGACCCGCCGCTATTCCCTGACCGGACCGATGCCCGGCGATGACGCGGAGTCGGGTATCTTCGCCGCATGGCGGGTCAGTCATGGCAACCCGCCAAATCCGGCTCGGGCCTGCGGCGACCGTGACCGAGCAGCGCGGCGAGCCCGGACCATGGTGCATGGTGCGCTTGACCCCAGCCGGGCGCGCGGCGCGCGTCCGCCGCGGCTGCCCGCGCCCGGGGCTTCGCGGCCGGAGGCACCACCGCACTGCAGGCATCGCCACGACGTGGCCCGACTTCCCGGAGACTGTCAGTGAGTTCCCGTCCAGAGGGCGGCGATGCCGCCAGCCAAGCAGCCGCGAGCGGCACGGCCAGGCTGGTGCCTGGCGCGGGTCCCGCGGCCGCGTCCACCGCAGAGCCACCCGTCAGCGCAGACATCGACGACGCCGCAGTGGCGGCGTTCACTGCCCAGTACGGCGCGCGGGCCACTGCCCTGCCACCGCTGGCTATCGTGATCGCCGCCTACAACGAGCAGGGCGCGATCGGCCCGGTCATCGAGGCGCTCCCGCCGGTGATCTCGGACCTGGAGGCTGCCACGATCGTGGTCTCCGACGGCTCGGCCGACGCGACCGCCAAGGAGGCCGACGCTGCGGGCGCGCTCGTCTGCGACGTTCCCGTGAACCGGGGCCAGGGCGCAGCGCTGCGGCTCGGCTACCGGCTCGCCCGGGAGGGCGGCGCCCGGTACATCGTCACCACCGACGCCGACGGGCAGTACAACCCGGCCGAGATCCCCGCCCTGCTCGCGCCGATCCTGGCCGGCGAGGCCGACTTCGTGTCGGGCTCGCGCACCAAGGGGAGCGAGGAGACCAAGGACCCCGTGCGCAAGCTCGGGGTGCGGGTGTTCGCCCTGCTGATCAGCATGCTCACGGGACAGCGGATCTCCGACCCGACGTTCGGGCTGCGGGCGATGCGGGCCGAGGTGACGGCCGCCGTCCAGCTCCAGCAGCGCCAGTACCAGGCGACGGAACTGCTGATCGGCGTGATCACGCACGGCTACCGGGTCCGGGAGGTCCCGGCCACGATCCACCGCCGTCACGTCGGCCAGAGCAAGAAGGGCCACAACGCCTTCTACGGCCTTCAGGTCGCCAAGGTGGTGGTCGGCACCTGGCGGCGGGAGCGCCGCCGGCGGCGGACGGCGCGCTCCGCTGGCTGAGCGAGCGGAGCGGAAGCCGCGGGACGCGGCTCCCCGGAGGGGCTGCCTCCCCGGGCGGGCCCGCTCTGCCCGGCGCGCGCTGCGGAGGGGATTCGGCCGGCGACCGCGGTCAGCCGGGCGGCGCGTTCTCCTCCTGATCGCCGGTCCGGATGGTCGCCGGCACCGGGGAGATCGATTCGGCGGGCACTGGCCCCTGGGCGGCGCCGCGATCGGCGAACAAGATGTAGTGGAAGATCAGGAACCGGCTGATGAACGTCAGCACGTTCGCCAGCAGCACGGCGCCGGCCACGACGGCGGTCGCCTCAATCTTCGGCAGGTGGTGCGACTTGGCGTAGACGCCGGCGAAGTGCCCGACGCTGATCAGCACCACTGCCGTGACGCCGGAGATGATCCAGAACGGCAGCGTCTCCTTGAGCAGCGCCGGGCGGCCCTTACGCTCCCACGCCCGGCGGCTCAGCACGTAGCTGACCAGCGCGCCGCTCGCCCAGCCGAGCGAGGTCGCCAGGCCGCCGGTTCCGACCGCGAGGTACGCCAGCGAGAGGACGACCTGCGTGGTGACCAGCGAGACGAGCGCCACTCCGGCGAACCGGCTCAGGTGCTTGCCGAACCTCGTGCGCAGCCAGGTCACCAGGGGATCTGGCAGCTTGTCTAGCAGCTGTGGCATTGCTGTCCTTAGCCTGACGGAGACATGCTGGTCGAGCAGACACGTATACAGTACGGGAGCCGGGCGGCGCCGGGACGCGAACGCCCCGGGCGGCGCCGGGCCCGCCGGCCTGTGGGCCGCGGTACCGGTGCCGCCTCCACAGGTTAGTGCGCGCCGGGCCGCGAAAGGGATGGGTAGCGCATAACTTCGGCAAAGCTGGCGGCAGGTGGCGCATGAAGATCCTGATCCTGGGCGGGGACGGCTACCTCGGGTGGCCGACGGCCCTGCACCTGTCCGAGGCGGGGCACGACGTCGCCGTCGTGGACAACTTCGCGCGCCGCGGCTATGACCACGAGATGGGGACGGGCAGCCTGGTCCCCATCGAGCCGCTGCAGGTCCGCATCCGGGCCTGGCACGAGCTGACCGGGCAGTTCATCGGGTGCTACGTGGGCGACCTGACCGATGCCGAGTTCACCCATCACGTCGTGCGTGACTTCGAACCGGACACGATCGTGCACTTCGCCGAGCAGCGCGCGGCGCCCTACTCGATGGTCGACCGCAAGCACGCGGTCTACACCCAGGTGAACAACGTGGTCGGCACGCTCAACGTGCTCTACGCGATCGCCGAGATCAACCCGGACATTCACCTGGTCAAGCTCGGCACGATGGGCGCCTACGGCGAGCCGAACATCGACATCGAGGAGGGCTGGATCGAGATCGAGCACAAGGGCCGCAAGGACCGGGTGCTGTTCCCGAAGCGCCCCGGGTCGTTCTACCACCTGTCCAAGGTGCACGACAGCCACAACATCGAGTTCGCCTGCCGCATCTGGGGGATCCGGGCCACCGACCTCAACCAGGGCATCGTCTACGGGCAGCAGACGCCCCAGACCGCCCGCGACGACCGCCTCGCCACGCGCTACGACTACGACGCGGTCTTCGGCACGGTGCTCAACCGGTTCGTCATCCAGGCCGTCCTCGGCCTGCCGCTGACCGTCTACGGCAACGGCGGCCAGGTCCGGGGCATCATCGAGATCCGGGACACGGTCCGCTGCCTGCAGCTCGCGTGCGAGAACCCCGCGGCGAGGGGCGAGTTCCGGGTGTTCAACCAGATGACGCAGTCCCTGTCGGTGATGCAGATGGCCCAGACCGTGGCCCGGGTCTGCCCGGACAAGGTGACGATCGAGCACCTGGCGAATCCCCGGGTGGAGGAGGAGCGCCACCACTACAACGTCGTCCACTCCGGGCTCCTGGAGCTCGGCCTGGAGCCTCACCTGCTCTCCGACACCCTGATCGAGTCACTGCTGGAGATCACCAAGCGGTACGCGCACCGGGTCCGCCCCGAGGCGATGATCCCGACCGTCGACTGGCGGAGGGCCTCGAGCCCGATCAGCCTCTAGCGCTGGCCCCGCCGCGGCGGCGTCGCGGCCAGCCGGCGCGGGGCCGACCACCGGTCGCTCGCCAGAGCCGCCGCCCACAGCCACCCGCCGCGCCCCTGCCAGAACGCCCGCAGCACCTGCCCCCGCCCGCCCGCGGCGGCGAACGGCGCCGCGGCCACCCACGCGCCCCGCAGGGACGGCTGGACCCGCCAGCCGGAGCGGTTCCACTCGCCGCCCGGCCGGTGCTCGATGCCGTCCAGCGCGTGACCCGGGCCCAGCCACAGCACCCGCGCCACCCCGCCGGCGGTCACCGGCCAGGGCGCGGACCGGAGCACCCCGCCCAGGTCCCGCGGCCCGCGCCAGCCGCGGCCCGGCTGGTAGAACCCCTCCCACACATGGGGGTTCCCCGACCCCGCCCAGCAGACCTGGACCGCGCCGTCCGGCTGGGCGGTGGCCATCGGCGGCCCGCCGAGCGGGCCCATGCCCAGGCTGGCCGGGGCGGACCAGCGGGCGCCGGATGCGCTGGCCGTGTACCACAGGCTGGCGTCCCGGCCCTTCCAGAACACGTCGATGCGGCCCGACCCGGCCACGACCGGCGACGGCGGCGAGGCCAGGCTCCCGCCGAGGTCCTGAGGGCCGCTCCAGCCGTCACCGGGCGCGTACTCGCCATGCCACAGGTGATCATCGGCCGACCCTCGCCAGAACACGTCGATGACGCCGCCCCTGGCGACCGCGCGCGGCGCCGAGCCGGCAATGCCGAGCGCGGTCAGCCGGCTGCGGCTGACCAGCGTGCCGCCGGGCCGGAACGAGGCGGCCCAGATCCGTCCCGAGCCGCCCTGGTACACGACGTCCACCAGCGATCCGGTCCGCACCACCGACGGCGCCGACCGGGCGACCAGCCCTGTGCGCCGTGGCCTGCCCCACCCGGAGCCCGGCCGGAACTGGGCGAACATCAGCATCCCGCCACGCGCGCGGTAGAACAGGTCGGCGGCCTGGCCGGGCAGCGCGACGGCCTGGCTCGGCTGGATCGTCGCCGTCGCGCTGGTGATCCGCACGTCGAGCACGTCAAGGTCGACGTTGATGCGGTCCCCGCCGTATTCGCGCGTGACGTTCCCGCGGAACTGGTGGATCCGCTGGTGGTGCGCCCATTCACCCGGCCGGAAGTGCCGGTCGGCGGTGCTGCGGACTCCGTTCCACAGCGCGTCGTAGATGATGCCGGGCATCGCGTAGGCGCGGCTGAAGTAGCTCGCCGCCAGGTCGGCGACCCCGGAGTCCGAGCTGCTGTAGGCACCGGACAGGTAGCCGAGCCGGTGCAGCTCGGTGGTCCACGCGGACAGCAGCCGCAGCACCGTGCCCCGCCACCTGGGCCGGTAGGCCTCCATGTCGTAGTAGATCGGGGTGCGCGGGCCGAAGCCAAGCCGCCGGGCCTGCGCGGCCGCGTCCCGCGCTGCCGCCGTTCCCTGCCAGACGGGGGCGCGCACCTCGCCGAACTCGGCCTGCGGCCCGACGTAGAGCGGGATGAAGCGCCATCCGGCGGCGGCCTGCTGGCGCACCCAGGACGGGGTCAGGTTGGGCTGCGCGCAGGCCCGGTCGGCGCCGCCGATGTAGATCCCGATCGCGCGGTACGGTGAACGGCGCCGCCAGGCGGTCATGTAGCTGGAGCTCGGCGCTGCGCAGGCGTCGAAGCCGAGGCCCTGATAGCTCGCCACCGTGGCGGGCAGCGGCGGCACCGCCCTCGCCGACGCGCCGCTGGCCGACGCGATCGCCGCGGCTGCCCAAGGCTCGGTGGCCGCCCCCCGCGTGGCGGCCACCCCGTTGCCGGCCCCCGGCACGGGCAGCGAGGCGCCGCGCAGCACCCGTTCGATGAGCGCCAGGTTGGTGTCGTAGGTGGCGGTGATCCGCACCCCGGGCGCCTGGACGACGACCTGGCGGGCCACGGCGTCCAGGACGGCGGCGGGGCGGGCGGCGGCCGGGCCCGGCTGGACCAGCATCGCCTCCGTGGTGCCGATGAGCCAGCTCGGGCAGAACTCCCGCGGGCTCACGCTGCCCAGGTAGATGGCGTGCTGGTCGAACCGCACGCACGCGGTGGGCCGGGCGCGCTCGTCGATCACCGCCCAGCCGTGCGGCACGGCGAAGGTGTAGCCGCGGTAGCTGACCCGCCGGAGCCCCGGCCCGGATGCGCTGGCCGCCACCTGGCCCGCGGCCGGAGTCCCGGCCAGCCGGGCGCGGGCACCGGTGCCCGGCGCTCCGCGCGTTCCCGCGCCCGTGAGGTCAGCGGCTGCCGCCGAGGCCGCGATCGCCACCGCCACCACCGCCGCGGCCCGCCGGGCACCGCGCACGCCGCTCAATCCGGAATGCCCGGCCGCCGCGGCGCCTCCGGCCGCTGCCCGGCCGCCGTCCACCCGGCCGGCCTCCCGGCACCCCGGGCCGGCCTCCCCGCACCCCGGGCCGGCCTCCCCGCACCCCGGGCCGGGCCCTGCCCGCCCCCGTCACCTTGGGCCGCGCCCCCGGCCGCCGCGGGCGCCCAGGCCGCGCCCGCTGTCCCCCCGCTGCTCATCGTGGCCCAACGCCCTTCCCCGTGTGCCGCCGCCCGATCAGCCCCCCGGCGCCGATCGCACGGCACGCCCGGCGCGCTGCCATTCGGACATGCGCCTTCCCGTCGCGCCGACCGACATTAGCCGCCGCCCCGGCGCGGCACGAACGCGGCGCGCCATGCAGCCCTTCCCTGGCGCGTTTCTTTACCCCCGCATGAGAAAGACGCGGCCACGCCCGCGCCGTCCCGGCGCCGCCCCTACGCCTGATCCCGCCAGAGGTACCAGTTCCCGCGCTCCAGATCCAGGCACAGCCGGAAGGCCGAGCCCGGGACGCCGCGCGCCGGCGATGCCGTGACCCGCCAGCATCGCCATGCCTGCGCTGCCTCCTCCTGCGGGGACTCGAGGACTGACAGCACCGCGTACCGCCGGCCCCGCCAGACGAACCTGGCCGGCTTGTCCTCACTCAGCCAGACCTGCGCCGGCTCCGGTCGCACCGCGCTCACCGCCGCCACCTCCCCGCTCGCCCGGCACCCGCCGGCGGCCAGGTCGGCCGACGCGGCAGCGGCGCGGGCCCGCCGTGCCCGAGGCCACCGTGGGGAAGGCAGATGGCCGTTCGCATCGAACATATATTCGTGCGATGGCTATGACAAGAGCTTGCCTTGAGAAACGTATTCGCTTCGGTCCGGGCCGGCCGGGCGGCAGGAGGCGGCCGGCTCCGGGGCCGGCCCGGCGGGCCCGCCTCCTGCCCCGGCGGGCAGGGCCGACCGCGCAAAGCCCCGGGCAGCGGGGCGGGGGCCTGCGCCCGGCGAGGTCAGGGCTGCGCGGCGAACCCTGTCATCGGGAAGGCGGCGAGCATGTCGCGCACCTGCCCGGCGATGCGCTCGATCGCGGCGTCGTCGTCCTTGATCGCGGCGCTGATGGCCGCGTCCATCCACGCCGCCACCTGCGGCATGTGCTCCGGGGCCAGGCCGCGCGTGGTGATCGCCGGCGTGCCGATCCGGATGCCGGACGGGTCGAATGGCTTGCGCGGGTCGTACGGCACCGTGTTGTAGTTCACCTCGATGCCGGCCCGGTCGAGCGCACGGGCGGCAGGCTTGCCGCCGATGCCCTGCGGCGTCAGGTCGATGAGGATCAGGTGATTGTCGGTGCCGCCGGAGACCAGGCGGTACCCGCGCTCGGAGAGCTCCGACGCCAGCGCCCGGGCGTTGGCGACCACCTGGTGCGCGTAGGCGCGGAACTCGCCGGTGGCCGCCTCCTTGAGAGCGACGGCGATCGCCGCGGTGGTGTGGTCGTGCGGCCCGCCCTGCAGGCCGGGGAAGACCGCGCGGTCGATCGCCGTGGCGTGCTCAGCCGTGCTCATGATCATCGCGCCGCGCGGCCCGCGCAGCGTCTTGTGCGTGGTCGTGGTGATGATGCTGGCGTGGCCGACTGGCGACGGGTGGGCGCCCCCGGCGACCAGGCCCGCGATGTGGGCGATGTCCGCCACCAGGACCGCGCCCGCCTCGGCGGCGATTCGCGCGAACGCCGGGAAGTCGATGGTGCGCGGGATCGCGGTCCCGCCGCAGAAGATGATCTTCGGTCGCTCCCGCAGGGCCAGGTCACGCACCTCGTCGAGGTCGATCCTGCCGGTGTCGGGACGCACCCCGTACTGGACCGCGCGGAACCACTTGCCGGTCACCGAGACAGGCCAGCCGTGGGTCAGGTGCCCGCCCATCGGCAGCGCCATGCCCATCACCGTGTCACCCGGGCTGACCATGGCGAGGTAGACGGCGAGGTTGGCCGGGGAGCCCGAGTAGGGCTGCACGTTCGCGTGCTCGACTCCGAACAGGTCCCTGGCCCGCTGCACCGCGAGGGTCTCGATCGGGTCGATGAACTGCTGACCCTCGTAGTAGCGGCGCCCGGCGTACCCTTCCGAGTACTTGTTGGTCAGCACCGAGCCGCTGGCCTCCAGGACCGCCACTGAGACGTAGTTCTCCGACGGGATCATGCGCAGCTTCTCGAACTGGCGCCTGGCCTCGGACTCGATCAGGTCGGCGATCTGCGGGTCGGCACCGCGGACATGCGGGATGGGCGGCTGGTGCATCGTCTACCTCCTGATCACGACCATACCGGCCGGCCCGAAAGGGGATGGAGCCAGCAGGCAGGGTCGGTTAGCCTACCGCGTGCCCGGCACAGGCGGGCGGAGGGTGAACGGAGCGGCCCCGGATGCGCATCGGCGCGATCGTGATCGACCTGGCCCCGCTGCGGGAGAGCCGGGACTTCCGGCTCCTGCTCACCGGCCGGCTCGTGACGTCCGCGGGTGACGCGGTCGCCACGGCCGCCGCGAGCTGGCAGGTCTACGCCCTCACCCGGTCCTCGCTCGCGGTCGGCCTGCTGACGCTCACCGACAGCGCGGGCATGTTCGCCGGGCTGATCGCCGGCGGGATGCTGGCCGACCGGCACGACCGGCGCACGCTCATGCTGGCCAGCAGGACGCCGGTCGCGGTCCTCGCCGCGCTGCTGCTGGCCAACGCCCTGCTCCCCCGGCCCCGGCTGTGGGCCGTGTACGCGACCGTGCTGCTGATCGGGGCGATGTCGGGCATCGGCTCGCCGGCCTCCACCGCCGCCGTCCCGGCGGTGGTCGGCACCGCCAGGCTGGCCGCCGCGGCGGCGCTCGCCTCGTTGGGCAGCCAGCTCGGCAGCCTGGGCGGGCCGGCGCTGGCCGGCGAGCTGATCGCCGGGCCGGGCGGCGTGGCCTCCTGCTACGCGGCCGACGCGGCGTGCTACGCCACCTTCGGGATGACGCTGTGGTTCATCCGGGCGCTGCCGCCGGCCAGGAGGGCCGGCCGGCCCGGGCTGCGGTCCATGGCCGCCGGGCTGCGGTTCGTCCGGCGCAGCGGCGTCGTGGGAGGGGTGCTGGCCGTCGACGCGAGCGCGATGATCTTCGGCATGCCGGGCGCGCTCTTCCCGGCGCTGGCCAGGGAGCACTTCCACGGGGGTTCGGCCACGTTCGGCCTGCTGGCCGCCGCCCCTGGGCTCGGCGCCCTGCTCGGCGCGGCCACCAGCGGCTGGACGGGGCGGCTCCGCCGCCCCGGCATGGTCGTGATCGGCGCGGGCCTGGCCTGGGGGGCCGCGGTCACCGGGTTCGGGCTGAGCGGCAGCCTGCCGCTGGCCCTGGCGTTCCTCGGGCTGGCCGGGATGGCCGACCTGATCTCGGAAGTGCTGCGCAACGCCCTCGTGCAGCGCTACACGCCCGACTCGCTGCGCGGGCGGGTGTCCAGCTTGTACCTCGCCCAGGTGACGACCGCTCCCGCGCTCGGCGACGTGGAGGCCGGGCTGGTCGCGCAGCTGTTCACCGCCACGATCTCCGTGGTGACCGGCGGCCTGGCGTGCGTGGCGGGGGCACTGCTGCTCGGAGCGGCCAACCCGGCGCTGCGGCGCGCCAGCCTGGCCGGGCCCGGGGAGCACGAGGGCGCGGCCGGGCGAGAGGACGGGGCCGGCCACCGGACGGCGGCCCGGGCTCCGGCCGCCCGGCGGCGGCTCCATGCCGTCAGGCGGCGGCCCGCCGCGAGGTGAGGCGGGCCCGGCGCCACCGGGCGGCGCGGCGGTCGGCGAGGATCTGCCGGACCACGTTCCGGCCCGGGATCCCGGTCACTCCCCCGCCGCCGTGGACCGACGACCCGGCCTGGTACAGGCCGCCGACCGGCGTGCGCAGGTCGGCGTAGCCGGCCGCGGGGCGGGCGTGGAACATCTGGCCCATGGTCAGCTCGCCGTGGAAGATGTTCCCGCCGATCAGGCCGTACTCCCGCTGCATCTGGTGCGGGCCGATGACCTGGCGGTGCAGCACCGAGCCGGCGAAGCCGGGCGCGACCACGTCCATCCGCTCGATCACCCGGTCGGCGTAGCGGCCGAGCTCAGCCTCGTCCGGCGCGTCCGCCCAGGTGTGCGGGACCCACTGGGTGAACAGCGACATCACGTGCCTGCCCGGCGGCGCCAGCGAGTCGTCGAACACGCTCGGGATGCACACGTCGGCGAACGGCAGCTCCGAGGCCCGCCCGGCGGCCGCGTCCTGGAACGCGCCCTCGATGTCGTCCAGGCTCTCGGCGAGCACGATCGTCCCGCCGTGAACCTGCGGGTCGAAGCCAGGGTGGCTGGCGAAGACCGGGAGCCGGTCGAGCGCCAGGTTGATCTTGACGGTGCCGCTGCGCGACCGCCAGCGGCGGATGTCGGCCACGAAATCGCCCGGCAGCGCCCCCGGGTCGAGCATCGACAGGAACGTGATCCGCGGGTGGACCGTGCTCACCACGGTGCCCGAGGCGATCTCCTCGCCGTCCTCCAGCACCACGCCGGTCACCCGGCCCGCCCTGGTCGTGATCCGGGCGACCGGCGCGCGGGTCCTGATCCGCGCCCCGGCCGCCCGGGCCGCGGCGGCCAGCGCTTCGCTCACCGCGCCCATCCCGCCGCGCGGGAAGCCCCAGGCGCCGGGCGTGCCCCCGGCGTCGCCGACGTGGTGGTGGAGTGTCACGTACCCGGTTCCCGGCGAACGGGGGCCCGCCCACATGCCGATCACGCCGGAGACCGATAGCACGCCGCGCAGCGCGTCGCTTTCGAAGTACTCCTCCAGGAGGTCCGCGATGCTCCCGCTGATCAGCCTCGTGAGGTCCACCGCCAGCCTGGTGTCGACCTTGCGCAGGTGGTGCAGGAGCATCGCCTGGCCGAGCAGGTCGCCGGGCCGGCGAGACCCGAGCCGCGGCGGGATCTGGTGCAGCAGCGGCCCGAGGACCGCCCCGAGCCGCGCCATCTCCGCGTCGTAGCGCTCATAGCTGTCCGCGTCGCGCGCGGAGAACCTGGCGATCTGCTCGCGGCGCTCCGCGGGGTCGTGCGGCAGCCGCAGGTACCGGCCGTCGGCGCGCGGCGCGAAGTAAGGGCCCTGCGGGTACACGTGGAAGCCATGCTCGCGCAGGCGCAGGTCGCGGACGATGCTGGCGGGCAGCAGCGAGACCACGTAGGAGAGGGATGTGACCGTGTACTGCGGGCCGAACGGATGCTCGCTGACCGCCGCCCCGCCGACGACGTCGCGTCGCTCGCAGACGAGCGTGCGCAGTCCCTTCCCGGCCAGGTACGCGGCGGCGACGAGTCCGTTGTGCCCGCCGCCGACGATCACCACGTCCCAGGGCAGCGTCATCCGGCCGCCTCCCTCCGCGCCATGACCGCCTCCCTCCCCGCCATGGCCGCGATCCTGGCGGGCCGGGCCACCGTCCTGGCCGTTCCCGCTCGGCTCGCGCGATCACGAGGAAATCGGGTGAAAGCAATCATAAGTCCGTGGCCCTTCCGGGGACTGCTCGCGCACCGTGGGCGGGCGCTCGGAGTGGCACCGCGGCGTGGCGCGGGGGCACCGGCCGGCGAACACGCAGCCGGAGCGGCTCGCGCCGCCCGCCAACGCGCCGCCCGCCGCCGCGCCGCCCGCCGACGGCCGCGCGAGGCGGCGCTCGCGGGGGTGGCTGGCGGGCACGGCGTCGTGGAGCGCCCGGGTGTAGGGGTGGCGCGGCGCCGAGCGGACCAGCTGAGCCGGCCCCGCCTCGACGACCCGGCCCCGGTACATCACCGCGACGGTCTCGGTGATCCGCCCGATCAGGTCCAGGTCGTGGCTGACGAACAGCAGCGCCAGGCCGCGCTCGCGGCTCGCCTCCAGCAGCAGGTTGACGATCTGGGACTGGACCGAGACGTCCAGGCTGGAGGTCGGCTCGTCGCAGATCAGCACCGCGGGCGAGCCGATCAGGGCGCGGGCGATCGCGATCCGCTGGCGCCCGCCGCCCGAGTAACGGGACGGGTGGGCGCGCAGGTCGGCGCCGGGCAGGCCGACGGCGGCGAGCTGACCGGCGACCAGGCCGGCGACCTCGCCCGGGGCGCGGCCCGGGACCGCGCGGCCCGCGCTCCGCAGCGGCTCGGCCACGATCTCGCCGAGCCGCATCCTGGGGTCCAGGCTGTCGTAGGGATCCTGGAGCACGAAGCCGACCTGCCTGCGCAGCGGGCGCAGCCCGCGACGGCCGCGCGGGTACGGGTCGCTGCGGAAGGTCAGCCGGCCCGAGCTCGGCCGCTCCAGCCCGAGGGCCAGCCGCACGCAGGTCGTCTTCCCCGAACCGGACTCCCCGACGAGGCCGAGCCTGCCGCCCGGGGGCAGGGAGAACGTGACGTCGTCGAGGGCGACCCGCCCGCCGCGGTAGACCTTGCTCACGTGCTCGAAGCCGATCACCGCCGGGGTCCCAGGCGGCGCGGTCACGGCGCCGCCGTCCGTGCCCGCGCCGGGGCCGGGGCCGGGGGGGCACCGGGCGGGGCCGGATGGTGGCAGGCGGCCTGGTGACCGGCCTCGCCGCGCCCGGCCAGCGGCAGCAGCGGCGGCTCGCGCGCGGCGCACACGGCCGTGGCCCGGGGGCAGCGCGGCATGAAGGGGCAGCCGGGCGCCTCGTCCGGGCGGGCCGGCGGCGCGCCCGGGATCTGGAACAGCGGCGAGCCGGGCGCGCCGGACCGCAGGTCCCGCCTGGTCAGCAGCAGCCCTTCGGTGTACGGATGGGCGGGGGCGTCGAATATCGCCTCGACCGGCCCGGTCTCGACGATCCGCCCGGCGTACATCACCGCCGCCCAGTCCGCCAGCTCGGCCACCACCCCGATGTCGTGGGTGATCCACAGCAGGCCGGAGCCCACCCGCTCCCGCAGCTCGGCGACCAGGCCGAGGATCTCCGCCTGGGTGGAGACGTCGAGCGCCGTGGTCGGCTCGTCCGCGACGACCAGCGGCGGGCGGAGCGCCAGCGCCATCGCGACCATCACCCGCTGGCGCATCCCGCCGGACAGCTGGTGCGGGTAGAGCCTGGCCACCGCCTCGGGGTGGTCGATCCGCACCGAGGCGAGCGCCGCGGACGCGGCCGCGGCCGCCTGCCGCCGGCCCATCCCGGCGTGCACCGCGAACAGCTCGCCGACCTGCCTGCCCACCGGCAGCACCGGGTTGAGCGCGGCCATCGCGTCCTGGGCCACGCAGCCGAGCAGCCGGGCGCGCTCGCCGCGGAAGCGGCGCCAGTCCGCCGCCAGCACGTCGGTGCCCGCGATCTCCACCCGGCCGGTGACCCGCGCCGACCGGGGCAGCAGCCGGGCCACCGCGAACGCCAGCGAGCTCTTCCCGCTGCCCGTCTCGCCGATCAGCGCCACCGCCTGCCCGGCGCCGACCGTCAGGCTCGCTTCCCTGACCGCGCGAACCGGGCCGTAGCGGACGCTGACGTCCCGGGCCATCAGGGCGGCCGGCCGGCCGGCGTCCCCGGGCATCACGCCTCCTCCCTGGCCCGGGGGTCGGCCAGCATCCGCGCCAGGTCGGCGAGCAGGTTGAAGGCCACGACGGCGACGGCGCCGACGATCACCGTGCCCATCACCACCGGCCGGTCCAGGTTCTGCAGGGCGTTGTAGGCGAGCAGGCCGATCCCGGGCCAGACGAAGACGACCTCGACCGTGACCACGCCCGACAGGTAGGAGCCGAGGTCCATCCCGGCCATCGTGAGGACCGGCGAGAGGACGTTGCGCAGCACGTGCCGCCGCAGGATGTACCCGTCGCGGAGCCCCTTGCCGACGGCCGTGCGGACCCAGTTCGAGGCGAGCGCCTCCTGCACCTGGTCGGCGACGATCTGCGCGTACCAGGGCGCTCCGATCAGCCCCAGGGTCAGCGCGGGGAGCACGATCTGAGCCGGCCCGGCCCCGCCGGCCACCGGCGCCAGCCCGAGCTGGTATCCGAACACCAGCAGCAGGACCAGGCCGAGGACGAACACCGGCACGGCGAGGAGCACCAGGTTGACCGCGCCGACAGCGGCCCGGACCCGGTCGTGCCGGGCGGCGAGCACGCCGAGGGTGCCCCCGATCAGGACCTCGGCGAGCACTCCGGCCAGCGCCAGCGCGCCCGTGTCGGCCAGCCTCGGCCCGATCAGCGCCGCGACCGGCTGGCGCTGCACGTACGACATGCCCAGGTCACCGTGGAGCAGGTTCCCGAAGTAGCTGGCGAACTGCACCACCAGCGGCTGGTTGAGGTGGAGCTGGGCGCGGATGTTGGCGAGCACCGCGGCGCTCTGGGCGCGCGGCGCGATCGCCCGGGCCGGATCGCCGGGCACGACGAACTCCAGCAGGAAGGCCAGCACCGCGACCCCGGTCACGGCGATCAGCCCGAACACCAGGCGGCGCATCATCGCCCGAGCCATGACAGCCTCCTGGCGTCGGGGTCGCGCGTCTTCATCCCCTCGCCCACGAGCAGGAACGCCAGGGTGAGCGCCATGACCGCCAGGCCCGGGGCGATCACGAGCAGCGGCCGGTAGGTGATCGCGGCCTGGCCGTCGGAGATCATGTTGCCGAGCGAGGGGGCCGGCGGGTTGATCCCCGCGTTCAGGTAGGAGAGCGTGGCCTCGAACGCGACCGCGGACGCGGCGTTGAGCGGCGAGTACGCGAGCATCAGCGAGGTGACCTGCGGGAGGAGGTGACGGCGCACGACCGCCAGCCCGCTCGCCCCCATGGCCTCGCCGGCCTCCACGAAGCCGCGGCGGCGCAGCCTGAGCACCTCACCGTAGACCAGCCTGGCGGGGTAGGACCAGAAGAGCGCTGTGATGATCACGATCACGCGGGTCAGCCCCGCGGGCATGATCGCCGCGATGACCAGGCCGGCCAGCGTGTATGGCAGCGCGAGCCCGACATCGGTGAGCCGCATCAGCACCTGCTCGGCCGGCCCCCGGAAGAACCCGGCCACCAGCCCGACCGCCGCGCCGATCGCGATCGAGGCGATGTTGGACGCGATCGCGACGGTCAGCGAGACCCGCACGCCGTAGGCGAGCCTGGCCAGCTCGTCCCGGCCGAGCAGGTCGGTCCCGAGCGGGTAGCGCGCGCTCGGCCCGACCGGCAGCCCGGTCGGGGTGAGCCCGCGCGTCAGGTCCGGGCGCAGCGGGCTGCCGGCCAGCGGCGCCGCCACGGCGAGCGCCGCGAACGCGGCCAGCACCGCCGTCCCGGCCAGCAGCTGCCAGGGCCGCCGGCCGGCCGGGCGGCCGGCCACGGCGGCCTCCCCCGCCCGGCCCGGCCTCGCCCCCTGGCCGGGCCGGCGGCCCGGCGCGGTCACCGCCACCGGCTACACCCACATCCGGTCGTAGTAGCTGTACGTCTCGCCCCGGTAGTGGTAGTTGCCGACGCGGCGGGAGACCCCGGCCAGCCAGTCGGTCGAGGCCAGGAACACGAACGGCGCGTCCTCCCCGATCAGCCGCTGGATCTGGGCGTAGATCCGGTTCCGGGCGATGGGGTCGAACGTCCGCCTGGCCCGCCCGGCGAGGCTGTCCACCTCGCGGTTGGAATAGCCGCAGTAGTTGCTCGACCCGCCGGTCACGTAGATCGCGTCGACCTCGTCGGCGGGGGTCGGCTGGACCATGTACCAGTCGTCGGCGGACATGGCCAGCCGCCGGGCGCCGCCCTGCTGGGCGGATTCCAGGCTGTACAGCGCGTTGCTGGAGACCTGGTTGAGGGTGACGCCGACGCCGACCGCGGCGAACTGCTCCTGGATGACCTGGGCGATCGCCGGGAAGGGGTCGGCGGAGGAGACGGTCAGGGTGAACGACAGCCCGCGGCGGTAGCCGGCCTGCGCGAGCAGCCGCCTGGCCCGGGCCGGATCGTAGCCGTAGGGCTGGAACACGCTCGTGAAGTCGGCCAGGTGGGCGGGGAACGGCGCCCCCCACGGAGTCGCGGTCCCGTAGGTCACCCGGCCGAGGGCGGCACGGTCCACCGCCCAGTTCAGCGCCTGCCTGACCGCGCGGTCGCCGAACGCCGGCTCGGTCGACGGGTACATGGTCAGCCAGATGTTGCCGGGCGAGGGGAAGGACCGGGCGAGCGGGCGCAGCGCCGGGGAGGCGAGCACCTGCCCGGCGATGGAGGACGGGATGCCGCTCCCGATGATGTCGGCGACTCCGTGCTCCAGCTGCAGGAGCTGGATCTGAGGGTCGGCGCCCCAGTGGTACTCGACCGCGCTGAGGTACGGCAGGCCCGGGTAGAAGTAGCGCGGATCCCGCTCGAACCTCGCGGTCTGCCCCGCGCCGTCGTAGGAGACGATCCGGAACGGCCCGTAGCCGACGGGAGTCTGGCCGAACCTGACGTTCCCGAGCCGCTCGACCTCCTCCCGCGGCACCGGGGCGGTGATCGGCAGCGCGAGCGCGTTGAGGATCGTGAAGTCCGGCGCGGTCAGGTGCACGGCGAGCGTGGCGTCGTCGGGAGCCTCGACTCCGTCCAGGTGCGCCGCCTTGCCCGCCATCACCGCGTCGGCGCCGACCACGGAGGACAGGTAGCTGGCGCCCCACGAGGCGAGCTTGGGGTCCAGGAGGCGCTGCCAGGAGTAGGCGAAGTCCCCGGCAACGATCGCCCGGCCGTTGTGGAACCGCACGTCCGGCTTGATGCGGAACGTCAGCGTGGTGCCGTCCGGGCTCACCCGCGGCGGCGCCGCTGCCAGGTTCGGCACCGGCCCGCCGAACTGCCTGTCGTAGGCCATCAGGGCGCCGAAGAAGACCAGCTCGGTGATGCAGTCCCAGGCGGTCAGGTTCGAGCCGACCGCCGGGTCGAACGAGTCGGGCGGATCGGACCAGACCACGTTGACCGTGCCGCCGCGCCGGCCGCCAGAGACGGGCTGCGGGCCGGGCACGTACTCCCCGATCCGGACGCCGCCCCCGGCCGGCCCGGCCGGGCCGCTAGCCGCCTGCGAGCAGGCCGCCAGCAGCGGGGCGGCGACGCCCGCCGCCCCGGCCGCGCCCGCCGCCCCGGCGAGGCCGAGGAAGGCGCGCCGCCCCAGCCCGCCCGGGCCGACGGTGCTCCCCCCGGGCCGTCCTCCCCCCGGTCGGCCGCCATGCGGCCTGCCTGTGCCGCGACGCGCCATCGGTCACTCGCCTCCTTCGTGGGCAGCAGATGGGTCAAGCAGCCGGGCCACGTACCTGCCGACGTCCGCGCTCGGCTCCTCCATCGGCGCCAGGTAGCCCGCGGCGAACCTCCGCGAGGTCATTCCGTCCTGGACCAGCTCGCAGATCCGCCAGTCCTGCCGGTTCACCAGGTCCCAGAAGCGGACGGCGTCGGACGGGTCGAAGTCCGGCCTGGCGATCTCGTCAGGGTGGAACAGGAAGTCGCAGATGACGGTGGTGCGCCCGGCCGAGCGGGGCCAGAGCGTGAACGCGGCCACGTGGTCGGCGGACAGGCTGATCATCAGGTTGGGCAGGATGAGTTCGCCCTTGTGCCGGTTCAGCTCGGCCTCCGACAGGCCGGGGAACGGCGCGCGCCGGGTGGTGCCGGTCGCCGTGAACGTGTAGGCGCCGTCCCGGTGCGGCACGCCCGCGTCCCAGTCCAGCCCGGCGCCGCCGCGCGCGAACGCGGGCACGAGGTCGCACAGCTCCGGATGGACCGGGCCGCAGTGATAGCACTCGTTGTAGTTCTCGACGATCACCTTCCAGTTCGCCGCGACCTCATAGCGCAGCGTGGCGCCGGTCCGCAGGCCGGCGAGGGGGTACCTGGCCAGCCGGGCCGGGATGCGCCCGAGGCGCGCCGCGAGTGGTCCCCCCGCGCCCGGCTCCAGCCGCGCGAACACGAACCCGCCCCAGGTGTCCACCTCGACTGGGTGCAGGGCCAGCTTGGCGCGGTGCTGGCGCAGGTCGGGCAGGAACGGCGCCGAGCGCAGGCTGCCGTCCAGGCCGTAGGTCCAGGCGTGGTACGGGCAGCGGATCGCGCCGGCGAAGCGGCCGTGCCCGGCGCGGCCGGCGCCGCAGGTCGCGTCCGGCTCCGCCGGGCCGCCGCCGGGCCGCCCGCCCGCCGCGGGCGGCACCAGCCGCGACCCGCGGTGCCGGCACAGGTTGTAGAAGCACCGCAGGCGCCCGTCGCCGCCGCGGACGACGATCACGCTCTCCCCGGCGACGTCGGCCACCAGGTACTCGCCGGGGCCGGCGAGCATTTCGGCGCGCCCGACGCAGAACCAGTCCCGGTACAGGACCGCCTCACGTTCCCGCCGGAACAGGCCCTCGTCGGTGTAGCTCGCTCCGGGAAGGCTCCGCGCCAGGGGAACGCCGCCGTCTGCGCCCGGCGGGGCCACCCCGGTGCGCGCCCGCCCGCCGCCCGTCCGCTCGGTTGCCCGCACCTCGTCCTCCCTGTGCCCGGCCGGCCGGCAGGCCGCCCGTCCGCGTTCAGTCGTCGCAGTAGGCGTGCTCCGGCCTGATCGGCTCGCCGTCGGCGAACCGGCCTGGCCGGAACGGCCACAGGTCCACGTGAGACGCCCTGCCGGTGGTGATCAGGCCGGCGAGCGCCTCGCCGACCGCGGGCGCGATCTTGAACCCCATGCCGGAGAACCCGGCCGCGAGGATCAGCCCGTCCGCGCCCGGCACCGGGCCGAGCATCGGCCGCGCGTCCGGGGTCATGTCGTAGACCCCGGTGACGCCGCGGGCGATGCCCGCCTCGGCCAGCGCGGGCACCCGCCGCGCCGCGGCCCCGACCAGCCCGGCCACCTCCCCGGGCGCCGCCGACTCGGGGACCGCGTCCGGGTCGGCGCCCCGGGGCCCGGTGAACGCGCCGATCAGCGTCCTCGTGCCGCCGGACTCCGGGCGGAAGTACGTCGCCGTGACCGAGTCGATGCAGGCCACCCTCGCCCCCGCGCCCGGCCGGTGGGCGACGATCGCGACCTTGTGCAGCTCGTTCTCGATCGGCAGCTCGACCCCGGCCGTGGCGAGCAGGGGCGGCGTCCACACGCCGCAGGCGAGCAGGATGGTCCCGGCGTGCAGTGTCCCCGCCCCGGTCAGCGCCCCGGTGACCCGGCCGCGGGCGGTGACCAGCGCCCGGACCGGCGTTCGGGGCAGGTAGCGCACCCCGCGCTCCCGGGCGGCGCCGAGCAGGTCGCCGGCGACGACCGCGCCATCGCCGTAGCCGCCGCGCGGCTCCCAGGCGGCGCACCCGACGCCGTCGGCGCGCATGCCGGGCGCGATCCTGGCGAGCTCGGCGGGGCCGATGACCTCGGCCCGCGCCCCGCGCCGCCGCTGCATCGCGACGTTCGCGCGCAGCAGCCCCTCCTCATGAGGGTGAACGAGCCGGACGAAGCCGGTGCGGCGCACGCACGCGGGCCGCCCGGTCAGGTCGGTCCAGGCGTCGAACATCGCGTCGCTGAGCACGGCCAGGTCGACCTCGGGCGGGAAGGTGTAGTGCATCCGCACCAGCGCGGAGGACCTGGCCGACATCCCCGAGCCCGCGCCGCCGCGGTCCACCACCGTGACCCGCCCGGCCCCCAGCTCGGCGAGCCAGAACGCGGCCGAGGCGCCGATCACGCCCGCGCCGACGACCAGCACGTCACTGGCGGGCCCCGCGCTCACCGCAGCCACCGCCGGCGGTGCCTGAGGTCGGCGAGCACCTGGCGGGCCGCGTTGTAGCCGGGCGCGCCGGTCACCCCGCCGCCCGGGTGCGCCCCGGCGCCGCACAGGTACAGCCCGCGCACCGGGGTCGCGTACCTGGCCCAGCCGGGCACCGGGCGCATGTGGAAGAGCTGGTCCAGGCGCGGGTCCCCGTGGAAGATGTTGCCCTCGGTCAGGCCGTACGTGCGCTCCAGGTCCAGGGGGGTGAGGACCTGCCGGGCGACCACGGCGCTGGGCACGTTCGGCGCGAACGCCCCGATCCGCGCGAGCACCTTGTCCCCGAGCTCCTCGCGGCGCTCGTCCCACGTGCCGTGGGCCAGGCGGTACGGCACGTACTGAACGAAGCAGGTCATCACGTGCCTGCCGGGCGGCGCCAGCGAGTCGTCCACCGCGGAGGCGACCACGCAGTCGATGAACAGCTCAGCCGGCCCGGCGATCTCGCCGCGCTTGGCGCGGTCGTAGCACAGGTCGGCCACCGGCAGGCTCGGCGGCAGGGTGAACAGCGCCCGCCGCCCCGGCGCGGCGTCCGGCGGCATCCCGAGGACCAGCGGCTCGGCGCCAAGGATCAGGTTGACCTTGGCGCACGGCCCGTCCATCTTGATCGCCGCGACCGCATCGCGGAACTCCTCCGGCAGATGCGCCTTCCCGACGAGCCCCAGGAACGTCCGCCGCGGGTCGGCTCCGGAGAGCACGACCCTGGCGCCCAGCTCGGTGCCGTCCGCCAGCGCCACCCCGGCGGCCCGGCCGTTGCGCACCGTGATCGCGCCGACCTCCGCCCCGGTCCGCACCCGCATGCCGTGCGCGCGGCCGACCGCGGCGATCGCCTCGCTGATCGCGCCCATGCCGCCGATCACGTGCCCGAAGAACCCCGGCCGGCCGGCGTCCCCGCCGGTCAGCATGTGGAACGCCAGGCCGAGCAGCGTGCCGGGCTGGTACGGGCCGCCGTGCTTGCCGTACAGGTTGTTGGCCAGCAGCAGCGCCTTGGCCTGAGGCGAGGTGAAGCGCGCGTCGATGAACTCGCCCAGGCTGGACGAGACCAGCCTGGTCAGGCCCTCCACGTCGGCGGCGCGCAGCCCCCGCATCCGCGCGGCCACGCGGGCCAGCTCGGCCGCACCGCGCCACGAGCCGGCCCTCGTGTCCGGCGGGAGCTCGGTGAGCAGCGGCTGCAGGCACGCGGCGAGACGGCGCAGCTCGGCCGTGGCCTCCTCGAACGCCCGGGCGTCCCGCGGCGAGAACCTCCCGATCTCCGCCCGGGTCCGCTCCGGGTCGGTCCAGTCCGCGACGACCTCCCCGCCGTCGAGCGCGACCTGGACGGCCGGCTCGCACGGGATCATCCGCAGCCCCCGGCCGCGCAGGTCCAGCGCCCTGATCACCTCGGGCCGGAGCATGCTCGCGATGTAGGACGTGGTGGAGGCGCGGCAGCCCGGCGCGATCTCCTCGGTGACGCAGCAGCCGCCGATCAGCTCGCGGCGCTCCAGCACCAGGGTCGCCAGCCCGGCCCGGGCCAGCAGGGCCCCGGCGACCAGGCCGTTGTGGCCGGCGCCCACCACGATCGCGTCCCACCGCTCGCTCAACGACCGCCCTCCCTGGCCGGGCACGCGCCCGCATCCGCAAAACTGACCGAAGGTCTGCCAGTTGCCTCCGCTCGTTGCCTCGCACGGGTACTTCACTCCGTATTAGCTTGTGATAATCGGCCTCGATACCATGTATGTCAATCGATGGGGACGGCAGTTTTATGACCAACGGTCAATCAACGGTTCGGGCCCGGGCGGGCCAGCCCGTCCTGGCGCCTGCCGCGGCGCCGGGGCAGGCGCGGGGCGGATGGCGGCCGGCCCGGGCGGCCGGGCGGCAGCGGGCCAAGCGGGAGCGGATCATCGCCGTGGCGATGGAGCACTTCGCCAGCCGCGGCTACGAGGGGACGCGGGCCGATGAGATCGCGGCCGCGGCCGGGGTGTCCAAGGGCGCCGTCTTCGGGTACTTCGGCAGCAAGGCCGGGCTCTTCCTGGCCGCCTACCAGGCGGCCACCCGGTCGTTCAGCCGCTACCTCGACGCCCCGCCCGAGGTGCTCAGCCAGGGCTTCTTCGCGACGATCCGGTACTGGCTGGACGCGACGCCGCACATGATCGGCGAGGACTGGGTGCCGTACCGGGTGGCGCTGATCGGCGGCTACTGCACCGACCTGGCGCTCAAGCGCGAGATCACCCGGTACATGCAGCGCGAGGATCCCTATGGCACCCGGGACTTCGTGCGCTTCGGCGTGGAGCGCGGCGAGGTCAGGTGCGACATCGAGCTCGACCTGATCGTCTCGGCCGTGGACTGGATGGTCGAGCGGTGCCAGGACGCGATCGTCACCGAGGAGCTCGACCCGGGCCTGTTCGGGTACTTCAGCCAGTCCGCCGAGCTGCGCGAGCGCCGGGTGCGGCAGTTCGTGGAGCTGCTGCGCAGCGCCATCTCGCCGCCGCCCGGCGCCCCGGGCCCAGGCGGCCGGGAGCCGTCCCCGCCCGCGCCGGAGGGCGCCCGGTGAGCGGGGGCGCTCCGGCGAGCCCGGCCATGACGGTCCGCGAGGCGTGGATCCCGATGCCGGACGGGGTGAGGCTGGCCGCGACCCTGTACCTGCCGCCGGACGCCGGCACCGCGCGGGTCCCGGCGATCCTGGAGTACCTGCCGTACCGCAAGGACGATCAGATGGCCGTCCGCGACTTCCGGCTCTACGCCTACCTCACCGCGCGCGGGTACGCGGGCGCGCGCGTGGACATCCGGGGCACCGGGCGCAGCCAGGGCGACCTGCCCGCCGGGGAGTACACCGAGCAGGAGCTGGCCGACGCGGAGGCGGTGATCGCCTGGCTCGCCGATCAGCCATGGTGCAGCGGCGCGGTCGGCATGTGGGGCATCTCATGGGGCGGCTTCAACGCGATCCAGGTCGCGATGCGCGAGCCCCCGGCGCTGCGGGCGATCATCGCGGTGGACGCCTCCGACGACCTGTTCCACGACGACGTCCACTACATCGACGGGCTGCTCCACCTGGACGAGTACGCGCTGACGATCGACCACCTGAACGCGCTCCCCCCGGCGCCGGAGTTCCCGCTGGAAGAGGACATCCTGGGGAGGCGCTTCGACGCCGAGCCGTGGCTGGCGGCCTGGCTGGGCCACCAGCAGGACGGCCCCTACTGGCGGCGTGCCTCGCTGCGGCCCGATTATTCGCGGCTGCACGTGCCCGCGTTCCTGGTCGGGGGCTGGTGGGACGGCTACCGCGACTCCGTGCCCCGGATGCTCGCCGCGGTTCCCGCCCCGGTCCGGGCGCTCATCGGGCCGTGGAACCACTCGTTCCCGCACGACGCGGTGCCGGGGCCGGCGATCGAGTGGCGGGCCGAGGCCGTCCGCTGGTGGGATCACTGGCTGAAGGGGATCGACACCGGCCTGCTCACGGAGCCGCCGGTCACCGTCTACGTGCAGCGGTGGCGCCCGCCCGATCCCGGCCTGGCCGAGCTGCCGGGCCACTGGCGGCACGAGGACGCACTGCCCCCCGCCCGGTCCAGGCAGCTGGTGCTGTACTGCCGCGGGGACCGCACGCTGGCCGGCGAGCCCGGGCCGGCGGAGCCGGCGCGCCTGCGGTACGTGCCCTCGGCGGGGACGGAGGCCGGGCACTGGTGGGGCGAGCTCACCCCGGACCAGCGCGGCACCGACGCCTTCTGCCTCACGTTCGACACGGCGCCCCTGCCGGAGGATGTGGAGATCCTCGGCTTCCCCCTGGCCGAGGTGTACGGGACGGCGGACGCCACGCCGCTGAACTGGTTCGCCCGGATCTGCGACGTCGCGCCGGACGGCACGTCCACCCTGGTCACCGGGGCGGGCCGGCCCGGGCGGCCGGACCCGGCCCGCGACCCGGCCGCTCCCGCCCAGGACGCTCCGGCCCAGGACGCCCCCGCCCCGGGCGCCGGCAACGGCGGCTCCGGGCCGGGCGGGTCCGGCTCCGGGCCGGCGTCCGACTGGCTGCCGATCCAGATGCACGCGGCGTCCTGGGTGTTCCCCCGGGGCCACCGGATCCGGCTGGCGATCTCCAACGCGCTGTGGCCGATGATCTGGCCGACCCCGCGCCCGGCGACCGCGACGGTCCGCCTCGGGCCCGGGGCGACCAGGCTGGTGCTGCCCGTCGTACCTCCCGCCCCGGCGCCCGGCCGGCCCGGGCCGGGTTTCCCGCCGCCCGAGCCCGCCGACGGGCCCCCGGGCGTTCGGGCATGGGGGGACATGCTCCCCGTCCGCTGGTCGGTGACCCGCGACGGCACGGGGGCCGCAGTGGCCTGCTGGCGCGGGGCGGCGGGGACGAAGTTCGGCTGGGGCACCGTGACGGACGAGGAGCACCTGGAGTACCGGGTCGCCGACGACCAGCCGGCGCTCGCGTCCGCCCGGGGCGAGGCCCGCACCCAGATACGCCTAGCGGACCGGATCCTCGAGCTCACCTCGGTGCTCGAGCTGGCCGGGGACGAGCAGTGCCTGCGCTACTCGTTCCGCCGCCAGCTGCGCCGCGACGGCGTGCTGATCCGCGAGCGCCACTGGGAGCGGCGGTTCCGCCGGGACGGCCACTGACCGCGGCCTCGCCGGTCGCCGGCAAGCGGCGCCCCGGCGGCCGGCAGGTGGCGCCCCGGCGGCCGGCAGGCCCTAGCCTGGATGCCGGGCATCGGCTTTCCGCGTCGGCGAGGAGATGACGGCGTGTCACAGGCGGCAGGAGACCGGCGCGGACGCGGGCGGCGCGGGCGCGCCGCCACTGGCGCGGGGCGCGCCGCCCGGGAGAAGGTCGCGAGGATGCGGGCCGAGCAGGCCCGGCGCGCACGCCGGCGCAGGCTGCTGGCCGGGGCCGGGACGGCCGTGGCCGTCGCGGCGATCGTGGCCGTGGTCGCGCTGGCGCTCGTCCGGGGCAGTCCCGGCAGCCGGGCGGCGGGATCCGGCGTCCCGCCGCGCCTGCCGCTCAGCCCCCTGAGCGCCCTCGGGCCGCTGCGGTCCCCGCCGCCCCCGGGCAGCGACAGCTTCGAGGGGGTGCCCATCCCGGCCGCCCCGGCCCTGGCCGGCACCGCGGCGGGCGCCTCGGGCGGGACGGTGGATCACATCTCCTGCCAGACCAGCGAGCAGCTGCTCTTCCACATCCACGCGCACCTGACCATCTTCGTGAACGGCCAGGCCCGCCAGGTACCCGCCGGCATCGGCATCCCGGGCTCGCGGGCGCAGGACACCGCACAGGGGCCGGTCGCGGCCGGCGGGCGGTGCCTGTACTGGCTGCACACGCACGCTCCCGATGGGATCATCCACATCGAGTCGCCGGTGCGGCGGACGTACACCCTCGGCGAGTTCTTCGACGAGTGGGGCCAGCCGCTCGGCCCGGGGGTCCTCGGCCCGGTCAAGGGCCTGGTCGTGGCGCTCTACGACGGCAAGGTCTACCGGGGGAACCCGCGGGACATCCCGCTCACCGCGCACGCGCAGATCCAGCTGGAGGTCGGCGCGCCGCTGGTCGCCCCGGTGCGGATCACGTTCCCGCCCGGCCTGTAGCGCGAGGGAGCGAGGGATGCCGGACCAGATCGCGCTCGTGGCGCCGGTCAGCGCGGTGACCGTCTTCCCGGACGGCGCGAGGGTGCTCCGCTCTGGCGAGGTGCGCCTTGCGCCCGGGCTCGGCGTGGTCGTCGCGGGCGGGCTGCCGGCCACCGCCGATCCCGCCTCGGTCCGGGTGGCCGTGCGCGGCGGCGCCGCCGCGCTGCTCGACGTGGAGGCCAGGCGCGAGTTCAGCGCGGATCCGCTCCGCGGGGAGATCGCTCGCCTGCGGTCCGAAGCGGAGCGCTGGCGGGACGCGGTCCAGGAGCTCGACGACGAGGCCGCCGCCGAGCAGGCGCGGCTGGGATTCGCCGGCCACCTGGCCCAGGCAGCCGCCGCCGCGATGGCCCGGGCGGTGAGCGCGGGCCGGGCCGGGCACGCCGACCTGTCGGCGATGGCCGACCACCTGTCCGCGAGCACGGCCGCGGCTCTGGGACGCCTGCGCGAGATCACCGCCCGCAAGAGATCGGCCCAGCGCGAGCTGGACGCGGCGGAGCGCCGCCTGGCTGACGCCGAGAAGCGGCCCGGGCCAGCCCAGCGGCTCGAAATCCGCGCCACGATCGAGGCGCGCGAGCCGACCAGCGCCCGGGTGGACCTGAGCTACCACGTCGCCGACGCGTCCTGGCAGCCGCTGTACGACATCGCCCTGAGCGGGGAACGGCTCGCCGTGGGCTACCTCGCCGAGGTCACCCAGCGCACCGGGGAGGACTGGCCGGAGGCAGAGCTCACGCTCTCCACCACGCGCCGCGGCGCCCACCAGGCCCTGCCGGAGCTGCGCCCCTGGTACATCGGCCGCCCGGCGCGGCCGGCGCCGTCGCCGCCGGTCGGTGCCATGCCCAGGATCATGCCGGGCGGCCCCCCGGCGGGGGCGGCGCCCGAGCGGACGCTCACGGCCAGGACCTCGCGTGCGCCGGTCGTGCCCGAGACCGCCGGCGCGCCGCTGACCACCGAGCGCGGCGAGTCGGGAGCCAGCGTGACCTACCGGGTGACCCGCCCGGTCGCGGTGCCCTCGGGCGGGGCGCCGCGCACGACCACGATCGCCCGGTTCGACCTCCACGCCGCCGTGAGCCACCTCACGGTCCCGGCCCTGGCCGCCGAGGCCTACCTGCGCGCCACCGTCACCAACTCATCGCCCTGGCTGCTCCTTCCCGGCCGCGCCAGGCTCTTCAGCGACGGGCAGTTCACGGGCGAGACGACCCTGGCGACGGTCGCCCCGGGCGAGGAGTTCGAGCTGCGGCTGGGGGTTGATGACCAGGTGCGGATCGAGCGGCGGCTGCTGCGGCGCCAGGTGAGCAAGGCGGTGCTCGGGGCCATCCGCACCATCGACATGGCCCACGAGATCTCTGTGTCGAACCACCGGAACGGCCCGGCCACGGTCACCGTCCGCGACCACATCCCGGTCTCCACCGACGGCGACATCAAGGTCCGGCTGCGCGAGACCAGCCGGGCCCCCGCCGAGCAGACCGACCTCGGGGAACTGAGCTGGACGCGCTCGCTGGCGCCTGGCCGGTCGGGAGTGATCCGGCACAGGTTCACGGTCGAGCACCCGGCGGCGGTCACCGTCGCCGGCCTGTAGGCCCTGATGGGCGGGGAGCCTGGCCTGCCTGCCGGGGTGGCCGGGGCGGGAATCATCGGGCTCGCGGTCGCCCGGCTGCTCGCCCGGTCGGGCGTGCCGGTGCTGGTCTTCGAGAAGGAGAGCGCCGTCGCCGCCCACCAGACCGGGCACAACTCCGGGGTCGCCCACGCCGGCATCTACTATCAGCCCGGGTCGGCCAAGGCCGTGCTGTGCCGGCGCGGCGTCGGGCTGCTGCGCGCGTACTGCGCCGAGCGCGGCCTGCCGTGGGACGAACGGGGCAAGCTGGTCGTCGCCCGGAACGACGCCGAGGTCGCGCGGCTGCGCGAGATCGAGCGGCGGGCGGTCGCGAACGGCGTGCCCGGGTTGCGCTGGCTGGATCCCGGCGGCATAGCGGCGCTGGAGCCCGAGGTGACCGGGCTGGCCGCCCTCTGGTCGCCGACCACGGCGATCACCGATTTTCCCGCGATCGCGCGCAGCTTCGCCGCCGACGTCACCGCCGCGGGCGGCCGCGTGCTGACCGGCACGCCGGTCACCGGCGTGCGGCGCCGGAGCGACGGCGGCGTGGACGTGATCACGCCGGGCGAGCGGCACCGCCTGTCGCACCTCGTCATCTGCGCGGGCCTGCACGGAGACCTGGTGGCCAGGCTCGCCGGGGACGGGCCATCGCCGGAGATCGTCCCGTTCCGCGGGGAGTACCTGCGCCTGCGGCCGCATGCCCGCGGCCGGGTGCGCCACCTGATCTACCCGGTGCCCGACCCGGCCTACCCGTTCCTCGGCATCCACGTCACGCCGCGCATCGACGGGGACGTCGACCTCGGCCCGAACGCGGTGCTGGCGCTCGCCCGCCAGGGGTACCGCCGGCGGGACGTGTCCGCCGGGCACCTGGCCCGCCTGGCCGGCTCCCCCGCGTTCCGCCGCCTGGCCCGGCGGAACTGGCGGGCGGGCCTGGCCGAGATGCGCGGCTCGGCCTTCCGCCGCGCGTTCCTCGCGCAGGCCCGCGGCTACCTGCCCTGGCTGGAGCCGTCGGATGTCGAGCCCGCTCCGGCAGGGGTGCGCGCCCAGGCCGTCGATCCCGATGGCTCGCTCGTCGACGACTTCCGCGTCCACCGGATCGGCGCGGTCACCGCGGTGCGCAACGCCCCCTCTCCGGCCGCCACCGCCTCGATGGCGATCGCCGAGCACATCGTCTCCGGGCTGCCGCCGTTCCTCGGCTCAGGCCGGTAGGCGGTCACGGCCAGGCCGCGCGGACCGGAGCCGGGCCATGCCGAGGCGGGCGGTCCGCCTGCCGCCCCGGAGGCCGTTCGGCCGTCCGCCTGACCGCCCATGCCCTGGTGTGTGAGAATGACGCCCATGCCCACGCAGCGCTACTCGGTGACGCCACACCCCATCGAGACCCTGCTCACCTGGGTGAAATCTGGCGAAATAGCGATACCCGAGATCCAGCGCCCGTTCGTCTGGGACGCGGCGAAGGTTCGTAATCTTCTTGATTCACTTTACCGCGGATATCCGGTCGGGTACCTCATCGCCTGGCGCAATCCAACCGTCCGGCTGAAGGATGGCACGCCGTCCGCCGGGAAGCGGATACTCATCGACGGCCAGCAGAGGGTGACGGCGCTGATGGCGGCATTGCTCGGCCATCAGGTCCTGACCAGGGACTACGCCACCACCCGGATCACAATCGCGTTCCATCCCGGCACGGAGCGCTTCGAGGTCTCCAACTCGGCCATCGGCAGGGACAGGTCCTGGATCCGGGACGTGTCTGAGCTCTTCACGCCGACGGCGAGCCTGCTGACGATCACCAACGCCTACGTGGAGAACAATCCCCATGCCGACAGCGTCGCTGTACACCGGGCTCTGGAGAACGTGAAGGGCATCGTGCACAACCACGTCGGCGTGATCGACTTGGCCGAGGACCTGGACGTGGAGACCGTTACCGAGATCTTCATCCGGGTCAACTCCGCCGGCGCCGAGTTGTCGCAGGCCGATTTCGTCATGTCCAAGATCGCGGCCGACGAGGCGTACGGCGGGAACGTCTTGCGAAAAGCCATCGACTACTTCTGCCGCCTGGCCATCGCGCCCGAGTTCGCCGACCACCTCAAGGTCGCGGATCCGGCGTTCATCGCGTCGGAGTACTACCAGAAGATGCGGTGGCTCGCCGACTCCAGGGACGGCATCTACGACCCGGCGTATACCGACTTGCTCCGCGTCGCGTTCACCTCCGAGTTCCATCGGGGCAAGCTGGGCGACCTCGTCGCGTTGCTGTCGGGCAGGAACTTTGCCACGAAGCGGTACGAGGAGGCGATCGCGGCGGAGTCCTTCGCCCGGCTCAGGGCCGGAGTCCTCAGGTTCATGAACCAGACCCACTTCGAGCGGCTCACGATGATTTTGCGATCGGCCGGCTTCGTTACCAGCGACCTGATCCGGTCGGCGAACGCGGTGAACTTCGCGTACATCCTTTACTTGCGCGGACGCGCCGACGGAATGAACGCGGCCGACCTGGAGCGGCTCGTGCGCCGGTGGTACGGGATGTCGATCTTGCGGGGGCGCTACACCGGGAATTCCGAGACCATGTTCGATTTCGACATGCGGCAGGTCGAGGCGCGCGGGCTCGCCGAGTACACGCACGCGGTCATGGAATCCGAGCTTCCAGACAGCTTCTGGACCGGCATGCTTCCGCAGCTCATGGACACCTCGTCCGCCGTCAGCCCGTACTTCCTGGCCTACAAGGCCGCCCAGGTCAAGCTTGGCGACAAGGGCTTCCTCTCGCGCGACATCACCGTTCTCGACCTGCTGCTCAACCGCACCGACACGCACCACATCTACCCGAGGAGCTACCTCAGGAAGCAGAACGTGCCGCACAGCCGAGTCAACCAGATCGCCAACCTGGTGCTCGCCCAGAGTGAGATCAACATCGCGATCGGCGACCGGCCGCCCGACACCTACTTCGCCCAGCTCGCGAAGCAATGCCACGGCGGGCCCAGGATGTACGGTGCCATCACCGACGAAGCCGAGATGCGCGCGAACCTCGCCATGAACTGCATTCCCGGCTCGCTCCTTGACAATGAGGTGCCCGGCTACGACGACTTCCTGGGCCGCCGCCGCGCGCTTATGGCCATGAAGATCAGGGACTGGTTCCATGCGCTCTGAGTCGGCCAGCGGGACCCGCTCGTGCACCCGGTACGGTCGCCGCTGGTGAGGTCCGGAACGCGGGGTCACTGGTGACCTTACCGCAGTTACTGATGATGGCCGCAGTTGCTGATGATGGACGGCCAGGCCGTCCCTCACAGACCACGGGTCACGCCCGGCGTGTCCGCTCCGGCCGCGGCGAGCATGCTCTCGGCCTCGTCAAGCGCAAGAGGTCATTGGGCGGCGCCGATCTGTGCGGCGAACTGCTCGGCATCCCGGCGGAGTGTGGGCGGGGCGGCGGCCACGAGCTGACGGACTACGCGGTGCACCGAGGACCGTCCGGCGACTTCCTCGTGCGCGGTCTGTTCGGCCGCCCGTAGCGCGAGGTGTGCCTTGTCGGGCGCGCGAATGAGTGTGGCGCCAAGGCACGGGTTGCGGCGACCGCGTTGGTGACCTTGATCACAGTCGGTCCAAGCAATCGGGAATAACCGGCGACACGCCGTTACCGTCCGAATCGGGCGTTACCGGAGTTGAGCTTCCTGTCGTGAAAAGGTCTCGCGGACACGCGAGCCGACAGGAGA